>Ga0169931_10000157_pt1 | contig 102959 bp, 88 predicted proteins | sample Kivu_15m_20L_FD_129675 | JGI IMG/M metagenome (GOLD analysis project Ga0169931, IMG submission 129675) | Freshwater microbial communities from Lake Kivu, Western Province, Rwanda to study Microbial Dark Matter (Phase II) - Kivu_15m_20L... | ecosystem: Environmental > Aquatic > Freshwater >...
TCGGTTGCGGTAAGGATCTCCAATGCGACCAACCATATCGATGTTTAAGTTAACTACACTTTTTTCCAGGGGGTGGATGGGATGCTGAGTGTAATAGGCAGAGCCCCATAAACCCTTTTCTTCCCCGGATACAAGCATAAACAATATGGTGCGCCGTGGTCCATTGCCTGCCTTGGCAGCTGTCGCAAATGCCCGAGCTATCGTCAGGATACTTACTGTTCCGGAACCGTCATCATCTGCGCCAGCATAAATTTTGTCTCCGGAGGTACCAACATGGTCATAATGGGCGGTAAGAATGAGCATTTCCTCTTTGAGGTCGGTTCCCTCCAGCATTCCCAATACATTTTGCGTCATTTCGCTCCGAGTGACCTTGGAAAATTCAAGAGAAAGTCGGGTTTTAAAGGAGGACTGAGTTGCCCCATTTTTACCCTCCGCTTGCAATTCCTCCAGGGTTTTCCCGGTAATTTCTTTTGCTACATTAGCCCGTACGGTGATTAATGGCGGATAATTGACCGGACGATAGACCTCCAGGTAGTGCCGATTACCCATTAGTCGCGATTGCAGGGACAGGTTTTCCTGAACCTGAATGACCGCAGCAGCACCGAACTGGGCTGCAATGGCTTGTTTATTTATGAATTGACCACGCCCACCTCCTGGCCTGGGCGTTCCGGCCAAAACCAGAACTACCTTACCCCGCACGTCTAATCCACGGTAATCGTTTCGAAGGCTATCCGACATCCCATAACCGGCAAAAACAACCTCTCCGGCATTAAGTTTGAAAGAATAATTACTAGTGTTCATCTGAAAATCGGTATCCGCACTAAATGTGAGCCCATTGACAGTCAAGGAAGAGGATAAAACGGAATCCTTATAGAGCGGATAAGGTTGCTTAAAATCCATCCCGGGCGGCGACTGAAGACCCATTTCCCGGAATTCAGAAACCAGGTAGTCAGCCGCTTTATCCAGACCGATTGAAGGTGTGTTGCGCCCTTGCATTTCAGGACTTGCAATGATGTATAGCTGTTTACTTAATTCCGCAGCGCTGATTATTTTAGAGAAATCGGTATCCTTCCTGCTTTTTTGTTGAGCATGCAGGCTCAGGGAGGACAACAGGAGCAGAGGTAATAGGCGCGTAGTAAACATAGACTAAATGGTTTTTACTCTTAAAGCGGTAAATGCTGCAAAAAGCATGAAGACACCGGCAAAGACCAGGGCATAGATAGCATTTCCAGCGTAGACGAATTTGACAATAAGTCCACCAACCAAGCCATTCACAATTTGGGGAAGTGTGATGAAAAAATTAAACAGACCCATGTAGATTCCCATCTTACCAGCCGGAATAGAGCCAGCCAGCATGGCATATGGCATGGCAAGAATAGAGGCCCAGGCAATTCCTACGCCAATCATGCAATAAACAAGCTGGTCCGGGGAACTACAAAAATAGATGCCGATAAGGCCAAACCCACCTGCAACCAGGGAAAGCGCATGAGTCCTCTGTTTTCCGAAGCGGGCGGCAAGTAAAGGAAGGAGGAGAGCAAATACGGTAGCCACCGCATTATAAATTCCGAATGCTTTACCCACCTCATCACCAGCGCGATTGAATGCAGCGCTTTGGGTATCTGTCATAGCAAGGCCATAAACATGATGAGCCACGGCTGGGGTTGTGAATACCCACATACTAAATAAGGCAAACCAACTAAAAAACTGCACCAAGCCAAGTTGCTTCATTGCCCCGGGCATATGCCGAAAATCGGATAGGATGATACCTAACCCGGCTTTTTCATCCCGATTTTCCCCATGATAGCTACGATACACATCTGGCGGATATTCTTTTGAAAACACAAGGGTCACTAGAATCGCCAAAAAAAATAGCCCTGCGCCAATGTAAAAGGAATACACGACGTTAGGCGCTACGCCACCATTGACACCCTCCCGACTGAAGCCAAAATGTTCAGCAAGGACATAAGGCAGGTAAGAACCTGCAACCGCGCCGATTCCTATGAGAAAAGTCTGGATGCTGAACCCTAGGGTATTTTGATCAGCGCAAAGATTATCAGCCACAAGAGCCCGAAAAGGCTCCATGGCCACGTTGATACTCGCATCCATTATCATAAGCATACCTGCTCCGATAAGCAGGGCCGATTTGATGCCAAGGAATATTCCGGCATTTGGCAGCAGAATGAGGGCAAGGCAAGAAAACAAAGTACCTGCCAGGAAATAAGGTTTCCTGCGCCCTAACCTATTCCAGGTGCGGTCGCTGTAATAGCCAACCAATGGTTGAACCAGCATTCCGGATAAGGGGGCAACCAGCCAGAACCAGGTCAAATGGTGTACGTCAGCGCCAAGATTCTGAAGAATACGGGAAGCGTTACCATTTTGCAAAGCAAAACCTGCTTGAATTCCAAGAAATCCAAAACTCATGGTAACAATCTGCCAAAAATGCAGCCTAGGCTTTTCTAGTAGCTGATTAGACATAGGAACCATCTTTGATGCAAGATAGAAATCATTATGGATGACAGGGTAAATTCCTGTTCATTGGTTAAACGCATTCCAAGGTTTCGGAACAAAACCTTTGAGGTTTCCCTTATTAAACCAATCCAAATCCACCAAGCTTAGACGCTAGTAAAACTATTCCGGATGGAACGGAGAGAATGTAATGCCCAAGAAAAGTGTCCGGGGTCGTGAGGGCCCATAGACATACCCGGCGTCTCGGGTAATTCCGCTATCGAAATCATTCTGGTACGCATTAAAAATATTTTGCAAACCAAGTGAAACATTGAGTGACATATCTTTGCCGATGTGCCATTCTCTGGAAAACTTCATGTTTACTTCCAGAAAAGAAGGCGTTGTGACCCACTCCAGAAACTCCGTATCCGGGTCAATGATATGCTTAACTTGCATCGAGCCGGTATACACCCCAGAGAGTGAGAAACTCCATGGATGTGTCGGTTTCCAATCTAGACTAAAGAACCCGTATAGATTCGGTGTGCGCAAAAGACGATTAGTTAGTCGCATACTATCGCGGTTCAATTCATTGACGAATGCTGGAGACCAAATCAGTTCTTCTTTTGCATATAACGCCCGCTGCAGGGTAGCTCCAGCTTGCACTACCCATTTGCTTGTAATAGCCAGATTGGATTCCAAATTGACCCCAAAAACTCGTGCTCCGGATCCATTCCGCTTTGTCACGACAGCGATTCCACTAGGCAATTCTTCCTGGTCACTAAGGATAAACGGATTTTTCAAGCGAATATGAAAAGCGTCTAGGATTATATTTCCTTCGGCACTTCCTTTTTGCCAGGTCATATCGAGCGAAGCATTCAAGGATTGCGAAGTTTCCGTGCGCAACTTATCATCGAGCCGGGTAAAGAGGGCTGCCCCACCCACCGTTTCCAGATGAAGATCTTCGTTAAAAGCTTGGGGTGCCCGATAGCCTTCGGAGTAGGATACCCTGGTTTTTAGCCAGGTATTGATATTTTTGAGGATACTAATGCGGGGCACCACTGGAAGGAGAGTCCTTCGCTGGATAAATTGATCAGATACCAACTGGTAATCTCCGTTGATGGTGAGGGGATCAAATCGCCCACCGGCCAGGAGAGTCCAGGAGGAAGATGGTTTATATTGAACCTGCACATAGGTCCCCAGGGAATTAACTGTTTGGTTTATTTGCCGCCCATACCCCGGCATCCGGTCGGACACTTTATTATAAATCCATTCATTACCTAGAGTAATGGATAAACCCCCATTAAAATCGGCCGCATATTGCCATCCGACGGCAAGGGCTAAATCATCCGATTTTCCGTAGGCGTTTAGAGCTTGCAAGAGGATGGGGCTTAGTGGGGTACCAGGGGTAGGTATTCCGCCTCCAGCGCCATAATAGCTTCCGCGTGATGTTTGCTGCAGGGAACCGTAAAATGAAACCTTTCGGGACTTGTCTTTGGTGTAACGCTCATAGGAAATTCCTGTACCTAGGATACCGTGATCAAGCTGTTCAGCAATAGCTGCTTGATGGGGTGGCAAATCGAAGTCCCCCCCACCCCTGCGGAATTCATTCATGAACAAAAGATTCCAGCTTAGTCGGCTATCCTCGGTAGGTTTCCAGTAGCCGTCCGCTCCCATGGTGAGATTGTCCAGCAAGGTCATTTCTGAGAGAGCATCCCCATTGGCATCCCAGGGCAACCGCTTTCGGTTAAACCCAAAAAAGGAAACGCCCCGGTCTAATTCTTGGGAAACCAGGGAGCCATTGACTGAAAGAGAACGGTCTGGAACCTTAAGGTTAGTCAAGGCCAAATTGCTATTAAATTCCAGGTAGTTGAACAGGGGGTCTTTCGTAATAATATTCACCGTACCAGCTATGGCATTCCCACCGTAAAGGGCAGAGCCACCCCCCCGAACAATTTCCACCCTTTCCACCATGTTTGTAGGAATCATCTCCAGCCCATATACACCTGCAAGTGCGGAGAAAACCGGGCGGCTATTGATAAGAATCTGGGTATATGGCCCATCCAGACCATTCATACGGAGCTGGGTGAAGCCGCAGTTCTGGCAGTTATTTTCGATGCGAAGCCCCGGGGAAAAATGGAGTCCCTCGGCGAGACTTATCGACTGGGTTCGGCGAAAAATGCGATCATCGAGTCGATTGACCATCACCGGGGATAGGAATACAGGGAGGGCATTCCGGGTACCGGTTACCACTATGGCCTCTAGGCCAAGGATATCTTCCTGCAGGTTAAAATCAAGGTTTTTTTCCTCCCCGCGCCGGAGTACCACCTTAGCAATAGCCACCTTATATCCTAGGTAGGAAACCTGAACTTGATGTTCACCCTCTGGTAAATTCGCAAGCAGATATTTCCCCGATGCATCGCTAACTGTTCCAATGCTGCCATTGTCGAAGACAACAGAAGCCCCTGTGAGCGACTCAGTGCCTGAAGATATTGTCCCGAAAATGGTGGCCTTCTGAGCGGAAAGTTGGCATAACCAAATCATCCCGAAGATTAGACTACAACAGCGGCGGCAAAATGTATACTTCCTAGGCATTCTCAAGAGCACGTGTATTCCACTACTTCGCATTACATTCGGGATTCATTAGACAAATGCAGGGTTTTCAGGCATAGTGAATCATCATTTGCAAACCTATTCCAACAACAAAGACGCACCAGCCAGCATTCAGTTCACGGCATGGCTTCAATTTAAGACCAGTAAGCTTAATCATTTGGAGCGAAAGATAACCGAATCCCAAGAGTTGTTTAGGCATGCAACAAGCCTTACTAGATAGCCTAACCGAATATTCTGGAAAATCATTGACCGAATGCATGGTGACAGTGTTCCCAATGATTACCTTAATCCAAGGTTCCCTCTTAATTCGGTAAATTGCGTGGTTAATAAAAGGTCCTTTCATATGGTCCTGCAACCTGATTCGAGCTATTTAGGTATTAGTCTTCATATTAGTAAAGGCCCTCATGGGACATGGTATCCGACATATATAGATTAGTACTTCATAAAATTCCTCCACATTCTATTTCATCGTGGCATGGGCTTTAACGACTACCTTCAGATCTTCCTTATTTTTGCATTTATGCATGAGCAAGGTTAGTGTTTATTATGCATAGAAAAAAGTTAACCCGACAAGATGCGCTTTTAGAAACAGCATATTTTTTATTCTGAGACAATCCATAATCTTTTCCAAGCACCCATGTTTTTTAAAATGACTTCAAACATAACAACAAACGCCGTTAGTTCGAATCGATTTCGCTTATTCATCATCCTGGCATGGGCGAGTTGGTTTTTAGGTAGTACCCAGGCTGTGGCGCAGGTCAGTTTGGGCTGGGATAAGCTGGCGGATGTGCAATTTGACCTACTCTGGTTTGAGGAACACCAGACTAAATTCATGGTTCCTCGGTTCGGAAAAACACCGAATGCATTCAAGGGTAAGAAAGTACGTATAAAAGGTTACGTCATCCCCATTGATCCGGTTAAGAACCAGTACGTCTTGTCCAAAGTTCCGATGGCAATGTGTTTCTTCTGCGGTTCCTCCGGATCTGAAACCATAGTTGAACTGGAAATGAAAAAAGGTTTCCAAGGCCGATACGACACGGATGATGTCGTCACCTTTCAAGGAGTACTCAACTTAAACTCCAAGGACGTCATGCATTTTATCTACATCTTGAAAGAAGCCCAGGAGGTTAAAGGGCCTTAGTTATTAGCGTATTTCCAAGATCATTGCTTCTAATGGCTCTAACTTAACCACCCCATTTAATGCCAATGAGGTCTGTTGGAGAACATCAAAAGCAGAAAGTTTAGCTGGAATCAGTTCCTTGAAACGATCGAGGTGCAGGGTAACCTCCTCGTTGTTAAGACTTAATGCAACCATCAATTTTTTCTCTCCTTCATGCCTGAAGAATACGTATACATTGTCCTGAGGGACGAAATGAGTCAGTTTTCCCCGATGCACCAGGTCTTGATTTAATCGCCAGCGGAGCAGGTTTTTCAGCCATTCTCTCGCGCTTAATTGGGCAGGGCTAAGCCCTTTACCAGAAAAAGCGTTTACCACATCACCAGGCCAACCTCCGGGGAAATCACTCCGTATGATTCCATGATCTTCGGTACCGGGATTAGCCAACAAGATTTCGGTACCGTAATAAATTTGGGGAATGCCACGGGTTGTAAGCAGGTAGGCCAGTCCAAGTTTCCAAAGGGCTACATTTTCACCTACCTGAGAGAAAAGTCGGCTCATGTCGTGATTATCGGCAAAAACGACGAGTCCATCTGGATTGGGGTAAAGAAAATCCAAGGATAGATTATCGTAAAGAGGCTGCCATGATTTGGCATTTAGGCTTTTGCGCAAAGCAGATTGCAGAGGAAAATCCATTGCGCTGGGAAGACAGGATGTATAGCCATTCGGATTTTCTTTTCCTCGAAGCCAATGAGCCACGATGGCTGGATTTTCCGACCATTCCTCACCTACGATGTTAAAATCCGGAAATTCAGCAAGCAATGCACAGGTCCAGTCCCGCATAAATTCTTTATCGGAATAAGGGTAGGTATCCATCCGAATACCATCAATACCTGAGTAGGAAATCCACCAAATGGCATTTTGTATAAGATAATTGGCGAGTAAGGGGTTCTTTTGATTCAAATCAGGCATAGTCTCCACAAACCAACCATCGTTAAAAAGCCGAGCATCCCACTTGCTAGCGTGGGGATCTTGAATAACAGAACGTTGATGAGAGGTATTGACAAAACGATTTTGGAAGTTAATCCAATCGGTATCGGGTAAATCCTCCATCCACCAGTGGAAAGAGCCGCAGTGATTAACAATGACATCCATGATAACCTTCATTCCTCTGGCATGACATTGGCGGACCATTTCTACATAGCCATCGTTGGATCCAAACCGGGGGTCTACGCGATAAAAATCTGTGATTGAATACCCGTGGTAAGAATATGTCGCTTGATTATTTTCCAACACAGGGTTTAGCCAGATGGCGGTAAATCCTAGGTCTTTCAGATAATCCAGATTTTTGGTGATTCCCTCCAAGTCTCCACCATGCCTGCCACCAGGAAAGGAACGGTTGGGCTTTTCGCGCAAGGCTTCTTGATGGTCATTTGCCGGATTGCCATTTACAAAACGATCGGGAGTAATGAGGCACAAGACATCCTGCTGAGAGAAGCCATTGAAGGGCTTAGGACCCGGTTTAGGCAAAAGGGTATAGGGATGGGAAAAAGCAGGCTTCTGGTCCTTGTAAAAGGTAATTTGAAAAGTTTGCGGTGGGGTATCTGCCCCGATTTCCAAAAGCAGGAAGAGGTAATTGGGGTTAGCGGTTTTCAAGGTATTGACCAGACGCACCCCTTGCGTGACTATTTTAGCGTCAAAATGGCTAAGGTTACTACCATGTACCAATAGTTGTACATGAGGATTATGCATTCCAACCCACCAAAAAGCAGGTTCAAGATGTTTTATCTGAGATTCAGCAGACCAGGCAGCAGGGAAGCCGAGTAGGATAGAAAATGCAAAAAGCAGATATTTCATGGCATGTAATGCAAAAAAGACGGACTGCTAGCGTAGGCAACAGTCAGTCTGTGAAAGATTCCCTAAGATAGGGAGTATTCAAATTTTAGTCAACTTATAAGTATAGATGGCCCTGTTGAGAATAAGTTCCACAGTGTACCGTCCTTCAGCCGCTACCGCGATATTGGCACCACCGTACTCCAGGGAACGGTTAGCTCCGTCATCGCCAAGGTTTACGGCCCAATCGTCGTTGGCGCGAAACTTAATCTCTCCAGCCTTCAAATTCAAGGTTAATTTGAGGGAATTGGAAGCAGGGTCAAAAATTAGATCCTGATCGCTGTCCCAACCTTTAGGGGTGGCTGAGCCAATAAGTCCCCATGCGGTAAGCAATTTGTCATGCCTCAGGGTGTTGATATTCACATTAAGTTTATACAAACCTTCTAGGGGTGCAGGGATATTAGCGCCTTTTCTATCCAGGGAACCATCCGCTCCATCATCACCGTAGTTAAGATCCCAAGACGGCCCTACTGTATATTTAAACTCGGAATTTGCTTTTAAGAAAATATAGCCCTCAAATCGGCCATCGCTTTTAGCCGAAAAGATGACCGTGTTGGCGTCCCCTGGGTTCCAGCCTTGATAACTCCCAGGAACCTGTAGCTTTGGATATTCGATAACCGACTCATAGGGAGTAACAGTCAACGTTAGAGTCTTGGAGTACACCGTGGGCACATCGGGATTAATGTTCGCAGCGATCCGAAATTCCACCGCGACGGGCTCCCCGCCTGGTCTACCCTTGTTGATAAGCACTCCGTTGACACGGCCAATCGTTGGCGAAAGGGTAAGCGCATTTACTGAACCCAACACCACAGGTTCCTTAAACTTTTCGGAAGCAAGAGCCATTTCCAGGGAATAATTAACCCCTGCATCAAAACCAAATTCTGCACCTTTCCAGGTGAATGCGGAAAAAACCTTTGCCGCATCAGCCTCCTTGAGAACAAAGCTTGCACTAGCGGAGGGTGCTGTGAATTCAGGGGGCGAACCGACATTAAGAACCGGTCCGAATTCCGCTTCTTCCGTGCAGGATAATATAAGCCCGGTGAGAAGCAGGCATCCTAAAACATATTTCTTCATCATGGTAATAGGGATTGTGAAATCAATAACCTGCATTTTGCTTTAGGCGTGGGTTAGCGCCTATATCTGAAGCTGGAATAGGGAATATGTCGAAGTTCTTATTCACCGAGCGACCATCTTTTACCCCTCCTTTCCAAGGCCAGCGGTAAACCGTGGAACTGAATTTTCCAAATCTCACCAAATCCGTGCGTCTTTGACCCTCCCAGTAAAGTTCCCTGGCGCGCTCATCGAGAAGAAAATCGAGCGTCAACTGAGCCTGCGTAATATCTCCTGCGGGGCCACCGTAGGCTCTGCGGCGAACGAGATTCACATAAGAGAGTGCTTCAGCAGTTGTTCCTCCGGAAGTTCCACGCAAAATAGCTTCTGCTGCAGTGAGGTAGTAATCGCCAAGACGAAACAAGGGGAAATCCGTATCGATAAAAGTAAGATCCGAAGGCTGTCCTCCAGTTGAGGTCATGTTGGTAAATTTAGTAATGGCATATCCGTCGGTAAACTGTGATATATCCGCAATTTCAAGTTCCTGGCCATCGGAGAAGAAAAGGGAACGACTATCGAAACTAGCCAGTTCTACGGAGTAGGAATAATCAGGTTTTCCAAGGAAAAGCTTGATGATATAAGTACCTGCTGAGGGAATAGCAATGTTAGCCCCATTGGCTTCCAGGATGACATTGGCACCATCATCACCGTAATTCAAGTCCCAGCCATCGTTAGCTCTGAACTTAACCTCTCCTTTTACCAGGTCCGCTGAAATTACCCAAGCATTTTCCTTGGGATCGTAGCGAAGGTCCTGATCTGAATCCCAACCATTCTTGGTAGCCGAACCAATAAGACCCCAGACAGTGCGGGCCAAGGTATAGGTCTTAGCATTAAAATCTACATTCAGTTTATAAAAACCGGCGTTTACCACCTTTATGTTATCGCCGTTCTGGTCCAGTTTTCCGTCTGCTCCGTTATCACCAAAATTCTTATCCCAACTTGGACCATCGGTAATTTTAAATTCGGTATTACCATCAAACCAGAAATAACCCTCATATCTGCCATTACTGGAAGGTGAGGTAATGACGGTAGATGCGTTTGATGGATCCCATTTCTGGTAGGAGCCAGGGATATAGAGCCGGGGGTATTTGGCTGTATTTCCTGCTGAAGGTGCAACAATGGTACTGCCGGTACCTGTCGAAGGGAATTTCTTTACCAAAGCGCTGGTTGCCCGGGTTCCTCTCCAACCGCCATCCACACCAAAATCTGCCGGTTTCATTTTGCCACCCACGGCAGCATGCACCACAAAAGTCATTCCTCCCCATGTACGGGTTTTTACGCCGTCAAAATTGATAGAAAATATGGTCTCCCGGCTTTTGTGATTATCGGCTGTGAACATATGGCGGTAAACGGGTTGAAGGGTGTACCCCGCTCCTATTACCTTTTTGCTAAAATTCAGTGATTCTGTGTACTTCTTTTGGCCGGTATACACCTCGGCATTGAGATAAAGTTTAGCCAACAGAGCCCAGGCTGCCGCCTGATCAGCTCTACCATACTCATTGGTGCGAGGTGCAACCATTTTGGTTTCAATGTCCTTGAGTTCAGTCTCCAGGAAGTTGAATAAATCTGCGGCTGAAATCTGTTCCGGGAAAAAAGGACCTACTTTGTCCTTTTCCGTTACAAAAGGTACGTTGCGAAACATATCCAGCGCGTGGTAATAGCTAAGGGCCCTAAGAAAACGAGCCTCGAGCCTGAATTTCTCCACATCCGTTTTGGTAGCAGCATCCGTATTACGGCCTGTCAATTTTTCATCGGTTGTTTCCCGAAGGAATTCATTGCAAAGGGAAATCTGATTGAATATCCGATTGTACATGGCTGCGATGAATTCGTTATTCGCATCCCAATCCTGCTCGTGGTAATCCTTAATATTACCGTCGTTCCAGGTGATTACGGCCTCTTCGGCAGAAAGCTCTTGCGCCTTCCAATACTGTCTGAGGTAGGTAGAAAATCCTTCATCGATACCGCTAATATCTGGCTGACCAGCAGGACCTTGCTGACCGGAGACAGCCAGACCAGCTTACAATTTGGCCAACACTTGTCGGTATGACTTGGCATCGTTATACACCACCGCAGAAGTTATCACGTCCTTATCCAGTGGTACAGTGTCTAAATCTTTAAAACAACTTGTGGAAACCAGCAGCAATCCTGCGGCCAGAGCCCATCGACAAAAAAAATGGATATATGGGTACATGGTCATGGATTTTTCAGGTTAAAAATTGGCGTTTAATCCCAAGAAAATGGTTCGTGATCTGGGATAAATATTGTTATCTATACCTCCAAAAATTTCAGGGTCAATGCCTTTATACTGGGTAAAAAGCAGCGGATTTTGCACCGTGGCAGTAATTCGAAAATTGCTTCTTTTTCCTTCGCGCTGGATATTGTACCCAGCAGTGAGGTGATCCACCCGAACAAAGGAACCATCTTGGATGAAATGGTCACTAAAGTACTGGGGAACGGAAAAATCAATCGAAGCAGCATCGGCCTGAAGATTCCTCAGGATACCCGTAGCATTATATAGATTGTTGTAGGCAGTCTGGTTTGAAAGCACATTATTGTAGATGAAGTTACCCATGTTTGCTCGAGCACCACCAGACAAGTCAAAAGAACCGTAACGGAAATTAAAGGTGAAGCCGTAAAACACATCCGGAGCTGGCTTCTTCCAATGGTATCGATCATCAGGTGTAATCCGTCCATCCTTGTTCCGATCCACATAAAGACCCTCTACAGGAACACCTTTGGCATCATAGACCTGTTCGTAAACAAAGAAGGAGTTGGCAGGATAGCCCACAGAGTGAATCTGGATGGTATTTCCTACCCCTCCAGCGATACCTCCCGTAAATACCCATTTATAGTTAGGGTCATCTGTTGCGGTAAGGCGGGTAATTTTATTCCGATTAAGGGTGGCGTTGGCACCCAGGGTAAGGGCATATTTTTTTGTGTCGAGCACATTAGCATTAAGGGAAAATTCCCAGCCCTTATTTTCAAAATCACCAACATTAGTATTGATGAAATTCGTCAGATTCGTACCCGCCGGAACAGGGATGAAATTGATAAGGTCTTTGGTTTTCCTGTCGTAAAACTCCACCGACCCCGTCAGTTTATCAGAAAACAAACCGAAATCAAGAGCCGCATTATAGGTAGTGGTTTCCTCCCACTTGATATTAGCATCATATCCATTTGGTCGGAGGGTCAGAACGTATTCGGTACCCAACTGATAGGAAGCATTCGGCTGACTGCCAAGATAACGAGCCAGGTAAGGATAGTAGTCACTTCCTATATCCTGTTGTCCTGTCACGCCATATCCCAAGCGAAGCTTAAGGGTGGAAAGGGAACCTTTCCCCTGGTTATCCAAAACTTTAAAAGCGAGCGCAGCAGCTGGAAATAAACCGAATCGATTATCTGGGGAGAATCGGGAGGTACCATCCTGGCGAAGTGTAGCCGTAAGCAGGAAACGATTACCAAGGTCTACATTGACCCGACCAAACAAGGAGACTAAATAATACTCCCTGGGATCATAGTTAGCTGCATTTAAGACCTTATCCCCTGCAAAATTGGTCTCATAGTTGTAATCCTCTATGAAAAAATGCTGCCAAGAATATCCTCCCATAAGGCTTAGGGAAGACTTTCCAAACGTTTTAATATAGTCTAAGTAAAATTCCAGCAGGCTATTTCGCTTATCCTGCCAATATTCACCTTTAAAACCCTTATGGGTAAATGCAAAGGCCGCATTGGAATCTACGGTGTGTCCCTTCACCCCGGGAAACATCATATCCAATGTTCAAGTTTGCACGCAAATCCGGGAGGAAAGGCAGCCGATAATCTACCTGCGCATTGGCAATATAGAGGCTGACATTCGAGGAGTTGTCGGTGAGTTGCAATAGGGCTACTGGATTCGCAGGAGCCAGGGGATTTGGGGTTCCGTTAGCTTGAAGCCAAGAATGGAAGCCATTTCACTCAATCTTAGATTCAACTTAATAAGGGCACACAGACGCAGATCCTGGGCTGTGAGATCTGGGTACCGAAGCAGCAGTCGCTCAAAGAATCCCTGATGGATTTCCTCAAAATAAAGCTTGAAACGATCCCATTCCTCGTCATTCCGGAAACTGAAATCAATGAGGGAAAGAATATGTTTCAATCGGGATTAAATCCGTCCGCCAACACTGCGCTTGAATTCGTAAACAGCGATTTGCAAAGCTTTAAGTGCTTCATTTTTTTGAATAAGGTGGAGTGTATGTGAAGTAATTTGGCGGGTTTTATGCCTAAGGGCATTTTCAAGGGCTTCTGCCCGAAGTTTTTTGTTGTTTTCCCGTTCCAGAATAAGCATCCTCTTTTGCCAAGCCAGTTTCAAACCCAGACCAAGTAAACCAAAAGCAGTCAAAAAAATAGCTAAAAGGCCCCAAAGGGTGGTATACCATGGTCGGTCCACCACCATCTTAATTGTGGTTGGCTGGCTCCAATCATAGCCTCCGGTCCGTTGTGCGCGAAAATGGATGGACTTTTGTCCAGCTTGGACATTGAATATGACATGTTCAGATTCAGAGGAAACTGCAGCCCAGTCGTAACGTTCTTAAAGCATCACTTCGTACAAAATATCCCTGGCAGGAAACATGGGGGAAAAAAGCCGGAATGCCAGATTATCACCATGCCGAAAGCGAAAAGGTTTATCATATCCACCTTTGTAAGGAACACCATTTACCAGCACGGATTGAATGGTTGGTGGCGCAGAAAAACCTGAACTATTTCGATCCCTGCGTAACAATCCTAATCCACGAGATGCACCCACCCACAAATAGCCGCGCTCATCCACCGCAAGACCTCGGGGAGAAAGATTACGGCCCGGGATGCCGACAGAGAAATCATAAACTAACTGCTGGTCCTTAGTGAGCAAAACCAGACCTTCTGAGGCTGAAAGCCAGGTATTGTTTTTCCCATCCTGGTCAATAGCCAAAACATTGGTATTTTCCGGAAATCTTCCAATATGTTCCGGATGATTTCCGCCAAAAAAAGTATTCCCACCAGCTTTTTCGGCCATAACCCGAATGTCCTTGACACCTTCTTCCTGAAAAGTAACAACCGTTGATCCACCATCCCAACGTATAGGCCCATGTCGCGGATTTCCTAGAACCCACAAACGCTTTTGAGCATCCAGGTGCAATTGTTTTACTTTTCCACCACGGGAAAGAAATGTCGATTTGCTGATAGTTTTCTTCTCCAAGTCATAGATCAGCACGTCACCTTCGAGATTAGCGAGATAGAGAAATCTTTCGTCTGATGCCAAAGCTGTTACAGAACGGCTGACACGGATAATCTCCTGATCCATTTTCCAGGCACCTCCGGCAAAAGATATGCGATCAATCCTGCCGCTAGACTAAACATACAAATCTCCATGTTGGGATTCATGGAGGCAGTCAACCGGCAGATCGGCCTGACTCAGGTCAATCTGTTCGAAGAATCCTGATTTAAACGAAGCCAGACTTTCCGGACCGACAAGCCAAAGACCATTGTTGAGGTCAATAGTCAGGGATACAATGTTTGAAAAGGGGATATCTGCCAGACGTTGGTATGGGGCATCCAGATTAAAGGCTGACATAACAAAACATCCATCCTTTTCGGTACCCCATAATATATCCCCTCCTTGCATTACACCACATGTTATTCCTTTGGGCGTTTTGAGACGGGTAAGTCTGCCAGAAGATAGGCCGGCATGTAAATCAAATCGGAAAACTCCTCCTAGGGCGCCTATCAGCAAGGTTTTTTCTGAGATGGAAATCAGGTACGTGACCCCTTCGACCTTGCCGAATACATTCACTGGAAGAAAACGGTCTTGCAATGCGGAAAACCGATATAATTTCCCCCCATAGGATATGGCCCAAAGATTTCCCTGAAGATCCTGGGCTAGGGAATAGTTTCTAAAAATACTACCCTAAATCTGCCTATTCCCCAAAAAATAGAAAGTCCTTATACCATTCTTTATCCGAGAAATACCTTGATCTTCTCCAATCCAAAGCTGCCCAATATTGTCCTCAAAAATACTTTTGGGAAAATAGATCCCTTGCTCAGTTGGAAATAACTCACCTTTGGCAACTACCTCAAATCGAGGTTTACGGACATCGGGAATAATCCGTGTTATCCCCTTATCACAGGCAACTACAAGGGTCCCATCCGTCATAGATTGGATGGCTTTTAGAAAGCCACCCGAACAAGCTTCGTTAAAAAACTGTGATTCCCGACCATCATAGCGATAGAGCCCCTCATCCGATGCTACCCAAACAAACCCCTAACGATCAATCGCCAAGCCTTTATAAAGACCCCTAGCCACTTGGTCGAAAAGATGGACGTATCCACTTCTTACTCCTTGACTCCAAAGATGCTGAATAGTAATCCCTGTCAACAGGCACACCAATACATATCGATGAAAGGACATGAAAGCGTCAGTGGGAAACTAAAGGGGTTGGGACCGCCCGAACCTTGTCTTCCCCAACTGTCTCTAAGATAGCACTTTCCATGAGTAAATCATGCTCAAAAACCAGAACGTGACCCTTTTTAAGAATTTCCTGAATAACCCTTCGCCTTTCCTTGACCGTCTGCATCGGATGCATGTCAAAAGCGATGATGTAGGATAGGGAAAGATGGTGATGCGTAGGAATTAAATCGGCACCATAAATCAGTGATTGGGATGGCGTATAAATTTCTGGCATTACCATTCCCCGGGTATGTCCCAAAAGTAAATGCAAATAAAAGCCCTGCGTAAATTCCAATCGTTTACCAGTAAATGGGAGGAAACGGAGCACCCCGGCCTTTTCTAAAGGAATGAAATTCTCCCGGATAAAAGACGGTGATTCTTTGCGATGGGGATTACAGGCAGTTCGCCATTGGGGTTCACTAACCCAGTAAGTTGCCCGTGGAAAAGTAGGCGATAAAATACCCTCATCATTTAGGCAAACTGCACCGCCAGCATGATCAAAGTGAAGATGAGTTAAAATAACATCAGTGACCTCGTCCCTTTGGAAACCCTTACGGGTCAAATTTTCCACTAGAAGATGCGTATCCTTTGGAACAAAATGTTCAAGGAACTTTTCTGTTGAGACTGTTCCGATACCTGTATCCACCAAAATGAGCCGATCCCTTGTCTTAACCAATAAACAGCGCATAGCCAAAGAAACCCGATTAGATTCATCGGGTGGAATGAGTCTTTGCCAAATTAACTTAGGAACAACCCCAAACATAGACCCACCATCAAGCTTGAAACTTCCGGTATCTAGCAGGAACAACTCCATGGCCAGGTGAGGGGCTAATCTTCCTTTGTCGTAAAACCTGCCATTTTAATGGCAGTTATGGCAGCCTCAACCCCTTTATTCCCCCATTTACCCCCGGCACGATCCCATGCCTGCTGCTCGTTATTGACCGTTAAAACGCCAAAAATGCAGGGAATACCATAAAGAACACCCATCATGGCAAGGGAATTAGCCACGGCTCCCGCTATATGATTGTCGTGATTGGTTTCTCCCTTAATCAGGCATCCCAGGCAGATAATCACATCGACAGCATGATTTTTTGATATCAAAAAGGCACCTGCTGATAATTCAAAGGAACCTGGTACTGTCATGAGAAATAAATCAGCCTGCGAAACCCCATGGTCAAGCAGGGTTTTTTCGCAAGCCTCACGCAGGCTATTGGTAATGGCATAATTCCACTCCGATACGACAACGCCAAACCGCTTGCCTGAGACATCAGGCAGTTGGGAGGCATCATACCGGGAAAGATCAGCGGAGGGCAAGGAGCTTAGTTCGCTTCAGCGCGGCTGATGTATTTCTCGATATCCGTCGCCTCGGAGGAATTGGGATAGTCGTACAAAATACGTTGAAAAACATCGACAGCCTGTTCATTTTTGCCTTGCATTTGCAAAAGCATCCCTGCCTTTTTCAAGTAAAAAGGAGACATCAGCTCATCAGTATCAAAGATATCAGCAGCCTTGAGATAATGCTTAAGCGCCTTATCCATGTCGCCAAGTTCGGCATGACAATCCCCAATAATTCCTTGTTTCATCACTGAAAGCACGGTCCCTTTGGGTGAAAAGTCTTCCATGTAGGAAAGCGCCGCCTCTATTTGACCAAGGTTCAGGTAGCAAACGGAAGCATAATAATGAGCCAAGTTAGCTGAAGGTGTACCTTTGTAGTTGTCTATAATTCCAAGAAATCCGGCAAATCCACCCCCAGGATTTTCAAGTGCGACAGCAAAGGAATCCTTTTCAAAAAGACGCTGCGCCTGGGCCATTTGCTCGATTGCTTCTACCTGACGTGGCTGACGGTAGAGGAAATTAAAAGCTATGAGTCCAATGAGAAGAATCAGCAAGGCACCGCCACCATACTGGATGTATTTTTCATATTTGTGATAGAAGCCGAGGGTTTTATCCCGCACCTCGACGATGTTCACCAATACGTCCTCCTGGCTGCCTCCTTTTACCTTCTTAGCCATACCTTATTTTTTTAAGATGCAAAAATAGTGTTTCCCCGAAAATGCCGGAATAAATCAATCCGTTAGGAATGGGTAGTCGGTCTGCAGGTAATTATCGGTAAAAAGCTCCGAAGCATCAGGAAGGGGTGAATGCTCAGCAAAATCAACAGCCTGGTCAATTTCTTCCCTTATATTATCTTTAATACGCTGTATTTCATCATCATTAGCAATACCCTCAGAAAGCATTTTCGCCTCAATCATTTTGAGTGGATCGCGATCCTGATAAGACTGTACCTCTTCTTTGGTGCGGTATTTGGCCGGATCCGATACGGAGTGTCCCTTGTACCGGTAGGTTCGAATTTCTAGAAAATAGGGTCCTTTTCCGGCGCGGATGTGGGCTGCAGCACGGGAAACGGCATCATGAACTGCTTCCGGGGACATGCCGTCGACAGGTTCGCTGGGAATATCATACGAGAGACCCATCTTATAGAGCTCCACCACATTAGAGGTGCGATTGACCGAGGTACCCATGGCATACCCATTGTTCTCTACCACGTACAACACTGGAAGTTTCCAGCTCATCGCCATATTGAAAGATTCATGAAGGGCTCCTTGGCGAGCAGCTCCATCACCAAAGAGGGTAACACATAGGTTATCGGTCCCGCGATATTTTTCAGCAAAAGCTATACCCGTTCCAATAGGAATCTGGGCCCCCACGATACCATTACCGCCGAAATAATGATTCTGGGCGCTGAAAAAATGCATAGAGCCTCCTTTTCCTTTGACAATCCCGGTGGCCTTGCCATACAATTCAGCCATGGCTTCTCTTGAACTTACTCCCCGTCCCAAAGCGGTTCCATGCTGCCGGTAAGCAGTAATAACGGCATCTTCCCGCCTAATAGCCGACTCAATACCTGCGGCTACGGCTTCCTGACCGATATAGACATGACAAAATCCACGGATTTTTTGCTGACCATACATCATAAGAGCTCGCTCTTCGAAACGACGAATTCGCAACATGAGCTCGAACCAATAGAGGTATCTCTCTTTAGGATGTGCAAGTGGAGCGGAACTCCCTTTCTTTGCTGTCTTCTTGTCTGCGACGGAATTCATTCCCCATTAATATTTTAGTATCCCACTAACCCTGAAAACGTGGCAAATATATACTATTTTAGCGCAAACTAGGCAGTCCGGCCAACCCGAAAGCCGATAGGGCATCCATGATTTTGGAGCGAATCATCCTGAGCAACTTTCGCAATTACCCTTCGGCGGACATAACTTTTCACCCTGAAGTGACCTGCCTTACAGGCCTTAATGGCATGGGAAAGACCAATTTGCTCGATGCGTTGTATTACCTGAGTATGACAAAGAGTTATCTAAGCGCACAAGACAACCAGGTTGTTCGTTTCCAGGCCGACTTCTTCCGGCTCGAAGGGCATTACTTTCGAGGCGGACAACGGGAAAAAATTGTTGCTAAGGTACTTCCCCATCGGTCCAAAGAATTTTCATCCGCTTCAGGTCCTGTTTCCCGGCTTTCAGACCATGTGGGCTACCTTCCAATTGTATTTATAACCCCCGACGATGTAGAAATTCTAACCGGAGGGAGTGAATTGCGGCGCAAATTTCTGGACAACACGTTATCCCAAACCGACAATTCCTATTTAAGGCATCTCATACAATACAACCGACTACTCACTCAACGGAATGCGCTTTTGCGAAACGTGGCAAAAGATTCCCATACAGACCTTTCCCTGCTTGAGGTGTACGACGAGCAAATGTTGCCTTCGGCAAGCTATATCCACGGTGCCCGAAGAGACTTTTCAGTTGCCTTCAATCCTATATTCGCCGAAAAGCACCATGCTATTACCTGCGGCCGGGAGGTAGCTGCCATTGACTACGATTCCAATTTGTCAAATGCAAATTATAGGGAACTCTTAGAAAAGTCCCGACAGCGCGATTTTTATATGGAACGCACCTCAGAAGGTATCCATAAAGACGACTTAATCCTCCGCCTTGACGGCCAGCTTGTGCGCAAGTTTGCATCTCAGGGGCAAAAGAAAAGTTTCCTGATTGCCCTGAAACTTGGACAAGCAGCTTATCTGAAAGCACAATCTGGACTGCACCCCATGTTATTGCTCGATGACATTTTCGACAAACTGGACCCAGACAGGGTAGAATCACTGATTGCTTGCCTGGTAGCTGATATGGGGGGGCAGATTTTCCTGACCGACACCCATCCCCAGCGCGTCCCTGACATTCTTCGGCGACTAGATGTCCATCATCTTCATGGTGAAATCCGGGAAGGGTCATTTTACCCTCTTTCGTAGGGCATCATCAAGTTAGAAAAGCAAACGCAGAGCTGCGATGAGGGTCATCCAGAAAATCAGGTAGCGAAAGATTTTTTCGTTCAACCGCTCCACGACAAATGTTCCAGAATAAAAACCAAGAACCAGAAAAGGGACGGCGCAAAGGTTGAGCAGCAGACTTTCCGCATGGATCGTTTTCCAGGAAAACACATGAAAAGGAAGTTTGAGGAGATTTACTGCAAAATAAAACCATGCCCCAGTGCCTAGAAACCACAATTTGGGCAACTTGAGCCCCAGCAGGTAAACCGTCAAGATTGGACCTGCTGCATTGCCGACCATGGTAGTAAATCCACCAAATAAACCGATAATTCCGGCAAAAAGAGGATGTTGTACCCAGGATTCACGCAACCACTCCTGCTGCTGAATCATCATAAAACAGAGGCTAAAAAGTATGATTCCGGCAAGCCAATGGTTGAAAACTTTGTCGGAGACATAAAAACCGAAAAAATGCCCCAGAACAATGCCTACGAGGGCAAGTGGAATGAGCCTAAACAATGTTTTCCAATCTGTATATCCTCGATAATGCCTTACGGCAAATAAATCGGCAAATAGTAGCATAGGCAAAACCATGCCCGAGGAGACTCTGCCACCAAACACAATGGCCATGAGCGGAATTGCTAGCAGCGCTGTTCCCTTGATACCTCCTTTGGCTATTCCGATTAAATAAGCAGAAAGGAAAAGTCCCGCCCAACTACTAAAAGAAAGGACTGGAAGATGCACCATCAATGGAACTTAAATGGTGACCGGGGCACCCACATCGGATTTTTTGGTGAAAACCAGGGTACAAAAATTGGAAAAAGGGGAGCAAGCCAGGCATTTACGGGTTTGAGATAAATATGGCAATCTCGGCCAATTGCCCCAACCGAACTTTTGATTTCCATGGCGGTACGGTAGAAATGAATTTGTGAAACGCCTCTTTTTATAGCCTCTCGGACCATGAGGAACAGCATATTGAGGTAGAGTTGTTTTTTCCCATTTAGGATTTTATCGAATCCAGCCAGGTTAATCTCCAAGCTATTTCCGTTTCGCAAAGAAGCGAAAAAGCAAACAAGTTGACCATGGAGGAATCCCCCGGTTATGCGAAAGTTGTCTGCAAAATGCAGCTTCATTTCCACGAAATACCCAGGATTAATCTTCCCTAAATGAAATCCAGCACCAGAGAGTACAGCGTCATATAATTCAAAAATACGATTCTCCCATTTTGAAATTAATTCCAAGTCCAAATCGGCCCAGGCCATACCCTCCATTTTTCGCTGGGCGCGGTGCATCCGTACACGATATTTAGAGGAAAGGGCCTCTTCATAGTGGCCAAAATGTTTCCAATCAGAAGAAATAGGCATCACCATATCTGGTTGATACGTGAATGGGAAATATCCTTTTTGTTCAAGTATGGGCACTTTGTGGTAAAAATCTTTCAAAAGAATGGCCTTTGTGCCAAGAGCATCAGCTGTGCGTTGGACCATTTCCAAGAACCCCGAGGTGATTTCGGCATCTTCCCATGGAATGGGTATGTGATTCCCTGTGGACATGAATTGACCAACCAATAGGATTCGGACCCGGATAAGACCACTAAAAAGTTTTTGGACCGAGAGAGATTGACTCAGCTGTCGATTTAGGGAAAAACTCATGACGTACACCGGCACCACACACTTTAGGTTTCCCTTTTTTATGCTAAAGTAACCTGTCAGTACATCCTCTGGGAGCACCAGCGCCATTACCCTGGAAATGGCGGGAGAAAGCCAGAGATTTTCTACTTGGGGAAGCTGTAACCATTCAAGTTCAAGATCCGATAGATTTTCATGGTAGGCTATCCGGAGTCTTTCGTCCTCTCCAGCATTCGAGAGAATTGCTGGAGTTGAATCCTCTGAGTTGGCAGATTGCAGGAGATTACAAAGGGCAAAGGTTTGCATATGTACCGTTTAACCAAGTGCATGAAGGAAAAGTTCAAGTATGAGGAAATCGGGAATTCTTATTTTTGCGCAAATAGCATAGCACATGCAACGCAGTTTGATTCTATTTCTGCCTTTGGTAATGATGGGTTGCGGTCCGAACGAAGAGGAAATTTTAAAGGAGACTAACCGTAAATTGACGGAGTCCCTTCCAGGAACTTGGCAGGTTACTTACTTGCGCGTTGATATCGACTCCTATCAGGGCGGCGGCAGGGATTCCATTTTTGAAGCCAGGGAGGAATCTTGGGAAACCCAATTTCAGGTGAAACCTTTTCGCCTGTTTTTTGCCCGAGATGAGAAATTTCATCAGACCTTCCGCGGTAGGGAAAATACGCTCCTCGGTGAATATTTTGGAGTTTGGAAACTCCGGGGTGACACCCTTAACATGGTGCAATCTGACCAAGACGTAGATTACAAAATTGAGATAGGAAAAGGTCAGCTTCAAATGATTGGCCTGATGGACTGGGACAAGGATGGCAACAATGACGATACCTATTACACGCGCAATCGCTTAATCAGCAAGCGATCCGTCGAGTAGTTCTGATTCAATAACCTAGAAAGAATTTCGTCTCGTACTTCCCTCCGGTGAGGTTTTCCTTGCCCACAAAATTACCTATGAGATCTGAGTTCAGAGAGGCTGTAATCTGATAGCTTCCGTTGGGTAGCTTGACCACCAGGGTTGCACCATCGGGAACCTCGACACGTTCACTGACTGGACCGCTGTATAGAATGACCAGATTAAATCCGGTTATATTCTTAATGGTAATTTCGTTAAGTTTTGCTCCAGGCGTTACCTCTTTCCGATTCAAGCCGGGTAGGGCTTGGTAATCCCCTGCAAGAATGGTAGCTACCTCCTGATCGATGCTTTTCTTTTTTGCTTCGCGAACATAACGGCCATCTGGAAAATCCTTAAGGTAATTTTCGAAATCCGATTTTACAGATGACCCTTTAATGCGCATCCAAGCCTGTTCATCAAAGACTGCTAATTGGCGGCGAGCATTCAAGGCATATTTATGTCTTGGGAAATCCTTCAAAAAGGTCTGGTAGGCAATTGGTGTATTCGCTATTTCGGCAGCCAGGTAGCGTTCTTCACCTAAATCCTCTTTTGGTTCGGCAGGTCGACGAGGCTCGGTGGGAACTGCAGGGGGCGGTGAGGCAGCTTTTGAGCGGTTACTGGACCGCTCCGAATAAGCAATAACTGGGGCCCGAGAAAAATCCTGCGATTGCAAGGATAAGATTTTTGCTTTGGCTTCGGCCACGTGGCGGCTTCCAGGGAAAGTTTTCAGGTATTGTTCAAAAGGGTTTGATGCATTAAAATTTTTAATGCGCGTCCATTCCTCTTCCGATTTAACATCAGCAAGTTTTTTACTGGCCTCTGGTAGATATGGCGAGGAGGGGAATCGATTAATAAACTGCGTATATGCTTCGGAGGAGTTGATGCCCATCACGCGACTCCAAGTTTCTTTCTGTCGGATTTGCGCAAGTTTTTCATAAGCCTGTGCGTTGTATTTCGACCCTGAATAATCCCGCATAAATAAAGTGTAAGCTTCTTCAGTACCCGTGGTTAAGGTTCTAGCCCAAGCATCATCAGCCTCCATGAGTTGCAGTTGCAACCGTGCCTCATATTTGAATTTACCATTCGGGAACTGTTCAAGATATGACCTGTAGGTATCCTGATTATTTGCACTTTTGGCATTTTTCCATACTAGATCTTCCTGAAGCGCAGCGACTCCCGTCTCTTTTTTATCCCAGGAGGCGGGGTTATAAAAACCCATCTTAGACATAAAAGCACAAGAATTCAGGCAACAAGCCCCAAACAAAAGGAGGACGTAGTAAATTCCTTTCATGAAAACCACATTGTCGTGTATACTTCGGTCAATTAACGATTTAGGTGCAATGTAGCCATTAATCGGCAAGCGTAAAAGCAAATTGCCTACTTTTGACCAAAAGAGTGCCATGGCTTCCCAGTCTGCAGCTGAAGTCCAACGCCAATTGGATGAAACCCGAATAGCTCCCGTTTTTTTTCATCCGAATGAAGTGTATGCCAGTCAAATCGTGAAAGCCTGTTACAAGGGCGGCATGCGGGTATTTGAGTTCACTCATCGGGGCGTCGAGGCACCGGCCGTTTTTCAACATCTACGTGCTTTTGTAGACCGAGAATGCCCGGAAATGGCTCTTGGAATTGGCACGGTGTTCTACGAAAAAGATGCACGAGCCTACGCCTCGTGGGGGGCTGATTTTATTATTCAGCCCATCACATGTCCACAGGTTGGCGCCTTTTGTCAGGCAACCGGTGTTCCATGGATTCCAGCAGCCGCCACACTAAACGAAATCTGGCAGGCCCGTCAGGCCGGCGCGAAGGTGGTCAAACTGTTTCCAGGAAATGTGCTAGGGCCTGGATTTGTAAAAGCCATTAAGGCCCCTATGCCAGATGTTCGGGTAATGGTCACTGGCGGGGTGGAACCTACTGCAGAAAATATTAGGACCTGGTTTAGTGCGGGGGCAGATTATTTAGGTATGGGTTCTCAACTTTTCGCGGGAGAATGTTGTAACGAAAACGATTTTAATCGCCTGAGCGAACGGGTGAAAGAAGTCTTATCTCACCGACCATGAAGGAAATCTCCGACTTGCTGGATTTATTAAATCTGGAGCAAATTGAGGAAAATCTATTCCGAGGATATTCCAAAACTGTAGGAAGTCCCAACGTATTTGGCGGGCAGGTTATGGCTCAAAGTTTGAGTGCAGCCATGAATACCGTGGAGTTTGGCCGAAATGTCCATTCCCTTCATTGTTACTTCATTTTACCAGGAAATCTGGACCTACCCATTGTTTTTCAAGTAGATCGAATCCGGGATGGTGGAAGTTTTACCACCCGAAGAGTGAAAGCCATACAACAAGGCCGAGAGATTTTCCTTCTTTCTGCTTCATTTCAGACCGATGAACCGGGACTTGACCATCAAACGGCCATGCCTCAAGTTGCTTCCCCAGAGTCTTTAGTCAGTTGGAAGGATTTGGCAAAGCATTTTGGTGAACATTTACCAAAAAACATGTATGCCTTTCTAAATCTAGATCGTCCTATAGAGTTCCGACCAGTGGAATTATACCATCCTGACGATGCTGAAAAACGGGAACCATTCCGGCATATTTGGATGAAATCTATCGGCAATATGCCTGACCACCGGAGGCAACACGATCTTGCTTTAGCCTATGCTTCCGACTACAACCTCTTGACATCCGCTTTGTTACCTCACGGAAAAGAAGGCAGTATTTCTCGGTTACAGTTGGCAAGCCTCGATCATGCCATGTGGTTTCACCGGTCGTTTCGTATGGATGACTGGTTATTGTATGCTATTGACAGCCCCAGCGCCTCCAATGGCCGAGGATTTACCCGGGGAAATATTTATACGAGGGATGGGGTCCTAGTGGCATCTGTGGCTCAAGAGGGGCTCATGCGCCAACGCAGGGAAAAGAACTGATGGGCAATATTTTTTTCTCTCAGCGTCTTATGTCCCCAACCACTCCATCGGTTAACCTAAGAATAGCCTCCACAGGAACCAGAAGCAGCATTCCTTTTCGGCCAGCATTTATCCAGATATTTATAGCCGAAGTTTCCTGGATATACACCCGACAGGCTTTTTTGGCTCCCAGGGGGGAGCAACCTCCTCGCAAATATCCTGTTTTTGCCTGGAGCATGGCTGTTTCCAAAAGCCGAACGGTAGGGCACTGGCTGATTGCCGCCAATTTTTTCAAGGATAACTGGTTATCGGATGGGACTAATGCAGCTAGCAGTCCGTTCAGACCATCGGTGCAAAAAAGCGTTTTGAAAAGCAACTCCGGGGCTAAACCATTATCTCGGGCTATCCGACCTGCATCGAAATCTTCATCGGAGACATCATACCGAAACATTTGATAGGAAACGCCTTGGCGCTCCAGTATCCGCATCGCCAGGGTCTTCATCATTAAAACTCTTTTCTCATGTCCCTTGAATGGATTTCACTGACAGCCATGAATCAGATCGAAGATATGCTTTACCATTCCCACCGGGAGGCAGTTTTCGTGTTTAAGCATTCCACGACATGTGGAATTAGCGCCATGGCACTTGAACATCTAGAACTAGCCTCAAAAGATACGCGAATCCCCTTTCGTCTGTATTATCTTGACCTTTTGGCGCATCGCGATATTTCCCAGGAAATCGCACGAAAACTCGAGGTACAGCATCAATCACCCCAAATTATTCATCTGAAAGGGGGGAAAGTGGTATTTCACACTTCACACCACCGCATTGGACCCACTATTATTCAGGATTGCCTTGACCGATAAGCTAATTGGAGGTTTATATGCTAATTTATAGCAAATCCACCGGACTATTTTCCCTAAACAACCGATTCCCTACCCGCCATTTGCGTAAAAGCAATACCAGAAAAAATCCGGTACTTACGGACAGCAAAACCGATTCCCAACCATCTCGGCCGGAAGTGATATGTTTATAAGTGAAAAAGCCCATAGCAAATGTTACCGCCAGCAGGATCATTTGTTGGCCAAGTAGGTAAATTAATCGTGCACTTCGCCAGATATCCGGAGTTTTCAGGCTACTGTTGCCCGCATAAAATTGTTCTCCGGCTTGTCGGGCAACTTGAGTAAGTCCCAAGGCATTTCTGCCGGTTCGAAGAATGAAGTCAGTCCATGCCATTGGGTTCCTTTTTTTGATTTTGGCATATTTTTCAAAAACCGGGCGGAGGTAAAGCATTGGATTTACCCCGGGGCGAAGGATCAGCGAGACTCCCACTAAAAGGGATAAGGTACGTCCAAGCAAAACATACTCCTTAGGAATGCGAAACATTCCAGAAATGTTCCGTATACCCGCATTGACAACGAGCTGACTCACTGGATTTCTCCAAAAGGATTCATCCAAGACTCCTTGCTCGCTAAAAAGCTCTTGAATATGATTGTCTAGAAACTGATGAAGTGCCGAGGCAAGTTCTGCAACCCGGCTATCCGTATCCGGCCCGTCCTGAACAAATCCCAGATTAACAAGTAACTTACTGAGTTCTGCAAGGTCAGAAGAGGCAAAAGCTAAGAAAAGAAGAGGTAGATGTTTACGAAAATCGGGAGATAATTCCCCAACCGCGCCAAAATCAAGCAGGACAATCGATCCGCGTTCATCTATCAATACATTGCCGGGATGGGGATCGGCATGGTAGCGGCCATGTTCGAAAACCATCCTGCCAAAGCCATCCCAAAGCCTATCCACAACGATTTCAGGTTTCACTTTGCCATTAGCATAGACCCTTTCATCCGAGATTTTTAAGCCATTCATCCAGTCCATAACCAGGATCCGATTTCCACTGAGTTCCGGATAAAGCCGGGGAAATCGCCAGGCGGAATCATTGGCCATAGAACTTGAAATAGCTTGAAGACTTTCTCCTTCCTGACTAAAATCAATCTCCCGGAGAATGAGTGCGCGAATCTGTTCAAAAACCACATTCAAATCCCGAAGGCCAAAAAAATAACCAATCAGGAGCAGCATTTGCCGGATAATCCAAAGGTCGGCAGAAGCAATTCGGGCAATATGGACATGCTGCACCTTAACGGCCACTTGGGTTCCATCCTGAAGTAAAGCGCAGTGCACCTGAGCGATGGAAGCTACAGCAATCGGTTCGGACGAAAAATCTGCGAAGACTTCCGAAAGAGGTTTTCCATAATGGGCTACTAGGTTTTTCGAAACTACCGTAAAATCATTAGGCGTCCCTGCATCCTGCAAACCCTCCAGTTCCCGTTTAAATCCGGTTGGAAGAAAAAAACCAGCAATAGAGAGAAACTGTCCAGCTTTAATAAAAAGGCCTTCGAGATGCATACATAGTAGCCGAAAATCACGTCCCATCCCCTCCAGTAAGCTAGGAAGGATTCGATGGTAACGACGCCGACTAAGCAGACGTTGGATGCCAATAAAGAAAACCCAATAAAACAAAAAGCAGCATACGCGGAATAACCGGTAAAGTGGGTTGAAGATCCAGGCAGTTGGGTACAAGATGAAGGGGATAACAAGTTTTATAAAACCCAATCCGGTGAAATGGTTGTTAGGGTAAAAAATAGATTCCATGGAAGGCTGGTTGAAAAAAAATTTCCCGCATAACATACTGGACTATGCAGAATTCCTTGGAATTCTGTTCATGACCTTCATCTTGGCCTATCTATTCAATTTCTTTTTCCGACGATTCATCCTTCGTTCCACCCTAATCATCCGAAACGATCCAACTAATTATCAGTTTCTTCGTCACTTTTTAACAGCCCTAATATACATCGTAGGGATTTCCCTGGCCATTTACTCCGTTCCCAACATGCGAACGGTCGCCAATTCGATGCTTGCCGGAGCTGGCATATTAGCTGTGGCGATTGGATTTGCCTCTCAACAGACCCTGAGTAATATCATCAGTGGCGTATCCATTGTCATATTCAAACCTTTTCGGGTTAATGACCGACTAAAAATCAGGGAAACCATGCACGGCATTGTAGAAGACATTACCCTACGGCATACGATCCTTCGCGACTTCGAAAACCGGCGAATCATTGTTCCAAATATGCTAATGGGCAACGAAATCATCATCAATGCCGATTACGAGGATGATCGCATTTGCAATTGGGTGGAAATTCAACTGGAACACGACACCTTAGTGAATAAGGCTCGGGCCATACTGGAAGAGGAGGCCTTACGACACCCGAACACCTTAGACAACCGCACGGAAGACGAAATGGAGACAGGCATTCCCCTGGTTAAGGTTCGCATTGTGCAGATTAATCCCTTGGGCATTATCCTACGGGCTTGGGTTTGGACTGCCAATAGCGCCGAAGGATTTGAACTTAAATGCGATCTTTACGATACCATTTACCGACGGTATGGAGAGGAAGGCATCCGATTTAGTCGGATAAATCCCTCACTGGAAACCTCGGTAAGCTTACTTAGTGAGAAAAAATGACCCAGCTTCTTGACTTGGCGAAAGAGTTAAATCCGATGGCCATGGCCCTCATAGCCACTCTTTTTACATGGGCCATCACTGCGTTAGGGGCATCTTTGGTTTTTTTCTTCCAGACCATGAATCAGAAGGTCCTAGATGCAATGATGGGATTCGCAGCGGGGGTAATGATTGCTGCCAGTTACTGGTCGCTACTGGCTCCGGCTATTGAGATGACAGAAAAGGCAGGAAGAATTGCCTCCTGGTTTCCAGCGCTCACCGGATTTGTAGGTGGCGGGCTCTTTCTCTGGTTAGCCGACAGGTATTTACCCCATTTACACCCTGGCTTTGAAATGCACCGAGCGGAGGGAGTACCCTCTTCCTGGAAACGAAGTATTCTCCTTGTTTCAGCGATTACCCTGCATAATATTCCAGAGGGATTGGCCATTGGTGTAGCCTTCGGGGCGGTGGCTCAGGGTCTGGACACAGCAAGTCTCGGAGCCGCGGTGGCGTTAAGTATTGGCATAGGACTACAGAATTTTCCAGAGGGTACTGCCGTTTCAGTGCCTCTTCGAAGAGAAGGGATGAGTCGCCGAAAAGCCTTCTTTTATGGCCAACTATCTGGTGTGGTAGAGCCCATAGCGGGGGTCCTTGGAGCAGCTCTGGTACTTACAGTTCAGCCATTGCTGCCTTATGCCCTTTCATTTGCCGCAGGAGCAATGATCTATGTGGTCGTAGAAGAGCTCATTCCAGAAAGCCATCTGGCAGGTAATACAGACCTCGCAACCCTAGCGACTATCGGCGGATTTGCCCTTATGATGACCCTCGACGTGGCTTTGGGTTGAAAAGCTGAATAGATAGGGCTACCTTCATACCAAAGGAGCAGGGATGAGCAGGGAACTGGTCATTGACTTTGACATGGTTTTTCACCCTAAGCGGAGGGTTTTTTTCCATTTCCTATTTTGGATCCTGTATCTCGTTTATTTTACGATTGCCTTTGCCAGCTTTAGGGATAACTACCTACAGTCCTTCACAGAAGTCGCCGTAACCTTACCCGTGCGCTTAGCCGCCGCCTACCTTACGCTATATTGGTTAATACCTGGTTTCCTAGACAAGGAGCGGTATTTACCCTTAATTTTCCTTTCCATTTTGTCTGCCATTGCCTTCGGATATATGGATAGGATTTTGCTCCACCTTTTTTACGTTCCCAGGTACATTCCCGACTATGACTACGCCAGTTACCCATTGACCAGCATCAGTAAGGCCATTCAGCGTACGACCTCTATTTACACGGTGGTTTTTGCTGCAGCTGCCATCAAGCTCATTAAACGGAACTATCACAATGAGCGGGTCACCCGGGAAATGGCGAAAGAAAAACTCGATGCAGAGCTACAATTTCTGAAAGCCCAGATACACCCCCATTTCCTTTTTAACACCTTGAATTCCCTTTATTCCCTTACCCTTCGCAAATCGGATCAATCCGCAGAGGTGGTTCTGAAACTTTCCCAGTTTCTCGACTACATGCTCTATGATTGTAATGTCCGTGAAATAGCCTTGCCCAAAGAACTTGAACAGATTCAGAACTTGGTTTCCTTGGAAAAACTTCGGTATGGAGAGAGGCTGGATATCCATTTTCAGGTCCATGGCCCGGTTCAGGAATACAGGGTTCCCCCGCTGCTTATGTTGCCTTTTTTGGAAAATGCCTTCAAACACGGGGTTAGTCAGCAATCCGAAAATTCCTTCATTTTCATCGATTTGAAGGTGAAAGGAGAGGATTTGACCTTTCGCATAGAAAATAGCAGCAGTGGCCCAGGAGAGGTCCGGGAATTGGATTACACCAAGGGAATTGGATTGAAGAATGTCAAGCGACGCTTGGACCTGCTTTACACACCAAATGGGTACCACTTAGAAATGTTCTCCGAGGAAGACTCTTTTACCATCATCCTGCACCTTAAACTGAAACCTATCCCTTGAACCGCATTCGTTGTCTGCTGGTAGATGATGAGCCTCTGGCGCTAGATGTGCTGGAATCTTACGTCCGAAGATTGGAAAGCCTGGAGCTCGTTGCCCGATGCGAAAACGCTATTCAGGCTTTTGATTTACTCCAGAGCGAGTCAGTGGATCTGCTATTTGTGGATATCCAGATGCCTAAGCTAAGCGGGATTGACTTTCTGAAAACCCTCCCGAATGCTCCAAAAGTAATATTCACTACAGCTTACCGGGATTATGCTCCGGAGGCCTTTGACTTAGATGCAGTGGATTACCTGCTAAAGCCAATCCCCTTCAGCCGTTTTCTTAAAGCCTTGGGAAAAGCATTCAGCCAATTGAATGGACCGGCAGGTTTACCCCATCCTTTCCACGCAGAGGACCATGAACCCATGTTGGTCACCGATACGCTCATTGTGAAATCGGAAAAAAAGAGGGTCAAGATTCCACTAAAGGATATTATTTTCATCGAAAGCATGCGGGATTATGTTACGATACATCTTCCCGACAAGCAAATTGTAAGCAAACAAAAGATTGGCAACTTAGAGCAAAAACTAGCGGAGAAGTCCTTTCTACGAATCCACCGTTCTTTCCTGGTTCCAGCTGCTCGCGTAAATGCTTACACTCCTGGAAATGTTGAAGTGGAAGGATTTTCGCTTCCCATCGGCAGAAGCTATCGCAACGAAGTAGGTAAGGTCCTTGGATTCTAAACCCGGAATCAGAAATCCTGGATGTAAGTAACGCGGTCGCGTTGCTTTTTCTTACCCCCCTCTGGTGGACCTTGCCGGGTCGTATCCCCTTTTCCTTGTTTTGGTTTACCAAGTTCCAAAGTTAGAGGGCGCCCCCGAAAGCGGGTCTTAGCAATGCGTTTTTGCACCTGTGGAAATAGGGCTGAAGGAAGTTCCAACGTAGAAGAAACTCCTCCCGGAAAAATTCGACCAACCCTGGTTTTAGGTATTCCTCCGGCTTCGCAAATAATCCGAAGTAAACCCCCTTTATCTAAGCTGTCTCTCGTCCCCAAATTAAGAATATAGGTCGACATGACTTCGCGGGGAGCCTGACCAGTGGAGGCTCCGCCTGAATCCGAAATCCGGTGGATGGTTTTTTGGGGAGCAGGATTTAAATCCGGCGCATTCCGGTAATACTCAAGGAAGCGGTTGAATTCGAGGGAAGCAAATCGTTTGATAATATCTTCCCTAGACATGTCCTTCAGAAAATGCATCACTTCCGGAAGGAAGGTATCAAGTTCTTCCTCATTTAGTGCTACCTCTTTAACCCTGCGCAGAAGTTCCCAAAGTTGCTGTTGGCAGACCTCCTTTCCAGCGGGAATAGGAAACTGCCTGAAATGAATCTTGGAAAGGCTCTCTATATTCCGGATTTTATAGGCTTCTCGCTGGGTAACCAATGCAATGGAGATACCTTTCTCCCCTGCCCTTCCGGTCCTGCCACTTCGGTGGGTATAAAAAGGAAGTTCGTCAGGTATGTTCATGTGGATGACATGAGACAAACCACTTACATCCAGGCCGCGGGCAGCCACATCGGTAGCCACCAGGATGCGAAGCGCCCGGTTGCGGAATTTGTCCATTATTTTTTCCCGTTGCTTCTGATCCATGTCGCCATGAAGCGCACCTGCAGCGTATCCGTCACGCACCAGATTATCCGCTACATCCTGGGTATCCATGCGGGTTCGGCAAAAAATAAGGGCATAGATAGAAGGATGGTAATCGATAAGCCGCTTGAGTGCGGCATATTTATCCTTCTCCTGAACTAAACAGAAGCGATGTTCAATATTGGTGTTACCGGCATTCTTTTCCCCAGCGGAAATCTCCACAGGGTTTGACATATAATTTTTTGCAAGATTCCGAACTGAACTCGGCATAGTCGCTGAAAACAACCAAGTGCTGTGCTGGGGATTGCATGCGCCTATTATGGCATCCAGGTCTTCCTGGAATCCCATATTGAGCATTTCGTCCGCCTCATCAAGAACAAGGAAATCAATCTGATCCAATTGAACAACCTGGCGTTCCAACATATCTACCAAGCGACCGGGAGTAGCTACCACAATATGCACCTGGCGTCGAAGTGCACGGATTTGCTCCTGAATACTGGAGCCACCATAAACAGCAGTGATTTGAAGAAAAGACTCTTCCCCTAAGAATCGGTTAAGATCACCGGTAATCTGCAGGCAAAGTTCCCGGGTAGGTGCCAGAATTAGCCCTTGAACTGCAGATTTAGCTGGATTCACGCGGTCCAAGAGAGGGAGACCGAAGGCCGCCGTTTTGCCGGTCCCTGTTTGTGCTAAGCCGACCAGGTCAGTTTTCCCAGAGAGAAGCAACGGGATAACTTTTTCCTGAATTAGTGTAGGCTGCTTAAACCCAAGGCCCTCCACGGCACTGAGTAGCGGCGGGGAAAGACCAAGGTCGGCAAATGATTCCATAAAATTTTTTAATTGCGGCGGCAAAGGTAATCCGAATAAACCTAAGTTTCCTGTTTATCCCATTTCCTGCTTTGGGCGTTTTTCTTGTTGGTTAACATGGTCCTCCCCAGAGGCTTTAACCAGTGCAAGGGCATTAATGCAAAATCTTAGCCGGCTGGGTTTGGGCCCGTCGGGAAATACATGTCCCAAGTGCGCATCACAACGACTGCAGCACACCTCCACCCGCTGCATACCATAGCTATGGTCCACATGATATGTTACCCCATCTAAGCGCAAGGGTTCGGTGAAAGAGGGCCAGCCGGTTCCACTGTCGAATTTAGCCTGGGATGCAAAAAGCGAAGAGCCACAGCAAGCACACGCATAAAATCCAGGGGCATGGGCATGACACATAGCACTCGAAAAAGGTCTCTCAGTGCTTTTTTGGCGCGTAACTTGGAAAACCTCCGGAGAGAGAGCTGCCCGCCATTCCTCTAGCGATTTAGTTACCTTGTCAAGGACGGAAGGTAGAGGATTTGCTGCGAGTGCAAGGATGTCTGACCAGGTCATCGAAGTGTTTTTAATCCAAACACCTGCCGGCAAAGGGGGTTCATCCTCAAGCAAAAGTCAAGAGCAAACAATTTTGATTACCTTGAAATGAAAAAACCGATCCTATGCGCATTGTTATCGTCCTTTCCCTTTGTTTTTATCTCCCTTCGAACATCCTTCACGCCCAAACCTCTGCTGTTTCAGCATACCAGGAACTTCGCTATCGCATGATAGGACCCTTCCGAGCCGGAAGAACGGTAGGTGCCGTGGGCGTAGCCAGTCATCCCAATGTTTTTTATATGGGTGTCAATAACGGAGGAGTCTGGAAAACAACGGATTATGGACGTACCTGGAAACCCCTTACAGACAGGCTACCAACCAGTTCTATTGGTGATATTGCCGTGTCGCCCAGCCAGCCCCAGATTCTCTATGCAGGCTCGGGTGAGGGTTTGCATCGGCCAGATCTGAGTATAGGGGATGGCATTTACCGGAGTAATGATGAGGGCGCAACATGGAAACATCTGGGTTTGGTGGATATCCAGCAGGTTGGACGCATCATTGTGCACCCGCGAAATCCGGATGAAGTATTTGTAGCTGGATTGGGTCACCCTTATGGATCTAATGCAGAACGGGGAGTTTTCCGCACCAAAGACGGGGGGAAGACATGGAAAAAAGTCTTGTTTATTGACGTTTATACCGGTGCTATTCAAGTTGAGTATCATCCACAAAATCCAGCCATTTTATTTGCAAGCCTTTGGCAGCACCAGGACGGACCCTGGGAAAACGGACAGTTTTCGGGACCTGGGAGCGGGTTATATACTTCCCGGGACGGCGGTGATTCATGGGAAAAGGTACTGACGGGATTACCCGGTCCCGCTGATGGCCTGGGCAGGATTGGGATCTGTTTTGCCCCCTCTAATCCTCAACGTATGTACGCAACTGTAGATGCTCGCCGAAACGGCGGTATTTACCGCAGCGATAATGGTGGAAAATCCTGGAGCCTAGTTAGCAGTGATGGGCGAACTTGGGGACGGGGTAGCGATTTTGCCGAGGTGAAGGTGCATCCTAAAAATCCGGATGTCGTATTTATTGCCAACGTAGCTGCGTACCGTTCGGATAACGCAGGAAAATCTTGGGTTTGCATCAAAGGTGCTCCGGGGGGAGATGATTACCATCGCATTTGGATTAATCCTAATCAGCCAGAAATCATGCTCTTTGCCGCCGACCAAGGTGCCGTAGTTACCGTGAATGGCGGTGCTACTTGGAGTTCATGGTATAATCAGCCTACAGCCCAACTATACCATGTAAGTACCGACAATCAATTCCCTTATCATGTTTATGGTGGGCAACAGGAGAGTGGTGCCATTGGCATTACAAGCCGAGGAAGCGGCGGTCAAATTAGCTTTAGGGACGGATACGGTGTGGGTGCTGACGAATATGCCTATGTAGCACCTGACCCGCTTAATCCTGACCTTATCTATGGGGGTCGAGTTCTACGGTACAACAAAAAAACGGGTCAAACCCAACATGTTGGTCCGGAAGCGCTCCGTTCAGGCAGATACCGAGTGCTTCGGACAATGCCTCTGATGTTTCATCCTGCTGATCCAAAAACGTTGCTTTTTGCCACTAACGTCCTATGGAAAACCCAAAACGGCGGAGAATCCTGGGAAATTATTAGCCCCGATCTATCCAGGATGAAGCCGGAAATTCCCCCTTCTTTGGATAAATATGCCACCCCGGAGCTGGAGAATATGGCCCGAAGGGGCGTAATCTATTCCCTGGGGCCGTCTCCATTAGATATTCAAACAATCTGGGCAGGAACCGACGACGGTTTGGTTCATGTCACGCGCGACGGTGGTAAAACCTGGGTTGATGTCACCCCACCAGACCTTAAGTCTTGGGACAAAATATCACAGATTGATGCCGGGCATTTCGATGAAAATACCGCATACATCTCTGTTAATGCTTTTCGGAAAGATGATTTAAGCCCCTACATTTATAAAACAAAAGATGGCGGCCAATCCTGGCAGCTAATTACTAATGGTATTTCCCGAGATCCAGTCAATGTGGTGCGGGAAGATCCTCTCAAGCCGGGATTGCTATTTGCCGGAACAGAAAGGGAGGTGTTTTTCTCTGCCGATGACGGCCAGGTCTGGCATTCCCTACGTCTGAATATGCCGGCAACATCCATTCGGGATTTGGTAATCCACAAATCTGATTTGGTATTGGGGACCCATGGTCGTTCCGTGTGGATACTGGACAATTTCTCTATCCTTCGGAGTCTTCCTGATGACCAGGGTAAAGCGCATCTTTTTCAGCCAGACCCGGCTATTCGGGTTCGCTGGAACATGTTCACCGACACCCCTCTCCCACCCGAAGAACCCGCAGGGGAAAATCCACCGGATGGGGCCATATTGGATTACCATCTGCCGCAAGGAATAAAGCAGGTAAATCTTGAAATACGAGATAGCAAGGGCACCTTGGTTCGCCGTTTTTCCTCTGATGACCAGGTTTATGTGCCCGATTCAGGAAATATGGCCTATCCCACCTATTGGGTCAGACCCCAAGTTCGGCTGAAAACAAGTGAAGGTCACCATCGCTTCCTGTGGGACATGAAATACCCACCTCCACCAGGAGCAGAAAGGGGACTATCCATTGCAGCGGTATTTAAGCAAACGCCCTTTGGACCAGACGGGCCTTGGGTAGCTCCGGGAAAATATTTAGTGAGACTCCAGGCAGATGGGGTGCTTTCTGAGCGTAGCCTGGTAGTCAGGATGGATCCCCGTCTTCAGGTACAAGAATCCGATATCCGCTTGCAGACTTTCTACTCGATGGCTTGCTACCAAGCTTATTTGGATTTACAAGCCAAAAAGGAAATCCTCGAAAAACGATTATCCCTGGCAAATCTGGAAATTGTGGAAAGGGAAAAGCTCTCTCGCCTGCTGGGACAGGTGAAACCCGGTGCTGGGGATATACTTTATGGAAGTATTTATGAGAATTCGCAGGAGACAATTACCGGACTGCAGGATAAGTTTTTGTACATGATGCAGATTTTCCAAACCAGTGATTCTCGACCCACCAACCAGGCCATGCAAGGCGTGGATCGATTGCTACAAATCAAGGAAACCCTCGTTAAACTATAACTGAAAATATGACTCGATTTATTCCAATTGCCTTGCTGGTTGGATGGGCCCATCCAGCGCTATCTCAGGTAATGGATTGCCCTAATGCCGATACACATCCAATGCCTGTGCTCTCGGAACGTGTCAGCACAATCTATACGCAAAAACTTGAGGAAGCCCAATTAACACTTTCTAAGCAACCTGAAGACGTCAATGCACTTATCTGGTATGGCAGGCGGCTCGCTTATACGGGAAGGTATTACGGGGCCATTGAAGTATTTACAAAAGCAATAAATAGTCATCCGACCGATGCTCGCGCATACCGACATCGAGGGCACCGTTGGCTCACTTTGCGATGTTTCGACAAAGCGCTGGCAGATTTCCATCAGGCTGACCGACTTACCCGAGGTAAACCGGACGAAACTGAACCCGATGGACTACCCAATGAACGAAATATTCCGACCAGTACGCTTCAAAGTAACATTTGGTATCATGCAGGTCTGGTCCATTTCCTTACCCGGGACTATTCTGAAGCCCTAAGGGCCTATAAAAAATGCCTTCGGGTTTCAAACAATCCGGACATGTATGTGGCTACAGCCAATTGGTTGTACATCACCTTACTGAAATTGGGCAAAAAGCAAGATGCTGCCCGATTACTTAGTAACATAAAGCTTGACATGGACTTACTAGAAAATCAGGATTACCACAAGATTCTCATGCTTTACAAACAATCGACAACCATAGCCGATCCCCTGGCCTATTTGGAACAAAGCAAAGAATTGAGTCTAGCCTCATTCGGGTTTGGTTTTGGGAATTATCTCCTGGAAAGAGGTCAATGCGAAGCTGCTCGCCAAGTTTTTGAACGGATTACCCAATCTGACCAATGGGCTGCTTTTGGATTTATAGCAGCGGATAAAGCTCTACGGGATATACCCTGTAGAGGGAAATGAAAAGAGGCAGCCTTAAAACTGCCTCTTCAATCGGGTCGGAGTGACTGGATTCGAACCAGCGGCCCCTAGCACCCCATGCTAGTGCGCTACCGGGCTGCGCTACACTCCGTTTGCGTGGGTGATACTGGATTCGAACCAGTGACCTCTGCTCTGTCAAAGCAGCGCTCTGAACCAACTGAGCTAATCACCCGAAGGTTCAAAGGTAGGCTTATTCTTCCAAAATGAAAACATAACCCGACCTTGGAATACGGAAATATTGAAACACTGTCCCCCCTCTTTATTGGAAAATAGTTGACATTCACCGATGAAAGTACAAGCCTGAGATTCCTTATTTTCGCTTTTAATTAAAGGAATAATTTGACACATGCGCTACCTGGTTCTACTCCTTCTCCTTCCTTTATTACTGCCAGCTCAGGCATTTAGAAAATCGGAAAACCGCCGTATTCAGCCGGGTATGCGGCTGGAAACATGGAACGGTACACACCCCAAGTGGGGCCGGCAGTATGTGCTTCTACTGAAAGCACGTAAAAATCATTGGAGACTAGACCTAGCCTACTCCTTGGATAGCCTGCTGCCTACCAGTACTTTTGCTCAAAGGGTAAAAGCGGCAGTAGCGGTCAATGGAGGATTTTTCGACATGAAAGTTGGGGGATCAGTAACCTTTTTGCAGTCTGACGGCAAGCCCATCAATGAAAACAAGCCTAACATTCTTGAGGAAGGAAATGAAATAGGAGCCTTTGCTATTCTTTTGTATCCGAATGGGGATGCCAATCTAAGCCCAACTGTTGGCTCTAGGAAACATCCGAGCATGTCCGGGGCAGAAGATGCCATGGTTACCGGTCCGCTACTCGTTTGGAATAGCCAGCCTCATTCACTCAAAAAGAGACCATTCAACGATTTGCGTCACCCCAGAACCGCTGTTTGCCTTTCCTCCAAACAAGTTTGGCTTCTTACTGCAGATGGAAGACACCAGGAAGCCGAAGGATTATCCCTACCGGAGCTTACCCAATTCCTGATTGACCAAGGATGTCCAACTGCCATCAATCTTGATGGCGGGGGTTCAACCACAATGTATCTGGAAGGAGAAGGCGTCATCAATCATCCTTCCGACAATAAAAAATTCGATCGCGAGGGAGAAAGGCGGGTAGCCAATATCCTTTACCTCCGTTCAAATAGAACTAACTGATTACATTTTGGATTCCAATGCCTTAAGTTTAAAAGAACTGGGTACACTAATACGGAGAGTTGTCGCCCTGAATTTCCAAGAATCGCTATGGGTGAAGGGAGAAATTGCACATTTCAACGAGGTTCGAGGAATAGCCTATTTGGAATTGGTGGAAAAGGAAGAGGGGCAGTCTGATCAGATTGTAGCTCGGCAGAGTGCCGTTATCTGGCAGAGAAATTTCCAGCAATTAAAGGCAAGGTATCCGGATGATTTGGCAAGTTTCCTCGAGCCTGGACGTGAAATCCTTGTGCAGGCACAGGTAGAATTTACTCCGAGGTATGGACTGAAACTCATTATCGAGGACATAGATCCCGCATACACTATGGGGAGGCTTTACCAGCAACGCCGCGCCATGGAAGAGGTCATTATGCAAGAGAAACTAAACGAACCCAATAAAAATCTTGTCCTTGCCCCTGTAATCCGACACATTGCCGTGCTGAGTAACGAACAAGCAGCAGGCTATCAAGATTTCATTCACCAGCTTAGGGAAAATGCCCAGAGGTATACCTTCCAAATTCATCTTTTTCCTATATCACTCCAGGGAGGATTGGTGGAAGAAACGGTCCTTGGACAGATAGCGACCCTTTCCGCCAGTTACCAGAAAATGGACCTGGCAGTAATATTGCGCGGCGGAGGCTCCAGACTAGACCTTGCAGGCTTCGACAGCCTTCTCATTTGTCGCGCCATAGCACATCTACCCCTGAAACTGGCCACAGGCATTGGGCATGAAACCGATGAAACCCTTGCAGACCTGGTAGCGGGTATTTCACTGAAAACCCCAACGGCTGTGGCAGAATTTATCCTTCAGCACAACGAATCCTTTGAGAACAGGATGCGGCAAGCTGTAGAACGCATACGGGAATCGGCATGGAGCAAGGTACAGCGAGCAAACATCGATTTGCAAAAATGCCGGAACGAACTCTCCGTAAAGCCTCTTCGCCGGGTCAGCCGAGCAGCTGCAAGACTTGAGGGAATCCAGGGTCAAATCCCAACATTAGTCAGAAACCGCCTAAGGCTAGAGGAGGTGAAATTGCAGCAGTTTGAACGGATTATCCAGCTTTCATCCATCGCGGGCACACTGCGCCGAGGCTTCAGCATTACCCTGTCGCACCCTGAAGGAAAACCGCTAACAGGAACACCCATCAAAGGGCAGGACCTGGAAACCATTTGGAAGGATGGCAAAATACTTAGTAGAGTCACCGAAAGTTCCTCAAAATCCCTGTTATGAGTGAAGAAAACGTCACCTATGAGGCGGCATACACTGAATTGGAAGCCATTCTCCGCCAGTTGGAATCGGATAGTTTATCCATAGAGCAACTCGCTGAAAGTGTAGCCCGAGCTACCTTCCTGCTAAATCTTTGCATGGATAAAATGCGAGCTATTGAAGCGGATATCCAGCAAATTGCCGGTTGAACGACTACTAAGGTTCCATGTCATCCACCACGGTTCTAAGCCTGGGATCAAATCTTGGCGACCGCAGTAACTATCTCTTCCAGGCCCGGGAAAACATTTGCCGTACCATTGGAAAATCTATTCAAAACTCGGCAATTTATGAAACTGAACCCTGGGGGCTTACCGAGCAGAATGCCTATCTCAACCAAGTGGTGGAAATTGAGACTACAATGAGTCCTGTGGATATTCTCAGCGCTATTCAGGCTATTGAAGAATTACTGGGTCGAATTAGAACCCTACGCTACGGACCAAGGACATTGGATATCGACATCCTTTACATCGGGCAAACCCGAGTGGAGAATGAGCGACTACAAATACCCCATCCGCAAATCGCCCACCGGCGATTCCTTCTCGTCCCGCTTTCCGAAATTTTGCCAGATTTTGTCCATCCTGTACTGGGCTTTAACCATCGGGAATTACTTAATCTCACGGCGGATTTGCTCACTGTGAAACGATGGACTGATGAATCAAACTGAGAAATTACCCTATCCATACCTGGTTATTGAAGGGAATATTGGATCAGGAAAAACAACGTTGTGCCATCAGTTTCAGGAGAAATATGGTGCTCGCTTAATCTTGGAACAGTTCTCTGATAATCCCTTTTTGCCCTTATTCTACGAGAATCCGGAGCGCCATGCCTTCTCGGTAGAACTTTTCTTTATGACCGAGCGCCACCGGCAGTTACAGGAGGAATTGATTCCCGGAAACCTATTTGACCCATGTATTATTTCGGATTATGTATTTACTAAGACCTTGTTGTTTGCGCGAAATAATCTTCAAGCTGAAGAATACAGGCTTTTTCAGCGCTTGTTTCAAGTCCTTAATGCCCATTTCCGAAAACCAGACCTCCTTATTTACTTGCATCGGCCTATAGAGGTTCTTCTTTCACAGATTGCGAAACGCGGACGAACCTATGAGCGGGAAATTCGCCAAGATTACCTTTTAGAAATCCAGCAGGCCTATATCGATTTCTTCCGGGTTGGGCTGGATTATCCGGTAGTAGTGGCTGGACTGGGGTCTCTGGATTTCGAAAGAAATTCGGCAGTATTTGACCAATTGGACAGCCTTCTTCACGAGCATTTTACTCCTGGGCTGCACTATCGGGACCTTCTGCTCCAGGCATAAAAAACATGGGTCGAAGGGTTTCGGAAAGTGGAGAACCATCCGGTGCTGTTTCCATGATGTCCTGCATGTAAGCCCACCATTTATGCATAAGCGGATGGTGGGCCAGCTGCTGCAGTAAATTAAAATCTTTCACTGTCATGCGGGCAAAGAGCATATTTCTTTCTTCATCTAGGGAAATGCTATAGCTGCTAATTCCGGATTCCTCCAACAAATCAATCAGTTCGGGCCAGATATTATCATGCCGCCTTTTGTATTCATCCGCCATTCCGGGGAATAGTTTCATAGTAAAGGCATGGATTTCCATAAAAAATTTGATTCAGGCTAAAAGGGCTTTCAAAACACGCTCCGAAAGATCGCCGTCGCAAGCTTCGAGATAATCCTGGTAGGAAACAGGAATCAGGGAATACTCTTTTGCGGCCCCAGAACGGGAAGGGGATTTCTCTACCTGGATCCACCAGCGGCCGCTTCGATTACTTTTCCAAAATGTAAGCATTCGACCATCTTTAGACGATTCCACTAAATATTCCAACATGCCATTGAAATTCCCAGACAAGTCACCTTTTTTCTGGTAGCAGCCTTCAAGGAAATACCAGAGGATTTGGGCAAGAGCCCGGGCATCCATACCCCAACTTGAACTTTCAGTATGAAATCCGCAAATGCTAAACCCTTTCAGATTATCACTTAATCCAGCATAGCGGGCAATCTGGCAAACTTCATCTAAAGTAAAGCCACTTGGACTGGCAGGAAACTGAGAGGGGAAATCGCCATATTTAAGTGCCGACATTTGAAAGGTAATAAGATCTGCCTGGCGCAAGGAAGGTTCCAAATCGGTTATATTCTGTCTTGATTGACCCAGGCGATGCAAGGAAATACCATTAGCCTCACAGTAGGAAAATCCTTCGGCTGGAACCAGATGGCCTTGTAATCCGATTATATGGGCATGATCCAGAGATTTTCCTTCCTCAGAAAAAAGGGCATCCCAATAAGGACTTTCAGTACCAGGATAAAATGGGGTCCGTCGAAGCCTATCGTCGAGAGCTGTAAAAGAAAATTGGATGCAAGTTTGCTGAATGGCCTTTAGAAATACTTCGTTCAACTGACTATCCGCTGAGAGCAAAACAGGAACTACGCCGGCATTAAAGAGTTCCTCAAAAAGTGGAAGGCAAAGCGAATCGGTGGCTTTCCGCAGGGTACCTAAATCAAGCAGGGCAAAACTTTCCTGAAATACTCTTAGTGCATGAAGAGACTGCCTTACCAGGTCCATACCTTCTTCTTCAGCAGTGATTAGCACCAGCGGGTATTTATGCCAATCCGGCAATTCAAACCCGTGGGTATAGGTGGCTATACTGGATCCAAGTTGCCAGCTTTGTGGATGTTGATCCAGCAAAAAATCGAGGGAAATAGGTTTAAGCCAATTTTGAAGCATCAGGGTTATTTTTCCTTCAGGAGGTTCTCCATTTGCATACCCCGGGAACCCTTGATTAATATCAGATATCCAGAAAAATCAAGCTTTTGAAAATAGGACTGGGCTGTTGCCGCTGTATCAAAGTGTCTCCAACCCTTTTTTCGGGCAAATTCAGCAAAGTGTTTGCCAACGAGAACAACCTCTTCTATAGCTTCATGATCTGCGACATCTGCTATTCGCTGATGCTCTTCTTCGGTTTCAGCGCCCAGTTCGAACATATCGCCCAGAAATGCTTTTTTGCGAAATCCAGGTGCGGCAATAAGATGGCGTATAGCTGCCTCCATGCTGGTTGGATTGGCATTGTATGCATCGAGCATAATCCATCCTCCATTATGGGAAAGTAACTGCGAACGATTCCCGCCTGGAACATAGGATTCAAGGGCCATTCGAATTTTTGCAGCAGGAACCTTGAAGTATTTTCCAATAGTAATTGCGGCCAACAAATTGGGAAGATTATACCTGCCGGTCAATTGGCTTTGCACCTCGACCCATTCGCCAGAATCCCCATGGAATGCCACCTTGAGAAATCCTTCATCGGAGATTAGCCGAGTTCCATATACCCCAGAATCATTTGTAGTGTCTGTTGATTGAAGATAATATAAAACCTTCCTATCATTTGGGTTAGCCAGTGAAAGCAAGACACTATCGGCCTGATTAACAAAGATGATACCATCTTTCAAATACCGATAGAGTTCCGATTTGCCTTTTTTTACCCCCTCGATCCCCCCGAATCCTTCCAGGTGGGCCTTTCCTACATTGGTAATTAGACCATGGGTGGGTTCAGCGATTTGACAGAGGTTGTCAATTTCTCCCTGGTGGTTGGCTCCCATCTCGATGACAGCAATTTCCGTCTTGGGCTGTAGTTGCAATAAGGTGAGCGGCACCCCTATATGATTGTTTAAATTACCCTTAGTCCCCAGGGTATTATACTGCGAATCGAGCACTGCCACAATCAATTCCTTTGTTGTTGTTTTCCCATTGCTGCCAGTTATGGCCAGCATGGGGATGGAAAAGTGATGTCTGTGATGGCGAGCCAGGGATTGGAGAGCTTCTAAAGTATCCGATACCCTAAAAAGAGATGGGTGATTAGGAATATTTTTATCATCTACCACCGCAACGAGGGCACCTTTATCCAAAGCTTGCTGGACGAACTGATTGCCGTCAAAACGCTCACCCTTAAGGGCAAAGAAGAGATTTCCGTGGGACAGCATTCGTGTATCGGTGGCTATACCACTGGAGGCAAGAAATAAATCGTAAAGAGCCTTTAGGTCCATAGCAGGACAAAAAAAACGGATGCAGTAAAACTACATCCGTTTTAGGGTTCCCCGGTACTTATTTCTTAGCCGGCAATCTTTTTTTAACCTGGAAGATATTGCCATCGGGTGCATTATTTCCTGTAGCTCCACCCAGACGATTCATTGCGCAACGGAAGCCTATTGCCCGACTAGTCTGGTCTTCATCAAGGAAACGACGCGTTCCTGGCGAAAGCCAGAAAGCGCGATCCGCCCAGGACCCACCTTTATAAACTCTTGATTTATTGCTGATAAGCGTATGGACATCGGTCTCGTATATCACATCCGACACTTCGTCTCCGTCGCGGTAGTTCACGGCATCGTTGGTGCGTACATTTGTCCTTCCGGCTAGTTCTTCTTTGGTGTAAAACTCATAACGAAGCCGGCCAAGGCTATCCTTCTCCACTGGGGATCCGTCCTCATTACGCACCATTTTTTGGAAACGGCTACCCCGGAATGGGTTTAAGTCGTGATTTTCCTCATCGCGAAGGGTTGTTCCGGTGGTGGGCCGATAAACATCCATGACCCATTCACTGACATTTCCGGACATGTTGTATAGGCCGAAATCGTTGGGAAGGTATGAACGAGTAGGGCCAGGGCCAGCTGCATTATCATTAAGTTTTCCGGCGATACCCATATAGTCTCCAGATCCCCGCTTGAAATTAGCGAGAATACCTCCTTGGAATTTATCTCTTTTCTGATATCGAACGGTATTACCTTTCCAGGAATACACTCTACCATCTGAAATATTTTCATCACCAGGAACAAGATTTCCCCTGAGAGCATAGGCTGCATATTCCCATTCTGCTTCTGTAGGCAAGCGGAAGGAAGGGAGCAGAATGCCATCTTCAACACGCACAGGCCGCGATTCTCCCGTGGCAATATCCTTGACGTTCTTCCGGACATTTCCTTCATATTGCCCGACCAAATACGCACCGGTATTAAAATTATCCTGGTCTTTCTGCTCTATGTTGGCATTTAAAACTCCCTGACGGATAAGGCGCGTCTCATTTACCCTGTCAGAACGCCACTTGCAAAACTCCGTTGCCTGCAACCAAGAAACACCTACCACTGGATAATCGTCGTAGGAAGGATAACGAAAGTACTGTTCAGCCATAGGTTCGTTGTACGAAAGCTCATCTAGCCAAACCAAGGTATCTGGAAGGGCGTCAATGACAACTTCCGGATAGCTGGCGCCGAAGGTTCTACCCAGCCACTCGGTATAAAAACGATATTCCCTATTAGAAACTTCCGTTTCATCTAGGTAAAAAGAAGAAACCGTAACCCTTCTTGCTACGGCATTCCATTCCGACATGACGTCTTCCTGGGTTTGCCCCATGGTAAATGCACCACCTTCCACAAGGACCAAATTAGGACCGGTGTCTTGCCCTTTGTAGTCTACCTTTTCATAACCTCCCCATTTGGGATCATTATAAGACCATCCAGTGGTCTCTGAAACGGACTTAGCCGTTTTGCCGCAGGAAGGGGCCCAAAGCAAGGCTGCACAAGATGCACAGACAAGAAAAAATCTACGATTCATATGCTGTAGCGTGTACATGGTTTGGCTGGTAAACGAATGAGAAGAAATAATATTTTAGCAGCCTAATTCTTTCCGGACGCAAAGGTAAAGAAATGCGTCGAATCAATCATTGAACCGAAAACAATTCAATGTTTTCTGAGCTGATCTTCGGGACTGATATCCGGGTGCTTCCGAAAACCGAAGGGAAAAAGCCAATTCGTGACTTCCAAATGTTCGGATTATCCCTTTACTGTCGAGAGGTACCTCTGCGGTATACATAATACGGTAAATCCCATATTTGAAACCCAGACCAAGCATGCCCTCAATGGGCCGAAAGGACCCTAGCCTGGTCCATGCACCGGTAATGAACTGACCAAGGTGCCAAGAAGAACCAAACTGAAGGATACGACTTTGATTACTAGACAGCCACAGAGCCATAGGAGAGAGAAAAACCGGTCCCTTGCCAATACCGCGGCCTTGAAGAGGCACATCCCAACCTGCGTGTAAACTCAGGACCATCGGCCGTCCTGTTTCCAGGATTTTGCGACCCGTCCAAAAGGACTGCCGGTAACGATTCAGGTGCCTAAGACTTATACCAGCATAGACCGACTTACTAAACACCAGCAGACCTGTACCAATATCCCATTCCCTGCGACTCAGAGTCCTCGGGGGAATCTCTGTCACGGAAAGGGATGGCTCAAGGCCTCTGTAGGGATCGAGTTGATCTTCGAAATACAACTCGCTCCAGTTTAACCGGACTTGATTGAAACCAGCTTCCATACCAAGACGGATGAACCATTTACGATTGATTTGCAATTGGTAAGCAAACTGACCGGAAAGTTGACTTGTCTTTACGACTCCGTTTCCAGCATCGTCGGTAAGCATCCGTAAGCCAACACCGCTACTAACCTGCGGAATGAAATATTCCAAACCAACTTGGGCGGTCTTGAAGGGAGTAGGCCAGTTAACCCAATTCATTCGCACCTGATTGTGCCAACGAAGTCCCTCGCCAACCCCAGCAAAAGCAGGATTAATTACCGGTAGAGCAGAAAAATACTGGGTAAAAAGCGGATCCTGCCCAAGTACTTCCCGGGTAAAACCCAGGACAATAAAGGAACAAAGCAAGCGTATAAAGGACATACATCCGTTTTATTGGCAAAATATACCAATTGTCCGGAATTCTCCCTCAATAAACAACAGGAAGGAAAACCAAAACCCTTTTTGGCATATAGTCGGGCAACAGGGATTATCTTTACCCTTTTAAGGCACCCCAATGCACAGGATCGGCTATTTCCTTCTTTGGTTTTTACTGCCAAACGCCCTTTTGTCTCAGGAAATCCGCCATCCCATTACCATTGCCTGGCAGGAATCCATTTTTAGGGAAGGTGATGGTTTGAAATGGGAAATTCCCCGATTCATCGGAGGCATTTACGACGATTCCCATCCAGGATTGCCTATACTGCTGGTAAGAATTCCTGTAAATGGTCCTGCAGGGGAGGGTGTGCTAACTGAGGTGGTCACAGAACCTATGCCCTGGACATATCCTGGAAAAGTTGGGAGGCTTTCGGTGGATGAAGTTAAAACAGAAACCCTCGTTATTCCCACGGCAGAAGGATTTGAGGCTTGCATATCCATGATTCCTTTGGTCTTGAAAAATGGGACCTATCATCGCATTCTCCGAGCAACGATGGTATTCCGGCCATTCGTTTTGGTTTCGACCCCCACCTTCAGAAAGTCGGAATTTAAACAAGAGAGTGTGCTCAAGGCGGGAGAAATTTACCAATTGTCTATTCCAAGGAGAGGGGTATACCAGATTCGTACCGAATTTCTCCGAAATCAACTTCGGATAGATCCCGGAGCAATTAATCCCCGCGAAGTCAAACTTTATGCAGGCCATGCGGGACCTCTTCCCCTCACTGTTCAAATGGAAAGAACAGATGACCTGGAAGAAATTCCCATTCAGGTTTTTGGGGAAGAAGATGGCCGTTGGGATACCGGAGATTACCTCGTTTTTTACGCAGACGGGCCAGATGCATGGGTAGAAGACAGCCGTAGGCAGCTGTTTACGTATGAGAATAACCCGTATTCCTTAGTTCAATACATTTACCTCATCATCAGTCCGCAACCGGGTAAACGTATTGCAACCCGACGTCGCGGGGCAGAGCCTTCAGCCTACTCCGGTGAATCTGATCAATATGCCGTTTTTGAGGAAGAGAAAGTCAATCTGCTGGAAGCGTGGGAATTGGCTGAGGGTTCCGGAAATGAATGGTATGGCGATTTGTTTCGAAATACCCGGGAATACCGGTACAACAATGCCTTTCAGTTTCCGGGATTTATCCCAGGATTCGCTTCTAAAATTAGGGCCAGCATGGTATTGCGAGCTTTGGAACCCTCAACATTCACCATCACGCTAAATAACCAGACCCTACGTAGCGGGACTGCCCAGCCAGTTAGCCGACTAGAAGGTGATTTTGCCAACATTGAAGAGTATGCTCATCCGGCCGAATTATTCGGAACCATTAACCTGTCTGAGGAGCGCCTCAGCCCTACAGTTTCATACCCTCCTCCGGGCGGAACAGCCGGAGTGAGCCAAGGCTGGCTTGATTTTATTGAAGTGAATACCCGGTGCACCAACCGGTATGCCGGAACGCCCCTTTTCCTGAGTGACTGGCAAGCTGTTTCGGAGAAAATCTGGGGGTTTCGCATTGAAAATGGTGCGGGAATCCAGGTTTGGGACATTACGCGCCCATTTGGCATTGCGGCAGAAGAGGTCACCTCCACAACCAATGAAAGTCGGTTTGCTTTTGCACCTGAGGGCATCCTGCGCCGATTTGTAGCATTTAAAGCGGCAGATAATCTGCCGGCTCCAGCATTTACTACCCGTATTCTCAATCAGAATCTCCACGCTATCGGTTCTACCGATATGCTAATTATATACCCCCGTGCCTTTGAGCGAGCAGCCCGGCGCCTGGCAGAGCATCGGTCGACACATGACAAGTTCAAGGTTACTTTGGCGGCTGTGGAATCAATTTTCCATGAATTCAGCAGCGGGAAGCCCGATCCGGCGGCTATCAGAAATTTTGCAAGGATGGTTTATCAGCGGGGGTCTGGACTCCGTTACCTCCTCCTTTTAGGCGATGGTTCCTACGATCACCGCAATCTCAACAAACAGGGCAACAATCCTATTCCAACATTTCAACGGGAATCCCTCAATCCATTATACGCTTTTCCCTCCGACGATTTTTACGGCATTCTGGATGGAGACAATCAGACGGACATCCTTACGGGGAAGTTAGTTTTGGGTGTTGGCCGCATCCCAGTCAATTCACCGCTTGAAGCAGAAGCGATCATTGAAAAAATAGTTCGTTACGATCGGGATCCAGAAGCCTTTGATAGTTGGCGCAATCGGCTTGTTTTTGTTGCTGACGACGAAGATGGCAACTTGCATTTATCCGATGCGGACGAGATCGCAGAAAAACTCCAGGCCAGGCAACCAGAATTAAATCTGGAAAAAATCTACCTCGACGCCTATCCGCAGGTGGCTACCTCTGGAGGAAATCGCTTTCCTGAGGTAACCGAAAGCATCAATCAGGCTGTTTTTAGGGGAGCCCTTGCCATTACATATTTAGGGCATGGTAGCCCGAAAGGTTGGGCCCAAGAGCGGGTTTTAACCATACCAGATATTGTCAATTGGCGGAACCGCCAGAAAATGCCCCTTCTTATTACCGCAACCTGTTCATTTTCTGCTTATGACGACCCCGGATTCACCTCGGCGGGCGAAGAGGCATTCCTTAATCCGGGTGGTGGCGCCATCGCCCTACTCACCACAGTTCGCGCCGTTTTTGCTAATCAAAATGCCGAGTTGACCGACCAGACACTCCAGGCCCTCTTCCGAAGGCGCAACGGAGAGACTCCGGCGATGGGCGATGCCATGCGGGAAGCTAAAAACAGTCTGACTGGTAGTTTCATTACCATCAATTCCCGAAAATATGCCCTGATCGGCGATCCTTCACAGCGGCCGGGAATTCCCCGGTATCGGGTGGAGACCACTGCATTAAATGGCAAACCCACAAGCCAAGGTATTCCATCAGACACCTTAGGTGCCATGAATAAGGTGCAAATCGAAGGAGAAATTCAGGACGCGACAGGAAAGCGAATCGATAGTTTCAACGGACAAGTGAAACCTGCTGTGTTCGATAAAATCCAGGAGGTTCGGACCTTGGGGCAAGATAACGGCAGTATTCCTACCGCCTATGATGCCCGGAAGAATAGTTTATTCAACGGCAATGTCAGCGTGAAAAATGGAAAATTTACCTTTTCATTCATTGTACCCAAAGATATTGATTACCGCAGCGGGACAGGTAAAATCAGCTATTATGCGGTGCGCGATAATCGCAGGGAAGACGCCGGGGGGTATTTCAACCAAATTCGCATTGGCGGAACGGGTGGCACCCCGGTAAGCGACAATCGCGGGCCGGAAATTTCCCTTTTTCTCAACAACACAGGTTTCCGAGACGGAGCCTTAACCCATCCCGATCCGATGCTTATTGTGCAGCTTAAGGACGATTTCGGGATTAATGTTGTGGGCAACAGTATTGGCCACGATTTGGAAGCCATATTGGATGAGGATAGCAAGAATACTTATGTGCTCAACGATTTTTACACTGCCTTGGCAGACCGTCCGAATGAGGGTGAGGTGCGCTTCCCATTCCGAAATCTTTCCGAGGGTAAGCACAGCCTTCGGGTCAAGGCATGGGATGTGGCCAATAATGCCAGTGAGGCAACCCTGCAGTTTGTGGTGAGTCGAACCATGGACATTCGCCTAGACCGGGTCCTGAACTACCCCAATCCCTTCACCACACGAACTTGTTTTCAATTTACTCACAGCCTCGGCAATATGCCTTTAGAGGCCCGAGTGGAAATTTATACCATCACAGGTCAACGCGTCCGCACTTTGGAAGCGGAATGGTCTGCCACCGAACAACTTACTCCGGCTGACTGCATTGCCTGGGATGGGAGAGATGATTTTGGAGATCCTTTAGCAAGAGGTATCTATTTGTATAAAATATTTGTTGCTACTGCCGACCGAACCGAAAACCAGATTACCGGAGAGAGCCGGATGGAAAAATTGGTGATTTTGAAATAAAATCACTCAGATTTCGTCCTGAAATTAGTTTGGCAAACTATTTGATAGACGCACAAAAAACGGATAAAGAATTATCTATATATTTGGCCTGTCCAGTAAAAATCTGAATGATGAAGCAATTTTTCCAGACGGGGTTGGTAGTGCTAACCTTCGTGTTGTTCGGCGCACCTGAAGGGATAGCACAGTGCTACCAAGGAGAAGATGGCAAGTATTACAATCTGGATGGCACCCCTTGTACTAATACGGTGGTCTCAGCGGTGCCTTTTCTGCGGATCATATCCGATGCCCGATCTGCCGCTATGGGAGATGCGGGAATTGCCGTCTCGGCTGACCCGAATGCTATGCATTTCAATGCTTCCAAGTTGGTTTATGCTGAACAGCCCTTAGGATTGGCGGCCACCTACACGCCCTGGTTGCGTTCCATCGGGCTGAACGACGTATATTTAGCTTATCTGACGGGATACAGAAAATTGGACGACCTCCAGGCGATTGGCTTCGGATTGCGTTACTTTTCGCTGGGAAGCATCCAATTCACAGACCCCAATGGTACCCCCCTGAACACAGGAAGGCCAAACGAATTTGAGTTGGCGGGTGCTTATGCCAGAAAATTGACAGAAAAGTTTTCTGCAGCTGTCACGGGGAAATTCATTTATTCCAATTTGGCCGCCGGTAATATTGTCAATGGAGAGGTCATTGAGCCAGGGGTTGCTGGAGCGGCTGATTTTTCCCTCACTTACAAGACCCCCGTGAAAATGGCCAAGGGTTCCTCCGACCTAACCTTTGGGCTAGCTATTACCAATGTAGGATCTAAAATCACCTACACTAATTCGCTTTTTCGCGATTTTCTACCGGCCAATTTTGGTCTTGGCGGTGCTTGGACATTTAACTTCGACAGCTACAACACGCTTACTTTCACTACTGACATCAACAAAATGCTAGTACCATCACCCTGCCAGGGGCTGAATTGTGATGAGGACCGCGACGGCCGGGCAGACTATAAAGATATCTCGCCCGTAACGGCCATATTCAGTTCGTGGGGGGATGCTCCAGAAGGGTTGAGTGAAGAACTCAAGGAGTTGACCTATTCCATTGGTGCAGAATACTGGTATGACAAGCAATTTGCGGTTCGTACGGGCTATTTTTCTGAACATCGCCAGAAGGGCAACCGCAAATTTTTCACGGTGGGATTGGGCTTGAAATACAACCTTTTTGGACTAAATTTTTCCTACCTGGTGCCCACCACGAGCAGGAGAAATCCGCTTGATAATACCTTGCGGTTCTCCATGCTGTTCAATTTTGGCTCCGGAGCCACGCCAAACCAATAATTGGGAAGTAACTCAGGGATTTTTCCGCTTGGCCCAAATTTCGTGCATAGGGTCTCCGGCGGATGACTTTCCTTGGTGATACCAATCATCGCCTTTCAATTGGAAAGTGAAGGGAAGCGTAGCGCCTGCCCGTGCCGGATTTCTGGAGAAAAAGGCTATGGTTTCTACATAATTACCTGAGGAATCTGCCGAGTAGGTTCCTCCCCCTGTGCCACTGAATTCAAAAGACTCTGTGTTGAAAGCAATCCACTGAAAACAACCGGTCTGTAGCAATTTCAGCGTTTTGCGGGGGACGTCCAACCTTCGTCTCGCTTCTTCCTGACCAGTGACCCGACCGGCCATTTGGTAGTTTCCCGAGAAAGCTTGATTTACACCTGGAAATTTCCGGTAAACCTGCGATTCACCATTTGGCCAGACTAGGGAGCAGGTTGAATGGTTGCATACTATTTTACCCTCCAGCTGGCGAATGGAATCTTTACTAAAGGTGGAGTTGAACTCTAGTCCTACCTTAAATTGAGACCCCTCTTGCTGCAGAAATCCCCCTCTGGTAAACAAAAAAGCAGGTGGTGAATCCGAGTAGGCTGTGAGCACCCAATAGCCGTCGGTAACCATTATCCGGTGACGGACCGATCCGATCTCCGTTTTTTCTTCCGATTCGTACACCCCATCCAACCATTGGGCGGGCAGCAGGTTAACCAAAAACAGGAACCCGAATGATAGAAGGAATCGCATAGTCATTGTTTTTTGTGAAACTACAAAACCAAAATGGCAATCTTTATTTTTGTAAAAAAAACCACTCCATGATACAAGTAGCCTTGGTTGGCTATGGGTTGTCTGGGCAGACCATTCAGGCACCTTTCTTTTCCCAAAATTCGTATTTTCAGATACGTCGCATCGTCACGCGGAACCAGAATCCCTGCCTGCGCTTTCCCAATTGCATCCATACCAGGGAACTGGAGGAAGCCTTGGAAGATTCCCATATCGATTTGGTTAGCATTACCACGCCGGATGAGACCCATTATCCATATGCTGTCAAAGCGCTAGAGGCTGGAAAACATGTCCTGGTTGAGAAGCCTTTCGCTTCCAGCCCAGCGGAGGCCAAAGCACTATTCGCATTGGCAAGACAGAAAGAAAGACAGGTATTTGCTTTTCAAAATCGTCGTTTTGACAGTGATTTCAGAACCATTCGCGCCATCGTGGATAGCGGGGTGTTGGGACGCCTAGTTCGATACGAAGCACATTATAACCGACTGTCCACGGGACCGCACAGTAAGCCCTGGAAGGAGCAAGTAACACCCTCCAGTGGCATTCTTTATGGCCTTGGAACGCATATTCTGGATCAGGCGCTAGCGTTATTTGGCAAACCGGCAGGATTTTGGGGCAAAACCTATATTCAGCGCAAAGGGTCTTTGGTTGACGATGCTTTTGACTTGCATTTAGACTACGGGGCCTGTCAGGTATTCCTGGGTTCCGGCATGTTTGTCCGGGAGGAAACTCCGCGCTATATCTTACATGGGGAGAATGGGTCTTTTATAAAATACGGCATAGATCCTCAAGAGGACCATCTAAAAGCTGGACTAATGCCCGGAACGCCGGGATTCGGCAAGGAGGATAGTAAACATGCCGGGATCTTGCATGTGCACAACGGGCACTTCACTGTTCGGGGCCATGTTGAAAGCCATGTGGGGGATTGGTCACTGCTTTTTGAAAGTCTGGCGCGAGCCATCCGCGAGGGTACCCAGTACGTCATTCCTGAAGCCGATGTGCTGGAGCAGCTTTTGATCCTCTCGACCGTGCATGGGAGGGGCTGAGGCTTATTTTCTATTGCCAGGAGCGGCTTTAGCTTCCGTTTTTTGGCGGACGGGAGACACTTTTTTCCATGGAGGGAAAGTCGGCTGGAGGGGGCTGGGTAACTTTTCCGCTGGCAACCCATTCCGTCCCCCGCTGGAGCAAGGTAGCGAATCCCGCACAGTGCATGGAGTAATCTCCGTGCCCTAGCATGTTGTGGAAAATTCGGCCTTTGCCGTAGGATAGGGTCATCACGATGGGCTCATGCCGTCCAGTTCCCTTTTTTTCGACTGCACTAAATGCCGTGGCGAGAATTTCCATTCGCAACGCCGGTCCTCTCATCATGTCATAAAGTTCGTCCCGAGTATGCAGCCATTCAAGGGGCAATCCCTGCATAATAGGGTGTTCGGGTTGGCGGCATCGCACCACAAATTCATGCTGCATACCATGATGGCCGCCCGGCCCTGGAGACATATCGCGCACCAATTCACCTTTCTCATCGTAATAGATATAGGGACCATCTTTCTCTGTCCGCTTCTCCCATCCACCCAGACCAATCATCTCATTATAGGCCTGCCAATGAGGAAAAGCGTTGTCGGCAGCATGTATGATTACCAGTCCTCCCCCTTTGGCTACATACTTTTCCAGAGCCTTCTCTGTTTTTTGAGGCCATGCATCCCCATTGTAATTAGATAAAATCACATCGTAACCCTTGAATGATGGGAGAAAGCCGACCATGGAAGACCCCTTGGGCGGAGCCGTAAGCACCTCCACGGTAAACAAACCTGTTTCTTCCAGGTATGCCTTCATGATTGGCGTAGTTTTTTGCCAGGGATGATTATTCTGTCCATCGAGCAACAATACCCGAAAAGATGGAGTATTGGCTTGAACCATTGGGTTTTGTAACAAAAAACCAAAAATCAACATTGGCCAAAGCCACGAGCACGTTTTCATACCATTCATTTTAAATCGTAGAAATGATTGTTTAGTGTAAGGCCTGGAAGCTTGTCCGTCCGGAAAGGTGAAGCAGGTAACCCTTCCCGATTGTACAAATTGGCATCGACCGGCGAATCTGACCAACCATAGCGCACCATTGCAGGTATTTTTCCCAGTGGGTGAACCACGGTAATCTTATCTCCCACTATACTAGCCTGTGCCGGATAGAAAATGCCACCTTCTTCGGCAACTTCAAATCCGCGGAGATAACCGTATTTATCGCGGGCCAAAAGACCAGTGCCTGTATGGTAAAAAGAAAGGATAGCCCGCTTGCCTTTGATTGCTATCTGGTGAAATAAAGGACCACTATGGACTCCCGGCAACTTATAGGCCACGTGTTTTGCTGAAAGCGCAAGCCTGTGGCCAACATCCCGTTTATTAAGCGGATGAATATCGAGTGGATCTCCGATATCGGTGGTAACGACCATGCCTGTATTATCCACTTGCAGCGTCTTCACCTGGGCTTCCCGCAATTCGGCCCAAGCTGAACCCGATTGGCTGTCATTGAGGGGACCAAAGCTAGAGAGTTGGACGAAGAGAAAAGGGAAATCAATCCCCCATCGAGATCGCCAATCTTCAATGAGTAAAGGAAAGGCTGTAGTGTAATCGTTGGCTCGAACAGTATTCGATTCGCCTTGATACCAGATAACACCAGCCAAGGGGAATCCAATCAAAGGTGCAATCATCCCATTAAAGCAAAGAGAGCCCTGATTATTCATCCATTGCGCATAGTGGCGCGGGGAATTCCAATCGGGTATAACCCTCCCTTCCTCGGCCAAATGCATGATACTACTAGCGGGGAAATCCAGCCTGAAATCCTTTGAACTCCCATCAAAACCCATGTAGGACCAGCCGTTTCCCTTCACATTTTCCCCAAAATGCAGCAACAGCGTATTTTCACCCTCCCGAAAAGTGTGCGTTGGCAAGGAAATAGAAATCTTGTCTGGATGGTACCCCAAGTGGACCCGGGTGCCGTTTATCCAAAGAGAAATGACTGTCCGGTTCCATCCAAAGTGAAGAACAGATTCCCGGGCGACTTGATCTTTACGGAGCTGGAGTTGCCTATGGAAATAAGCTTTCCCACGAAAGGAAGGAATACCCTTCCAGTCCCATTGGCCGACAGGTTGCATTCGGGGCCATTCAGTGGCCGTGAAATCCGGATTGAGGAATGCCGAAGTCACCAGGGCTTGGGATGGTAAATCGGTACTCCCGTGAAAAAAAGCGATGGTCCGTTTCTCCCAGAATGCGGCATCCTCTTCCCAGGAAATGGGCTTTTCAGCGATATATTTTTTAAATAATGGTGAACCCGCCATAGCCTCATGGCTGATCCATGTCTCTACATTAGAGCCACCCCAGGCAGCCAGTACAAGACCAACTGGTACCTTGAGATCTTCATGAAGCTTCCTGGCAAAATAGTAACCCACCGCGGAAAAATCGCCGGCATACTCGGGAATAGCCAGTTTCCAACCTGGGGAATCGAATTCTGAAAGTGGCTCAAAGGATAATTGTTTGGGGACCTCCAATTGTCGAATCTGAGGGTACTGCGCTGCAGAAACTTCAGCCGATCCATTGGCTGCCTGCCGAAGCTTCCATTCCATGTTGGATTGTCCCGAGCAAAGCCAAACTTCCCCCATAAGGATATCCTTCAGATAGAGGCTGTCTTGACCATCCCATACGGTGAGTGAAAGGGGTGTTCCGGTATCCCGAGCAGGAAAGGTGACCTCCCAGTGCCGGGAAGCCCCACAGGTAGTTGTCCGTAGGTCCTCCCCAAATCGAATATGAATGCTTGTTCCCGGATTTCCCTGACCCCAGAAATATAATGGCTTATTCCGTTGCAGGACCATATGATCACCAAAGACATGAGCCAGTCGGAGTTGGGCAGGCAAGGAATAAGAAAGTACACCCAAGCAAAAAATCAAGGGGAAATTCCTCACAGGAAGGAAAAGAAATTGGTTCGATGCTCCCATACCATGTTGAAGAAAATACCAAGAAAAACGATGGAGACCACAAGTTTAAGGAATGTGGAAGTGAGAAAACCCACAAAAGACCCTGTGGCTGCCCAAACAGCTTCATTGCCCTTTCGGGAAGCAAACCACCATTCGCCAAGAAAAGCGCCGAGAAAGGGGCCCCAGATAAATCCCAGGGGAATGGGGACAATTAATCCAACCACCAATCCGACATTTGTTCCCCAGATCCCATACTTTGACCCACCAAAAACTTGCGTCCCTCGTGCTGGAATCCAGTAATCTAAGATACTCACCAGCAAGGTTACACCCCCTGTGATAGCAAGTAAGGTGCCCTGACCCTCTATGGGACGTGAGAGTGTAAGCAAAGCAAGCCCCAGCCAGCTTATGGGTAGCCCAGGAAGCACCGGCAGCAGGCTACCGAGAATACCTGTGACCAAACAGGAAAAGGAAAGAATCAGCCAGAGATAATCCATGAAGGGATATTCTGATAACCCTAACGAAAGCCATTCGGATTATCCACATCCAATGTAAAGAAAAAATCCGGCATCGCCCCGAGGGAACGATGCCGAAATAAAAGGAAATCTGTAAGCCGGATTCTGTCCCCAAAATCGGGGCCCTGTCATTTATCTAGGCCAGAGCTCACGCCCAGGCTCTATCTGCCTACCCCTCCCGACTGTTTCCAGTAGAACGTGCCACTCCACCTCCAAAAGGAGCCCGGGATATACATGGCATTTCAACCCACAAGGTTTATCCCAGGGACAAGTTACCATGCCCCCGCGGGAGCTCTTACCTCCCGTTTTCACCCTTACCGGCAGGGCCGGCGGTTCTTTTCTGTGACACTCGCTGTCATGCCAAGGCATGCCCATCCGTTAGATGGTGTGGTGCACTGCGTTGTCCGGACTTTCCTCATCTCCCAAAGGAGCCGCGACAGGGCGATTTCCAGCGATTAAGGTAAACTAAATTTCGGGAAACGAACGATTTTTTCCCATAACTTGACCCATAAAAAGGTATGAATCACATAGTTTACCTTTATTCATACATCACAAAATCTCAGGAAAAACTTCCTGTGGATATCCAGAATAGGATCCGGATTTTTTTAAAAAAATTCGAAAAAGATCCTAATCATCCCAGCCTGAATCGAGAAAAAATACATTCCAGCGATTTTGAATCAGCAAGGATTACTGACAAGTATCGGGCTATTTTTTATCATCAAAAAGCCATGGGAAAGTATTTTATTCTGCATTTAGGCAATCACGATGAAACCTACAGATGGGCTATTCGAAATAAATACCAATGGAACGACCGGATTCAATCCGGGCAGGTCTTCACGCCATTTTCCAGTGCTCAGTCAGGCATGGAAGGACTAGGACACCCGGTACCTTCCCAAGGGACCATTGAGGTTCAGCGGGAGGAATTGCTTCTCATAGGTGTACCAGAAGATTGGGTAGATTTTATTCAGGACAACCTGAGCAAAACCTGCCTGGATAACATCAAATACAACCTTCCCGAATTAGTTCTGGAGAAGTTGCATGCTTTGCTTGATGGCATTCCTATTCGGGAAATCATAGAAGAAGTTGCTGAGGGGAAAAACCTAGCAGTAGAAGGGGAAGATTCTGCCGAATCCCCAAACAACAGGCAATCCTTCTTCCCTTATACAGATGACATGGATTTGCAGCTTTTTTTCACCGGGGACATGGCGACATGGCGGTACTTTTTGCATCCCGAACAAAATCGCCTGGTTCAAGGGTATTTCAAGGGACCCATAAGGATTACCGGGGGGGCTGGTACGGGTAAAACGGTTGCAGCCCTGCATCGGCTCAAATACCTCATGGCTAAAGATGCCGGCGATTCCGGTCGCTGCCTGTTCTGCACCTACACCAATGCCCTGAAAGAAAACCTGGAACGCATGGCCAATGGGATGGCTATAAACAATCCAGGTAAATATGACATCTTGACCATCCATACTCTAGCCGTTCGCCTAGCTAAGAAACTAGAAAATAAACTCCCGGGTAGCCTACCGGATGCTACGGATAAATCCACTGTAGCCGGTGATATTCGACGGAGGGACTTAGCCATCTGGCAATCCATCCTAGAGGGAAAGCCCATAACGCCAGACTTTGCCCAAGATGAATATGAAAAAGTTATTCTATTCCAGCAACTTACCACTATCGATGACTATTTAAGGGCTTTGCGGACTGGCAGGGAAAAGAAGATTTCGGAGGAAAGTCGGATAGCGATGTGGCATGCTTTTGAGGCATTCCGTGAGGAAAAACGACGCAAAAAAGGTCTGCTAACTTTTGAGGAATTGTTTTACGAATTGACTGCCTATTTCAGTAAGCTGAAAGAAAAACCTTATGCCCATATTATTGTGGATGAACTACAGGACTTAGGAAATCAGGAACTTAGGTTCCTTCGTAGTCTTGTAGCTCCCGGAAAAAACGATTTGTTCATGGTAGGTGATCCTTTTCAACGGATATTCGACAGAAAAATCATTTTTCAGCAATTGCGCATCGAGATACGGGGTACCAATTCCCGGTACCTACGGCGCAATTACCGCACAACGGAGGAAATCAGGCAGGATGCAGTAGAGGTTTTGGGAAAGGAAGTTTTGGAGAGTTCGAATACGGATGGGGATAACCTGCAGGGGTACTACTCCCTTGGGCGGGGACCTAGACCCCTAATTCGCGAATTTGAAAGACCCGATCAGGAAAAGGAGTTTATCTTGGATTCAATTAGGTATTTCACGGAGAAAGAAGAAATTTCCCTGGAAGAAATCTGTCTGGCTACTTACAAGAAAGAATTATTGAAGGATTACCAGAATGACCTCCACAAGCATTTCAAGGTCAACGTAATAATGAAATCCAGTGCCATCTCAACGCCTGGCTATCTTAACATCTCCACCCTGCACAATCTCAAGGGGCTTGAATTTAAAGCCATCCTCCTGGTAGGAATGAATGCCCGGCAATACAAATCTGTACTAAATACCCCAACTGTCAAGGAGGATGAAAAGCGTCATCGAGCTTTGCTCTATGTAGCCATGACCCGGGCAAAACTCTGGCTTTACGTATCGTCATCTGGAGCAATGGACCAGGCTTTAAAGGGGGCAATTCGCCAGCATCCTTAGAATCCACGCAGGGAATCACCGTTATTGCGCTGGTATGGGATTTTTATGAAATCTAAGGTGCCCGGCTTGACACGTAGCATGAAACTATAGGTACTTCGCTGGGGTTGCCAGTTAAAAGACATTTCCCAACAGTGCAAGTCACGTACAAATCCGAAAGAAGGATAAGATAGCCCTTTCTGCACAAAATCGTAGCCAAAATTGCCCACCGTCACCGACCAGTTAGGAGTGATACGCAGATCACCCCGACAATTCAGGGAATTGGTTTCGACCAAAAAGCGCACGGCTCCATCGCGTTCTCTCCAGGCAAAATCGATATTGTGAGAAATAGAAAAATTTTCGAAAAGGCTGAGGAAGTCCTCCTCCTCCGTTTTTTGGATTTCCGCTGATCGCGGTCTGGAGGCCAGTTCGCCATCGAGTGAAGGGTTTTGCTGAATAGGGCGCGTGGAGCGTACATCGGTTACCACCTTTTCGGGTTTTCCCTGCAGTAGTGCCCGAATCTTACCTACCGTCAAGTTAGTTGCAAAACGGAGGTTTGCCTGTTCCAACCTAAGTGGTCTACCCGTTTCCTGCCACCAAAAACGATTCAGGCGAATATTTTGCTGATTTTTCACGTAAGGGTCATAGGTCATTGAAAACGAGGCGGTAGTAGCCCCTTTAAAGAAACGCGCAGTGGTACTAATAAAAACCGGGCTCCAACGCAGGGAGTCTGCGGCAAAATTGTAACTACCTGTAACTACCAGGTTATCAATCAGGTTCACCGTTTTCAGGGTGGAATCTTTCTTGGGGGCTATTTTGGCAAGTAGGATATTGTTCAGGGAGTACCCGATGGCCATCTGTTTTCCCGAACTGGGGGGCGCACCATAAATAGACCCTTCATAAGGCGTATACACTTGGTAGCGGTCTGGATAGCGGGTATCTGTGAGAATGGTATCATAATATGGCCTGATGTAATCCGGAGAATAATTAAACGAAACGGTGGGCCGAATTTCATGGCGTAGGCCGCGCAAAAAACCATTTTTAAATTGCAGGGTACTGAATATCCTGGTATTGAGTCCAAACCCCATGTCAAACGTGCGGTACCGGGAAAAACCAGGCAGGGTGTCCGTATTCAGCCTACCGAATTGGGTTGTATCTGCGACAACCTGATAGGCTGTTTTGGTCTCGTTGAATAGGGTATCCCGACGAATAATTGGGGTGGGATCAAAATCCTTTCGGATTTGTTGCAGTTGCCACACTTCCCGATAATTGGCGGATGGATTAAGATTGAAAAAACGCAGCAATTTAAAGGAGGTATTGGCTTCAATGGCCTGGTTAACTCCAAAGCGGGCATTTTGAAGGGTGCTTGCTCGAAAAAGGGAGGTATCTGTAGCCGTAAAACTATTGCGCACCTCGTTACGGTAACGCATCACTATGGCCTCATACCATCTTTCAGCCCCGGAGGCGACCTTGCGTTTGAAAGGGTTTATAGATTGCGTTTGAAAACGAAAATCCGGGAAATTGATGGTTATTTCCTTATTGAGGAGGTTCTGAGAATGGTTGAATGAAACAGACCAGTTATAGGGGCGGTCTGTGTAGTTTTTGTCAAAAGCCATATTGGAATTGAGCTGCGTCTGCAGGACAGAAGCGGCGTCGTTGAACACCCGATTTTGGAATCCGTTGGTTTGAATATTCATGCTTCCCCCGAAGCTGTTGGTAGGATGAGAACCAGTTTCCTGTCGGTGCGACCAGCGGATTTGTAAGGAGTTCTGGGGAGCGAAGCGGCCGGTCTGTAGGTCTTCGGTGCGGCGGGAATCGAAAGCCAGGTTGAGGGATCCTCCGTATTTATATCGTTTGCGATAATCTGAGGTGGCACTGATTCCCCAGGTGCCCCGGAAATAAATATTACCCCGAAGAGCCAAATTGTAATAATCGCTTATGGGGAAAAACCAGCCAATATCGCGAAGGCCATATCCCCATTGCGGGGAATACTCGTAGTCACGGGGAAAAAGGAGACCAGTGGAAGCCTTATTCTTAGGATTAATCGGGAAAAATCCGAAAGGAAGCCAAATAGGGGTAGGTATGTCCATGATTTCCAACCGGGAGGGCCCCACAATAATGAGTTTTTCGGGAATCACTTTTTGTTTAGTACTCCGAATACCAAAATGTGCATGGTCGGCCGTACAAGTCGTAAAAAGGGAATTAATACTAAAAAGCACGTCTTGCGTGGTGGTATCGGATAAGCGATTGCGAATAAATTTGGCTTCGGCGGAATGGATAACTACGTCATTTTGTGTAGATGTACTTTGAAAAACCTTTCCTTTCTGGGTTTTAAAGTTGTACCGGAGCTCTTCAGCTGAAAGTTCTTGCTCCCCTTCTTTAAAAGAGGGTTTTCCCTCTCGAGTGCCATCACCCTTGGCTGTGACCAAGTTTTGATCCCAGTCGAGAATAATCCTACCGGCTTTGAGGACTACCTTTTCGTATTTGACTTCTGCTTCGCCATACAAGTATAGCTTCTTGGTACTATTGTCCAGTACCATAGAATCTCGGCAGGCGGCATCGATTGGGGCAGCGAGGGAATCGGAAGAGAAGCGTACCGCCTGGCGAATAACAGGCAGGGAATCTGTAATCAATGGGGATAATTCCGCAGGGTTCTGTCCTGATAGGCTGATTCCGGTCAACCCAATCAGCCAATAGGCAATAAACGCATACAAAAAAAAGATATATTTGACTTTTCTTTGCCTCACGAACCGGATTGGCCTGTTTTTCTGCACCAATGCGTACAACGGGATTACCATTTCTTTTTCTCACATTCCTGTCCCAGGCAGTTTCCCTTGAGGGGATAACCTGGCCACCCGTCTTTCCTTCTAACGAAGGTAATAAACTAATAGCAGGAGGCAAACCTGACTATCGGATTAAAACAGTGGTCATAGATCCGGGGCATGGCGGCCATGATCCTGGTGCACATGGGTTGAACACCGTGGAAAAGGATGTCGTCTTGGATGTAAGTAAGCGCCTCCGGGATCTTCTTTCGGAAAAATACCCCCAAATTAAGGTCATTATGACTAGAGACAGGGATGTATTTATTCCCTTGTTTGAGCGGGCAAGGATAGCCAATGATGCCAAAGCTGACCTCTTCATCTCGGTCCATGCTAACTTCATGCCGCGATCCTCGGTGACTATTGGAACGGAGACCTATGTGATGGGACTGCATACCGCAGCTTACAATCTAGAAGTAGCTAAGCGGGAAAACGAGGCTATTCGACTAGAGGAAAATTACCGTTCCAACTATGACTACGATCCAGATTCACCGGAGGGCCATATTCTGTTTTCCATGTATCAAAATGCCCATTTAGACCAGAGCATTCTCTTCGGACAGTTTGTGGAAAATTCGTATGCTGAGCATGCTGGGCGAAAGAGCCGTGGTGTGAAGCAAGCGGGATTCGTGGTACTTAAGGCTACCACGATGCCCAGTGTTTTGCTGGAAATCGGATTCCTCAGCAATCGGGAGGAGGAGCTTTATCTCCGTTCTCCCGAGGGAAAGCAAAAATTGGCAGAAAGCATTTTCCGTGGATTTACCTCCTATAAAAAGAAAATAGAACAATTGCCAGAAACTGTAGCAGAGTTGACTCAGGGTGAGTCTGGAAAGGGGGAAACGCGGAAATACCTTTTTAGCATTCAGGTGGCTGCAACTCCCCACCCTATACCAGCTTCTGATTCCATGTGGGTGAAATCTCCCTTAAAACTCGGACAAATCAGGGAAAACGGCATGTTCAAATACCGTACAGGGAATCTGTCCGATATACGAGAGGCAATCAAGGCACGTGATCGTATGTATGCCGCCGGTTTTCGGGAGGCTTTTGTCATCGTGGACAGAAATGGGGAGCGCATTAGCCTTCACCAAGCAAAAAAAGAACTAGGTATTCCCTGAGCTTCCCCGGGTAAAATGCATTTCGTCGTATATTTACTAAACAAAGCACCTAATTGATGTCCAAGGAAATAAAGATTGCCGTTCTCGTTATATTGACACTTGGTGCCTCCATATGGGGTTACAAGTACATCATCGGGAAAAATCTACTAAAGAAATCCAACGTCTATTTCGTAGATTACGACAATGTCAATCGAGTCAACATCTCCACTCCGGTAAAATATCTGGGTTACCAAGTGGGTTTTGTAGCTGCTGTTACGCCACAATTAGCAAGCGGCACGATTCGACTTACGCTCGATTTGGACAAAACCATGGCACTTCCACGGGGCAGCCGCGCGGACATTCTCACGGAGACCTTTATGGGGAGTGCTTCCATTATTCTAACTATCCCCGGCGGATGCAATGGCGATTGTCTGCCAAGTGGCACGCTCATAGGAGGGAAAAATCTGGGTATTCTGGGTTCCATGGTGGACAAGGATGACCTAAAGACCTATGTAAGTATCCTGCAAGAGGGTATTTCGGTACTCGTTGACAGCTTAGGCAAGCAAATGGCTACTGAAGGTACATCGGATAGTAAGATGGCGCAGGCTATTGACAATCTAACCTTGACCATTGACCATCTGGAAGGATTAACCGGACAGCTTCAGGGGGTTATGGCCAGTTCCGGAAAAAACATCAGCCGAAGCATTGAAAGCCTCGCCGGCATTCTAGACAATGTTGAAGCTAGTAATGCAGAAATAAGCTCAATGCTGCGTGATTTGTCAGTTATTACCCGCCAGGTTAAGGATGCCGATGCCCAAAAAACCATTGAATCCCTGCAGGCATCCCTGGCTGGACTGCAAGCTACCTTGCGCGTCGCAGATACAACCTTTACTGGAGTTAATATGGTACTGACTGATATCCAGGCTGGAAAAGGGAGTTTGGGAAAGTTGGTCAAAGATGATGCGCTAGCTGAAAATTTGGGGGCCCTGAGCCGGCATATCGATACCTTGGTGGTGGATCTCCAAGAACGCCCTTACCGCTATATTCCCCTCAAAAGTCGACGCAAAACAGAAAAACGCGACAGGGAGCCCTAAACGTTATTGCGACCAAAAGTATTAGACAGCAAATTGGAGGCGGGCCAGTTGAGCATAAAGACCATCTTCCTGAACCATGAGGCTTTCATGCGTACCCCGCTCAGCAATCCGACCATTTTCAAGGACATAAATTCGGTCCACTTGTTTTATCGTAGCCAGCCTATGCGCGATGATAATGGAGGTTCTTCCCTGCATGAGGGAATTGAGTGCTTCCTGCACAAGTTTTTCGGATTCAGCGTCGAGAGAGGAAGTGGCCTCATCTAGAATCAAGATCGCAGGATTCTTCAGGATAGCTCGTGCGATAGCTACCCGTTGTTTCTGGCCTCCTGAAAGTTTGACACCTCGCTCACCGACCCGGGTATCCAGGCCTTCCGGAAACTGACGAATGAACTCCCAAGCGTTTGCCATTCGAGCAGCCTCCAATAATTCCATTTCGCTAGCTCCGGGTTGCCCATAGGCAATATTTTCCCGAATAGTTCCTCCGAAGAGTAAGACATCCTGGGGTACAATGGCCATATTTCCGCGCAAAACCTGCAACGGATAATTCTCTACTGGCACGTCATCAATGAGCACTTGTCCGGCATCAGGTTTGTAAAAACGCAGAAGTAATTGAGTGAGGGTAGATTTGCCTGCGCCGCTCATGCCCACCAGGGCAACTTTTTCTCCTGGAAAAATCTCCAGGTTAATTCCCTGAAGGACCTTTTTTTCCGGCCTAGCAGGATAGAAAAAATCAACATGATGGAAAGCCACTTTCCCATCAAATCGGGGAATACCGGCTATTTTTTCAGAATCAAAGTGGCGCTCCGTTTGTTGCTGGAGGATATCTGCTATCCGTTCTCCAGATCCTACGGCAGCCAGCAGTTCCGTGTAGAATGCTCCCAGGCTTGCGATTGCCCCACCAATAATTCCGGTGAAAATGATGAAGTTCACCAAGTCACCTTTCAGCATTGCGCCGGCTCCCACCATTTCAGAGGCCCGCCACATGACAAAAAAGAGAGAGCCAAACATAACAAAGACAATAAAGGAAGCAAACCAGCCGCGCATGGTGGCACTTCGCATGGAAATCGCGACTACCCTATCCAGATAACCTGCGTAACGGTTCCATTCAAATCGTTCATTGGTAAATGACTTTACAGTGCGGATATTTTGCAGCGTTTCTTCGACCACCACGTTCGTTTGGGCCAATTCATCCTGTCGTTCACGGGTAAGACGTCGGATAAATTTGCCGAAATACATAGCTGCCAATACCACGACGGGAAAGGTTCCCATCATAACCAGTGCCAATTTTGGCATAGCCACAAGGATGAAGGCGATGCCACCAATGAGAATGATTACTTGTCGGATGAATTCCGCCAAGGTGGTGGCCAGCGTACCTTGAATCTGAGTGACATCGTTGGTAATGCGACTGCTCAGTTCGCCTACCCGTTGCTCCTCTATCCAGGGGATGGGAAGAGACACTATTTTCCCAAATAAATCTTTACGTAGGGCTGCCATACTTTTTTCGCTTACCAAACTGAATAGTCGAATGCGAAAGAAAGAAAGGACTCCCTGCAGTGCCAGAAGCAGAAAAATACTTAGGAAGAGTTGGGCCAGATTCAGTCCATAGGAGGGCTTGCCATCCAGGATGTTAAAAACTTCGCCTGGCAATTTCATGATGACCAGAAAAAGCACACTTCCTCCTCCGAGAACCAACATTCCTAGGGCAAAAGGCAGGCGATAGGGAACCAGATAGCGAAACAGGAACCCGTTTTTACGCAGTTTTTCCCGAGAAAACTTTTGGGCCTTAGACATCTTTTTTTTAGGGCGAACAACAAAAAGAGCCATTTAGATTTCAATAATTTTTAGAAAGGTCTGCCATACTTCGCTTACATATACTGAAATTTGCCCTCTCACGTTTAAAAAAGAAAAAATGCGCAGGACCTGGCTACTCCTTCTATGCTTTCCCATGCTGCTTAGGGGACAGGGAACAGACTTGGAGTTGGGTATCACTGGAGGAACAACCGTTTATGTCGGCGACTTATCAGGAAGCCTATCCCAATATGCGCCACAAGATTTGGGTTGGACCGGAGGGATCTTTCTTCGCAGTATGTTCAACCGGCACTTGGGTGTTCGCTTTGGATTGCAGTACGCCAGGATTCAAGCCGATGAGCTCAACCGGAGGGTTCCCAATCCCCGCAGCCTCAATTTCAACAATGACCTAAAACAAGCTTTCCTCTTGGGTGAGTGGCGCATCATAAACTTTGCAGTAGCGGAGGAAAAAATTCTATTTTCTCCATTTATTGCTGCGGGTGGAAATTTTCAACTTTCAGATCCCCGCTATCGTGACCTCACCTACGGAAATATCCGTTTACGTGCATTGGGTACTCAGGGGCAGGGAATAGCAGGTTACCCCGACATTTACCCTTCCTTTGTGTTCAGCGTTCCTGTAGGCATGGGCCTCTCAGTCATGTGGAAACGGCGTCTTACCCTAACAGCAGAGCTTATCGGAAATAGGGTGTTCAGTGACTTTATCGACGATGTTTCCGATGCACCTGTCCTTTTCAACGACTTGCTAGCCAATCCACTTGGCCCAATTAATGCCTACAATCATCGTGCCTTCATTAGCAATCCCATCTTATATCCAAATGCCTCAGCCACACCTTACACTCGCGGGGGACCAGCAGTGGATTGGTATTATTGGATTCAGTTTACGATGAGTTATCGCATTCGGGACAGTGGATCTTCCCGTGTTGGAGGTCGCCGAGGCACCTCCTGCCCAACCTTTTGGTAAGCATCTTTGGAATTTGTAATTTGGGGAAAAAATTAGGGTTTTCGCAATGGAACGAATAAGCCAAAAGCGGGGGCTATCTTTATCTTCGCGGGCTAAATTCTAAAAGATTATGGCACAATTAAATTTCGGGGGAACACTGGAGAATGTCGTTACCAGGGAGGAGTTTCCACTGATTAAGGCCCGCGAGGTATTGAAAGATGAGGTCATAGCCATTGTAGGTTACGGCGTACAGGGGCCCGGGCAGGCACTAAATTTGAGGGATAACGGATTTAAGGTCATTGTGGGACAACGGTATCCATCCCCAACTTGGGACAAGGCGGTAGCAGATGGTTGGGTTCCAGGTGAAACGCTCTTTTCCATCGAAGAAGCGGTGGATCGGGGTACCATTATTCAATACTTGTTGTCAGATGCGGCCCAGATTGCCGCTTGGCCAACCCTTAAATCTCGACTGAAAGCAGGAAAAGCTCTTTACTTTTCCCATGGCTTTGGCATAACCTATAAGGAACGAACGGGAATTATTCCTCCCAGTGATGTAGATGTCATTTTAGTCGCCCCAAAAGGGAGCGGCACCTCACTGCGTCGTTTGTTTCTCGCGGGCCGGGGACTTAATTCAAGTTATGCCATTTTTCAGGACGCCAGCGGTCGGGCATTCGACAGAGTCATTGCTTTGGGTATCGGGATAGGATCTGGATACCTCTTTGAAACTACCTTTCAAAAAGAAGTATACAGCGACCTCACCGGGGAACGAGGCACCCTTATGGGTTGTATTCAGGGAATTTTTGCAGCTCAATATGATGTCCTACGAAAAAATGGCCACAGCCCTTCGGAGGCATTCAATGAAACCGTTGAGGAATTGACGCAATCCCTTATGCCGCTTGTAGCAGAAAACGGTATGGACTGGATGTATGCCAACTGCAGCACAACAGCACAGCGCGGTGCCCTGGACTGGTGGAAAAAGTTTCGCGATGCTGTGGCCCCCGTATTTGATGAACTTTACCGAAGTGTTGCCAGTGGAAATGAGGCTCAGCTATCTATTGATTCCAATAGTCAAGCCGATTACCGGGCCAAATTGGCGATAGAATTGCGGGATTTGCGGGAAAGTGAAATGTGGCAAGCAGGTAAAACCGTTCGCAGTCTTCGTCCGGAAGCAAATAAGGCCTGATTACCAAATAATGGTAGCGGAAGGCATCGTCTCCCTTAACCAAATCCGCCAGGCAGCGCACACCCTGACCGGAGTTGCTGACCTTACCCCGCTACAGTATAACGCCAGTTTATCCGAGCAGTATCAATGCCAGGTGTTGCTAAAACGGGAGGACCTGCAAATTGTCCGGTCTTACAAAATAAGGGGCGCTTTCAACAAAATGTCCCATCTTGAAACGGAAATTCTACAAAGGGGCGTTGTCTGCGCCAGTGCGGGAAACCACGCCCAGGGATTTGCCTTTGCGTGTCAAAAACTGGATATCCGCGGGAAAATTTACATGCCCGCCGTAACCCCACAGCAAAAACTCGCTAAAGTCAAGAAATTTGGAAAAGAGTGGGTGGATATTGTCCTTACCGGAGATACTTTCGACGATGCCTATCATGAAGCTGTTACTTATGCAAAAAAGGCGGGAAAAGCCTTCATTCACCCGTTTGACGACCCGCTCGTAATTGCCGGTCAAGGAACGGTCGGACTTGAAATAATTGAACAGCACCCTGAGCCAGTGGATTACCTGCTGGTTCCTGTTGGCGGGGGTGGCCTAATAGCAGGATGTGGGACAGTCTTCCGGACACTTTCCCCCAATACTTGTATCCTAGGCGTTGAACCTGCAGGAGCCCCTGCCATGTATGAGTCCCTTCGCCAGGGCAAGGTAATTACCTTGCCAAAAATTGACAATTTCGTAGACGGAGCCGCGGTTAAGAAGGTCGGAGAAGCCAATTTGCCTCTTGTTCAAGAGAGTGTCTCTCGAGTCTTGCTTGTCGATGAGGGGAAAGTTTGCCATACCCTACTCCAGCTATACAACGAAGAGGGACTCGTGGTAGAACCTGCCGGAACGCTTGCCATTGCTGCATTAGATGCTATTCGGGAGGAAATCAGAGGCAAAACGGTGGTTTGCATCGTTAGCGGCAGCAACAACGACATCACTCGAATGGAGGAAATTCGAGAGCGCGCGCTGGTATACTCGGGTTTAAAGCATTATTTCATCATTCGCTTCCCCCAACGGGCTGGGGTGCTTCGCCAGTTTCTGAACCATGTTCTCGGGCCAAATGACGACATCACCCATTTCGCCTACACCAAGAAAAACAATAAGGAGTCAGGTCCCGCACTGGTAGGGGTACAGGTAAGGTCGAAGGAGGATTATGAAAGCCTCCTTAAGCATCTGGATAAAAGCGGCTTGCCCTATCAAGTTTTGAACGATAGCCAAATGCTACACGAACTATTGGTTTAGGGAATATCATAAAGTAGTCTCTCCCAATTCAAGTAGGACCTTAAACTGATTCGCAGTAAGGGGCATGACACTTAATCTGCCCTGCCGGATAAGGCCAATTTCCTGAAGTGATGGATGCGACTTAATTTCTGCGAGGCCAACCTTTCGATTAAAAGGCTTTACCGGGTGAATATCAATGGCAGACCAATCACCTTTTAGCGCAGTAGGATCCGGATAAGCCGTCCGAGAGACCCGAGCGATACCCACCACTTCTCTGCCTTCATTGCTGTGATAGTAGAGCAGCAGGTCCCCTACCTGCATAGTCCTTAAAAAATTTCGTGCTCCATAATTCCTAACCCCGTCCCACATGGCCTTTCCCTGATCCATTAGATCCTGGAAACTGAAAACAAAGGGTTCAGATTTGATTAACCAGTAAAGAGTCATTTGAGATGTTTACCCTGTGAGAAAAGACAGTACTTGCGAACAAAAAGAATCAGCCTGTAGCAGCATGACGGGGAGGTCAAAGCTTTTTGAAAGTTATGCATGGATTTCAAGAGCTTTTTCTGGGGAACAGTACCCCGTAGTAAGAACCCCTTCCAGGACTTGTGAACCGTAGGCATTAATCAGCGCCATTTCAGCATCCGAATATGGCAAAGTAACCTTACCTTGAACAACGCGCTTATCCATGTATCTCGGCGCATAAACCAGCCTCTCATACCCTGTTTTTCCCCATAGCAGCCATTCAGCAATGCATGGACCACTAGGATTGTTCCAAGTCGATTGGCCTTCAAGCAATAGGAATTCTGGCCTTCCTTTTTCCACCATAATATTTGCCATTTGCCAAGTAAATTCCCAAATATGCATACTTTTAGATGTTAAACCCTTTAATAATTTCCTAATGATTCACTCTCCGTTTTTGGTTAAAATTCCCGCTTTACTGCTAAGCATTTTATGGTTTACAGGAATTTCAGGAGATCACGCTACTGTAGAAAAGCCAAGGGTACTGGTGTTCCATAAGACCGCCGGTTTTGTTCATGAATCTATCCCAGATGGTATCGCTGCCATACGGAAACTGGGAGAAGAACATGGATTTGAGGTAGATGCCACAGCGGATTCCAAAGATATTCGAGAGGAAAATTTGGCAAAATATGACGCCGTAATCTGGCTGAGTACCACAGGAGACGTGTTGAATCATTATCAAGAGGCCGATTTCGAGAGGTATATCCAATCTGGGGGCGGGTATGTCGGTATCCATGCAGCAACAGACACCGAGTACGAATGGGGATGGTACAATAGGTTGGCCGGTGGGCAGTTTTTGGACCATCCTGGCATTAATGATCCCCACCCAAACGTCCAATTTGGAAAAATGTCGGTAACCGATGCAAGTCACCCTGCCACAACTTTCCTTCCTTCCACTTGGGATCGAAAAGACGAATGGTATAGTTTTAAAAAATTGTACCCAAAATTGAATGTGCTGTTGCAATTGGATGAGTCCAGTTACCAAGGAGGCCACCGCATGGGAACGCATCCAGCCGCCTGGTACCACGAATTTGACGGCGGACGAGCCTTCTACACTGCAGGAGGACATACCCGGGAATCTTTTTCTGAATCCCTGTTTCTGCAACATCTTCTTGGAGGTATCCGCTACGCAATGGGAGATAAGCCAAAGCGGGATTACTCCAAGGCAAGAACTGGGCGCGTACCGGAAGAAAACCGCTTTGCGAAGCATATGTTAGTGCAGGGGGCATTCACGGAACCCACTGAAATGGCCATACTTCCGAATCTTGATATTTTAATTACCCAGCGCAGGGGAGAAATTTTTCTATACAAAAATGGAAGCCATGCGGTAAGGGAAGTAGCCAAGCTACCCGTTTACTGGAAAACGGAGGTCCAGGGTGTAAATGCCGAAGAGGGCCTCATGGGAATCCAGAAGGATCCTGATTTTGCCCGAAATGGTCACATTTTTGTTTATTATGCTCCCGCGGGTGAAAAAGAGGTAAATAGATTATCTCGATTTACCTTTCTGGGCGACCGCTGGGATATGGATTCTGAAACCATAGTACTGGAGGTTCCTTCCCAGCGGAATATATGTTGCCATACTGGGGGGTCCATCACCTTCGACCGCAACGGATTGCTCTATCTTTCCACAGGTGACAACTCCACCCCTTTCAATCAGCCGAAAGGTCCCCTGGTCCTTCGGGGCTTCGCCCCTTTAGATGACCGGCCTGGAAGCGAGCAGTACGATGCCCGTCGCAGTTCAGGTAACTCCAACGATTTACGCGGTAAAATCCTCCGGATTAAGGTCAATACAGACGGAACATATGCTATTCCTGAGGGAAATCTGTATCCTGTGGGCACTCCGCTGACTCGTCCAGAAATCTATGTCCAGGGAAACAGGAATCCCTACCGCATTTCGGTAGATCAAAAGAATGGATTCTTGTACTGGGGTGAAGTGGGACCGGATTCAAATGTTGACAGCCTCCATACTCGTGGCCCCAGGGGTTATGACGAAATGAATCAGGCAAGAAAGGCAGGAAATTTTGGCTGGCCATTTTTTGTTGGAAATAATTACGCTTATACAGAATATGACTTTGACAACGGAAAGTCCGGGATTACCTTTGTCCCAGGCAAACCGCTAAATCAATCCCGCAACAATACCGGGCTTCGCGAATTACCCCCGGCCCAACCTGCCCTGATTTGGTATCCTTATAATGCTTCACCTGATTTCCCCTCGGTGGGTACAGGTGGCAGAAACGCCATGGCGGGGCCGGTTTATTATAGTGATCTTTATCCAGAGAGTACCCGGTATCCCTCCTATTACGACGGAAAGTTCTTTTCCTATGAGTGGATTAGGGGTTGGATTAAGCCTGTAAGCTTGCAAGAAAATGGCGACTTTGATAAAATGGAGCCCTTTATGGCTTCTACCAAGTTCAATGCCCTGATAGATCTCGAACTGGGACCAGATGGAAGGCTTTATGCCTTGGAATATGGCAATGGCTGGTTTTCCCAGAACGCTGACGCGGCCCTCTCCCGAATCGATTACAACGCAGGCAATAGGTCCCCTGTAGTGGGCAGAATTTCCTCCGACAAAAGGTCAGGAAGTCTTCCCTTTGCCGTCCGATTTTCAGTGGATGCCAACGACCCGGAAAACGATGCCCTCACCTACCAATGGGATTTAGGAAATGGTGAAATCATTCCAACAAAGGAGCCTGTGCTCAGCCACACCTTTCGGGAGGCCGGAGATTATGATGTGCGGGTTCGGGTAAGTGATTCGGGAAAGCTCTCGGCACAAAGTGCCATCCTTTCTGTATATGCAGGAAACGTAGCGCCCGAGGTAAAGGTGAATATCCTAAGCAATAAGACTTTTTATTTTCCTGGAAAGCCAGTGGAATACGCGATAGAAATCAAAGATCCTGATGACCGCAAAGCACTGAAGCAGAATACTTCCCTTTACGTATCGGCGGACTATGTATCTGGACCAGATCTGGCTGAGGGTTCACAGGGCCATCTTCGTGTTGCCGATGCCATGCTGGGTAAAAACATAGTGAATAGTACAACGTGCATCACCTGTCACAAGGCAGATGAGCCTTCCATTGGACCTACTTTTACTGAGATTGCCCGGAAATACCAGAATAATAGCCAGGCGGCGGTATACCTAACTGAGAAAATCCAAAAGGGGGGATCGGGAGTATGGGGAGAGACTATGATGCCGGCCAATCCTGACTTGAAGCACGATGACGCCCAGAAAATCATCGCCTACATCCAGTCCCTAGGGCAGAAAGAGGCGCCAAAGCCTAGCATGCCTGCAAAGGGAATCATAGCTGATCCCCTCTTAGGGAAACCTTCCTCCGATTTGGGTCGCTTGCTGGTTAGTGCCAGTTTCACAGATAGGGGAGGCAAGGAGGTTAAACCGCTCAGTGGAAATGGCACCGCGGTGTTGCGCCATCCACGTATCAGTGTTGACCAGGTCAGGGATATGAAAGGCGTCTCTACGATGAAATTTGGGGTACAAACGCTGTTGCTAATCCCTTCCAATGAAGCTTCCTTCTCTCTTGAAGAGATTGACCTTAGCCGGGTAACGCGTATTCAACTTTCCGGTGCTGCCCAGGAGGCAAGCAAAGGAGGCTACAAGATTGAGGTAAGACTGGACAGTCCTGAGGGGATGGCCATCGGAAGCACAACCTTCAAAGTAGGGGGCAGCAAACCTCCCTATTTGGGAATGGGTGAATTGTGGATTAATCCGGTGGGCGACGGCAAAAAACATCAATTGTTTTTCATCACACGCCCAGCAGAAATAGGTGAGCCATCAGCTGCGCTAATGAATATGGAATTCCGGGGAGACTGAGTAAATGCTTTAACTGGGAAGAGGTTTTACAGGATTCTAATACAGCATGACTAAGGACCCCAAAAGGAGCTTGCGGATTTCAAGTTGGCGCTTGGACAAGTGGTGAGTCTTTCCCTTTGGAAGATAGCATCTAAGGAAGACTTCCCCAAAGTACCGGATATTTCCACTTCGTATGGGAAAAAACCTTCCTTCAAAAAGCTAGTAGCGTTAATTCTTAGAATGCGGCCGTATTTCTCTTAAAATCTGCTTTTTGAGGGTGATTCCGACAGGATTCGAACCTGTGACCTACTGATTAGAAGTCAGTTGCTCTATCCAGCTGAGCTACGGAACCAATTTAGCCCAAAAATAGGCCGAATTCGCTACAAGGCAAAGAAATGAATAGATTTTAATGGTGTTTACCATCCTAGGAAAAGGGCAAAAGGTATCCACTTTCTTTATCGTTGCTTACCAAAATGCCCCCATTTGGACCATGCAAAAAGTAAGTATTACCCGGAGAACTAAGACTACATTGACCCTATGCTTTCTACAGTCAAACCACATGCTTTTTCGTTGGATACCTAAGGAAAAATCAGCAGAAACGCCTATTTTCGAATAGAAACCTTCCTTCTTCATGGGTCTACCACCCCTTTTTCTTTTATTGGCATGCCTATTTCCGCCTTTGTCTGCTAAAAAGATGCAGCCAAATATTGTACTCATTCTGGCGGATGATTTAGGCTATGGGGAATTAGGTGCATACGGTCAGAACAAAATCCAAACGCCGCATATTGACGCCCTGGCCAGGGAAGGGTTGCTTTTGACAGACTACTATGCCGGATCTCCCGTTTGTGCCCCTTCCCGGTATACCCTACTCACCGGGAAACATACCGGGCATGCCTTTATACGAGGTAATGACGAATGGGGGAGCCGGGGCGATGTCTGGAGTTATCCTGCCATGCTTGCTGATCCAGGCCTCGAAGGCCAGCTTCCTATCCCTGACAGCACCCTGCTTTTATCAGAAATCTTAAGCGCATCTGGCTACACCTGCGCGGCTTTTGGAAAATGGGGCCTTGGAGCTCCCGGTAGTGAGGGACAGCCCCTGCGACAGGGATTTCAGCAATTCTACGGATACAACTGCCAGCGGTGGGCACATACCTACTACCCGCCATTCCTTTGGAAAAATGATGCACGAATTACACTAAATAATCCACTCCTTATGCCTGTACTACCCTGGAATACAGCCTGGGATGCCAGTGATGTCAAGGTGTATGAGTCGTATGCAGGGAGAGAATACGCTCCCGAATCCATGCTATCAGAAGCCAAAGGATTCATAAAAACCCAAGGTAGTAAGCCCTTTTTCTTATTCTACCCCACCCCATTGCCCCATGCCGCACTGCAGGCACCTAGGCATTGGGTCGATTACTACCATGACAAAATCGGCGAAGAAAAACCCTATATCGGAGAAAAAGGCTACGTCCCGGTCCGTTATCCACGCGCCACCTATGCAGCCATGATTTCCTATTTGGATGAGCAGGTGGGTGCCCTTGTAGCCACCCTAAAAGAAGAGGGTTTATTGGAAAATACCCTCATCTTTTTTACAAGTGACAATGGTCCAACTTTTGCGGGAGGTGTAGATGCCGCTTACTTTCGTTCGGCAGGCCATTTTTCTGTAGCAGCGGATCGTATAAAAGGATCGGTGCATGAAGGGGGCTTGCGGGTTCCATTTATAGCCTATTGGAAAGGTAAAATAAAACCGGGTCGGGTTTCTTCCAGGCCAGCCTATGCCCCCGACCTTTTTCCGACACTATGCGAACTAACTGGAAATCCAGTTCCAGAAGGAATAGATGGACTTTCTATGCTCCCCTTGCTACGATCCAAGGGTCAGCAGCCAAACCATCCTTGGCTTTACTGGGAATTTCCGGAATATGGGGGCCAACAGGCCATTCGTCAGGGCGATTGGAAACTCTTGCGAAGAGATCTTCATAAAGGCCAAGGACCAGCACGCTTATTTCGGCTTTCCGAGGATCCCGGTGAAGAAAAGGATTTGGCTGATCAATTCCCGGAAAAAGTCCGCGCGTTAACACAGATCATGCGAACCCAGCACCGGACGTCTGATAATCCCAAATTCCAAATGATGGGAGTGGGTGATTCCAATCCTTTACAAACCAATTGGCCACAGCCATGAGATTCCTTTTACGCTGTGCATGGCTGCTATTATTGGCAGCCTGTCAACAGCCGGCACCCGTTTCGTCACCGTTACCTATGTGTAGTAAAGGTCTACCGGGAAATGCCATGCTGCAGCAGGATTGGATGGCTGAAGTCATGGCCATTCAACCCAAGGCTGGCGTCAGGGATAATGATGGAAATATGGTTTTTATAGAGAGTGGCAACTACACCCAAGGAGCAGTCCCTTATCCAGGCGAATGGCAAATGCCCCAAGGAAGTCAACCTCGAGCAGACGAATTTCCAAACCGAGAGGTAGCGGTATCCGGATTCTACATGGACCCATACGAAGTTAGCCAAGGAGAATTTGCTGCATTTGTAGCAGCAACTGGCTGGAAAACCATCGCAGAGCGTCCCTTGGATATTTTAGAACTGGCTCGACAAGTACCGAAAGGCACTCCCCTCCCCGATTCATCCGACTTGGAACCAGGATCCTTGGTGTTTAAAGAAGGTCAGCCAGGGGATCGGCACTTTTCCTCCTGGTGGACCTTCACCCGGGGAGCAAACTGGCAGTTTCCGCAGGGAGCCGGAAGCCAAGCTGTACCTGACCATCCGGTGGTTCATGTCAGCTGGTACGACGCCATGGCTTACTGTCGCTGGCTCGGAAAGCGACTTCCCAGGGAGGCCGAGTGGGAGTTCGCCGCCAGAGGAGGTCTTTCAGGTGGGGTTTATGCCTGGGGGAATACGGCACCCGGAAAAAGTGCAGACCAAGGAAATTTTTGGCAAGGAAATTTCCCTTTTCAAAATACAGGCGAGGACGGCTACCTGCGCACCAGTCCAAGGGGAAGCTACCCACCCAATGCTTACGGGTTATATGATATGAGTGGAAATGTTTGGGAATGGTGTAGCGACTGGTACCATAGCGCGGCCTATGCTTGCAGCAACGGGGAGGCCCATGCAACTAATCCAACCGGACCTGACAAAAGCTACGACCCAGCCTTTCCAGCCACTGCCCAAAAGGTCATACGCGGAGGGTCCTTTCTTTGCAACGACAGTTATTGCGCGGGATATCGAACGGCTGCCAGGATGAAAACCAGTCCGGATACCGGATCCGAACATACTGGATTCCGATGTGTACGCGACAAAGATTAATTTGGAGGTAGGATGTCGGAGAAAATAAAAAAATCTAAATTTACAATCATACCCAATCGAACTTCCTCATGCACCCAACCGACATAAAGGACCCGGAATATTTTCATAAAGTGGTGGACTGCCAGTATGCTTGTCCAGCACATACTCCCGTTCCAGCATATATACGCCTTGTCGCTCAGGAAAGGTACACGGAAGCCTACATGATTAATTGGGAATCCAATGTCTTTCCGGGTATCTTGGGGAGGACTTGCGACAGGCCCTGTGAGCCAGCCTGCCGAAGAGGGCGGGTAGAGGAGGAGCCCGTTGCGATTTGCCGCTTAAAACGAGTTGCAGCTGACAACAAAGGCGATGTAAAGTCCCTTATGCCGAAGGGACCTTTCCATCCAAACGGGAAAAAGGTGGCACTTGTGGGAGCAGGCCCTGCCTCCCTAACCGTAGCCCGCGATCTTGCCCCCTTGGGCTATGTTATACATCTCTTTGATGAGCAATTTAAAGGAGGCGGCTTTATGCGCAGCCAGATTCCCTCTTTTCGATTGCCGGAAACCGTCTTGGATGAAGAGGTAGATTACATTCTCGATTTGGGAATCCATCAGCATTTCAATCACTATGTGGATAGCTTAAAAAACCTGCTTGCACAGGATTATGATGCCATTTTTGTAGGCACAGGAGCCCCGCGTGGTCGGGATTTGCCCGATTTGCCGGGTAGGCAGGAAGGCGCATCCAACATACATATCGGAATCAACTGGCTGGCAAACGTAGCCTTCAATCACACCTCTTCCATTGGAAAACGAGTCATTGTCCTAGGAGGAGGGAATACAGCTATGGATTGTTGTCGTACTGCACGCCGGCTAGGGGGAGTAGAAGTTAAAGTTGTTGTGCGGAGCCCCTACCAGGAAATGAAAGCCTCCCCTTGGGAAAAGGAAGATGCCCTCCACGAAGACATCCCTATCCTGGACAACCACGTGCCAGTATCTTTTGTGACCGAGAATGGGCATTTGAAAGGCATGCTGTTTGAAAAGGTTACCGCTGTGATGGAAAGTGGAAAACGCAAATTGGTTCCCACCGGAGAGGCGCATGTATTCATCCCCGCAGACGATGTACTCATCGCCATTGGACAGGAAAATGCTTACCCATGGATTGAGAGGGATTGTGGAATTGACTTTGACAAATGGGAGATGCCCTTGGTGGATACCATTACTCATGCCAGCACAAATCCCAGGGTGTTTTTTGGCGGGGATGCTGCATGGGGACCAAAGAATGTTATCACAGCAGTAGCTCACGGGCATCAGGCGGCCATTTCCATAGATCTAAGCTGCAAAAACCTCCCCCTGAACGAGCGGCCATCGCCATTCGTCAATCTAGTCAGTCAGAAAATGGGACTGCACGAATGGGCCTATGAAAGTCAGGTGGTGACCGATCTCCGGTATGCAGTAGCGCAGGCGGACAAGAAAAAGACCCTACGCGACCGAAAGATGGAAGTGGAACTGGGATTTACCCAACATGAGGGATGTAAAGAGGCCGAAAGATGCCTAAACTGCGATATCCAGACAGTTTTCACGGAAGAAAAATGTATCGAGTGTGATGCCTGCGTGGATATCTGTCCCACAACCTGTATCACATTTACGGAAAACGGGGAGGAGGAGGATATTCGCCAGCGCACAAATATTCCTGCTCTTAATAGGACGCAGGATCTTTACCTATCCGGGCCCTTAAAAACAAAAAGGGTCATGGTCAAAGATGAGGATGTATGCCTGCACTGCGGCCTGTGCGCCGAGCGCTGCCCAACAGCAGCCTGGGATATGCACCGCTTCCTTTATAAAGTTACCAAAGCAGGCTGAATCCTTTTACTGACATGACGAACCCCAGGACAGTCAATGACTTCGTGGTAAGATTTGCCAACGTGAACGGCACTGGCTCGGCCAGTGCCAATTCCCTTTTTAGCAAGGCGATTTTCCGGATGGGCATCCCCGTGACTCCGAAAAATATTTTTCCATCCAATATTCAGGGATTACCCACCTGGTACGAGGTGCGTGTAAGTGAAAAAGGTTATCTGGGAAGACGGGATGGTATCGACCTTATGGTGGCGGTAAATGCCCAGAGCGTGGAAGCCGATGTGCGCAGCTTGCGAGCCGGTGGATATTTGATCTACGACTCAAGCAAACCCCTGCCGGCATCCTGTGAGCGCGAAGATATCCACTATATCCCCATTCCGCTGATGGAGCTCTGTAATGCTCACTACAGTGATCCCCGACTGCGTCTTCTTTTCAAAAATATCCTCTATGTAGGAGCCCTTGCCCAACTTCTCGAATTTGATTTCAGCATTTTTGCCAGCCTGTTGGCTGACCAGTTCAAAGGGAAAGAAAAACTGATTACACCCAATCTAGAGGCACTCAAAATGGGGGCCGATTATGTTCGTGAAAATTATAGCGGCCCTTTTAACCTCAAGGTGGAACGTAGGAATCTTTTGGGCGATGCCATTCTGACAGATGGTAATAGCGCCTGTGCCCTGGGGGCCATTTACGCTGGAGCTACCTTTGCTGCATGGTATCCTATCACCCCATCAACCTCCGTAGTAGAATCGTTTATGGAGTATGCCGACGAATTCCGAATCGAACCGGAGACAGGGAAACGAAAAGTGGCCATCCTTCAAGCAGAAGATGAGTTGGCTGCCCTAGGCATGGTCATCGGTGCAAACTGGAATGGTGCTCGTGCATTTACTGCTACTAGTGGTCCCGGCATTTCCCTAATGAATGAATTCCTTGGGCTGGCCTATTTCGCGGAAATCCCCCTTGTGCTTATTGATGTACAACGTTCAGGTCCCTCCACCGGTATGCCCACCCGTACCCAACAATCGGATATTCTGGAGGCTGCTTATGCTTCACACGGTGATACACGAAATATCCTACTTTTCCCCTCCACCCCAAAGGAATGTTTCGAACTTACCGCCACCGCTTTTGATCTCGCCGAACAGCTCCAGACTCCTGTCATCGTAATGACTGATTTAGATCTGGGGATGAACGACCATATTTCAGACCCCTTCACCTGGGACGATAACCGGGAGTACAAGAGAGGTAAAGTGTTGGGGTATGATGACCTAGAAAATATCCAACGATTCGGCCGATATCTAGACGTAGACGGCGATGGAATCACCTATCGGACCATACCGGGCACCCATCCTACCAAAGGTTCCTTCTTTACGCGTGGTTCATCACGTGACGAATACGCCGTTTACACCGAAAATAGTCAGGCCTATCAACGGAATATGGACCGGCTGGTCAAGAAATGGATTACCGCTCGGGATTACATGCCGGAACCTCAGATTTACCGGCAGGCTCAACCAACAGAACACGCCATCTTGTTTTTTGGAACGTCCCAATATTCTACAGAGGAAGCCATGGACATACTCAGGGAAAATCAGGTAATGGTAAATGGGATCCGCATCCGATCATTTCCCTTTGATAACCATACCATATCCTTTCTAGAAGAACATAAATACCTCTTCATTGTCGAACAAAACCGGGATGCGCAACTGCGCAGTTTACTCATGATTGAGCTGGGATTGTCCCCAGAACGGCTCATTTCTGTATTAAACTACGACGGTTTACCCATTACTGCTACCCACATCATTCGCCAGATTACCCACTCCCTTGCGGAGACAGAAAAATACCATACGGTATGACTTTCATTAAACCCAAATTCAGGCATCCTGCCCAGCCTAAAAACCAACTGGGATACACCCTTTCTTACTACGAAGGTGCCCTATCCACCCTTTGTGCAGGCTGTGGCCACGACTCCATTAGCGCTGCGATTATACAGGCTGCTTTCGAAATGAACATCGAGCCTCATAAACTGGCCAAACTCTCCGGGATAGGATGTTCCTCCAAGACACCCACTTATTTTTTGGGGAACTCCCACGGATTCAATAGCGTTCATGGACGCATGCCATCAGTAGCAACTGGGGCTAATATGGCAAACAAAGATCTCATCTACCTGGGTGTGTCAGGGGATGGGGACACAGCATCCATAGGCATGGGCCAGTTTGTCCACGTCATTCGACGAAATCTGAAGATGATTTACATTGTTATGAACAATGGTTGCTACGGCCTGACTAAGGGCCAGGACTCTGCAACCGCTGATAGAGGATCTGTGAATAAGGCGGGCATTGTCAATCGGTTTCAATCCATAGACCTTTGCGGCCTGGCCCTGGAACTGGGGGCAACCTTTGTCGCTCAAAGTTTTTCTGGCGACAAAAGGCAATTGCTACCCTTGATAAAAGCTGCTATAGCCCATAACGGATTTGCTTTTCTTAACGTCATCTCCCCCTGCGTGACCTTTAATAACAATCCGAAATCCACGAAGTCTTACGACTACGTTCGTGAACATGTTGGAATCACTGGCACACTTGATTTTGTACCTGAAGAAAAACAGATTTCGACGTCCTACCAACCTGGCGAAAGAAAAACGATTAAGCTGCACGATGGCTCCCTTCTCCAATTTAACAAATTGGCGGAGGAATGGGATCCCGAAAGTCGTATTTCAGCCATGAATGCCATACACCACGCCCGCGAGACCCAAGAAATTCTAACAGGGCTTATTTACATGGATACCCAAACAAGGGACTTACACAACGTATTGGACACGTGCGAAAAGCCACTCAACACCTTAGGCAAAAAGGACCTTTGCCCTGGTCATGGCGCGCTGGCTGACATCAACGCTTCTCTGCGCTAGGGGAAATATTTTACCTGGTGGGGATTTGCTGAAAAAAGCAATTCCCCACTGGCAATAACCATTTATCGCCTGCGATCTTCCCCCTCCGAGTGCCGGTCGGGTCGTGGCATCAGAGACTTCCTGGACAGGCGAATTTTTCCTGTCTTTTTGTCGATTTCGACCACTTGTACTTTAACTTCTTCCCCTTCTTTGAGAACATCTTCCACGTTCTCAATTCGACTATGGGAGATTTCCGAAACGTGTAATAAGCCACTCTTGCCGAGAAAGTCCACAAAGGCACCGTAAGGCATGACGGTCTTCACTACCCCCACAAAAACATCACCAACACCTGGGGAGAAGGTTATGCGCCGGATGCGCTCAAGCGCCAGCTCAATACCAGCCTTATCAGCGCTTGCAACAGCCACGATACCCTTGTCACCTTCCTCAGTGATGGATATTTGGGTACCTGTTTGTTCCTGAATCTCCTGGATAATCTTGCCTCCAGGGCCAATAACAGCACCGATGAAGGATTTCTCAATGATAATTTCTACAATACGAGGAGCATGAGGCTTGTAATCCTCGCGAGGTTGAGCAATTGTTTTCAACATTTCGCCAAGGATGTGAATTCTACCCTCCTTCGCCTGATTAAGGGCTTTCTCCATTACTGCGTAGGGCAAACCATCCACCTTGATATCCATCTGGCAGGCTGTTATACCCTTTGAGGTACCTGTCACCTTGAAATCCATATCACCCAAAGCGTCCTCGTCACCAAGAATATCAGAGAGCACCGCATATTTTTCCCCGTCAGTAATAAGTCCCATAGCGATACCCGAAACGGGAGCCTTAATCTGCACTCCAGCATCCATCATGGCCAATGTTCCGGCACAAACTGTGGCCATAGACGAAGAACCATTCGATTCCAGAATATCAGAAACAATCCGCATGGTATAGGGAAAAACTTCCGGCATTACCTGGCGAAGGGATCGTTGGGCGAGGTTGGCATGACCGACCTCACGTCTTCCAGGACCTCGATTGGGTTTAACTTCTCCAACAGAATAACCTGGGAAGTTATAATGCAGAATAAATTTTTCATAGCCGAGGGCATGGGCCACATCGACCATCATTTCATCCGATTTTGTACCTAGGGTAAGGGAGGTGAGCGACTGCGTTTCCCCACGTGTAAAAATAGCTGATCCGTGGGTTGAAGGCAGGTAATCTACTTCGCACCAGATGGGGCGGATATCGGTAAGGCCGCGACCATCCAGCCTAAGCCCCTCATGAAGGACAATCCCTCGAATCGTTTCCTTCTTCAGTTTGTCGAAAATGGCGGACACGAAAGGCCCGTTTTCAGCAAACCATTCCTCACCTTGCTCGGCGAGCAATGATGCCTTCATGTTAGTTTTGATGGCATCAAAAGCTGCTTTTCTACTCACCTTGTCTGAGGCAGCCCGAGCGATCGCAGCGATTTCCCCTTTGCATTTAGTCGAAATAAGGGCAGTAAGCTCCGGATGACTTGCGATTTCCGGATTGGCCCTTTTGGTCAGCGCCTTGCCCCCAACCTTATGCGCAAGTTCCTGTTGGGCATGGATTTGCGTTTTGATTGCCTCATGAGCAAACCGAATGGCTTCAATCAGGTCTTGCTCTCCGCATTCCTTGGCTTCCCCTTCTACCATCATCACATTTTCCAGTGTAGCGGCTACGATGAAATCCATATCCGCTTCTTTGAGGGCACTGCGAACCGGATTAATGTGAAAGGTACCGCCGATACGAGCTACGCGTACTTCAGAAATTAAGTCAGGAAAGGGAATATCTGATACGGCCAAGGCAGCGGATGCGGCAAGTGCGGCAAAAGCATCTGGCAGATTTTCTTTATCTCCGGATATCTGATTAATGATAACCTGGGTATCATTCATAAAACCATCTGGGAACAAAGGGCGGATTGCTCGGTCCACTAATCGGCAAATAAGGACCTCGTAGTCCGAGATTTTAGTTTCTCGGCGGAAAAAATTGCCCGGAATTCTTCCTGCCGAAGCAAATTTTTCCTGATAATCGACAGAAAGAGGAAAAAAGTCCTGACCCGGCTTGGCTTCCTTGGCAGAAACCACAGTGGCAAACAGCATCGTGTCATCAACACGAAGCACCACGGATCCATCCGCTAAGGATGCGAGCTTACCGGTCTCGAGGGTGACCTTTCGGCCATCCGGCAATAGGAAGGACGATGAGATAGGAATCTGTTGTCCCATGAAATAATGGTTTTACGCTTTATTAATTATAGTCACTATATCCAAACAAGAAAAGCCGGATTCACAGAGTGGAATCCAGCCGGAAGTAAACCATAAGCTCTTGTCAGAGAATTTCGGCCACCTATTTGCGGATGCCGAGCTTCTCGATGAGTTCACGGTACTTGATAATGTCCTTTTCGGCAAGATAATGCAGCACCTTCTTTCGCTTACCCACTAGCGTGAGCAAGGTCCGTCGGCAAGAATGGTCTTTAGGGTTCTTTTGGAGATGCTTGGACAATTCCTGCACCCGGTAGGTGAAAAGTGCAGCTTGACCCTCAATAGAACCCGTGTTGTTGGCGGAGCCTCCGTATTCTTGGAAGATTTCCTCCTTTTTTTCTTTGCTGAGATAAATACCCATAGTCTTTTTTAAACCGTCAGTGATTACACGAATCATTTACAGCGGCGCAAAGGTACTTATTCTATCTGATTATGCAACCACTATTCTTTAAGATTACGAATAGCCTCGGTCAACCTTGGCACCACCTCAAACAAATCACCGACAACCCCGTAATTAGCTGCTTTGAAGAAGGGAGCTTCGGGATCATTATTGATAACAACGATGGTCTTAGACTGACTAACCCCCGCCAAATGCTGGATTGCCCCAGAAATACCCATGGCGATATAAAGGTTCGGGCGTATGGCAATTCCTGTCTGGCCGACATGTTCGTGGTGCGGACGCCAGTCGGCGTCTGCCACGGGCCTGGAGCAGGCTGTAGTGGCTTGTAATACATTGGCCAGGTCTTCAAGAATTCCCCAGTTTTCTGGTCCTTTTAGCCCCCTCCCCCCGGAAACCACGGTTTCCGCCTCAGGGAGGGGAGCTGCATTCCCTGTTTGCTGATCCGCCGAGAGCACCGTGATTCGGGAGGCCTGAACATTTAACTCAAGTGACTTAACCGGGGCGGAATTACCTATTTTTTGCAGAGGAATAGCATTGCCCTGAACGGATAAAACTTTAACAGGGGTATCTATAGCCACTTCGGCTATAGCTTTTCCGGAGTATACCCCCTTGCGTACTACAAATCCGTTCTCTGTTTCAGGAATATCGCTCACTGCACTTACCGAACCTGCGTCTAGCCGATAGGACACATTACCCAACAAGGCTTTACCGTTGGCTGAATGACTTAAAACCAAGAGGGTAGCTCCAAGTTGGTGGGCCGCATCAGCTAAAGCTGCACCATAAACCTGGGCATCAAAGTGTGCAAGACCAGGTGCCACATTCTGATAAACTGTAGTGGCACCATATTCTCCAAGGGAGGCCGCATCAGCTGCTTCCCCGAAGACCAAGGCAACGCAATTAGTTTTCATTTTAGCTGCAGTGAGTGCAGCAAAGTGAACAGCTTCTAAGCCTGCTTTCTTTATTTTCCCATGGGAAGACTCTGCAAATGCGAGCACCATATCCTACCGGTTTTATTAGATTACCTTGGCTTCCTCACGAAGCAGTCTAGCCAATTCTGCCATATTATCAGGAGCTATGAATTGTACAGCTTTTTTAGCCGGAGGAAGGGCATGGGAAATCACCCTCACTTTGCCGGTATAGGTTACCGGAGTGACCACATGCAGTGGCTTACTCTTGGCCGTCATGATACCCCGCATGTTTGGGATACGCTGCTCAGCCATCCCTTTGGCCGCACTCACTACAAGGGGAACATCAACCTGAACCGTTTCCGTACCTCCCTCAATGTCGCGTCGAATACGGGCAGTTTTTTCTGAATCCATCTCCAGGAAAGAGGCAAAGGAAACGAAAGGAACATCAAGTTGAGCGGCTATCCGGCTCCCAACCTCTGCACCTTGATAATCTATAGCTTCTTTTCCAGTAAAGAGTATATCAAATCCCTGCTCCCGGGCTAAGGTAGCTATTTGGAATGCCACCTGATCTGCCGATGTAGCATCGCAAGCAATGCGAAATGCATCTGAAGCTCCTATGGCCAAACCCTTGCGAATAATTGGCTCGCTATCTTCCATGCCTACATGCACCAAGGAGACCGTCCCTCCCCATTTTTCCTGAAGTTCCAAGGCTTTGACTAGGGCATACCACTCGTCGTAGGGATTCATGATGAAGGTAATGCCCGTGGAATCCAATGCCAAACCTCCGTCGCGAAAAGTTATTTTCGCCGTGGTATCTGGCGTTTTGCTAATGCAAACCAATATTTTCATGGAAAAACCTTAACCTATTTTTGGGTAAATATACCTAAATTTTGCTCCGTAAACGGACGCAGCGAAATTTCGCTAATATGAACCGACTGGAAGTTTTGCAACAACTGTTTGAGGAGGATAATCAGGACCCATTTCTTCTGTTTGCCCTTGCCAAAGAGTGGGAGAAAGCTGCTAATTACCAGCAGGCTTTAGCATTCTACGAAAGGTTGCACACTAGCCACCCAGGAGAAACAGGATTCTACTACCATTGGGGAAAGTTGCTCGAATTTATGGACAAGCCCCAAAAGGCTCTTGAAATATATGATTTAGGTATAGCCAACGCAGTGCAGCAAGGGGACAATCACGCAGGTAAGGAATTACAGGCTGCCAGATTATCCTGTGCACTTCTTCTTTAATCTGAAGGTTTTGCGCGAAGAAAAGTAGTTTATGGAAATGCCCACCTGGTGCCAAAAAAATGTCCGTGTTGCTTTCCAGCATTCCGAAGATACAGGAACCATAGTCGCCATTTTGGCCAGTGACTTGGTACGGGTTAGGTTGGACGCGGAGAATTTGGAAATTCCCGTTTTTATCGAGGATATTGCGCCAATCGAAACGCAGGTCGAAGGGAAGAAGGAACCGACAACCAGCAAGGAAATCCTTGGGGCCTGGAAACCTCAGGATCTTGCCTACACCGTATTGCACCCCAAAGGCATTCAAATAGCATTCGTTCCCATTCTGGATTCAACGAAAGAACCCACCGGCCATTTTCACACCTACCTGATAAACGATACCTCCTTTGACCAAAGTTATACTGTCAGTCTGCACGTCAACGAATTCCGAGTCTGGCAGGAGGAAGGGCGGTTGGACCACATGACCTTTAAGGAGCTGCCTTCCTTCGAATTGGGCTACCTGAATGACCATTCTGAACTGCGGGCCACCTTCCACCGGATTTCTACAGAAGGACCAGGACCCCGGCAAGAAAAAATGCTAAAGTTAAAGCCCAAGACCTTCTTTCAGCAAAAAATCGCTCCTCTCGTCAATCTCCCTGCACATGTATTTATTCTTTTGGAAAAGCAGGGAGGACATGAGGTTGAAGAAAAGAGGCCACAGGTTTCCCTAAAGGAATATACAGTAGGCAATGCCAAACCGCTTGCCCAAATCAAACAGAACACCTACCCTGTAGAGCATTCGGTGCACAGGAAAGCAGCATTCAGCATCGAATTAGATCTTCATCTGGAAAACTTAGACCAGCGTGGTCGAAAACTGACCAATGGGCAAATTCTTCAACTCCAGATGCAGGTATTTGAACAATACATTGAGGAAGCTTACCGCCAGGGCGTAGATCGTGTTTTTATTATCCATGGGGTAGGAAAAGGCGAACTCAAGAATCGGATTTTTGCATCCCTAATGCAACATCCAAAGGTGGGTACCTTCCGCAATGAATACCACCCCCGATACGGTTACGGCGCCACAGAAGTTATTTTCCCTTAGGTTCTCCGGGGTTGTTGGAAAATCCGATCGTCTTACCTACACCGTATTCGTTGGATCGACCAGATTTTCGCGCAATGAGCTCGGAGATGAAACCTGCAAGGAAAAGCTGGGTGCCCATTATCATACAAGTTAGGCTCAGGTAGAAGTAGGGATTGTCGGTCAGCTTCATCAGCAGGTAACCTTGACTCATGAAAATCAGTTTCCTAACTCCAAGGTAACCTGCGGCGCTAAATCCGGCAAAAAATAGGAAAGTCCCCAGCGATCCGAAGAAATGCATAGGCTTCTGGGAAAATTTTCCCATAAAAGTGATGGATACCAAATCCAGGAATCCATTTAAAAATCGTTCAAAACCAAACTTGGAAACCCCATATTTCCGGGGATGGTGTTCGACCACCTTTTCGCCGATTCGGTGAAATCCGGCCCAACGCGCTAACAAGGGAATGTATCGGTGCATTTCGCCATAGACTTCAATAGCTTTTACCACCTCCAGACGGTAGGCCTTTAGTCCGCAGTTGAAATCGTTCAATTCAATTTTTGAAATGTAGCGCGTGATCCGATTGAAAAACAGGGAAGGAATGGTCTTACCCCAGGGATCGTAACGCTTTTTCTTCCATCCGGATACCAAATCATAAGATTCTGCGGTAATCATTTGATATAGACCGGGGATTTCATCCGGGCTGTCCTGAAGATCCGCGTCCATAGTGATGACCACCCTTCCAGATACATGTTGAAAGGCGGTATGGAGGGCAGCCGATTTACCATAGTTACGAATGAAACGAGTTCCCTTGACTTGAGGATATTTTGCGTGCAAGGATTCGATGACCTGCCAGGATCCATCGGTACTGCCATCATCTACCAAAATAGCTTCATAGGAAAACCCATTTTCAACCATAACCCGATTAACCCATGCCAGGAGTTCGGGCAGGGATTCTTCCTCGTTGAATAAAGGAATGACGACAGAAATATCAGGAGACTGAACCATTTTCGGATATCTTGAGCAACTGGGCAAACAAGAAAGAAAGCATAAAACCGGGAAGAAGGCCTTGGGCAAAGCCTAACAGCATTTTGGTGGGCCGGAGATTTTCCTTAAGATCTTGCCGGTCGATTTTCCAGACATTGCTATCGTTTCCGTCCTTAGGTAATGCTTCGGTGCGCACTTTGTCCTGAATAAGCTGATACTGAATTTCCAATAACTCCCCATCTCCGGAATGCAGCATTGCCAAGTAAAAGGCATTGTAGCACAAGGAGTTCAGGAAAAAGAGTAAGAAGAAGGACTTCAGCAAACTTTTGGCGTCCTTCCTTTCCTGTCTTTTTTCCCATCGGACCAACAGAAGAAAACCAATAGGAATAAGCAAGAAACTACCCCAATACAGTCCAGGGTGAAAAAACCATGTTTTTTCCACCGCATAGGCAGACGCAAAAAGGGCACAGGTAATACCCCCTAAAAATAATCCTGGAACGAGGGTTTTAAGCAAGGAAGGAAAGGACATGAATCAGAGGTCGGCATCCAGTGCAGGATTTTTTTTCCTGCCTATTAACCCACCAACCAAGCCTACTACCAAGCCGTATATCGTTGGACCTGTGACTAGTCCCATAGCCAGTGACCGGGTAGAAAAACCTTCTTTCATTTTTTCCAGTGCCTTTTCCACATCACCTTCTGACATGCCCATGTTTAGATACATTTCTTCCATTTGCCTAATCAGCAAATCGACGTACCCAGCGTCAACATATGTCAGGTAGATAAGATTGAACAAGGATCCGAGGAATCCACATAAGCCTCCTGCAAGAGCAGCCACCTGAAAGGCATCCTTAAAATGAATAAAGCCTCCAAGATGCTCATTCCTGTAGGATTTTACAGCCCGGTGTGCCAAAACAAAAATCAGAATAAACGATGCTAAAGAGAAAAGACCTTGCTTTTGAAGCGAAACGGAATCTCCAGCAAACAGGTACATAATTAGGGTAACGCCTATAACCAGAAATCCTCCAAGCAACCCAAACTGCTGTGCGTAGGGCCATTTGACTCTTAGGGCCAAAGGATTGTTTCCTTCCATTTTTTTTAGTTTAAAATTCAAAAATAACCAAAAATAAGCTACTCACATGCCCTCCATCCAAAGATTTCCTCGATGGCAAACACCGAAAACCTTACCAATAAGGGTCCTGCCCCATAGTGGGGAATGTTCCGAACGGGAAACATTTTGCCGCTTGTCTGCCAAAGTGGGAAGCGATGGAGAGAAGAATGTCAAATTTGCTGGTTTTCCCTCCCTGATTTCTGGTACTGGCAATTCTAAAATTTTTCGCGGAGAATAGGCCAAAAGTTCTATTAATCGGGGAAGGGGCAAATCGGGCATGCAAGTGCGCAGCAAGGGGAAAACGTGTTGAAGGCTTACCGCCCCGGAGGAAGCATAGGGAAATTCTACTTTTTTTCTGTCTGATTCCCAGGGTGTATGATTGGAGCTTACCAGATGCAGTGTCCCAACTTTGAGTCCTTTTCGCAAGGCATCTCTGTCCTCAATCGTGCGAAGAGGGGGCATCGCTTTGAAATCGGTATTAAATCCACTCAGATCCTCCTCGCTAAAGGCCAGATTGAAAAGAGGGACGGCAGCAAATACCGATTGATGGAGGGCAGGAGACTTTTCCAGCAGAGCGACCGATTCACCAGCAGAAATACCCCAAAGGAGCAGGCGACCATTAGTATACTGCTGCATAGCCAGATCGCGCTGTACCATGAGCGTTTCTGCAATGGAAGGTATACCCGGCAAGCCAAGCAGAGTACTTGTTGTCCCTTCATGCATTTGGCCTTCGGTTGAAAGACGCAGGTCCATTGGAAAAGTGATAAGCAAACCCGATACTGCTTTAAGATAGCGAAATGCACGAAGCAGTAAGCCAGTATCGTGCAGTGGGTGCAAACCGTCTGAGAAGGCTATTGCGCCGGCCTGGTGCAAGTCGAGGAGTTCCGCCAGTTCCCTGCCTTCCCCTTTCTCACTTACAGTTGCAAGCGGCAGCATTTCTACTGGACTTGGGAAGGATTCCTTGAGTAAGTAGTGTATGGCTGCTTTGTGGTCTACTGGGGGTTGGGTTTGAGGCCAGGGTGCCAATGCGGTAAAACCGCCTGCAGCACCAACCGCTCGCAAAGAATCTAAATCTTCCCGGTGCTCTGCCCCGGGATCCCCGTGACTGGCACCAATATCCACCCAACCTGGAGAGACATGAAAATCGTCCCGTGAGAATACCTGAGCATCCTGCTCGATAATTTGCGGAGCAATGCGCCGAATCAAACCGTCCTGGACCAATAGATCCATCGGTGCAGAAGGCAGGCCGGCTTCCACCATGGAAACCTGTCGAAACAACCATTTCATAGGTTAGTCCAAAGGTAGTGGATATCTCCGGTTGTTCAACCAAATAGAGGAATTTCCCCTTTTCCAATAACGGGTACTGGCTGCGCGCAGCAATAGCTCGTCACATTGCAACGGAGCCTTGCCGGTATCTGGATTCCAAGCCTGCACCGTGATGGCATCACACCCAGGAAGTTGATTCCAGGGTATTTCGAGCAAAGCCCACCCGGAAGCATCGAAAACCCTGAAGTATTTTTGTCCAGGAAAAATATCCTCGCGAAGGATTCTCGATCCATCGTGTTGGGTTATCCAAAACTGGGTAGAACTCCGTTTATTTTCCGATATGTTAACCCAAAGAGAAAAAATCCAGGGCTCAGGAATGCTTACATCGGGCATCTTTTGACTAAGCAATAGGGCAGGCAATTCTGGAGTGCAGACCAGACTTCCCTTACCCGCATAGGGAGGCACCGACACGGTTTTTTCGTCCCAGGAGACAGAGACCGATCCCGGGCGATTTTGCCTAGGATAAAGGGACGCGTCAGCAGGGACTCCATTTAGATTAAGATTAAGGGTTTCTTTGCGCGTATCCTCAACCATTTGGGCAAAGGCATCGAAAGGCAAAGTAAATAGGGCAAGCCGTTCCTGCTCGTGGATCATCCGACCATAGTGCAATAGATGGAACCCAAGCTGACTCGTATCTCTTTTAGCCAGTATCTTGTCTACCAGCAAAAGAAAGGGTCTTTTGTCAGACAAATTATTTAGGATGCGAGGGAGCCGATAGGGTTCGCCCATCCACTGCATCTGATCCAGGGTCTGACTTCGAGAGCTGCGGGACAGCATAGCACTGGATGTCGGAAGTCCTGTTGCAGCAGCGTAAATTAGCGATTGCTGCAGGATAAAACCCTCCGGCTCAATCCAGAACTGATCGGAACCCAGATTGAAATAAGGGAGGGTGAGTATGGCCTGATAGGATTCCGGCTGTATTCCTGCAAGATAGGGTAAAGCTTGGCCCTGAATAAGTTCGGGTATTGGTTCCAGGCCAAAATTAAGACGCCTGTGATAATGGGTAATATCTAAGACTAATCCACCGAAATACAATCCCCAAACTGGCAGTGCCCAAGAACTACCGCGAAAGAGCCGATACACCGTTACAGCCAAAAGCAAGTGCATTGCATAGTAAAAGAGCCAGGCAAACCTACCTGCAGAGCGAAACTGACGAAATGGCCCTGTGTATTCCAGCAAACCCTCTAGACCGGGAATGACAAAAGGAATTCCCAGAGAGATAAGGAGAGATAGGATACCCGCCGGCAATAGGGCGATAAAACCGCTATCCGACGGCATAAAGCGTTTTCGAAGAGTATGACGGAACCTTGGAATCAAAAGGACTGAGAATAATATAGCACAAAAAAGCCAGAAGGACAGTCCGAGATAGTGGTAGCGCTCAACGTCGGCAAAGCGATCCCAGTACAAGGGGGACATTTGGCTATCCACCCAGCGCCAAAATGGATTATCGGGGGAAAATAGCAATCCGCGCGGAGTTGCGTTAAATTGAAAAAAACCCCAGGGTTGCGGGCAGCGATCCTGAGGTTGGTTCCCCTGATTAAGCCAAAGAAAAAGAATGCCCAAGGGCAAGAGGACTGCAACGCATAGGTGTGAGACCAAACTTGGTAAAGGGGTCTGCTGGCGGGAAAGGAGATACCAGCTCAAGGCGAAAAACACGGAAAAAGCCGCTATAAATGCTACATAATAGAAATGGACTCCAGCCCCCAATAGCATAAAAAGGCCCACAGGAAGAAGGATATTTAACCTGGAACGTCGGGAATATGCTAGCCAATAATACAGGGGGGCAGTGAGAAAGACTAGATGTGCAAGACCAAAATGCATTTCCATGCGCAGCAACTGCGGAGAAAGAAGACCGATTCCAAGGGCGAAGGCCCCAGATAAAAGAGGTGGCATTCCTCCGATTAGACCTGCTCGAAAGAGGTAAAGCAATCCCAAGACAAAACTCAGCAGCATGGAACCATGAACCAGCCAGGGCCAGTAAGGGGTAAGGTCAACTCCCCGATCAAAGAGCCATTTCAATGGAAAAGAAAGCGTTGCCATCCCATCGGCTGCTACGATATTTTCACCAAAAGGGTAATTCATCCCTTCAAAATGATGGTAGGACGAATCGTTCCGAATATGGTAGAGTGGAATCAGGTAGCTTTTGATAGCGTCGCCATAAGGTTCAATAACGTAATGCGGGGGAAGGCTAAACCATTCCTGCCAGCGACAAAACGTTACGGCAAGGGCGATGATTAGAAAAAGGAAGTGCCCCTTGAATTGCCTTCGCTTTTCTGTCCCGGAATTTACCCCTACTTCCACCAGCGAAGGATACAGCCCTCGAGAAAAAGAAAGGCCAGGGCCGCTGCCAGAAACCAGCGCCAAAGGGGTTTTCCCTCTCGCTGCCTGCTCACAGCATCGGATAGACTTTCCACCTCCCTGGGCAGGAAAATTCGGGCATTTTCCCCCACCCGCTCCCTGAGTTCGTCCGGACGGAGAAAGGACATGGTGGATTCTTGTCGATTGTAATTGATTGCAAAGGGATGAACTTCTTCATCCCGGTCATTCATAACCGCGTGATAACCCGCCTCTACTAATGGATTCTGCAGGGAAATTACCAAGTTATTCCCGAGGTAGCGCTGGGGAGGAATGTACTCTCCTCCAGGCCCCTTGATGCGAAAAATCTTATCTCCCGGAGCTATCGATAGTGGAATTCGGAGGCGATTTTCAATGCCAGCCGTATAAGCCAAGGGTTGATTTCCTCCACTGGCAATACCCAACCGATAAAGGAGGGGTACAAAAATTTCGGGTTGCCGACTAAGGTTGCTATAATTTCCTTCCAGCGGGGAAGCCAAGCGATAAAAAGTTCCCTCAGCCAAGCGGAATGCGCTAAGGAAAGACGAACCATCCCGGTAGGTCATCAATACCTGTTCCGGAGACCTGGAATTAGCTCCATAGCGGAATTGCCCTTTAGAGGAAGGGAGCCGCATGGGAACGCGCTCAACTTCGTAAACCTCGCGAAAGGGAAAAGAAGCCAGATCGATTTCCCCCACCTGCATTTCATCCCTGGAAAAAGAGGCAGTACCTGAAACCCGCAAATTCTGAAAAAAAGCATTGTAATCGACAAGTTCCGCCGCAGCTGAAGGGATAAAGAACACATTACGACCAACTTCGAGGTATTGGAGTATGGAGGATGCCAGTCCCGAACTCAGCTGGGTGAGTTCGTCCAAAACGATTAGACTGTATTTATTCCAATCATCATACGAAAGGCGATTAGCAGGCTGGAAAGTAACCTGAAAGGGAGGCATGGCCTCCAGAGCGGTCCGCAGCGCCTGATGGGGTTTGTCTGGAGAAATAACAAGGACTTCAAGCCTGGGTATGACCTCGAAGGAGAGGAAATAGGTATCATCAAACTGAATGGGATAATCCGTGAGACGAAGCGTGAGTTCCTGTTTACCCAGATGGTTAAGGTTGATAAAAACCGTGTCGGTGCGTGACTCTCCGGCCTGGAGATCTTTTGAGCCCAAAGGACGCTGTTGCCCTTCGAAGAATAGGGAAAGCCGAACATTTTCTACTGGTGTGTCCCCACGATTGCGATACCTTACCAAGAGTGGTATTTTTTCCTTCCAAAGCCGCACCGGGCTATCAAAATAGGCGGAATCGAGGGATACATTACTTTTCCCAATTGCTTTCATGGGAACCAGTGAAAGATGGAAAAGAGAATCTTGCCATGGTCTGAAATCGGATACGGAGCATTGAAAATCGGATAATTGGAAAATACTGCCCTTCAAGGTACGCTGCTCCTCCAGGGCTTTGCGCTGTTGCGTCAAAACCTGGGATAGCGGTCGGAAAGCTGAAGAAATTTCTAACTCCGAAATAGCATCAAGTGCGTCCTCCCGCGACAGGAATTGTCCGCTGCGTGCAGAGGATGCATTAGATAAGACCTGAAATTTGTCCTCCGGGCCAAACCCATTAACAATATCGCGAGCCCTGGCTTTCGCCACATCGAACAATGGGGCTTCACTGGAGATTCCCCTCATGCTGAAGCTATTGTCTACAAAAAGGGAAACATGATGAATGCCAGGCTTAATGGTCTCACCCACAGGCAGGAATGGTTGGGCAAAAGCCAATATCAACGCAGAAAAAGCGGACATGCGCAGGAACAGAACAACCCTTTTCCTTACTTTTGAGCGGTTTTGTTTTTCTTCCCGGATTGCCTGCAGGAGTCGGACATTTGGAAAGAAGACCCTGCGGAAGCGGCGAAAATGAAAAAGGTGGATAATTACCGGAATGATGAGTGCAGAAAGACCCCAAAGGAAGGCGGGAAAAAGGAATTGCATGGTTGCTCAAGTAAATGGCAGCAAAATTACCATTAACGGGCTATTAAATGGGTAAGTGTGAGCTACTTTGTCAAGGAGATATACTATACTCTTCAGGGAGAGGGTGCCCAAACGGGTCGCCCGGCCGTATTCTGCCGTTTTAGCGGGTGTAATCTTTGGAGCGGCAGGGAGGAAGATCGCCATGCTGCTATTTGTTCCTTTTGCGATACCGATTTCCGGGGAACTGACGGACCGAATGGTGGTGTCTTTTTGGATGCTTCTGCCCTAGCGCGTGCAATCACTTCCCAATGGCCCAATTTTTCCCTAGGAAGACCCTATGTGGTATTTACAGGGGGTGAACCCCTGCTGCAGTTGGATACTGTCTTGACTAAAGCCATGAAAGAGGCTGGTTTTGACATTGCCGTGGAAACCAACGGCACCCGTCCCCTAGTTGCCGGTATCGACTGGGTTTGTGTTAGTCCAAAGGCTGGCACGGAGTTATTGGTGGTTGCTGGCGATGAACTCAAGCTCGTTTTTCCCCAATCGGAAGCACCGCCGGAGAAGTTCGCTAATCTTTCATTCACCCATTTCTATTTACAACCTATGGACGGTCCGGAAAAAGCCGAAAACGAACAACTTACCCTGGCGTATTGCCTAGCGAATCCAAATTGGAAAATGAGCAATCAAACGCATAAATGGTTACGCATTCCTTGATTTTTTATTTGATAGCATTGCTATTATTATTACGTTTCAAGAATTAATTTCTTTTTTTCTAAATAGATTTTTAGTTTGACGCTGGGATGAGTATCCACCAAACCATTACTTAATCAATCAAGTTTTTTTTATGAAAAAACACTTACTTGCAATGCTTATGGTTGCTATGGGTCTGACTTTAGGGCTGGCTCAGCGAACCGTTACAGGAAAGGTAACAGACGCTGGAGGGGAAGCCCTAATAGGCGCAAGCGTCCTGGCCAAGGGGTCCACCTCGGGAACCGTTACGAGTATCGACGGGACCTATCGGCTGGAAGTACCAGCGGGTGCTACCATTCTTGTTTACAGCTACACTGGCTTTTCTAGTCAGGAAATTAGCCTAGGAACGTCCAATGTCGTGGATGTTGCCCTGGAAGAAGGAATTCTGCTTGAAGAAGCCATTGTTACGGCTCTGGGTATTCAAAAGCAGCCTCGGGAAGTTGGTTTCTCTGTGACCCAAATCCGAAATGAAGACTTAACCCAGGCTAGGGTCACCAAGCTGTAGAACGGGTTGGTTGGAAAGGTTTCGGGATTGAATGTATCCACGGTTAACAATGGCATTGGATCTGACACCCGAATTGTTTTGAGAGGAATTCAATCCCTTACGGGGAACAATCAGGCTTTGTTAGTCGTGGATGGCACCCCAATGCCACTTGGATTCATCAACTCCATCAACCCCAATGATGTAGAAAACGTGAACGTGCTTAAGGGGGCCAATGCGGCTACGCTTTATGGACCGGAAGGCGTTAACGGGGTTATCGTGGTTACCACCAAAAAAGGTGATTCTGGAAGTAAACCCCAGATAAGCATCGGCAATTCGACCTTGTTCGAGCAAGTATCTTTTCTGCCTGCTTTTCAAACGCGATTCGGAGCCGGTTCTTCGACCGACGCTTTTGGCGATGGCATTTATGACCCCATCGAAAACCAGTCCTGGGGTACCGAATTCAATGGCAAGCCCATTCAGATAGGGCAGGTAACTTAGGACGGTAAAACCCAGGAAGTTCCCTATGTTTATTTGGAAGATGAGAAATTCAAATTCTGGGATATTGGCCGGAATATGCAAAATGATGTTTCGGTAAAAACAGGAGACAAAAATTCGAATTTCTTCTTCTCTGTCCAGAATGTGGGGATTCGGGCAACCATGCCCGGGGATAAGTCAAATCGGACCACTGTCCGCCTGAATGCTTCCCGAAATATGGGTATCCTGAATGTAGGCATGAATTTTGGCTGCGCGCAGCAGCAGAAGGACCGTACTACATCTGGATCAGTTTACTGGCATGTGGTCAATTCTCCTGGCCATATCCCTTTGCGGGCATACAAGGATCACCTTAATGATTATTGGTCCAATGTCAATAATTATTTCAACGACTACTACCCGAACCCCTATGCCACCATGTACAATTATCGGCAGGCTAATAGGAATGACGATTTCTTTGGCAATGTGGTGCTTAGTCTGAAGCCGACGAAATGGTTGAATATTACTAATCGCCTGGGATACAATATCAATTCCTATTTCGAACATAATATCAACCGAAATATCGTTTATTCGGACTATGCAATACACCACCGTTCCTTTGCCAGCAGCGGTGAACAAAAAGCCTCGGTATCTGACTACAACTACTTTTACACGCGTCTGAACAACGAGTTGGTTGCAACTACGGAACACAACGTCGGGAAATTGCGTATCAAAGGCTTGTTGGGGAATCTGACAAGACAGACCTTTTCCAAAGGTACATCTGTCTCTGGAAGCAACCTGGTTATTCCCACGCTATTCAATGTGGCAAATAGAACAGGTGAACCTGGAGCTTCTTCATCTTTTTCCGACGCCCGCCTCTCCTCCGTTTTCGGAAGCCTTTCTTTAGGCTTTGATAACCTACTTTTTGTTGAGTTGACCGGTCGCAACGACTGGGGATAGTCGTCTTCCCGTAGATAATCGCTCCTATTTCTATCCAGGAGCTAATGCATCGCTTATTCTGACTGACTTACTGCCATCCTTGACCGGGGGAAAGATCCTGAACACTATAAAACTAAAGGGAGCTTTTGCCAACACGGGCAATGTAAACGTTGGCACTTATTCGCTCCAGTCCACTTTCTCTCAGGCGGGTTGATTCCCCTTCGGTTCCCTTCCTGGATTCACTGCGGGCAACAATATCAATAATCCGGCTATCAAACCGGAAACGGTGAGGTCCTTGGAATTTGGGGCTGAATTTGGCCTTTTCAACAACAATGTGCTTTTTGACGTGGCACATTATCGCCAGAACAACAACAACCAGGTTATTCCCGTAAGCATTTCTGACGCCACAGGATTCAGTTCCGCGTTGCTGAATGCCGCCCAATTCAATAACTGGGGCTGGGAATTTGATTTGAAATTCGTACCGCTAATCCGTGTAGGTGGATTTACGTGGGAGGTTTCTACCAATTATACCTATAACAACTCTGAGGTACTTTCTATCTATGAAGGTTTGAACGAACTCGGCATAGGAAACACCTCATTTGCCATCGTAGGTTACCCTGCATTCGTTCATAAATTAAAGGACTGGCTTCGCACCCCAGATGGTCGGATTATCATAGACCCCTTAAGCGGTTATCCGCAGCAAAATCCGGTGAATACCATTTTTGGGAATACCAATCCAAGGCATATCTTCGGATTGAACACTGATTTGACATACAAGGGTTTGGCGCTGAAAATAGTGGCAGAGTACCGCGGTGGCAGTTACATATTCAATCAGATTGGACAAGATGCCGATTTCACAGGGGTCACTAAACTTTCCGGCACCAATGGAAGGCAGCGCTTTGTATTCCCGAATTCTGCCTATTCCAATGATGGTGGCAATACCTACGTAAACAACACGGATATTGTCATAAAGGATGCCCACTATTCCTTCCTCCAGGCAAGTGCTTTCCGAAATGTACAGACCAACTACTACAGCTCCGCCGCATTCTGGAAAATCCGCGAAGTGGTTTTGAGCTACAATGTGCCTGCAAGTCTCCTGGGTGACGGGAAGTATATCAATGGCGTCGCCTTGTCCCTTGTGGGCCGTAACCTCTTGATGTTCCGCCCTGCTACCAATCAGTGGACTGACCCTGAGTTTTCAAACACTACGGGAAATGCTGTGGGTACCACCACTCTGGTACAGACCCCACCAACGCGCATATTCGGGTTCAACGTGAACCTTACTTTTTAACTCACCTATCATAGATCAGGACATGAAAATTTTCCATAAATCCATATTTCTCCTCGCGATAAGCCTTTTCTCAGGGGCTTGTACAGAGGACTTCCTGAATGTGAATGATGACCCAAACCGTGCGGTAGAGAGTAATATCACCGCCAAGTTGGTCATTCCTCAGGCCCTCCTGAATACAGCAAACCGGGTAGGTACTAGTTACGGCTTTTTGGGTCATTGGCTAGGCTATTGGTGCCCAAGTGCCAACTATGCTCCGAATGCCGAAGAACAGACCTACAGTATCACGACTAATTTTGGCGCTGGCTTATTCAGCGGCATCATGGACAACACTTATGACTATCAGTTTGCGGAAACCAGCGCTATTCGCGACAAGGAAGATTTCTTCCAAGGTTTGGCAAAGGTTATGAAAGCACACAATTTTGCAGTCCTTGTTGACTTGTACAACAATGTGCCCTACACTGAAGCCATGAAAGGGCTTGAGTTTGTGCGTCCCAAGTACGACGATGGTAAAACGGTCTATGAAGGTTGTTTCAAAAACATCGATGAGGCCATCGTGCTGTTTAAGAAAGTGGATGCTGCCGGAGGGGTAGATGCAGTTTTGGGATCAGCCGACATTATGTTTGGGGGAGATGTCAAGCTTTGGATAAAATTCGCGAATACCCTCAAGTTGCGGCTTCTCATCCACCAATCGGCGCGTGCCGACCGCGCTGCTTTCATCACAGCAGAGATAGCCAAGATTAATGCAGAGGGCTCCGGATTTCTTGGCAGTGGTCAAGATGCCTCGGTGGCCCCTGCCTACACGGCAGACAAGCCAAATACCTACTACGCATCTTACGGATTTAATGTAGCGGGCAATCAGGCAACTGATTTCGTGCGTGCCAACCGGACTAGTATTGAGCTACTTAAGTTGACCAATGATCCGCGGATTTCCTATTTCTACAAACCGGCGGTGTCCGGTTTACCGGCGAATGCTGCAGAACCTTTCAAAACAGATTCCCCAGCACAATTTCGAGGCAATGAATATGGCAGGCCCATTGACAACTCCACATACCCTTACCAGATTGCCAACTATGTTTCCCAGGTAGGAGGGGTTACCACTGCTGGAGCCCAAACCGCCAGTTCAACTGGTCTGGTAAAAGGATACAATCAAGGGGCATGGGTTCTTACGTCCGTGGAGTCCATGTTCCTGCAGGCTGAAGCCATTCAACGCGGTTGGCTTACCGGGGATAAAGAAACAGCCTATCGGAATGCCGTTCGGGAGTCTTTCCGCTGGCTTAATTTTGATAAGAGTTCGGCTGCAGCAGATGCTGCCTTTACTGCGTGGTATAAGGCACAAGATGAAAATAACAATGCCAATGTCAGTTACCCTGATGCTTCGGACAAACTCAAACTTGTCCTTTTCCAGAAATACATTGCCTTAAACGGGTCGAACCACCTGGAATCCTGGACCGATTACCGCCGAAATGGGGCCTTCCCTGCCATACCGCTATCTATCAATCCCGGCAGAACCAGCCAATTGCTTCCAGTCCGTCTGTTGTACCCTCAGCGGGAATATGACCTCAATACCCAGGCTGTCACCGCATCAGGTACTATTAAACAGTTCACCTCCAAGATTTGGTGGATGAACTAATCTATTTTCTGTATCGGTAAATGGAAAAAGAATGAAAAACCTGTTTAAAATAACCTTGCTCTCTTTCTTGGTTTTTGCCCTGAGCGCATGCCTGAAGGATGAGTTCATCACAGATTACTCCGAGGAAGCCATTGGTCCCATCATATTGATTCCCAATGGAAACTGGCCATCGGTAGTTAAGGCCAATCCTGTTGCCCTTGACTTCAAATCCACCGCACAAATTATTGACCTCTACGCCCGCATATCTTGGCTTAAACCACTGGACAGGGCGGTGACCATCAATTTCCAAAAGGATGCTGGCATAATCACAGCCTATAACAAGGCCTTTGCCACGAATTATGTGGAGTTAGCCCCTGCAGCATTCAAACTTCCTGGCCTTACCGTTACTATTCCCGCAGGCACACAAGAGGTTAAAGTGCCCATCGAGGTATTTGCCGACAAAATTGATTTGTCCAAAAATAATATGCTGGCATTTCGCATAGCCGATGCAGGCAGCGAACCTGTAGCTAGCAATTTTCGGCAAATCGTGATACCCATCCTTGTTAAAAATACTTTTGAGGCAAGCTACAAAGTGACTGGGTACTTTTTCCATCCCAGTGCCCCTCGGAGTATCAATGCCTCCAAGTATCTGGCTACCGTGTCTGCTACCCGTTGTGAAGGACAAGTTGGGGATTTAGGTGGCTGGGGCTTTCAGTTTGACATCAGTGGTAAACATGTAAAAAACTGGCGAGCTGCTGGAGCAACGCCTTCGTCTCCGGCCTCTGGTTTTTTGGATGTTGACAATCCTGGTAACATTGCATTTCCAGTGCCGCTGGGAAGTTTCACGCACGCAAACTATCCGAATACCTACGATGCCGGTTCCAAAACTTTCCGCTTTCATTATGGTTATGGAGGCGGATCTTCCAGCCCAGCTGGATGGACCCGGCAGATTGTTGAATCCTGGGTGAGGCAATAAA
>Ga0169931_10000159_pt1 | contig 101982 bp, 96 predicted proteins | sample Kivu_15m_20L_FD_129675 | JGI IMG/M metagenome (GOLD analysis project Ga0169931, IMG submission 129675) | Freshwater microbial communities from Lake Kivu, Western Province, Rwanda to study Microbial Dark Matter (Phase II) - Kivu_15m_20L... | ecosystem: Environmental > Aquatic > Freshwater >...
GAAAAACTCCAGGAAACTTATGCCAAAATGATGGCTGATGCGCATAAACTTTCACATAGCAATCGAACTGCTGCAGACAAATTGATGGCTGAAGCAGAAGAGGTGGCAAAGAAAATTGATGCGCTAAATAAGGCTTGATCTTACTTTCTGGCGTAATCGTCTTGTAATCGTACGATGTCGTCTTCATCGGAAGGCTGACTCGCATCAGCATGCATCCAGATTTCAGCGACAATTCCCCAATCTCCTGTACCAATCAATCGGTGACGTTCACCCTGCTGCAAGGAGATCACCTCACCTACTACCATGGAATGCGCTGTACCTTGGCTATTGTCCATGCTCCTGCTTATTGCGGCATCTCCTGCCACTAAAGTCCACAACTCTGCGCGCCGGAAATGGTATTGCCAAGAAAGGCGTGCTCCAGGAGCCACCAATAGAAACTTAGGGCTCAATTTTTGGGCATACTGCTCCTCTGAAAGGGATACCTCAGGGAAAAATGTATCCTTAAATTTTCGGATTTGGGACTCTTCCAAAACAAAAAAACCGCCCCAGGGTCGCTCAAAATCTTGGGTAGAAATCGAAAATCCAGATTCGGATAAATAGCGCTCTACCAGTTCGGCAAGTTGAGATTTACCCAAATTGGGTGAAAGAATAAGTGGCTTCATAGACTAGCATTCAAAAGAAAACAAAGTTAGGCAATTTTCTAAACATCAACTTGAAAGCCTAAACCTTGATCTACACCGATGGAAAGAACTTACAGCAGCATAACTAGCCCACTTTCCTATTTTCTTAACTGAATTACAGGTACCTTATTTGATTTTTTTTAAAAAGTCTTTTTCAACACTTAAATTTTTTAACGTATTTCAAGGTACATTTTCAACCCATGCACCTAATCAATCCCCAAGAGGCACTTTCCAAAATTGAAGGCGTAGTAGAAGTAAAAAACTACCTACTGAAGATTCGACTCATCAAAAATCTCTATCAAAAAGGTGCTTCTACGGCCAATGAAATCTGTGGAAGCATGGGGATTTCCTTACCCACGGTCAATACCCTTCTCACGGACTTGATTCGTTCAGGAGAGGTCATCAAACAAGGCCGTGCAGCCTCCCAAGGGGGAAGAAAACCGGATTTGTACCGATTGGCACCGGATGCTTTTTATGTGTTGGCAGTGGACTTAAGTAAATATGCAGTAAGTCTAGCCTTGTACAACTGCCAACAGGCACCAGTTAAAGAAAAGGTCGTCCACAACCTAGTACTCAACAATGAGGCGGAGATCTTCGAGCAACTTTGTCTTCATCTAGAATCCTACATTTCAGCATCTGGATTCCCTAGCCAAAAAATCATTGCCATCGGGATATCCATGCCAGGATTGATTGATTCCAAGGCAGGGATCAACCATACCTACCTCAACTTTGGTGGAAAAAGTTTCCAAGCGCAACTCGAAAGCAGATTTCCACAGGCAGTATTTCTTGAAAATGATGCCCGAGCCATGACCTTGGCCGAATTCAAATTTGGCGCAGCGAAAAATGCCCAAAACGTTTTGGGAATTTTTGTGGGATGGGGCATCGGTCTTGGAATCGTCATCGATGGAAAACTTTACCAAGGCACCTCAGGCTTTGCCGGAGAATTTGCGCACTCTCCTCTATTTGAATCCCAAGAAATCAATTGTACCTGTGGAAAAAAGGGTTGCTTAGAAGCCATTGCCTCAGGTACTTATATTGTTCGTATGGCGGAAGAAGCACTCCTATTGGATAAGAATAGTATTTTGGCTCGCTTGGCAAAATACTATCCAGGGCCAATCGATCCAAGCCTGGTAGTCCAAGCAGCCAAGGAGGGGGATCAGCGCGCCATAACCATCTTGTCGGATGTTGGATTAAATCTCGGTAGAGGCATTTCCATGCTCATCCAATTGCTCAACCCAGAACTCATCGTCTTGGGTGGCGTAGTGGCGGAAGCAGACCAGTATATTTTGACTCCAATTCAACAGGCGCTCAACGTCTACAGCATGGCTAAATCACGAGAAAAAACCCAGATCGCCCTCTATCAACTCGGGAATGAGGTGGGTTTGGTGGGGGCAATTGCAGTAGCTACCGACAAACTATTTGAGGAGGTGCTTTCCAAGCCAAATTGAGACCTTTTTTCAAGAAACTAAATTATCCCGCACAATCAGACAGTTGTTATTTTCCAAAATGACCAATCCCAATTCGTAACAGAACTGGGCATACAGGCCATTTGGCAAGACCTGCTGATGCGTCATGTACTTGAGATGAAATCCCATTGCTACCAACTGCTCCTTGGTGATTTTCACTTGTTTCTTTCCCTCTGGAAGTTGGGTTCGAAGAATGGCTCTGTTTCGCTTCAAAATGGTATTGATACTGCGCAACGCTTTATTTTGAGCAGAGTTTTGTTGGTTATTGAAAGTATTTCTACAGCCATCGTCGCAAAACTTCTTATCTGATCTTCCATGGAGGGCATGGCCACAGGATTGGCAATAGCGCTTTTCTGTTTGCATAGTTTAAAAAATTACCTACTCAGAAGCCTAAACTTTCAGTAGAGGATTAATAAAAATAAAAAATAAAAAAGGGGAATCCTCCCCTTTTTTGCATTCTAATTTAAAATTTCCGATACTTGCCACCGAGAAATTTATTGGCTTTTTGCTCCGCAAATTTTGCTTTCTTACTATCCCAGTGCAGTGTTTCATTTGGGAATCGGCCTGCAATCACGCCCAAAAGAATGGTTTCGGTCAAGCGTGCTGAATAAGAAAAAGGGGCACTACATTCTCCCTTACCCAAACAAGCATCCACAAATTGATGGTAATGCTTTTTACTTTCGCCTACATAATCCTTTACAGGTGCACCCAAATTGAATGGACTGACATCAAATTGCTGATATTGTCCATCCACAATCCACCTTGGAAGTTGCTGGAAGTGTGGAAGCAGTAGTCTCCCTTTTTCTCCCATAAACATTGCACCCTGATCTGGAAGTTGGTCTCCGTTGGGAAGCATCAAATCCTCGTGTTGTTCAGGCGCTCCCGGACCATCGTACCAAACCCACTTCAAGGTGTCGGTAGTATAGGGAGTGGAAGGGAATTCGTAGGTTACGATATTGTTTTCTGGAAATCCAAATCCCGTAGGTTTTCTACATTGGTTGACAATGGTGCGCGGCACATCCAATTGGAGTGCATTGTAAGGTGTATCAAAAATATGCACTCCCATATCTCCTAATGTTCCGCATCCATAATCCAAGAGTTTTCTCCAATTCCCAGGGTGGTACACCCCTTCCTTGTAGTCGCGTACAGGAGCAGTACCCAACCAAAGGTTCCAATTCAAGTTACTGGGTACCGCGTCCTTCCCCATTGGGGCACTCCCATCAAAACCCCAGTTTTTAGGCGACCAAGCACGAACGGTATGGACTTTACCAATGATTCCAGATTGGATGAGTAGCGTAGCCAACTTGTAATCGTAAAAAGAGTGAACTTGTATTCCCATTTGGGTAACCAAGTTCTTTTCCTCTGCCATCTTTTTCATGGCTCTTGCCTCAGTTACATGATGGGTCAAAGGCTTTTGGCAGTATACTGCCTTATTCATTTCCATCGCCATCAAGGAAGCCGGCGCATGCGTGTGATCTGGGGTGGATACGACCACTGCGTCGATTTGATCTTCCATCTCCTTGAGGAGAAGGCGGTAATCCGTGTACGACTTTGCTTGTGGATACAAGGAGGTGGCATTGCTCATGGCTTTGGTATCTACATCACACAATGCGACTACTTCTACCATCGGATGACTGGCAATGGCACGAAGGTCTTCCATGCCCATGCCACCCAAACCAATATGAGCGGTTCGTAACTTTCCACTGGCATTGACCTGAGCCAAAAGCGAAGGAGCAAGGGATAGTCCAGCTATACCCAGAGCAGACTTTTTGATAAAGTCTCTACGATTGATTACTTGGTAATTTTTTTTCATGAAAAAAGGCTTTCTTGGGTTTAAGGTAATTCTTTGATTTTGATGTTCCGGAATCGGACTAGGTCTCCATGACCTAAAAATCCAATATGTCCTCGGCTACGGACCAGCCCAGGATGCTCTTTCTTGTCTAGCGTACCCGATTGGCTCGCCTCAAGGTAGTTGCCTTCCAATATGACTTCTCCATTCAAAATAACGGTAACAAATGGGTGATTGATGCGAACCTCCTGCTGATTCCATTCTCCTATTGGGAGCAAGAAACCCCGCTTAGCAGGCATTACCCCATACAAGGAACCATGGTATTGGTAGGCCTGAAGTCCTGCATATTTTTCGGCCTCATTGTCTAAAATCTGGAATTCCTTACCCACATAGGCAGCATCCCCTTCGAGTGGAGCATGTATACCTAAACCATTATTTGCTCCAGGAGTGAGTTGAAATTCAAAACGGAGAACAAAGTTTTCGTATTCCTTCTCCGTATATAGGTTTCCGCCTCCCCCCCCTTTAGATTCGATCACAATCATCCCATCTTTGACGAGGTAGGAACTTTTATTCCCTATCCATCCAGTCAAAGTTTGTCCATCAAACAAAGATACAAAACCGGATTCTTGTGCCTGCAAGGAACCTGCAACTAGGCTAAAGAAAAAAGAAAACAAAAAACCAAAGGTGTGTTGGAGTAGTGATTTCATAGCAGAAAAAGCAAAAACGACTTCTACAAATCTAAACTAGTTCTTCAATTTTTTGGCCCCTTTTATCAAAAATCCAGGTCTCTATTTGAAAATTAATGAAGCCTATTTAGTCATTAAATGTCTTCCACTAAAATATTCATCTATTTTTGAAACAGCCCTGCCTGATTTAGTGTTGAATACCTGTGGCCGGTAGGTACATCTATAGCCACCTGGAAACTTCAGAAAATGAAAATCAACTCAAAATTCAATTACTTCATGTTCGCTTTAATCGCCTCATTTCTCCTTGCCTGTGGCGGGGGATCAAATGCTTCCATGGATGGCCAAAACATCCCCTTAGAAGCATCGCCAAAGGAAGTTTTTTCAGCCAATCAACAAGTGGCTACCTTCGCAGGAGGTTGTTTTTGGTGTGTAGAAGCCCCTTTTGAAGACTTAGACGGAGTCATTTCTGTAGTTTCTGGCTATGCTGGCGGTAAGGAAAAAAATCCTACTTATGGGGAGGTGTCGGGAGGAAAAACTTCTCACCGAGAATCCGTACAAATCACCTTTGACCCCGAAGTGATCAGTTACGCTGAACTTGTAGATATTTTCTGGCAAACCTACGATCCTACTGATGTGGGCGGCTCTTTTTTTGATCGAGGAACCCAATACGAGTCTGCCATTTTCTTTCACAACGAACAGCAAAAAAAGGTGGCGGAAGAAAGCAAGAAACACTTGGATCAATCCAAACGATTCTCCAAGCCCGTAGCAACCCCAATCATCAAGTTTACCAACTTCTATCCTGCAGAAGAATACCACCAGGATTACTACAAAAAAAATCCCCAAGATTACTATGCCTACCGCAAAGGGTCTGGTAGAGATGCCTTCATCCAAAAGCATTGGCCAGAATTGAGTGCTAAAAAATATCCTGCTCCATCCAAAGGGGAACTTAAAAAAAAGTTGGATGAGTTGCAGTACGAAGTGACCATGGAAGGGGCAACCGAATTTTCCTTCAACAATGAATACAATGGAAATAAGGAAGATGGAATCTATGTTTGTGTGGTAACAGGTGCTCCTCTATTTAGTTCCAAAGACAAGTATGAGTCGGGCTCTGGATGGCCTAGTTTTACCAAACCCATCGATGCACGTATCATTGACAAACCAGTAGATCGTACGCTGGGAATGCTTCGCGTAGAAGTACGCAGTAAACTAGGAAATTCCCACTTAGGGCACGTTTTTTACGATGGACCAGCACCTACAGGATTACGCTACTGTATGAATTCTGCGGCCATGAAGTTTATCCCCAAATCAGAAATGCAATCAGCAGGTTACGGAGACTACCTCTGGGTGGTCGACTGATTTAAACCCCACCAAAGTTTGGATTAACCAATCAATTTGCGGAAAGTCAGGTTGATTCGAGGAGCCATTACCTTCTTGGTTTTAGGTAGTTGATGTTCCCAAAAATGTTGGCTCTCTCCCCCCATGAGTAAAAGACTTCCATGTGAAAGTTCTAGGTTCAATTTGGGTTCCTTTTTGCCATAGGGACGGAGTTGAAAAATTCGGGAAGCCCCAAAAGACAGGGAGGCGATGGTTGGGTTTTTTCCCAATACGGGCTCATTGTCTCGATGCCAGCCCATGCTATCCTGACCATCTCGGTAGTAATTGCACAGCACATGCGTATATTCCTGATTTGTGAATTCTTGCAAACGAATCTTGATTTTTTCAAGTACCTCAGTAAATGATAAGGCTTCCATGGCAATACCTGAGTACCCATACCGCACCTTGGGATCCCCGTAGAGCGCGGTAAGCCGAGGTTGAAGAACTTGCTTGCCAAACATCCAGATGGGTTCCTGCTGCCAGATTAGTTCTTCTTGAAGGGTGTGGAATAATCCATCAGATTCTTTCAATGAAAAAAAATTGGGGTGCAGGGTTACTTGACCTTGGAAAGGAAGTAGGTTACTTGAATCCTGTGTTAGGAAAGAATATTGCATAGAGGTCAACTACGCTTCAAGAGAAATAGTTTGAAGGAAGGATAAGCCTATCCTAAACCAAAAAATTGATTTATTCTTTTGTCCAATAATCCAGCACGGTCACCTTATCCAAATGTGGACCTAGGATACCCACAAATTCCTGGTGGGCCGGATGAGGAAGGTAGGCATCACGACCCGCATCCGAGTGAAAAGTAACTGTGAAGGCATGGGTCAAACCTTGATTGAGTCCTTCTGGGCTAGAGTTGACACCCCATTCAAAGCCTTTGATTTCAGAAATTTTCCCAGGGAGTGCTTGGAAAGCAGTTACAATCTTCTCCACATCTTGTGGAGAGGAAGTAGCTTTAAATCCAAAGAGGACTACGTGACGGAGCACAGAATCAGGCATAACAGATTTTTTTAAGTTGATTTGTGGACGAGAACTTGAATCGGTAACTTCTTCAACCTCTCCCCCTTGTTTTGAAGTACAGGAAAGTAGCAGCAAAACTATTAAAACATAGATGGGGTAATTCTTCATGGCAATTCGATGAGTCAAAGGGGAATTAAACAGTTCCAAATCAGCTGAAAGTGTCAGCTAAAGCTAAGGTTCTCGTTTGAAAAAAGGAAATAAAAAAATCCCCGAGCAAAAGAACCGCTCGGGGATTTTACCTCAAAGGTAGCTGTGATTATTTAACCACTTTAACGTTTACGGCATTGATGCCCTTTTTACCTTGCACTAGTTCGTAAACCACTTTGTCATTTTCACGGATTTCGTGTACCAATCCAGTGTGGTGAACGAATACGTCCTCACTGTTATCAGATGGGGTAATGAATCCAAAGCCTTTGGTTGTGTTAAAGAATTTTACTGTTCCTTCATTCATGATTTTTGAAATTTTTATTGTTTTTTACTCGATTTTGATTGGACTGATTTAAATTATTTTTTTTCTCTACAGGTGGTTCTGGAGGAGTGGCTGAGATATTTCCGAATTCATCCACATAGGCGATCATACTGTCTAGACTTCCGTCTTTGGGTTGTGCTTTTCGCTCTAGTTTCTTTTCAAGTTTATCTTTCTGCTTTCTCTTCTTTAGTTCCGCCTTCTGTTTTTTGATAAATGTGTTTTGATTTTTTGACATGCAAGTGGTTTAGTTTACAAATGTGATGGCATGGCCTACTTTACCGGCTCTACCCGTTCTTCCGATACGATGGATGTACGCATCCATGGTCATCGGTAGCTGATAATTGATCACATGGCTCACATCAGCTACATCGATCCCTCTGGCAGCAACGTCAGTAGCCACCAACACCCGGATGTCCCCACTTTTAAATTCTTCGATCATTCTATTTCGAAAATTTTGGGACTTGTCTCCGTGAATCTGACCGGCTTTGATACCGGCTTGAATTAATTTTTTTGCCAATCGATCGGCTAATCTTTTAGTTTCGGTGAATAAAATCACCTTTTCCAACTCTGGGTTGGCAAACAAATCTGCCAGCACCTCAAACTTATCTTTTCCTTCGGGTACCCGAATGGTTTGTTGTTCAATGTTCTCGTTGGTAGTGGCTCCTGTAGAAACTTTCACCTCCACTGGGTTAGACAATAAGCCATCGATCAACTTTTTCTGTCCTGGTTCTAACGTAGCAGAGAACAATAGGGTTTGGTCTCTTGCTCCAATTCTGTTGACTAACTTGTTGACATCGAGCACAAAGCCCATGTCCAACATCCTGTCAAATTCGTCCAATACAAGCGTGTTGACTTTTCTAAGGTCCAATACCCGGCGATCCGAAAGATCTAAAAGCCTTCCTGGCGTACCCACAATTACTTGGAGTTTGCGTTCCAACTTGGGTAGATCCGAATTGATGTTGGTACCGCCTATGAAGGTAGCCGAATGCAAGTTCATCCCTAAGGTTAGACTTTTAAACTCTTCTTCAATTTGTAAGGCTAATTCCCGAGTAGGTGTCACTACCAATGCTGTATAATTGCGAGGATCCTTGAGCGCATGTTCAATGATCGGAATCAAAAAGGCAGCGGTCTTGCCAGATCCTGTCTTTGAAATCGCCATCACGTCTCTTCCATGAAGAAGGGGCTCGATGGATTGTTCCTGAATGGTAGTAAGTGTTTGGTAGCCTTTGGCAAGAATGTTTTGAAGTAACTTAGCGCTTAAGCCTAGTTCAACGAATGATTTTTCTGTACGGAATCCCTCTTGTCCACTTGGCTGAGCTTTCTTCACAAAAAGCCTTGGGTCGAGAGTTGATTCTTTCTTTTTCACCTGTCTTCGATCGAGATTTGCACCTCGAGTGGAAGCAGCTGACTTGCTATTTTTTTTGGTAAATTGATTCATAAGTTGGTTTTAAGCTTTAACAGGCTGCATTTCGAGGTGACCAAGTTGGTACAGCATTTTTGCATGGGCCTTCAAAGCATCAAAAAATGTCTTTTTTGTATAGTAAGGAATGTTGTATTCCGCAGCAGTTTCTTTTACAATTGGTGCGATATTTCGGTAATGTACGTGACAGATATCCGGAAATAAATGATGTTCAATTTGGTAATTCAACCCACCAATCATCCAAGAGAATAGCGGACTGTTTTCCGAATAATTTGAGGTAGTGACCAATTGATGCAGCATGCGTTCCCCCTCCACTATACCCTGTTCGTTGGCTTGAGGAAAGGATACCTCTGGCATGATATGAGCGGTTTGAAATACAAGCGAAATGCTGAGCCCAGTGAGAAAATGCAGGAGCAAAAACGCGAGCAAAATTGAACCTACTCCAAAAGGTGAAAATGCGATCGGTAAACCCAAGATAAAGGCATAGTACACCAATTTCCAGGCAATGATTTTTAGGACGGTATTTCGGTAAACGTTCTTTCCTTTAAACAATCCCATTTTGTAGTACCGGTCAAATCGGATAAAATCCTTGGAGGTGACCCAAGACATGGTAGATAGCCCGTAAAAGATCCAAGTGTACCAGTGCTGAAATTCATGCATCTTGTTTTTAGGCGCATGAGGTGAAAAACGAAGGAAAAAAGGCGCATTGATGTCGTCATCTCCTTCTGGGATATTTGTGTAGGAATGATGCAATACGTTGTGTTGAATTTTCCAAACTGTGGCGTTTGCACCCACGAGATTTAGCGTGTAACCCAGCAATTTATTGATTTTAGGGTTTTGGGAATAAGTGCCATGTATGGCATCATGCATTACCCCCATGCCAATTCCTGCCATGCCAAAACCACTTACTACGAAACAGGCAAACAATTGCCAAGTTTGGTCAAATGTTCCAAAACTAATCAGTAAAATAGGTAAGAAATAAAGACCCAACATGATCACCGTCTTAAACTTCATTTCTGTATTCGCAAACTTGGTCTGCGCTGTAGAATTGAAATAAGCGTTGATTCTGCTTCTCAAGGTAATGGAGAATTCAGACAAGGCTGAATCAGAAAATCGAATGGTTTTAATGGGGTGTTTATTTTAGTAGGTACTGGTAAATCTGGGTTCTCTATAACTTGTAAACTGCAGGTTTTAACTCAAAAAAGAATTTCTTCTATCGAATTAAAAAAGTAGAAGAAAAAGAAGTAAAACCTGTATAGGAGAACTCTTGATTTGCTACTTGTGGCAGGTGAATCGCCGATGCTAAACTTGGTGGCAAGTACCGGAAACATTTTTCCGATAAACAAATGTGAGCCAAAAAATTGGAAGTTCCTAATAATTAAGGGGATTTGGGAGTATCCTTCAACTAAGCCAGCGGTCGCTTTACACTTAATTAGTCCATTAAAATGGCATAGGCACACTTATTTGGATGAGAGAGCAAATAAAAGTTTTTTGAGGTAAAAGTGCCCTTTACCCAATTTATCTGGAAAAATCTTCAAGAAACTTATGCAAACTAAGCGGCTGATTTATTTTTGAAGAAATTTAATTCAAACCCAATTCATCGTTTTTACAACCTAAATAGTTTATGGAAAAGGTGAATTCCCATCAGCGCACTTACTTAGTTCCCGATTTTGCTGCTTTGATAGGCTTAAATGGTCCGAACTTATGCTGCTCCTCAGTAAACTCGTCCGAAAAAGGTCCAAAAGGATGGTCCATGGGTTTCTTGGAAATATCGGGCCAATCTTTGGAAAGGTCTTTCCCTGGTCTCTCCATGCTGTTGACATAAGCGGCCACATCCCAAGCTTCCTCGTCAGTCAATGTGGGTGATTCAAAAGTAACCCCCAAAGGCATGTTGGCTTTGACATAACCTGCAAATCGGGAAAGGCGATAGAGTCCAGCGCCATGGTTGTAGCTTGATTCACCCCAGAGCGGTGGATAAAGGTATCCCGTCCCATCGGGCTTGGCCATTCCTTTTCCGTTGGCTTGGTGGCAACTGGCACATTGCCTATCGTAGACCACTTTGCCTCTGCTTGGGTCTGCGGCACGATCCAATAGTGGAACTTCATAAATCCCCGATCCAGCAGGTATTTCGCCTTTAGGCACCTCTTTTCCTACCCAATTGATGTAGGCTACCATGGCCTTCATCTCCTTGGAATCTCGTTCCAATGCCTTTCCATTTAGACTTCGCTCCAAACAATCGTTGATTCGCTTTTGAATATCCTCCTCTGTTCCAGATCGTGCTCTAAATTTCGGATAGGTTGCGGCTACAGCACCGTAGTTGTTTCCAAAAGGAGCTGTTCCCGCCTGTAAATGACAATTTTGGCAGTTCATCCCGTTGGAAATGGCCCTAACCTTACCCTTTGGACCCAGGTACTCCGATGTATTGGCTACCAACTCTTTTCCATACTGGAGTTCCGCTGCATTGGGCTCTTGGTCCATGGATGCCCAATCCGGTGCTTTCCACAGGGAAGCCGGATCCGCTAAGGCCTTCACAACAGGGATTTCAACTTCTGCCACCCTTGCTTCTTGCTCTTCTTGAGAAAGACTTGGCAATTGCACCCCTGAAAAAGAAAGAAAAAGCAGCAATCCAATTCCTGCCACTAGAGACGTGGCCAGCCCTAAGAGAGCCACTAGAAGAGAAACTAACTTAACAAAGGACTGCATCATCAGATTTCGATTATTTGGGTAAAGCACAAAGGTGTGAATTAGTCACATGAATACCTGTGACTCGAATCACTCAAGTCCCTAATTTTAAAAAATATAAACTAAAATTCAGCTACAATCACTGTTCAACCTTGCTTCAAAAACTAATTTTCCCTCCACCCTACCTTGAATGAATGGAGAAAACTCGCTTCCAAGCAGGGTTAACTGGACCTGATCTCCGGCTTTGCATTCAGCTAGGTAATTGACTGCGATCGAAGTGGGGAAAAGGTTACGAGTTGCAGCGATGTTTTCCACCCAGCGGATGTAACTGGTATGGTTGACATGATTGTATAAATCCAAATCCGAATGCTGTACTTGAATGAGTTTACTTGCTAGCTCAGGTCCTGAGGCTTCCAATTTAATAGGCTGCCAAGAAGGAGCAGCCTGAGGGTCGAAAAGAGAACTTGGAAGTACTGATTCCGGCTTGAGAATTCTTTTTTTCTCCCTATGCACCAGCAGCCAGGAGGACATGGCTCTTGCCACTACTTCTTCCTGATGGTTCCAAACCATAAACTCTCGAAATGCGAAAGCGCCCGCTTGCCCTCTCCCACCTGTAAAAATTCGTAGTGAATCTCCCCAGCGAGGAAATTGGATTACTTTAAGTTCCATTCGCGATAGCGCCCACATCAATTGTTGCTCAAGCAAGTTTCTTCCAAATCCCTGAAAATCTGCATGTCTCCACGCAATCTCTTGCAAGAGATCCGCCAAAGAGCATAAACTTAAGTTCCCATTGGGCTGTACCTGAAAGGCCCCTACTTCAAAAAATTTTTCATACTGAAAGTTCTCTGGCAAACTCATGCTTCAACAGGAGTTTCTTGGGACTCAAAAACTTGTTTTCCAAAACTACTCAGCAACAAAATCCCTATCCCATTGAATGCAATAAGGGCAAATGAAATCTTCAAATCAACCAATTCAGCAATAAATCCAATCAATGGCGGACCTACTAAAAATCCAAAAAAAGAAAGCGTGGAAACTAGGGCCAAGGCCACGCTTGGGCTATACAACTTGGATCTTCCAGCGATTCCGTAGGATACTGGTACGATGGAGGCCACTCCAAAGCCTACCAACAAAAATCCAATTGCTGCCATGTAAAGGTTGGGAAGCAGAACGGCCAACATCAATCCTAAAAAAATGAAGATGCCGCTCACCTGAAGTACAGGTAGTTTTCCATAGCGATTGGTTGTCTTATCGGTGATAAATCTTCCGGATGCCATGGCTCCCATAAAACACACATAGCCTACCGCAACAAGAGCAGGCTCCGCCTTCACAATTTTTTTGAAGTACACCCCACTCCAATCAAACATGCAGCCCTCAGCCATCATCCCAAGGAAAGCAATTAGGCCCACTCGAAGTAACAATTGATCAGGTTTTTTGAGTACCAATCCTCCGGAATCTGCATCTTCCTGCTTGTCATTGATCAGGTATTGTTGGGAAAAAAGGATCATCACCACAGAAATTAGGGCCACAAAGCCATAGTGTGCTGCTGGAGAGAATTGTAAGAAAATCATACCGGCTCCAATTCCAGCCCCTGTGAATCCCGCCATACTCCACAAGCCATGGAAGGAGGCAAGAATACTTTTACCCAATTGATCTTCAAGACCAAGGGCTTGGGTATTTAAGGAAATATTCATGATGTTGCCTAGAAGCCCAAAACCAACCAAAACAGGTACAACCACCCAGGCACTGGGGACCAAACCTATCAAGGGTAAAGTCAAGGCATAAGCAAAACTGCAAATCAAAATCACAATTCGACTTCCGTAATGGTACACGGACCAACCTGCAATGGGCAAACCTAGCATGGACCCAATGGGAAGGCAAAGTAACAAGGTACCTAATTCTCCTTCTGAAAGTTGGAACTTGGCTTGTATATCAGGGATACGAGCAGCCCAACTGGCAAAGCAAATGCCCATAAAGAAAAACATCGCCCCAAGTGCAATTCGACGTTTGGAAAGGTAATTCATGTATCGTCAATCCTGAAAAACAGTGCTAAGGTACAGAGAAAGGAAAAGAAAATATGGACTAACCTGAAGTTACCCAAAACTATTCCCCTTTTGGTCGTGTTTACCCCAAAAAGAAGGATATGGAATTTGCTATCGTGGGGGTTATCCTGATAACCATCATCGTATTTATTCGATTCATTATCAAAAAAGTATTTGACTAAAAAAAAATGCCACCCTATTTTCTAAGATGGCATCTTTGATTTAAAATCCTGTAGAACTATCTTTTTTAATTGGGGAAGTACTTCTCAAACCTTCCAAACACCCAAGTGCCTACCAAGGCGGAAACAAGGGTCACTAGGACGGCCGTATATCCACTTCCAATTTGTGCAAATAAAGGTCCTGGGCATGCGCCTGTAATAGCCCATCCCAATCCAAAAATAAAGCCACCAATGAGTTGGCCCTTTTTGAAGACCTTGGTAGGAATGTTAATCACTTCACCATGAATGGATTTAATACTCAGGCGCTTGATCAATTGAATCGATACAATACCTGTTACGATTGCCGAGCCAATGACTCCATACATGTGAAAAGATTGGAGTCGGAACATTTCTTGAATTCGGAACCAAGAAATAATTTCTGCTTTCACGAAGACAATTCCGAAAACAATACCAATAATAACATACTTCAACAAGGCTAAGCCTTTGTCTTGAGTTTGACTAGAATTCGGAGCAACGCAATTGGGATCCTCAACTGAATTCATAATTGTTTTTTTGTTCGTCATCAGTTTTAGAGATTAAAATGCGACTAATTTCATCAGTGGGGCAAGCAAAAGGTGAGTCATGAAAAACCCACCGAGCATAAAGAAAATGGTCGCTACCAAAGAAGGCCACTGCAAGGAACTGATCCCCATGATGGCATGACCTGAGGTACAACCTCCTGCATAGCGAGTTCCGAATCCAACTAGGAATCCTCCAACCACAAAGAATAAAACACCCTTACCGGTGAAGACTGCATTCCAATTAAAAATTTCTGAAGGCATTAAATCCGTGAAATCGGTAATTCCTAAGGCAATCAAATCCGCTTGAGTAGCCCGGGAAACAACTATGGCCTCTGGGTTAGCAAGAAAATTCATCGCTATAAAACCTCCAATAGCAGTTCCTAAAACAAACAGAAGGTTCCAGATTTCCTTTTTCCAATCGTATGTAAAGAAGGGAATTCCGGCTGGAATGCAGGCTGCGCATATATGGCGCAAGGAAGAAGATATTCCGAAAGTCTTGTTACCAAGTATCAGTAATGCGGGAACAGTGAGTCCAATCATTGGCCCTGCTACATACCAAGGCCAGGGCTGTGAAATCCATTCAACAAATTGATTCATAAGTACTTAATGCTATTTGGTCAGATTTTTTAATTGAACGACTTGCAATTAAGTTAAACTTAAAGTAAGGTACTTGGACAAACGTAAGCAGAAAGGGCTAGTTTACCAGACTCCTTGATGACCTTAAATCCACCAGCGACATCCACCAAGTTGTCATAGCCTCTAGCTTTCAAAGTCGACACGAAAACCATGGAACGGTATCCACCAGCACAATGCACATAGTAAGTTTTGTTTTTATCCACCTTTAGCATGCTGTCATTGATGTAATCCAAAGGGGCATTTTCTGCTCCGATTACATGCTCAGATAAGAATTCTGAATTTTTGCGGACATCCAGAATATGAATTTCGGGATCCCCTGCTTTGATTTTCACCAATTCGTCTACGGAGATTGAAGTAATGGAATCCACCTCTCTGCCATCGTTTTTCCAAGCCTTGAATCCCCCTCCAAGGTACCCTATGGAATAATCGTAACCCACTCGAGCCAATCGAGTAATCACTTCTTCTTCTCTACCTTCCTCTGCAACTACCAAAATCTCTTGTTTCAAATCTGGAATCATCGCTCCTACCCATACGGCAAAACTTCCATCGATCCCGATGTTAATAGAGTTCGGTATAAATCCTTTTGCAAATTCTTGGGCAGTGCGGGTATCTAGTATCAAGGCAGAAGTTTCATTTGCTGCAGCCTCAAATTCTGACGGGCTCAAAGGTCTAACACCACGCTCCAATACCTCATCAATGCTATCGTAACCCTGAATGTTCATCATAACATTTTGTGGAAAGTAGGCTGGAGGCGGGGTAAGTCCATGCAATACCTCTTTGATAAAGGCCTCCTTCGTCATGTCCTGAAGTGCATAGTTGACCTTCTTTTGATTGCCCAAAGTATCGGAAGTTTCTTTACTCATGTTCTTGCCACAAGCAGAACCTGCTCCGTGTGCTGGATACACGATCAAATCATTTGGAAGAGGTATTAATTTTTTTCTCAAGGAGTCGTAGAGATTTCCAGCAAGGATCTCTTGCGTTAGCCCTTTGACAACTTTCTGTGCCAAGTCTGGACGGCCTACATCGCCAATAAATAAAGTGTCTCCCGTAAAAATTGCTTCTTCTTTTCCTTCTTCGTTTGTCAACAAATAACAAACTGATTCTAGGGTATGACCAGGAGTATGAATGACTTTGATTTTGGCTTTACCTAGGGTAAATACCTGATTATCTTCAGCAATGATGGCCTCAAATCCCATCTTCATTCCAGTTGGTCCATAGACGATTTTTGCTCCAGTCTTGGCTGCCAAGTCCTTGTGCCCGGACACAAAATCTGCATGAAAATGTGTTTCAAAAACGTACTTGATCTTTGCATTTCTACGTGCCGCCTTTTCGATGTAGGGCTGCACTTCTCGAAGTGGATCAATGATTGCCGCCTCACCGTCTGATTCAATGTAGTAGGCACCTTGGGCCAAACATCCGGTGTAGATTTGTTCGATTTTCATATTTTTTTTAGTTCTGTAGTTTCAAATTATTTTGGAAAAAGAAAGTAAAGTGGACCATACGGAAAGACTTTTATTACGTTGAATTAGGCTTTCGCAAGCAGTGCATTATTAATGATTTGAACCAACTGCTGAGCAGGAACCACTCCGGATTGTCTCCTAACTACTTCTCCTTTTGAAAAAAGGACTAGCGTGGGTACTCCTCTCACTTGGTACCTGCTTGCAGCAAGTGGATTTTTATCCACATCTACTTTTAAAATTTTCACCTTTCCTCCCAATTGTTTGCTTGCATCTTGCAAAATGGGCTGCATCATTTTGCATGGCCCACACCATTCGGCAAAAAAATCAACCAATACCGGAATATCTCCCTCGATTAGTTCTTGAAATGTTTTGGTCTTTGGTAGCATTGGAATGTAAGTTTTCAAAATACTCCACAAAAATACAAGTCATCCTACTTCAGTAAAGTAATCTTTGTCACAAGACCAAGCTGAAAGGATTTTGAATGGTTAAAATATTCAAAAATTCCCGATTTGGTGTAAAATTTCATAGTTTCGTAGTTCTAATTAACCGAATTAATGCTCACTTACAAGCAAATCAACAACCTTAGTGGCTGGCTAGTTTTTGCCATTTCCACAGTCGTTTACATCCTGACCGTTGAGCAAACGGCTAGTTTTTGGGATCCAGGAGAGTTTGTAGCCGTTTCTTACAAATTACAGGTGCCTCATCCCCCAGGTGCTCCATTCATGTTGTTGGTCTACCGAATGTTTGGCTTCCTTGCCTTTGGCGACCCTCTTCAAGTGGCCTATTGGATGAATGTAGGCAGTGCGCTTTTCTCAGGATTTACAATTCTATTCCTATTCTGGTCGATTACCTTGATGGGCAAGCGCCTATTCGCCGTAGTTGAGGGTGAAGAAACGAAGGGTCAGACCATCGCCTTGATGGGTGCAGGTATGGTAGGTGCTTTGGTATACACCTTCACAGATAGTTTTTGGTTTTCCGCAGTAGAAGCCGAAGTGTATGCCATGTCTTCCTTCTTCACAGCCATTGTGATTTGGGCTTTTTTGAAGTGGGACGTCATCAAAGACCCCAAAGAAGAAAACAGATGGCTGGTATTTATTGCCTATTTGGTGGGCCTTTCTATTGGAGTTCACTTGCTCAACTTGGTCACGCTCCCCGCTCTTGCTTTGATTTATTACTTCAAAAAGTATCCAAATCCCAACTTGAAAGGTGGAATCATTGCCATGTTTTTGGGGGCTGTTGCCTTGATCATCATCAACAACCTCATCATTCCAGGGCTTCCAAGCCTAGCAGGCTCGATGGAAATCTGGATGGTCAACTCTTTGGGATTGCCTTTTGGATCTGGAATCGTATTTTTCGGACTACTATTTATAGGAGCCCTAGTGGTAGCATTCCGAGTATCCATCCAACGGGAAATGCCGGTATTCAATACCATTTTGCTTTCGCTCACCTTTATTCTAATTGGCTATGCGAGTTACGCCCTGATTGTGGTTCGAGCCAATCAAGATCCCGTCATCAATGAAAATGCGCCTAAGGACATCATCAGCTATGTCTCTTACCTGAAGCGGGAACAATACGGCTACCGACCGCTCCTCCACGGACAATACTTCACAGCCACCTTGGTGGACCAGGAAGAGGGGGATCCCATCTACATGAAGGGAAAAAATTCCTATGAGATCGTAGACTATGATTTAAAAAACACCTATGACCCCGAAAAAACAACCATTCTACCCCGTATTTATTCTACCCAAGAAAGCCACAAGCGAATTTATAGAGCCAAACTTGGCCTAAAAGAAGGTCAAGAACCTACTTTTGGGGACAATTTGTATTTCCTATTTAGCCACCAACTCGGCCACATGTACTGGCGCTACTTTCTGTGGAACTTCTCCGGACGAGAAAGTGATTTTTCTGATGCAAATTGGCTAGGCCTTGGAGATGCGCTTTCGGATAAATACCCCGATTACATCAAAGAAAACAAGGCGCACAACAACTACCTCATGCTTCCCTTAATCCTGGGATTGGTGGGCTTTTTCTTTCAAGCAAATAAAGACCAGAAGTACTTTTATGTCAATCTCATGCTCTTCTTGATGATGGGAGTGGTACTGGTATTCTACCTCAACTCCCCTCCCATCGAACCACGGGAACGCGATTACATTTATGTAGGTAGTTTCTATGCCTTTGCAATATGGATTGGCCTAGGTGTATTAGCCCTCGCGCATGGCATCCACAGGTATACCAAAAACCTGGGTACGGCAGGTTTGGCCGCAGCCCTTCTGACCATGCCAATTGCTGGATTAATGGCTTCCGAAAACTGGGATGATCACAACCGAAAAGGCAGGTACTTCTCTGTGGACGCGGCCCGTAATTTCTTGGCTTCCTGTGCGCCAAATGCCATTCTATTCACGGGTGGAGATAACGATACCTTTCCACTGTGGTATGTGCAGGAAGTAGAAAACTTCCGTACAGATGTTCGCGTGGTGGTATTGAGCTACTTTGATACGGATTGGTATGTGGAACAGATGACTCGAACTGTCAACGAATCGAAAGCGCTACCCTTCTCCCTAGATCCCCAACGCTATCAAAAAGGAACCAACGATGTCCTCTATGTGATGGAAAAGGAGGGTTTGAATGCCATATCTGCACGGGAGTACCTCAACTTGATCAATAGCGGTTCTGAATTGCTTCAAATAAAGACCTCAGGAAAAACCGTGCTGAACATGGTACCTTCTCGCAATTTGATCTTGGAGGTGGACAGCAGCTTCCTCGCAAATGACGAAATCGTACCTGCTCAATTCAAGGACCTATTTGTTCCTCAGATGAACTTGCAAGTCAGTGGAAACTACGTCACCAAAGGAACTTTGATGCTTTTGGATTTGATTGTAAGCAACAATTGGGAAAGACCCATTTATTTCAACAATACTTCTTTGTCTACCATGGGCCTCAACATCAGTGAGCATGTGGTCATGGAGGGTTTGACTTACCGATTGCTACCTATCCGTAAGCCAGACACCCTACGAGAGGAATTGGTCAATACCGATTTGGCAATGAAGAACTACATGGAGAATTTTGCCTTTCGAGGCATGAATGATTCCAATGTATACTTAGATGAAGAATACCGAAGATTTACTTCAAACCATCGAAGTGCGCTAAATTCCATTGCCTTGGCTCTTTTGGACGAGAATAGAATGGAAGATGCTGCCAAACTTTTGAATTTTGGATTAACTAGCATTCCGGACAAGGCCGTGCCTTACGACTTGAGCAGTGGACAATCAGTTCCTTTGTTTTTTGAGGTAGGTGAAGATGATAAAGCCTTGGAGATTGTGGACAAGATTTCAAAGCGATCCCTTGACATGATTGAATTCTACAGCAAAAATGAATTGGGCTATGACCGTGACTTGCTCATGTCTATTGAGATGATCAAGTATTTCATTCCGCTGTTGGACGAGCGTGGCTACCCAGAAAAAGCACAAGAATTGAAGAAAAGGTTGGAAAGCCTTATTGGTAAAGAAAGCGAGGAGCCTAGTTCTCTAAGAAGAAGGTAATTGACTTAACCAAAAGGGAGCACGGTTAACAGACCACGGTCCACTGTAGACTTATTTTAAATTCAGAATTATTCATTCTTTGTTGAGATGTCCTCAGCAGAGATTTCATCAAAAAGGCCATCAGAACTAATTCTGATGGCCTTTTTGATGGTTTTTACTTTTTTTTGATAGCCGCTATCTCACCAATTACGATACAAATAAGTCTTGAATTTTAAGTTAAGTGAGCACTGGACCGTGGACAGTCCTCTGTCGACGATTTTACTTTTTCCAAAGAATGTAAAACAAATCTAGCCCATCCTTGGGATCATCGACCAACAAATAGTCCTCATGTGTGATTGCCACCACTGATGCTCCCTGTGTGCGGTGCAGTCGATTTCGATTAATCCGGTTTAGGAATTCATAGGGCCACCTCAAGACGGCATTAGGTAATTTGTGCTGCAAATCAAGCACATCAAAACGCATGATTTTTTGAACGGACTTGCGGTTGGCTTCGTGATAAGTCCACACGGTATCATTCCCTCCTATTCCTTTGGCTTCGATCCGATCAAAAATTGGTTTGGCCAATTCAATCAGTTGTTGAGGCACATATTCACGCTCATGCCAAGGATTGCGTGAAAGCGTGTGGGTATTGTTTGGGGTAGAAATAATGGCTTTTCCACCTGGCTTCAGCATTCGGTAGATTTCTTGGAGAAAAAGTCGATCGTCGTAAATGTGTTCGATCACTTGAAAACTCACTATGGTATCGTAGGTATTGTCTGCAATGCCATGAAACGGAGGAATGACAGCCTGCTTAAATTCCACCCCGGGGTATTTGTTTTGAAGGGTCTGAATTACTTCTCCGATTTTATCCAAACCTAGGTAATGATCTGCATGCGGCAATAATTCCTCCACTCCTCGTCCCTCTCCACAGCCGATTTCTAGCAAATTTCCAGAGATCCAAGGCTTGGCAGCAATATAGGCTTTCAATAATCGTTGATGGATAGGATTATCACTGATCAACTTAGCTGATGCAATTTCCGTTGTATAGGTAGCCATTAGAAATTTTAGTATTTTGGCAAAAGTAAGGCTTATTTTTAAAACCCGAGAACTAAACCAAATGAATCAAAAGTACTTCAAGCGGCTAGCTGTATTCTTTATTTTGATAGCCTTGTCCTTTGCCGCTTTTGCTCAAACTACCTTGAGCACTACAGACCAGGCGCTCCGCTATTCCTTATATGCTCGTTTAGGGCTAAAAATTATCCCGATTAAACTATCAGACAGCAGTTACAAACTCCAGTTTGTAGTGGAAAAAATTGAAGAAAATGCAATTTTGGACACCTACCAATTCAGTTACCTGGTCTTAGGTTCCTACGATGAAGAAATTCGTTCGGAACAAAAAATCATACTCACTGCCTCCGAACTGATTGCCTCTACAGAAAGACATTGGCTTTTTGAAAAAACGATAGCGGTCCCTGAAAAACAAGAAACAGCGATTGCCTATTTTGAGGCAGTCGATAGCCGTCAACAGGATGCCTACACTTCGCATTTAGATCTGAAGAGTTCCTATGTATTTGACCAGCCCAACTTTGGTTATTACTTCGCAAATGGAATTCCTTTTGATCAAAATTACCTGACACAAGGGCAATCCTTGCTATTCAAAACCAGTCAAGGCCCTTCGCTATTCTCCTTCTTTTACCCCAGTCCATTTGCCGTACCTTTTCCTCCTATGGAGACCCGTTTGGCAGAGGTACCTAAGGAAGTGGTCGTAGAAAACCGAGGAGATTTCTTGGCGAATATCCCCAAAACACTCCCGGACGAGGGATATTATTTTTTTCAATCCGACAGTACTGCACAAACAGGACTGCTCCTTCGTACCGTTCACGATGCCTTCCCTAAAGTGAAGGATTGGAATGAGATGGTGGACATGGTCACCTACATTTCAACCAAAAAAGAACACGAAACACTCCTACTCGCCCAGGACAAAAAGAAAGCCTTGGATGCCTATTGGTACAATTTGACTCGGAATGAGGAGGCAGCGAAGGTCTTGATTCGGAATTATTTCAAGATGGTGGAGTTTGCAAACATCCTTTTTACTGACTTCAAACAAGGTTGGAAAACAGACCGAGGAATGGTATACATTGTGATGGGTCCTCCGCAGGAAGTGAATTTTTATGAGGATAGAGAGGTTTGGTCCTATGCGGGCATAGACGACACTTCCAAAATTAGGTTTACCTTTACGCGGGTCAAGACAGTTCTTAGCCCACATTTCTATACCCTAAACCGATCAAGAGCCTACCAGCCGATTTGGTTTAAAAATATTTCACAATGGAGAAGCGGAAGGATGGCTTTCTAATCGATAAAGGAGCCTTCGACAAAGATTTTATTTTTGGAACCCGTGCTGTGATGGAATCCATCCATGCCGGAAAAGAAATCGACAAAGTCCTCGTTCAAAAAGAGCTCAATAATGACCTGATCAAGGAACTACTTCAGCTTTGCAAGGCAGAACATATTCCAGTGGTTCGGGTACCGGATGCGAAACTGAATCGAATAACACGCAAAAATCACCAAGGGGTGATAGCGCAAATGTCTACCATTGCCTATGCCTCATTAGATAACGTGATTGACCAGTGCTATGCTGTAGGTAAGGCTCCCTTGATTTTGGTATTGGATCACTTGACCGATGTACGGAATTTTGGAGCCATTGCCAGAACTGCGGAATGTGCGGGTGTAGATGCCATCGTAATTCCTGAAAAAGGAAGTGCTCAGATCAACTCTGACGCCGTAAAAACCTCTGCAGGCGCCTTGAACTTCATTCCTGTAGCACGTGTGAAAAACTTGTTTTATACCTGTCGAGATTTGCAGAAAATGGGATTATCTCTCATTGCGATCACAGAAAAAACCGAAAAACTCATGTATGAAGGCGATTTTGCATCACCTGTTGCCTTAATCATGGGTTCAGAAGAAGATGGGATTTCACAAGAGATCATGGGAATGGTCGATGACCGAGTTAAAATCCCACTGGCTGGAAATATCGAAAGTTTGAATGTATCCGTATCTGCTGGAGTAGCCATCTACGAAGCCCTACGGCAACGCAAAAAATAAAAAAGAGGATTTCAAATGAAATCCTCTCCTTTTTTCTTGGCTTGGGTTACAAAATCCCGAAATTTATTCTCAGCATCCAACTTGCAAATTAGCAGTACATTTTCAGATTCATTGATGAGGAAGTGGTCCAATCCTTGCACGACTACGAGTTTATCCGTATCGGTTTTGATGAAGCAATTTTTTGTTTCGTAAAGCAGCACATTGGCTTCTACCACATTGTTTTCTTCATCTTTCTTTCTCAACTCATGTAGACTTTGCCAGGAACCAATGTCTGACCAGCCAAAATCACCCAAAACCACATACACTTGGTCTGATTTCTCCATGATGCCATAATCGATGGAAATACTTTTGAATGTCGTGTAGGCGGTAGCGATGAAATCCGGTTCAGCAGTCGTGCCCAGTTGGGATTTACCTTCTTCAAATACATCTGTGAGGTCTGGCATGTGTTTCCTAAATGCTTCCAGCAAACTCGCCACTTTCCAAACAAACATCCCTGAGTTCCATACAAAATCTCCACTTTCCAAGAAGGTGGCGGCAAGTTTGGCATTTGGCTTTTCCGTAAAGGTTTTTACTTTCAATACCTGAGTATCTTCCGAATTGGGAAGGTATTGGATGTACCCATAACCCGTTTCTGGTCGATTTGGCTTAATTCCTAAAGTTAGGAGTCGATTGGGTTCTTGCGCCGCGGCAATTGCAGTCACAAGGGTTTGAAGAAACTTACCCTCTTGCAATATCAGGTGATCAGCGGGTGTGACTACCATCGTAGCCTCAGGATTTAAATGGGCTATTTTGTAAGCGGCATAGGCCAGGCAAGCTGCAGTATTTTTGCGCAGTGGTTCAGCAAGAATTTGATTCGCTTCAAGTTCGGGCAACTGTTCACGAACTAAGCCCGCATGTACTTGGTTTGTAACTACAAAAAACTGCTCGGGTGATGCAATTTCTCTAAACCGATCAAAGGTCATCTGCAGAAGCGTTCTTCCTGTCCCCAATACATCCAAAAATTGCTTGGGCTTACTGCTTTTACTGTAGGGCCAAAATCGGGAGCCAACTCCTCCGGCCATAATCACTATGTAGGGATGGTCCTTCATGGTAGCTTAAACAATTCCTTCTTTCATTAAATCATGAATATGCACAAAACCAGCAATTTTACCTCCATCTAGCACGACCAATTGTGTAATGTTGTGGGTCTTCATCAATGCAAAAGCGACTGTTGCGTAATCCTCTACCTGAACTGATTTGGGATTCACGGTCATGATCGCAGAAGCTTGCAGGTCTTGAATTGCCAATGTTTTCTGGAGCATGCGTCGCAAATCCCCATCCGTAATAATTCCTTTGAGGTTTCCTGATTCATCCACTACTGCAGTAGCCCCCAAGCGCTTGCTCGAAATCTCCACAATCACCTCGGCTACACTCGCCTTCTCCTGAACCGATGGAATCTGGTTTTTGGAAAGCAGGTCCCCAACTTTCAAATACAATTGCTTTCCCAAAGATCCTCCTGGATGGAAGCGTGCAAAATCGGAAGAAGTAAATCCTCTAGCCTCCAACAGGCAGATGGCCAAGGCATCTCCTAGGGCCAAATGAGCAGTAGTGCTGGTGGTAGGAGTCAAATTGTGCGGACAAGCCTCCTCGGCAATCGTCGCATTGAGCACAAAATGAGCCTGTTCGGCCAAATAGGATTGCGTATTGGAAACCAAGGCGATGATCTTCACTCCCAATTTTTTGACCAAAGGCAAGAGCACCTTGATTTCAGCAGTATTCCCAGATTTGGAGATGAATAACACCGTATCGTCTTGCTGCACCATTCCCAAATCTCCGTGAATGGCATCCGCAGCATGCATGAAGATGGCAGGAGTCCCAGTGGAGTTGAGTGTGGCCACCAACTTATTGGCTATCCATGCACTTTTCCCAACGCCTGTGATGACCAACCTCCCTTTGGATTGAAGAAGGTGGTGCACACAATTTTCAAAGTCCTCATTGAGTAAGTTAGCAAGCTGCGCAAGGGCCTCGGATTCATTTAAAAGAACCCGAACAGCGGTGGTTCTAATATTTTTTGTTAACTTCAATTTTAGCTGCGTTAAACATTTAGTACTGTACAAAGGTATAAAAGTAATCGGTCAATCTGTTGCCCAGGTAGACATCACCCTCAAAGCCCTTTCTTCTAGTGGAAGAAAAAGTAAAGTTAGAACTTAAACGAATCTTCGGATTTAGTCAGTTCCGTGGAAACCAAGAACTTATAGTTGACAATTTGCTCAACAACAGTAACACCTTTGTAATCATGCCCACAGGGGCAGGAAAATCACTTTGTTACCAATTACCTGCAGTAGTCAGTGAAGGAACAGCCATAGTCATTTCTCCCCTGATTGCCTTAATGAAAAATCAGGTTGACCAATTGAATGCAGTTGGAATCAACGCCCATTTTTTAAACTCAACCCTTACCAAGTCCGAGGCCAACAAGGTCAAGAATGAGGTTTTGAAAAAGAAAACCAAATTGCTCTATGTAGCTCCAGAATCCTTGACCAAGGAAGAGAACATCGCTTTTTTGAAGGAAGCACAATTGAGTTTTGTAGCCATTGATGAGGCGCACTGTATTTCCGAGTGGGGTCATGATTTCCGTCCCGAATACCGCAAAATCAAATCCATAGTCGCACAGATTGCCCCCCAACTCCCCATCATTGCACTTACTGCTACGGCCACTCCAAAGGTGCAGCAGGATATTCAGCGCAACTTGCAGATGGAGGAAGCGGATCTATTTAAATCTTCCTTCAACCGAACTAACCTCTACTACGAGGTGCGGCCAAAGGTAAAAAATGAGTCCAAAAAGGCACTCATCAAATTCATCAAGCAGCACAAAGGGAAATCGGGGATCATCTACTGCCTAAGCAGAAAAAAAGTGGAAGAAATCGCGGAATTGCTCAAGGTCAACCAGATCAATGCCGCCCCTTACCATGCTGGTTTGGATTCTGCTATACGAATAAAAACACAGGATGATTTCCTCAATGAAGAACTAGACGTCATCGTCGCTACGATTGCCTTTGGAATGGGAATTGACAAACCCGATGTGCGGTACGTGATTCATTACGATGTACCCAAATCGCTAGAAGGCTATTATCAGGAAACAGGGCGAGCAGGAAGAGATGGTCTAGAAGGCCATTGCTTGATGTTTTATCGTTACGAAGACATCATCAAGTTGGACAAGTTTAACAAGGATAAAGCAGTGACTGAGCGCGAAAACGCCAAAATACTCCTGCAAGAAATGTCGGCCTATTCCGAAACAGGGGTGTGTCGCAGAAAATTCATTCTCAATTATTTTGGGGAGATTCTCGAAAAAGACTGCGGCTTCTGTGACAATTGCAAACGGGAAAGGGAAACATTCGAAGGAGCAAACTACTTGGTGACAGCTCTTGAAGCTGTCAAGCAAACGCAGGAACGTTTTGGAATTGAGCATCTTGTCAAGGTAATCATTGGAGAGAAGGACGACTATGTGATTAGTTACCAACACGATAGTTTACCAGTCTTTGGCAAGGGAAAAGAGGAAAGCGACAAACACTGGACATCTGTCATCCGTCAAGCGATGATCACTGCCTTGCTGGAAAAGGATATTGAGAATTATGGACTACTCAAACTTACTCCGAAAGGAGAACAGTATTTGGAAGATCCTTACTTGGTGGAATTGTACCGAGATCAAGATTTTGAAAAATTGGGACAAAGCGAAGTAGAGGAAGAACAACTTCAGACCTCCCAAGCCTACGATGAAAAATTGTTTGAACTACTCAAAGCAGAACGCAAGCGTGTAGCCAAATCGAAAGGGCTTCCCCCCTACGTGATTTTCCAGGATCCTTCCCTAGAGGAAATGGCGACTGTTTATCCAACCACCAAGGAAGAACTCGCCCAAATCAATGGAGTGGGCATGGGTAAGGTAGCCAAGTTTGGGACTTCGTTTCTCCAAGTCATCCAGAACTATGTAACAGAAAATGAGATTGAAACCGCTACAGAGGTGGTGATCAAAACCTCAGGCACGCGTTCCAAAGTAAAAATCTCCATTATTCAGCAAATCGACCGAAAAACAAGTTTGGAGGAAATTGCTCAGAATCTGAAACTATCTTTGTTGGACTTGCTTCAAGAAATTGAGCAAATCACCTACAGTGGAACCAAATTAAATATAGACTATTACATCCACCGCATCATGGATGAAGAGCGGGAAGACATCCTGTTAGATTATTTCATGCATGCGGAGACCGACCATATCAAGGCAGCTTTGGATGAGCTTGAGGGAGAAGATTTCACGGAAGAGGAACTTCGTGTGTACCGAATCAAGTTTATCTCAGAACATGCCAATTAACCTATAACGAGTCCATGAATATTCTTTTATTGGGGAGCGGCGGAAGAGAGCATGCATTTGCTTGGAAAATCGTTCAAAGCCCGAAATGCAGTCAACTTTTTGTAGCCCCTGGAAATCCAGGTACTGCTGAAATTGCCACCAACGTCCCACTTGGCGTAACCGACTTTGCGGGCATCCAGGCATTTATCCTGGCAAAATCCATCGATTTAGTAGTCATCGGACCCGAGGAGCCCTTAGTCAAAGGCTTGGTAGATTACTTATTTACTCAAAAAGGAACCGAGCACTTGCCTATAGTAGGACCTTCCCAATTGGGAGCCACCCTAGAAGGAAGTAAGGATTTTTCCAAACGGTTTATGCTGCGCAATGGGGTACCTACGGCGGCCTATGCCACCTTTCATGCGCATCAATTGGAAGAAGGAATTGCCTACTTGGAGAAGCATTCCTTACCGATTGTATTGAAGGCAGATGGACTTGCCGCTGGCAAAGGGGTGCTCATTTGTGAAAGTTTGGAAGAAGCGAAAATCGCTTTGAAGGAGATGCTCGTGGATGCAAAATTCGGAGATGCCTCCTCCAAGGTAGTGGTGGAAGAATTCCTTACTGGAATTGAACTTTCCGTATTTGTGGCTACAGATGGGCTGAGTTATAAAATTTTGCCGGAGGCGAAAGATTACAAACGAATTGGTGAAGGCGATACAGGATTGAATACCGGAGGCATGGGTGCGGTAAGCCCAGTTCCTTTTGCAGATGCAGCCTTTTTGGAAAAGGTAGAAGAACGCATCGTAAAGCCTACTATCGCTGGTTTAGAGAAAGAGGGAATCCCTTACAAAGGATTTTTATTTATAGGCTTGATGAATACGAAAGGCGACCCTTACGTCATCGAGTACAATGTTCGGATGGGCGATCCAGAAACCGAGGCCGTGCTACCGCGAATTGAAAGCGATTTTGTAGATTTGTTAGTTGGCATTGCTGGAGGCACCTTAGCGAATTATTCGCTCCAAATCTCTCCAAAAACATGTACGACAGTGGTCATGGTAAGTGGTGGATATCCGGAATCTTATGCCAAGGGATTTCCTATCACACTTCCTAAAAAGACAAGAAATAGTGTAGTCTTTCATGCAGGCACAGCCCAAAACGAATCCGGCATCCTGACCAACCAAGGAGGACGTGTACTTGCCATCACCGGGATGGATTCCACCTTGGAAGTAGCACTGGAGGCAGCCTATGCCACAGTAGCACAAATCTCTTGGGAGAAGGCCTATTTCCGAAGTGACATAGGCCAAGACATTTTAAGATTGAAAAAAAAAGTAAGTGAATAAGGAGGCGAAAGCCCTGTAGATAAAAAAAATATGTCTGGATGTAGTTCATGTGGGACCACCTCAGGTGGAACAGGAGGATGCCAAAACAACGGCACCTGTGGCACGAGCGATTGCAATAAAATGAATTCTTTTGACTGGCTTACCCAAATGGGTATCCCCCAGTTGGACACCTTTGATATCGTGGAGGTCAAATTTAAGGGAGGTAGAAAAGAATACTTCAGAAATGTCGATTACTTAGCCCTCAATACTGGTGATCCGGTGGTAGTAGATGTTCCCAGTGGACACCACATTGGGTATGTATCGTTGCAGGGCGAATTGGTCCGACTTCAGATGCAAAAGCGCAAAATCCGAAACGACGATAACATCACTCGAATCTATCGTGTGGCCACGCAGAAGGATATGGAGAAATGGGAGGAAGCCAAAGCCCGTGAAATCCCAACCTTGTACCGTTGCAAGCAAATTGTAGACGAGTACCGGCTCAACATGAAGATGTCTGATGTGGAATTTCAAGCGGATAATTCCAAGGCTACCTTTTACTATTCGGCAGAGGACCGAATTGATTTCAGAGAATTAATCAAATCCTTAGCGGGAGAATTCAAAGTACGAGTAGAAATGCGCCAAATCAGCCTTCGTCAAGAGGCGGGGAGATTGGGTGGCATTGGGGTATGTGGCAGGGAATTGTGCTGCTCCACCTGGCTGGTAGACTTTAAAAATGTGACTACCTCAGCGGCGCGCTACCAGAACCTATCCTTGAATCCTGGCAAACTCAGCGGGCAGTGTGGGCGATTGAAATGTTGCCTCAACTACGAGTTGGACACCTACATGGAAGCCATCAAAGATATTCCCCAAGTAGACAAGCCTTTGTTGACCGAGCAGGGTCCTGCCAAATTACAGAAAACGGATATTTTCAGAAAGCTGATGTGGTTCAATTACAACCACGACAACGATTGGATCAGCATCACCTGCGATCGTGTGCGCGAAATTCAGGCGTTAAACGAACAGGGAGTAAAGGTATTTAACTTGCAGGTTGATCATTCGACAGAAGTGGAAGACTTGGCCGCTCAGTCTACGCGTGAGTTGGAGTTATTGGATAAGAAGTTTTCAAAGAAGAAAAAGAAAAAGAAGCGTCCTACTGATGGAAATGCTCCCCGTGTCAATCAAGGCCAGGAACCAAGACCTGAGGCAAGTAATCCAAAACCTGCTGATCAGGCCACCTCAATGGCCGCTCCAGCTAAAGTGAGACCTGCGGAAGGAAATCAACCTTCTAGACAGGGGGATAAGCGTCGGAAAAACAAAAACAGGCCACGCCCTAACTCAAATCAGGGTCCAGCAGCAGGACCGGTAGCAGGAATGCCCAAAGCGGACTCCCCTGCTCCTAAGCCAGCAGAAAAGCCTCAGGAAGGTCCAAGAAAATTTCCACCACGAATCAATCAAGGTCCTAGTGGCAACCCAGGCAATGACTAAACACTACCAAGCGGCTCTTCTTGGAATCGTTTTACTCCTATTTTCTTGCGGAAAGGACCGGGTGTTTGAAGAGTACCATTCTTTTGAAACTACCACTTGGGAAGAAAGCGATTCCATCAAGTTTGACCTCTCTTCCTTGGATTCACTGAAGGGGCAGGCAATCCTAGGGATTCGCTATACGGAAGACTATCCATTTTCAAATTGCTACATCAAGGTCATCTACAGAGATTCGAGCAAGGTGGTTTTGGAAGATAGCCTTTGGAATGTTTCTATTTTTGATAAGCAAACAGGGAAACCCATTGGAAAAGGATTTGGAAATACCTTTACTACTTATGATACGCTTTCTTTCCCATTCCCCATTAGCACTCGAGAAGTAATTTTTCTCCAATACATGCGTCAACCTCAATTGGAAGGAATTGAAGCGGTAGGGTTTAAGGTAGTAAAGCCTTAATTGAACTAACCCATCTGGGTGAATTAATAGTTCATCAACATTCCAATCCACGCTATTCTAGCAGTAAAGTATAGGGTTTGATTGTCAAGGAATTACTCGGTTTTTGTTTGAACTGAAATTTGTTTCTCCCCTAGCCCTTGTAAAAATCTTTTCATTTGGCTTATATTTGCATCACTTTGGTGACAGGAAGCGATTTCTGTTAGAGCCAAATCGGATTAGAGAGTTGGGTGAGTGGCTGAAACCAACAGTTTGCTAAACTGTCGTACGGGTTATACTGTACCGGGGGTTCGAATCCCCCACTCTCTGCACAAGAAAAAGCCCCTAAATTACGAAATTTAGGGGTTTTTTCTTGTCTATTAAAATTCAAAAAAGAAATAAGGAATTATTCCTTTAATTTATTTCGCGGTTTATATCAGGGTACTCAGCACTGTTCGAGCAAAAATCAAATCCTCCTCGGTATCGATAGCAATCGCTTGATGGGTAGTTTCGACCATCTGTATCGACACACCCTTCTCCACCAACCGAAGTTGCTCCAAGAGTTCTATTTGCTCCAAGGATCCTTTGGGCCATTGGGTAAAGGAAAGCAAGAGGTCTCGGCGGTAGGCATATACCCCGATGTGTTTCCAGTAAGTGATTGTTTTCCCCTCACGGTTGTAAGGAATGGGTGATCTCGAGAAATAAATGGCACGGTGCTGCTCATCGACTACCACCTTGACAAAATTTGGGTTTTGCACCTGTTCGGCTGGCAACTTACACATCAAGCTGGCCACCTTCACTTCAGGGTTTGCAAATGCTGCCACCAGGTCCCGAAGTGTCTTGGCATCTTGAAAAGGTTCATCCCCTTGTACGTTCACAATGAGATCAGCATCCACCTGTTCCAGGGCCTCAGCAATCCGATCTGAACCGCTTTCATGTGCTTGGATACTTCTGACCACCTTTCCGCCTATCGCATGAATTTGCGTTTCAATTTGGTCGTGATCCGTTACTACCCAAACGGCATCAAAAACGCCAGTTGCAACTGTACTTTGGTAAGTACGCTGGATTACAGAAAGTCCTCCTAGGTCCTGAACCAATTTGGCAGGCAGACGAGTGGAGGCATAGCGGGCTGGGATTAAGGCAGCAATTTTCAAAGGGATGGCAACTAAGAAATTTAAATTTATCGAATAAAGTGAATGAACCTAATTCAATCACCGAATCTTGTTTCAAAACAAAAAATCCGCTTAGTAAAAGCGGACTTCACATTTTGGAAAAGATTCTTTGAAGGAATCTACGGCACGAGGTGTGAGACGGGTATTGAAACAAGTCAACTTTTTCAGATTACTCATCCCTTCCAAAGGTTTCAAGGTTCGTAAATCCGTACTGGCTACATCCAATTCTTCCAAATTCACCAAGGGCTCCAAACCCTTCAAGGATTTAATATTGGTTCCTGCGAGATTCAATTTTTTTAGTTTGGTCAACTTACTCAGCGCCATCAATTCCTCAATGCCCGTATTGGAGAGGTCCAACTCCTCCAATTCTTTCAGTCCTGAAATGGGAAGGTAATCCACGGCCGGTAGTTGAGAAAGTTTCAAAGAAGTAAGTTTGGTCAACTCACTCAAAGGGCTCAAAACCAAGGTGGGCGCATCAAAGAGAACCAGTTTTCTCAAATTCGAAAAAATGGTCAGTGGTTCCAAACTGGTAAATGAAACTCGTTCCAAAACAAGGGAGGAGACAGAAGTGAGTTCATGAAGTTGATCCGTACTTGGATCTCCCGAAACTCTAATTTTTTCGGATAAAACTTTTTTCCAGGAATCATCCAAAACTGACCACCATTTGTTTAAACCTTCCACACGATAAATCACTGCAATATCCGGTCTTTGCAATTGAAAAACAGGCATCTCATTTACATCAACTTGAGAACCATTGATATTCAAGTAACTGAGTTTAGGTAGTGCTACCAAGGAAAGTGCCGAACCCGTAGGGCTGAATTCCATATCGATTCGCTCCAAACGTGTATTTTCTTTCAAGACAGAAAGATCCCGAACACCTGTATTTTTTCCTACCAATTCTTTCAAGGTCTTCACTTCCGTGAGTGGAAGCAGATCGGCTACTAGCGGGTTATTCGAAAAACTGATTGAAGTCAACGAAACAAATCGAATCACTGGACTGAGGGTTTCTATCCCGGCACTATCCAAATTCAACTGAGTCAAATTAAGGGTTTGGGTTAAATGCTCAATTTTAGGCTGGGTTGTTCCTAAAGCAGGGTTGGCCTTGATTAGGGCTCCCTTCCATGCAGGAGAAAGGGTCTCCCACCAAGATTCCAAATCTTTCACATGGTGAATTAGGAGCAATTCAGGATGATTCTGCACAAATAAATTGGCATCCTCAGGACTCAAATTGGTTTGATCAGCCGCGATTCGCTTCAACTTGGGAAGTGAGGCAATCGGGGCTAAATCAGAAACTTTACTGGCAGTAATATCCAATACAATCAACTCAGGTAAGGAAGCAAGTGGAGAAAGATCTTTGAAGTTGGTTTCAGCAAGATCTAATTCCCGGAGTGCTGTGAGTTGAGAAAGGAAGGAAAAATTCAAAATAAAATTCTTATTCAAGGACAAAACCTCCAAATTGGATAAGTCCTTGATGTTCTCTATGTTATTAAATCCACTTTCACCTAAGTACAATTCCTTCAAATTTTTGAATTGATTGAGAACAGCAAAACTCTGGATTGGGGATTTTTCTGCACGAAAAACGCGCAAAGACTTCAAATTCACCAATTCACTGATGTTTTCAATTTGGGTATTCGAAAGGTTCAAATCCTGTAGACGATCCGCATACTTAATAAATTGAATGGCCGAGGTAGGCGTATTTGCTAAGTTAAGCTTCTCTAAAAAAGTGATATTGGAAATGGGAGAAAGGTCTGCAATAGACGTATTGCTGATATCCAAGTATTTAAGGTCTCGAAGTTCGGATAGAGGTGTTAGTTGACGAATTTGACGATTGCCAGCAAGATGGAGCGAATCGACGGCTACAAATTGGTAGAGTTGCGGCATGCCCACCGTATCCGAAGCCGAAAGTTGAAAGCGGGACTTAAAATAAGTTTTCCAACCCGAGTCTAAGGAATTCCACCAGGCCTTCAACTCTACATCTCGGCTTACTTTGGTGGTATAAATACTAGCAATCTTGAGTTCTTGGGATTTCTCATCCAAGTTGATCTCAATAAATCTCAATTTGGTATTGGAGATCTTCTCTCCTTTCAAACCTACTGCTGAAAGGGTGCGGTCCAAGGAAGCGAGAAAGAAAACTTCTCCATTTTCCTTTTGTCCGGGTTTGATCTCACGAATTTTAAATTTGAACTCTACATTTTTGTAAAAAAACTCAATATCCTTGAAATAGGCGGTCACATCTTTGTTGGTGACTACTTTTCGATCGAGGAGCAGATCATCTTCCACTTGTACTTTTCCATCTCGAAAAATCTTTAAATAACTTTCTCGGATAATGACATCTTTATCTCTTTCTGAAGTTTGAGCATTACCCACCGTATTGAGCAAAAATTCTAAAAACTGAACCTGATCCTCCACTTTGGTGGTCAATTCAGCCAATTGGTCTTTGGAATACCCCTTTATGCTTTGCCCTTGAACGGCAAACGAAAGCCAAAAAAAAGTGAATAGAAACGCATATTTATTAATCCTGATCATAAATATACCGAAGTAAGGTTTCTTTGTCACCCGGACCTAAGCGCATCAAATTAGAAATCAACCAACCTGTATTGAATCCAGGTCGGTTAAACTGGTTTACTTCGAAATACCAACCCCCTATTTGGAAAAAGTGGAACTTCAAACTATTGACTGTTTCAAAACGAAGATTGTTTTGCTTCATCTCGAAAAGAAAGATGGCCAAATAATCCGGTGAATAGCTCGAAGGTGTGAATGACTCAGGGTTGTCAGAGTCCTGAAAAGCACGCCTCATGTTCATAAATCCTAACTCATGACTCAAGGGGTGAAGAAAGTCTTTGGCAGGACCAACTTGCTTATTGAATAAGTCTTTGAAAGGATCAAAGATTACCTGATCAATCACCCATTCGTACCCCAAGCCTTCTGGCTGAATCTTCATGATGAAGGTCACATTTTCTTTTTTCCCTTTGTAGGAAAACACTGCATCTACCTCCGCAATCCATCCCGGTTTGTGAAATACGAGGTATTGGGGATAGTTGGGAGAAAGGAGGGCGGAAATAAACTCATTCTTCAATTCTGGACTAATGCCAGCAGTTTGATTATCAAAAAGTATGGAAATAAATCCCCTTCTTAATTTCTCATTCTGAAAAAGGGAATCCTCCGGATAGAATCGTTTAGTACCGTCTATGGATTCCTCCCCATTGAATCTTCTAAAAAATTGATTCATTTGTTTGGTGGAGGCGGCAAATCTTCCATCATCTTTAATTGTCCCGGGGCTGCCTAAGCCTTGCCCCGAGACAATAGAGATGTGGGTAATCAAAAAAGCAAAAATCAGTATGCTTTTTCTCATGCGGAGGTTTCAGTCACTCGTACATCACCTAGCATAACGTCCCAAAATTCAATGGTACGGCCAGCAATTTGAGTTTGCTTCTTCTCTACGTAAATGGTAATGTCCTTTTTGGTAGTATCCTTGTAATTCATGCCTGTTTCAATGGAAGTTCCTTCGAAACGCTGATAAACAGTAATTACACCTACATATCGGCCATCAGGTTGACGTTCCAAATCAGATACGTACTGAATATCGTACCAAGTAATGTTTACTTTGTCGTAATTCAAGGCCATCAAACGCTCAAAGTAACGTCTTACCTTGTAGTAGGCGATGTCTTTGGTATTGATGGAAGAAACCCCCATTTCTGCACCGGCAGCGAAGAGTTCTTCGGCACGATCCATTACGCGATTGGCCTCAGAAAACTGGGTTTCTTTGTTTCCAATAATCGCAATGTACTTGGAAAGATCCTTCACTTTTTCCAAAGCAAGGGAGTCAATGGCCTGCTTACGCTTTGGGCTAATGTTGTCCTGAGCCAAAGTGACTACTGAGGTAGCCAAGAAAATTCCTAGGAAGAGAAATAGTTTATTTTTCATGATTTCGTGTTTTTCGAGTAGCGATTATTTTCTTCTTAGTTCCAATTCTGTCACTTTACCTTCTGCCAAACGGATATCAGAGATGTAGTTCAAGTTTTTCTTGGTATCCTTCAAGTATTCTACATATTTCTTAATGGTGGTCGGCTCATCGTAATCTTTTACGCCACCTTCCTCATGAATTACAATCAATACAGGGCTTTCCTGGTTGGAAAACATACCCAAAGCATCTTGAATAGATTGGTTGGTAGCGACAGCATTACTAGAAGTAGCAATGGCATTGAAGTAATTCTCAAGTTTCTCTACGGCAACTTCTTCAGCAGAACGAACTACTGGAGCAGGTGCTGGAGCGGGCTTAACTACTTCTTCCTTCACTTCTGGAGCAGGAGCAGGCTCAACAGCCTTCTTTTTACTTTTACATGCGCCCATAGCCAAAAGGACTAGGACTGCCATCAACATGGTTTTCCTTAAGGAAAGAGCGAACATTGGGTGTTTCATCATGGATTATAGGTTAATTATTTCGTTCAAGTATACCTAACACGGTAATTAGATCACGCAAATTAAATAAAACATTGCTCAGATTTTAATTACTTACACAAGTAGTCTATATTTTTTTTCATTGGAAAACTTTGGAAAATACAGGTTCCAAAATCAAGGATTCAAACTTTGGTAAACTCTTTAAATTTTTCTGAATCAATAAGTTGAATTTAACCTATTTAGCAAGAATAACTTAAGCGCTTTATAGTCGTGCATCTACCAAATCCCGATCCAAAAATCCTTTGACGTCGTAGATTACCTGCTGTGAATTTTTTTGGAGTGGAAGCGATGCAAACGCATCGTGAGAAACAGCCAATACCACTGCTGCATAAGTTGAAATCGCTGGGACTGCCTTTCCTGTATGGATTTTTATCCCGTATTCCTCCTGAACTTCCGCGGCATTAGCCCATGGATCGTATACGTCTACAGCCATATCAAAGGTCCGCAACTCATGGTAGATGTCAATCACTCGGGTGTTACGGACATCTGGGCAGTTTTCTTTGAAAGTAAATCCAAGAATTAACACCTTCGCATCCAGCACTTTGATGTCTTTTCGCATCATCAATTTGATGATTTCCGTAGCCACAAACTTGCCCATGCTGTCATTAACACGGCGACCCGCCAAAATGATTTCTGGGTGATAGCCTACTTCCTGTGCTTTTTGGGCCAGGTAAAAAGGGTCTACTCCGATGCAATGCCCACCCACCAATCCTGGCTTAAATTTTAGGAAGTTCCACTTGGTGCCAGCAGCATCCAATACCTCCTGGGTATCAATCCCCAATAAATTGAAAATCTTGGCCAACTCATTTACGAAGGCAATATTGATGTCCCGCTGGGAATTTTCAATCACCTTGGAGGCTTCGGCTACTTTGATGGAGGATGCCTTGTAGGTACCCGCGGTAATGATGCTTCGGTAAAGCGCATCCACAAAATCCGCTACTTCCGGCGTACTGCCTGAGGTAACTTTTACAATCTGTGCTACGGTATGCACCTTGTCACCAGGATTGATTCGCTCCGGTGAATAACCTGCGTAAAAATCTTTGTTGAATACCAAACCAGAAACTTTCTCCAAGACAGGAACACAATCCTCTTCGGTTACCCCTGGATAGACCGTAGATTCATAGATGACCACATCTCCACTTTTCAAGTAACGCCCAATGTTTTCGGAAGCCTTCAACATCGGAATGAGTATGGGGCGATTGTGCTTGTCCGTTGGCGTAGGTACAGTCACAATAAATACCGTACAATCACGCAAGACATTCGAGTCAAAACTCGGGAACAAGCCTTTCTGACCTATTGATGGACTCGAAGTAACCAGGACCGAAGAAAGCGCAGCATCGGCCACTTCCAAAGTGGCATCGTGACCAGCAATTAACTCCACTACCCGCTTTTGGTTGATATCAAAACCAACGACGGGATACTTTTTTGACAACTCTACTGCCAAAGGAAGGCCTACATAGCCAAGTCCTATCACTGCGATTTTTACTTCTTGAATTGGCTTCACTCGCTTTTTAGTTTATTCCAGATCAGCTAGATTAACCAGCCGAAGATTTAATTCGGTATTAAATTGAGGGCGCAAATCGTTCAATAGATTGACCTAGCCCAAAGGCGACAAGTGCTACAACGCAGCCTTTCCAATTCCCTGAAAACGAAAGCCCAATTTTTCCAGTTGCTCTCCATTCAAGATATTCCTACCATCAAAAAGCGTGGCAGGCTGTCTCATACTGGAATAGATTTGTTTCCAATCCAGGACCACAAATTCATCCCATTCGGTCAATATGGCTACTGCCGCCGCATCAGCGCAGGCTGCATAAGCAGAGTCAACCACTTCTACCATTCTCCTGTTTTCTTCACTGCTACGCGTTCCAAGAAAGTCAAGATCTGTATGTATTTTTTCTTTGGGCACTTTGGGATCATACACCACCACCTGAGCACACTCATCGAGCAGGTAGTCTGCTACATAGATTGCGGCCGATTCACGCGTGTCGTTGGTATCCTTTTTAAATGCCCAACCTAAAAAGGCAATTTTCTTACCATTGACGGTATTGTACAGACTTTTGATGATTTGCTTGGCAAATCTTTCAGTCTGATGATCATTGATTCGAATCACCTGCTCCCAATAATCAGCTACTTCCTGAAGTTGGTAACTACGACAAATGTATACTAGGTTGAGAATGTCTTTTTTAAAGCAAGACCCTCCGAATCCAACGGATGCTTTCAAAAACTTGGAACCAATACGAGAGTCCATTCCTATCGCTTTGGCCACATCGTCTACATCTGCACCAGTGGCTTCGCAGAGTTCGGAGATCGAATTGATCGAAGATACCCGCTGGGCTAAAAATGCATTGGCGGTCAATTTACTTAATTCTGAAGACCACAAATTGGTCGTTAAAATCTTATCTTCCGGTACCCAGGCCGCATAAATGGATACCAAGGCTTGAATTGCGGCTTTTCCTTCGGAACTCTGATCTCCACCGATCAAGACCCGATCAGGATTCAATAGGTCTTGCACGGCAGTCCCTTCCGCCAAAAATTCAGGATTGGAGAGTACTTGAAAAGAAATTTGGCTTTGGGAATTGTGTAAGATATCCTTGATCGCCTGAGCGGTTCGAACGGGTAAGGTGGACTTCTCAACTACAATCTTTGGAGAGTTTGCCACTGCTGCAATCTGTCTAGCGCAAAGTTCCACCCATTTCAAATCTGCAGCCATCCCTTTCCCTTCACCGTAAGTTTTGGTTGGGGTATTGACCGAAATAAATACCATATCCGCCTCCTGAATTCCTTGATCTACCTCTTTGGAAAAAAATAGGTTTCGGCCACGAGCCTCAGCCACCACTTCTGCCAAACCTGGTTCATAAACAGGCAATTGGGTCAAATCCTCCTGATTCCATGCATCTATACGTGCAGCATTGGCATCTACCACCACTACACGAATGTCTGGACATTTGAGCGCCAAAACCGCCATAGTGGGACCTCCCACATAACCGGCTCCGATGCAACAGATATTTTTAATTTTCTTCATCCTATTCAAAACGCATTATTCCAAAAAATCAAATCGTCTTCGATTGATTTATAGGCCCATGAATTCATCCCACAAATAACGGAAGGAATTGCTGTTTTTTTTTAGGATAAGTAGAATTTGTATCTTCTGAAATTAAAATCATTGGAACAATTCTTTGATTGATTAGATTCTCTTGAAATCCAACAGGGTAATGTTGTCGCAAATTCAAGATTTTTTTTTACCTTTTTCACATTAACAGTGAAACCCATGACCTACCCAAGCCTTATCAAAGGGCTTTTTTGGACCTTAAGCATTGCCAGTTTATGGAGTTGCTCCCAAAATGCTACTGCCCCTCCCGAATTACTTGAAGGAGAGCAGGTCAGTTACAACTTCCACATTCGCCCCATACTTTCTGACAAATGCTTTGCTTGCCATGGCCCAGATGCAAATAAGCGAGAAGCAAACCTCCGATTAGATACGGAAGCAGGGGCATTTGCAGCCCTGAAAGAAAGTCCTGGAAAATTTGCCCTAGTCAAAGGCAAGCCGCTCAACTCAGAAGTCTATCACCGCATTACCAGTACTGATCCAGGATTGTTGATGCCTCCTCCTGAATCCAACCTAAGTCTTACAGAATCCGAGATTCAACTCCTCACCAAATGGATCGAACAAGGGGCTAACTATGAGCCCCATTGGGCATTTACTCGCATAGAAAAGCCAAAAGTTCCTGCAACGGATTGGGGAACCAATGAAATTGACCGATTTGTAGAAGTCAAAATAAAAACCAAGGGTCTGCAACCTAATCCAGAAGCCAATTCCTACGAACTCATCAAGCGGGCAAGTTTGGACCTTACTGGACTTCCTCCTTCGCTGGAAATCCTTGAAAAATATGCAGGATTTAAAGGGAAAAACACCTACGATAAATTACTAGATCAACTGCTCAGTAGCCCCGCCTACGGAGAAAAAATGGCGATTCTCTGGTTGGACATTTCTCGCTATTCCGACAGCTACGGCTACCAAGACGATAACATCCGGTCCCAATGGCCTTACCGAGATTGGGTGATTCATGCCTTCAATAAAAATCTGCGCTATGATCAATTTTTGACCTGGCAGCTTGCCGGAGACCTTCTCCCCAATCCCACCAAGGAGCAAATTTTGGCGACCGCCTTCAATCGTAACCACAAATACACCGAAGAAGGGGGAATCATTGAAGAGGAATACCGAGTAGAATACGTACTCGATAAAACGAATACCTTCAGCAAGGGAATCCTCGGCATCACCATGGAATGTGCGCAGTGCCATGACCACAAGTACGACCCAGTATCCCAAAAGGAATACTACCAACTCTACGCGTTTTTCAATAACTCCCAAGAAAAGGGGTTTGAGGGAGATGTAAGTGTTTCCAAACCGGCCAAGACCCCAATCCTCTGGGTGGAAAGAGAAGATTTGGATGGCATCCTCAGCTTTATCAATCATCCAGATACCAGCAAGTTGAGCGTCTCCGTTATGGGTGAGTTGGAAGAAAAGCGAACTACCTATATTTTGAATCGGGGCGCTTACGATGCACCTACCAGCCCTGTAGAGGCAGCTACACCCACTTCCATCCTTTCCTTTCCAAATTCCTTTGAAAAAAATCGCCTTGGCTTAGCCAAATGGACTATGCATCGAGACAACCCGCTGACGGCACGCGTTTTTGTAAACCTTATCTGGCAAGAAATTTTTGGGAGAGGGATTGTCAAATCCGCAGGGGACTTTGGCATGCAAGGCGATCTTCCTACACATCCTGAACTCTTGAATTGGTTGGCTGCCGACTTCATGGAAAAAGGATGGGACATGAAAGCACTGCTGAAAAAAATCCTGCTATCCTCTACCTACCGGCAATCGGCCAGTATCTCCTCCAAACACTTGGAAATTGACCCAGACAACCTCTACGTGGCGCGAGCACCTCGTCTACGCCTACCTGCAGAGAATATTCAGGACTTAGTCCTTGCCTCGAGTGGGCTTTTGGTAGGAGAAATTGGAGGACCCAGCGTCAAGCCCTACCAGCCCTCCGGGCTTTGGGAAGCGGCTACTTCAGGCCGTGGGGTCCTAGCCAACTATCAACAGGATACAGGAAATAAATTGTACCGTAGGGGGATCTATAACTTCATCAAACTGACCGTCCCACCACCTAAGGCGATCCTCTTCGACTCGAGCAACCGGGATCGTTGTGAGGTATCTAGAAATAGAACCAACACCCCACTTCAAGCCCTTGCCATGATGAATGATCCCATGGTTCTAGAGGCTTCTCGTGTCTTAGCCACCAAACTTTCCGAGAAGTATAGCAATGCTGATCAAGCCATTACCGAAGCCTTCAAACGAATAGTCTGCAGGGAATTGAAATCCGAGGAAAAGGAATTGCTCCAAAAATACTACAGTGCAGAACTCAAACACTTTCAATCCAATCCAAAAGCGGCTGCTGGCATCTTGGATGTAGGTGAATACCCCATCCATCCCCGGGCCATTACCCCTCAAAATGCCGCACTCATGCAGGTCATTGTGAGTTTGTACAATTTGGAGGAAACCATTACCAAAAGTTGATATGGAAAAAGAATTTTTAGAACAGGGACTCAACCACAACCGAAGGAAATTCCTTTCTCGCTTGAGTTTGGGCGTCGGCAGTGTAGCCTTGGGATCCTTATTGATTCCCGATCTCTTTTCAGGTAAAAAAGAAGCGGAAGAATCCTTGATGCGTGCCTTGCCGCACTTTGCTCCCAAAGCGAAGCGGATCATCTACCTCTTTCAAAATGGTGCTCCTTCCCAGTTGGAAACCTTTGATTACAAACCCCAACTCATTAAAAATTTTGGGCAAGAGCTACCGGAATCCATTCGCATGGGTCAGCGGCTGACAGGGATGACAGCAGGCCAAAGTTCCTTCCCCTTGGTTGGCTCCTATTTTGAATTTAACCAATACGGACAGAGTCGAGCCTGGATTTCTTCGCTTTTCCCGCACCTATCCGCAGTTGTCGATGACTTATGCATTGTTAAATCCATGCATACCGAAGCGATCAACCATGATCCAGCATTGACTTTTTTCCAAACTGGAGCACAGGTGGGCAACAGGCCCAGTATGGGTTCATGGCTAAGCTATGGGCTTGGAAGCGAAAATGAAAACTTACCCGCCTTCTGTGTGCTACTCAGCCGGGGAAAAGGAAATGGGCAGGGAGTCTATTCCAAATTATGGTCCAGTGGCTTCTTGGATGCGAGACATCAAGGGGTACAATTTTCAAATTCCGAAGATCCTGTACTCTACCTCTCCGATGCGGAAGGCATAAGCAAAGATCAGCGAAGAAGAATGCTCGATCAACTGGCTGCCATGAATGAACTCAGCTACCAGGAATTCAATGACCCGCAAATCACCACGAAGGTGCAGCAATACGAAATGGCCTTCCGCATGCAAACGGCCGTACCCGAAATCACGGATGTAAGCAAGGAGCCAGATGCAGTGGTCAAATTATATGGCCCGGATTGCTTGGTACCCGGTAATTATGCAGCCAACTGCTTGTTGGCTCGAAAACTTTCAGAAAATGGCGTACGCTTTGTGCAACTCTACCACCAGGGATGGGATACCCATGACAACCTGCCCAACCAGATGATTGGCCAGGCCAAAGATGTAGATCAAGCGTCTGCAGCCCTCATTACAGACTTAAAGCAGCGCGGACTGCTCGACGAAACCTTGGTGATTTGGGGAGGAGAATTTGGGAGAACCAACTACTGTCAAGGAAAAATTGCCCCCGAGAACTATGGACGGGATCACCACCCACGTGCCTTCTCCATATTCATGGCTGGCGGAGGCGTAAAATCGGGCATGGTCTACGGAGAAACCGATGACTTTGGCTACAATATCCAAGAAAATCCAGTGCACGTGCATGACTTTCAAGCCACAGTGATGCACTTGATGGGGATTGACCATGAAAAATTAATTTACAAACACTTAGGAAGAAGATACCGACTGACTGATGTGCATGGAAAAGTGGTGAATGATCTAATTGCTTAAACTCCCACTTCGTGAATTCCAATAAGCTCAAAAACTTACTTGAAAACCTCCTCATTTTTTGGTGTGGGTTAACAGCCATTTTGCTCGTTGGTGAGGAAAATATTGAACTACCCACTTGGCTTCAGGTGATAGGAAGATTGCATCCCCTATTCCTACACTTCCCCATTGTACTCCTCCTTTTGGCAGCAGCCTTACTTTGGATTCGGAATGAAAATCGAATTCGTTACTTCAGTGGATTACTCCTACTTGGAGCCAATTGGGCTGGAGTTACGGTAATTGCAGGACTTTTCCTAGCCACAGAAGATTACAGCAGTGATTCACTGAACTGGCACAAATGGACCGCCATCTGTAGCCTAATGGTGGCAGTAGGCTTGTATTTTCTTCGAGAGCAAACCTTACCCATTCTGCGTTCTCTATCCATCAGTCTGGGTCTAATCCTTGTCTTAACGGGACATTTCGGGGCTGAATTAACCCATGGGTCAAATTTCATACTCGCCCCTTTGAAGGATCCTACTGAGGAGCAACTCACCTTGGAGAAGGCAGAAGTATTTAAAGATTTGGTACAACCAATTTTACAGGCCAAATGTGTGGCCTGCCATAATGAAAGTAAGGTAAAGGGAAAACTTCGGCTGGACCACATTACGGGCATCCAAAAAGGAGGGAAATCAGGGGCGCTATTTGTAGCTGGCAACCCAGACCTCTCCCTATTGATCCAAAGAATCCACCTTCCCTTAGGGAATGAAGATCACATGCCTCCTAAAGACAAATTACAACTTACCGATGAAGAATTAGAAATCCTTCGTCTTTGGGTGATTTCTGGAGCACGCTTTGATCAAAAAGTGACCGATCTACCAAAAGAAGAAGCCTTTTTTCAGTTGGTAGCCAATCGCTTTTCCCAAGAGAAAGTTTACGACTTCCCTGCGGCTGATCCAGATGAAATAGCCTCCCTTACTACGTTCTTTAGGAAAGTTACTCCGCTCTATCCTGGTTCCCCCGCTCTTGAAGTAGCCTATTATGGAACTTCTGCCTTTGATCCCAAGTCACTGACCGAATTGAGTTCCATCCAGAATCAGGTGGTCAAATTGACCTTAAATCGCATGCCTCTCCAAGATGCAGATCTAGGTATGTTAACTGATTTTCAGAATCTTGAATCGCTTCACCTCAACTTTAGTGATGTTCCTAGCCAGGAACTAGAGAATATCCTCAACTTACCCAAACTTAAGTTCCTTGCCCTTTCTGGAAACCCATTGGATGAAACAGGAATCAAGACCTTGGAAAAGATGACCCAATTGGAGAAACTTTACCTTTGGCAAACAGGACTGGATGAAGCCAAAAAAAATAGGTTAAGCAAAGCCCTATCTTCCACAACGATTGATTTCGGCTATTCAGACAAGGGCATCATTTACCCACTCAATCCTCCCAAGATTAAGATAGCTAAAACCATCTTTGAAGGGCAAACCGAAGTAATTTTATCGCATCCAATTAGTTCCACTGAAATTCGATACACGCTAGACGGTAGCCTTCCGGATAGCATCAGTAGTGCCGTTTACAAAAATCCAATTAACCTCACCGCCTCTACCTCACTCAGAGCAAGGGCATTTGCCTCGGGCTGGATAGGAAGTAGTGATACCAAAGAACTGTTAATCAAAAAAGGAACGACGCCAAGCAGTTACAGCTTGGCAAGCCCTCCGAATCCAAAGTATGCCGCCAAAGGCGCTAGCAGCTTATTTGATGGAGTCAAGGCCAAGGCCAACCATACTACTGGAGACTGGCTAGGCTTTACAGATACCCCCTTGGACATCACCCTTTCAGTGGGTACCATCCAACCCAAAAAGGTGGAGTTAAGCCTTCTTTTGCATGAAGGCGCCTACATCTTCCCTCCCCAATCGGTGGAAGTTTGGGTAGGACACAAAGGGAAATGGAGCAAGGTCAACGTGGCTCACCAACCCATCCCTACACAAATCCAAGACCCACGATTTGATTTGGTGGGGATCCCCTTGCCTACTTCCCCACTAGATCAAATTCGTTTGAAGGTAAACCCCATCGCCAAATTACCTGCTTGGCACCCTGGAGCAGGAGCCAAAGGCTGGGTATTTGTGGATGAGATCCTGCTTCATTAATTCAATTTTCAAAACATGCTTGCACTAGCCTATAAAAAATACCAACAGGTACTGACGGACAAATTGAAACTTGCTTTCCAGCAAGAGGAAGAGATTACAAAAGCAGCCTCCCTTCTTTCCCATAGTCTTTCTACTAAGGGATGGATCTATGCTTGTGGAACTGGACATTCCCACCTGCTAGCAGAAGAAATTTTTTACCGGGCGGGTGGATTTGCACGCGTGCGCCCACTTTTGCTGCCTCAACTCATGCTGCATGAAAGTGCTACAGGAAGTACGGAGGAGGAACGAAAAGAAGGCTATGCGCCGATCCTTTTTCAAGAGTATGCGATCAACAAAAATGATGTCCTGCTGATCTCCTCCAATTCAGGAAGAAATGCAGTTCCTATTGAATTGGCTAGTTATGCCCGTGAGCAAGGCGCTAAAGTCATTGTGATCACCAACCTTGCCCACAGCAAATCGGTCACCTCTCGACATGCTTCAGGACTCAAATTGTACCAACTGGGAGACGTGGTCTTGGATAATTTTGGAGAAATTGGAGATGCAGCGCTTACACTCGACGGTCTTGCTACACCCGTAGGACCTACCTCCACTGCTATTGGCACAGCACTGCTCCAAGCAATTTGTGTGGAAGCCACAGCACAACTCCTGGCTCAAGGAATTACACCAGAAGTTTTTGCTAGTTCCAACTCAGACCACCAAGCATCCCATAACGAAGCCTTGCTCGAAGCCTACAAGCCCTTGGTAAAAATGCTTTAATGTATACCGGAACTCAATCCACTTTTTCCGGAGGGCATAAATAACTTGAATCGAGGCGTATAGCCTGGCCGAATGTAAATGGGCTCCCGGTAAATCGGCGAATCCATGGTGGGCTCCTCACCAGAGTCCGTGTACCGAATCATCATTCCAGGAAATGCCGAATTGACCAATACCTGCTCATCTTTAACCTGTACCCCTGGTCGTGGCAAGCGATAGTCAACACCCCCAAAAATCGTTTCCAATCGTGGGAGTTCTCGTTGCCCCACCAGATTCACGAATTGATTCCATTCTTGAGTTCGCTTGGATTTCATCTCAGCTTCCGTCTGCTCTAGAGACCAATCTGGGTCTCCATGCCAAGCACGTTCTACATAGCCTAGGATCTTTGGAAAGAGGTAGTACTCCAGCATTTCGCCTCCTTTGATCGTTTCTGTCCATACCTGTCCGGATACCCCAATGATATTCTGGCGACCTTGGTCGGTTAGTTTGGTGAATTTTTGTGCTTGCTCTGACCAGTTCCAAACCTTGCCATCGATGGTCTGATTATGGGAAAGGTACAGTTTACCGGGCACGGCTTTCCAGGATTGATATAAATCGACTACCCCACTCCAACTGTGTCCTCGCTCATCAGGATCCCAGGAGTAAGCCAGATCAAAGTAGAAATTGGCACTGGAACAAATGATGACGGGGTAACCTGCATTCGCCAATTTGTAGGCCATGTCTTCCCCACCCCAGCCTGCTACCGCATTCCAAGCATAGAGTTTCCAATCTTGGTTGGCAAATTTTGGGTTAGGACTGACGGCAGCAGTGCCATGGGTCTGTCCAATTTCTTCCCATCCGCCCATCTTCCAGCCGTACTTTTGGAGGATGGTCGCAGTTCGCTCGCGGAAATAATCGATCAAATCTCCTTTTTGGATTTGCGGGTTTTTCGCCAAAAAATCTGCACAAATCGGAGAAGCCGTCCACACGCCCTTAGGCACCTCATCCCCTCCACTATGCCAATTTTTAGCCTCCAATCCTGCATTAGCATACATTTTTCCGATTTCAATTACCAGTTTTTCATAGAAGGCATAGGTGGATTCCTGGCATACGCATACCGTATTTCCCCTGAAATTCTGAGCCGATAAGTACTTGGACTGATCATCTGGATCTGCTAGTCGGTAGGCAAGCGCTTCCTTCTCCTTTCCGGCCTGCATGAAGCTTCGGTAGCGCTTTTCCATAGCCAAGATTGCCGCTCTGGAGTGCGCGGGTACGCCGAGTTCAGGAATCACTTCAATATTTCTGTCCTTGGCGTAGGTTAAGATTTCCTGAAAATCTGCTACTGTATAGAAGCCTGTGCCCGAGGTACTTTGGTTAGGATCTACTCCAGAAGCATAGTAGGGCCAAAGAAATTCGGATTCATCGACGGAAAACCCCCTGCGACCTCCGAATTCGGTCAATTCTGGCAGCCCAGGAATTTCGATTCTCCATCCCTCGTCATTGGCCAAGTTGAAGTGGAATACATTCAACTTGTAAAAAGACATGAGATCCAAGAGTTTGAACACTTGTTCCTTGGATTGGAAGTTTCTGGCAACATCCAAGAAAAGTCCTCGGTAGCCAAATGCAGGTGCATCTTCAATCTCTACTTGAGGCAATACCAGTTCCTGCACCCCATCCTTCCAAAATGCGGGAGGCAATAGTGCCAAAAAGGAATTAACCCCATACAAGGCTCCGGTCGTAGTTGAGGCTTGAATCAATACCTTCCCAATTGTGGTTTTAAGGGTATAGCCTTCCTTAGGAAGTGAGACTACTTGCTCTAGCCGAATCTTCAAGGTTGGCGCTTTGCTACTTGTTTTGGGTAAAAAACCATTTTTCAGCGTAGCATCCAGGTATTCTTTTGCTTTTTCGAAGGTTGCCTCCCCTTCCACCTGGATGGTTCCAGGGCTTAGCGATACCGTCGAGCCGGTATACTTCCAACTTTTGGGAGATGGAAGGTAGGGCGGAATGCTCTGATCGGGTAAGGAAAAAAGTTCGCGATTCTCAGCATAGCGCTGGGCGGAGGAGGTCACAGGAAAGGAAGTTCCTCCAGCCAATTCCACTAGATTGGCCTCGGTGATAACTTCCTTTTCATACTCGGAAATTTCTTCCACTTTCCCATCCGCATGCAAAAGAATCAAACCCTCGGGTGGATAAGCATTCTTCAAAAATGTTCCTGAACTTCTGTAGGCAAAAGAAAAAGATTCCTTGGGCCTCAATGAGGGTGTCTCTCCTTCCCATACAAAGAAATCGCCTTGCAGGTGCTTTAAACTCAGTTTCGGATCCAAGGATTGGCTACGGATGGAAATAAAGATGGTATTGAAATACAACTTCCAACCTGCATCCAGCGTCACATTACCCCGATTGGTCAGGGTGAGAGTAGCGGTATGCTGCTGAGGTGCTGTGATTTTATTCTCCTCCAAAGACCAGGAAGCCTGCACTTGAGCCCAACCCTCAGGAACTAGGTTGCCCATAAAGAGGAAACAGAAAAGGACGAATCGGAGGAAAAAGGAATTCATATGGCAACTTCTCGTTTTGGTGATTGAATAAATTTAAGGGGAGATATTTTCACAAACATCTAATTTTAAATAATTTAATGAGCGAAAGATCAATCACCCAGTACTAAAACCCAAACGTAACCCATGCGAATAGATCAACAGGCCAACACCCTAAGCGGTAGATATTTGGCTTTAGACGTATTGAGGGGCATGACTTTGGCCTTCATGGTCATTGTGAATACCCCTGGTGATTGGAGCAATCTCTATGCTCCATTAGCACATGCCGACTGGCATGGATTTACCCCTACCGACTTGGTGTTTCCCACTTTCCTTTTTGTGGTAGGAAACGCGATGAGTTTTGCGCTCAAAAAATTGATGGACATGTGGCCCGGAGACTTTTACAAAAAAGTACTCACCCGAACGGCCCTCATTTTTGGCATTGGCTGGCTGCTCAATGCTTTTCCTTTCTTCGAACCCAATGAAGCCGGGCAACTTGCTTTCATCGATTTGACAGAAGTTCGATTGCTGGGCGTATTGCAGCGCATCGCGCTATCCTATTTGGGTGCTGCACTCCTCTTGTATTGGGGAGGAATCAGACTAGGCTGGATCTTCAGCATTGCCTCCCTACTCCTGTATTGGCCTATCCTTTACTACTTCGGAACAGCCGGAGACCCTTACAGTTTGGAAGGAAACGCGGCACTTCACCTGGACTTGGCTGTCATTGGGGAAAAGCGAATGTATATGGGCGAAGGCATTCCCTTTGACCCAGAAGGAATCTTGAGTACGCTCACCTCCATCGTCAATGTGATTGCAGGTTACCTAGCAGGTCGGTTTATCCAAAAAAATGGAAATACTGTTCCAGTCGTACGAATGCTACTCGTAATGGGAATTCTCTTGATCGGCTTGAGTTATGCCTGGGATGTGGTATTTCCGATCAACAAGAAAATTTGGACAAGCCCGTACGTGCTGCTCACCGTAGGCTGGGATCTGGTTATGCTTTCAGTTTTAGTTTTTGTGGTGGAGGTCAATCGGATTTCCTCTTGGACCTATTTCTTTCAGGCCTTTGGACGCAATCCGCTCATCTTGTATGTGTGCTCTGGGATCGTGATCGCACTCATTTCCTTCATTCCTGTTGGGGATAGCAACTTACAAGATGTAATCTACGCAAAAGGTTTTACCAGTTGGCTGGAACCAAAAAATGCCTCTTTCTTATTTGCCATTGCCTACATGCTTTTGATTTGGAGCATTGGATTCCTGATGGATAAAAACAAAATCTACATCCGGGTCTAAATCCTTTTGAACCAAAAAATGGCAGCAGGGATCTCTTGCTGCCATTTTTTGGTTGTAGGCCAACGGGTTTTACTTAAAGATAGCCTTTGGTGATGCGTTGGATGTACTTGCCCACGATGTCAAACTCCAAGTTGACCATATCCCCTGCTTTCAATTGATTAAAGTTAGTGTACTCATAGGTGTAAGGAATGATGGCCACCGAAAAGGAACCTGGGGCAGAATTAAAGCAGGTCAGGCTAGTTCCATTGAGGGTAATGGAGCCTTTTTCCACGGTCACATTTCCCAAAGAAGCATCATAAGTCACCTCTACCAACCAAGAGCCCTCCTGATCTGCGATGCGCTGAATCGTCCCAATCTGATCCACATGACCTTGCACAATGTGCCCATCAAACCGTCCATTGGCAGACATGCAGCGCTCCAAGTTCACTTTTTTACCCACCTTCCAAGTCGATAAATTGGTCTTTTGCAAGGTTTCTGCAATGGCTGTCACTCGATAAGCTTCGGAGGTAACTTCTACGACCGTAAGGCATACACCATCGTGCGCCAAGGATTGATCTACCTTCAATTCAGGAGTCAGAGGACTTGAAAAATAAAAATGAGTATTGGCACCTTCAGTGGTGAGATGGCTAAGGGTGCCAATCGCTTCGATAATTCCAGTAAACATGTGCTGACAATTAAATACTTCCGACAATCTCTACCAAAAATTGCCTTTTCGGATTCAAAGTACGGCAATTAATCAATTATCTTCGAAGGCTCAAGTCCAAAATTCATGCTCAAGTTAGAAGATACCTACCTACACAAAGGAAAACGAAAGGCGCTGGTAGCCGACCTTCGCAAAAAAGGGATCCTAAACGAAGCCGTACTCGAAGCAATCAATACGCTACCCCGTCACTTTTTTTTCGATACCGCCTTGATTTCCCATGCCTATGAGGACAAGGCATTTCCCATAGGTGAAGGACAAACCATTTCTCAGCCCTATACGGTAGCCTTTCAGTCTTCCTTGCTAGAAGTGTCTCCAGGGGACAAAATCCTTGAAATCGGGACCGGCTCAGGATACCAAGCCTGTATTCTGCATCTGTTAGGAGGCGAAGTGTATAGCATTGAGTACCAAAAAAAACTTTTTGAACACACTAGCCGCTTTCTGCAGCGATTGGGAATTCAACTGCATTTGTTTTATGGAGATGGTACCGCTGGTGTGCCAAAGCATGCTCCTTACGACAAAATCATTGTGACTGCCGGGGCTCCAGTGGTCCCAGATGCCTTGATTCAGCAACTGAAAATTGGGGGGATTTTAGTCATCCCTGTAGGTGACCGAAGCAAGCAAGCGATGGTGAAGATCACCAAAAAGTCGGCTACTGAAATCCAACGGGAAGAATTTGAAGGATTCGCCTTTGTGCCTTTGCTTGGAAAAGAAGGCTGGAATCATTGAAATCCCATCCATTTTTGACTTCCTAAAAAATCTTTAATCCCAAATTAAATTTGGAATTAGATTGCAAAAGTGCATTTCACAGAATTTTAGTGCTATTTTTGAACAAAATCAGCCGATATGCCTAATCAAAAGTTTGCCAAGGACTCCGTGACCATCATGACAGAAATGGTGCTGCCCAACGACACAAACACGCTCAACAACCTCATGGGTGGACGATTGATGCATTGGATGGACATCGTAGCCGCCATTGCTGCGCAAAAGCATTGCAACCGGATTGTAGTGACTGCCTCAGCAGATAACATTTCCTTTAAAGAGCCAATCAATTTGGGTAATGTAGTCACACTGCGCTCTCAAGTTACGCGTGCTTTCAATTCCTCCATGGAGGTATTCATCGAGGTGACCGCTGAGGACATCCCTGCCAACAAAAAAATCAGGACCCACCGAGCATTTTTCACCTTTGTGGCGGTAGACCAGAATGGCAAACCGATTGAAGTGCCTGAAGTAGTGCCTGAAACACCAGAAGAAATTGAATTTTACGAAGGGGCGTTAAGAAGAAGACAGTTGCGATTGGTACTAGCCCAGCGGATGAAGCCAGAAGACGCCGTAGAATTGCGTTCCATCTTCAACTTGGACAAGAAATAAAGCGAACTTTTATTTTTAATATACTCGTTCCCTAAAGGAATGAATCACCGCCTCGGCAGCAGTTCTACCTGAGGTCATTGCCGCATTGATGGATCCATGCAAGAGGTAATCTCCAGCCAGAAAAACCTGGTCTGTTACCTTGCATTCCGTAAATGGAATACTAAACTTCAAGTCCCCTACTTGGGGTAAGGCATGTGGGATGAAGTAGGTTTTCAGATGTTTGAATTGATCCGCCTTGGTGCCAGAAATCTCCTCTAATTCACTTTGAACCGACTTTATTAACTCCTTCTCAGTCAATTCTGTATCCAATACAGTCACAGAGAGTAGAGACTTACCAATTGGTACATAATCCTTGGAGACATCTTCCATAAATACCAAATTGTTGATTACCCGCTTTCCAGTGAGTAAACCAATCATTGGCCGTCCCAAGAAGGATTTGGGTGCAGCAAAATACAGGTTAATCACCTTACGCGAAGGCGCAAACTGACCTTCCAACTGCTTCATCACTTGATCCGGCTGTACGGCCGCAATAATTCGATCTGCTTCAAGTTGAGTCCCATCCGCAAGCAGGATCTTTCCACCTTCCACACTTGCCACAGGGGTATTGAATCGAATCTCCGTAGTTTGTAGTTGGCCTTTGATCATTTCAGGAATCTGCCCCATTCCTTTTGCGGGTACCGCGGCATAGCCTTGGGAAAACATCTTGAATACAAACTCAAACATTCGAGAACTCGTTTCCAATTCTTTTTCCAAGAAAATACCCCGAAAGAAAGGCCTAAAAAAATTGGTTATGATGGCATCCGAAAAGCCATATTTTTTCAAGTATTCCTGGGTTGGCAAAGTAGGTTCTGCAAAAATTTCCTCAGCACTCTTTTTTTTCAATTCCTGGGTGAGGGTAAACACCTTCACCTTATCTAGAAAGGTTCCCACCCTGGAAACCGCCATTCCCACTAACTTTAGTGGATTTCGGAGCGGATCCGTGAGGATATAGGAATCCTTGCCTTCAAAAATAATTGCTCCAGGATCAAAATTCTTGAGTTGCAAGGCTTGAAAATCAAGGTATCGCTTCGCTTCAGGATAGGCTGTATTCAACACCTGAAACCCATGATCGAGTCGGTAACCCTCCACGATATCGGTTTTCATACGTCCCCCTACTCGATCTGAAGCCTCCAAAATCACAGGTGAAAAACCCGGTTTTTCCAGTTCCAATGCGGCTATCAAGCCAGAAAGGCCGGCACCTATAATAAATATCTTCTTTTCGCTCATCTGATGATCCACTTTATCGAGGAAATTCCTCAAAAACCCTGTTTTGAGGTATTTTTTTTCTTTAACTCGTTCCACTCAAAAGAGTTTGCAAACTAGCCTCCAAAAAAGATTTGATAAATGGTCTGGCTTTACTCTTGCTTTGTAGTAAACTCGAATAATAAAAGGACTCTATGATGAAGCATCTCTACTTTTCTATTTTTTTCCTTGTGTTCGGCTCTTTGGCTACCCAGGCACAGGGCTACTTTCCGCAACCTGGGAATTGGCAATCCAAATCTCCCAAAGAACTGGGATTAGATGCTGCGAAGCTTCAAGAAGCCATCCGATTTGCGGAAACGCATGAGAGTTCAGAAAATCGCAACCTAAAAATCGCTCATTACGAAAGTAGTTTTGGCAGAGAGCCATTCGGTTTTCCTGTTGGCCCCATGAAAGAACGCGGTCCTGCGACTGGATTGATCATTTACAAGGGATATGTAGTCGGCCAATGGGGAGACCCAGCACGGGTAGATTTGACCTTTAGTGTGGCCAAAAGTTTCCTTTCGACTACCGCAGGCTTGGCCGTGGAAGCAGGTTTGATTCGCTCGGTTCAAGATCCAGTTCATCCCTACATGGCGCCCATTTACCCTTATGACCCCTTTCGCTTGGCAGTCAACAAGGCAGATCACCTAGGCCAAGAAGATGTATTTGACCTTTTCGACACCCCGCACAACCAGAAAATCACTTGGGATCACTTGCTGAGACAGACCTCGGACTGGGAAGGTACCCTTTGGGGCAAGCCGGATTGGGGTGACCGCCCTTCAGAGGGAGTGAAGCAAAAAAGAACCCGAGATCAACGCGAACCGGGTAGCAGTTATGAATACAACGACACGCGTGTCAATGTGTTGGCCTTAGCCCTATTGAATGTATGGCGAAAACCACTTCCTCAGGTATTGAAAGAAAAAGTCATGGATCCCATAGGGGCTAGCCCAACCTGGAGGTGGACGGGATACGAAAACTCCTACGTCGTCCTGGATGGACAAATCATCCAATCCGTGAGTGGTGGCTCCCATTGGGGCGGAGGCATGATGCTTTCTGCCTGGGATCAAGCAAGATTTGGCTACCTCACGCTACGCAATGGAAACTGGAATGGAAAGCAACTTATTCCAAAAACATGGATTGAACTTTCCAAAACTCCTACTCCAGTACAGCCTGATTACGGGATGATGAATTATTACCTCAACTTGGAGCAAAAGCAAATTCCAGCTGCACCCAAATCTGTTTTTCTTCACCTAGGCGCAGGTTCCAACATAATCTACGTAGACCCAGAAAACGACCTATTGGTCGTGGCTCGATGGATCCCCAATGGAGACAAAGCCGAATTGATTCGACTTATTTTGGAAAGTTTGCCTACAAAAAATTAACTGATCTTTCGGTCGGAAATTTGGGGTTGCAGGTAAAGTTCTTGCTCGGACTTGGACAAAATTCCGTAACCCAGTTCCAAAGGGGAAGGACCAATCCAACTGCTTTTTCTACCAGAGAGCGTAAGTTTTCCTTCTTTTCGATCTAGTGTCAAAATCCCAAATAGGACTTCTGCATAGGGGCAGGTTCGTGACAGGGAAGGATAGGCAGCATGGGTAGCAGCATCCAAACTCAAGTGGCTGTGCTTTTCTCCTACCCAATAGTAAGAAGCCGAATTCAAATGCAAATAGGAAACTCCTCCCAGGTTGAGAAACTGGTCTACATGGGCATGTCCATTGATGGCAAGGATGATTTTGCTGGCATGAGCACTCAACAAATTTTGGATCTCTTGTGCATTGTCAATCGTATAGATTCCTGCAATGGGCTGATGAGAAAGAAGGAGGACAGGTTCTTTTGAATTTGTCAATTCTTGGTCAAGCCAGTCCAGCTGGGCTTCACCGATGTAGGAGGCATAGCCAGCAGTGGATTTCGGGGACCCTGGATCATTCCCGTCTAGTACCACTATCCGAATCCCTTGAATTACCTGGGCATAGTAAGCTGCCGGCATGCCGAAAGTTTGAATCACCTGCTCCTTCGTGTAGCCCTCATCCAAATCGTGATTGCCCATCACATGCAGGGAAGGAATGGGGTCTTGATTAAATAAATCAATAAAGGGCTGGTTTTCTTTTTTGGGAATGGCAAAATCCCCCAGTTGGATTTTGGCATGTGGAGGTACGCCTTTTAGGGCATCTAAAAATGTTTGTAGCCGAAAGTCAGCATCATGAATGATATCCTTGTGCAGATCCGTAATCAATCCCAGTCGAAGGCTTTGCTCCTCTCCAGCCCACAAGTCTAGAATTGCCGGTGGCAACAGGAAAGAGCAGCTGGTAAGTAGGGTGGATTTGATAAAACTTCGGCGATCGGGATACATGATTGGAAAAACAAGGCAATTGAAAACTCGAGAAACTTACAATTTTTTATAGAAAATCAGTGCGGGAACCAAACCCATTTGAGGGTGTCGGTAGGCATCCGGAATCTCCCCAATCACAGAAAAACCTAGAGATTTCCAAAGATGAACAGCCTTTTGGTTGGACTGAATTACAAAATTGAACTGCATGGCTAGAAATCCTCGGGATTTGGCTGTTACTTGGGCGAATTCCCCCATCCAGCGTCCCACACCCTGCCCCTCCGCATTCCGAGACACCACAAATCCTGCATTGCAGATGTGATCACCCAAACCTTCTTGATTGGCCTTTAAGTAAAAAGTTCCTACCACAACCCCTCCGTTTTCTACAACAAAAGTGGCTTTATCAGTACCCATCCAATAGCCCATCATCGATTCCTTGGTTTTGTCTAAGGAAAAAACATAGGTCCCTCCCTGTCGAACCATGGGTTCTAAGATTCCCCAAAGAGCCTTTTCGTCTTTATCTGTGGCAATTCTAGCAGAAGGAGAGAAATTCATTCAGGAGCAGATTGGTGGATAGGATTAACATGAATTGAACCATCAGGATTGTGGAAGTTCTGAAATAGTCCGGGATTTAACAAGACCAGATCTAGCAGAACTTCATGGAAATCTTATGCAAGGAAATACCAATTTTCAAATTGGAGCGATATATTCGTCGAATCAATAACCCATGCAGTCAAGTTCCTACCAAAAAGTAACCGGATTTTTAATGGCCATCTCCTCGGCTATATTTTGGGGCATTTCAGGAACCTGTGCGCAGTTTTTATTTCAAAGCAAGGGCGTAGATCCTGCATGGCTGGTTACTTGGCGCATGTTGTTGGCTGGCACTCTGCTTGTGATTTTTTCAATGGCCAGGGAGAAAAAAGCAGCGCTAGCCATCTGGAAGACCCCCGAAAATGCGGGCAAACTTTTACTCTTTGGAATTCTAGGCATGGTCGCTGTGCAGTACACCTACTTCTACAGCATTTCCCTTTCCAATGCAGCCACCGCTACAATCTTACAATACATTGGACCCGTGTTTATCTTGGCTTTTTACGCCCTCAAAACCAAAACTTGGCCAGTATTGGGTGAATACTTAGCATTGATTTTCGCCCTTGCAGGCACCTTTCTTTTGGTGACCCATGGCTCTACTGAAGCCTTGGTCATTTCGGACCAAGCACTTTTTTGGGGCATTCTTTCTGCCTTGGCTTTGGCTTTTTACACCATCCAACCCGTAGGATTGTTGCGTAGTTTTTCACCCGCAGCCATTACGGGTTGGGGCATGTTGGTTGGTGGGATTGTATTGTCCATCTGGACGCAGCCATGGAGTTTTTCAGGCACCTGGGATGGGGAAACCTGGCTCGCCTTTGGGTACATAGTGATTTTCGGAACCGTCCTTGCCTTCTATTTCTTCCTTACTTCCGTCTCCAAAATTGGAGCCACATTCGCCAGCCTACTCTGTAGTGTGGAGCCACTGGCCGCCACCCTTACCGCCGTACTCTGGCTAGGGGTATCTTTTTCGGGATACGACTGGGCGGGGACAATTCTTATCCTATCCACGGTAGCCTTGCTAACACTTTCCAAAGAAAAGGCAAAGAAGTAATCCGAATTAAATTCGGGCTTGGTAGGTATACAAATCGAAGTATCTCCCTTTTTTGGCCAGGAGTTCTTCGTGCTTGCCCTGCTCCACCACTTGCCCTTGTTCGATCACCAAAATTTGATCTGCTTGACGGATGGTGCTCAGGCGGTGAGCAATGACGAAGGTGGTACGCCCATGCATCAACTCCTTCAAACTCGCCTGAATCAAGGATTCCGATTCCGTATCCAGGTTGGAAGTAGCCTCATCCAAAATTAGGATTTTGGGATCTGCCAAAATCGCTCGAGCAATGGCAATTCGTTGGCGCTGTCCACCCGAAAGTTTGACGCCTCGCTCCCCAATTAAGGTATCCAACCCTTGTTCAAAGCGATCTGTGAATTCATGCACATGGGCGGCTTTGACGGCCAATTCCAACTGTGCTTCCGAAGATTCAGGTCTTGGGAAGAGGATATTTTCTCGAATAGTGCCCTCAAATAGAAAGTCATCTTGCAAGACCACGCCCAATTGGGAACGGAAAGCATCAAGCGTGATGGTTTGCAGGTCATGCCCATCCAAATAGACTACTCCGGAATCCGGATTCAAAAAGGTGGCTGCCAACCCGGCAATGGTAGTTTTTCCAGATCCTGAGGTCCCTACCAAGGCAGTGACCGAACCAGCTGGTGCACCAAAACTAATTCCTTTGACCACATCCTTGCCAGATTCGTAGGCAAAGGACACGTTTTCAAATCGAATATCCCCTTCAATAACTTCTAAATTTACTGTGCGCTTTTTGTCATCTGCTTCCAAGGGCATGTTCATGATTTCTTCCGTACGGTCCAAGCCTGCAAAGGCTTCCGTAAGTTGGCTACCGATATTGGACATCTGCACAATCGGTGCAATCATAAATCCTAGGTATAGCGTAAAGGCCAGAAAATCGCCAAAAGTCATTTGACCTTGCATGATTTGGTATCCTCCCAATCCCATGATGCCGGCAGATGCCAATCCCAGAAGTAAAGCCCCTGCAGAAGTCACAAAACTCGTGGCAGTCAAACTCGCCTTCACATTCAAAAACAGTTCCTCAACCCCTTTTTCAAAAGTCTTAATTTCTTGATTTTCAGCATTAAATCCCTTAATCACTCGAATTCCACCTAAAGTCTCGGTAAGTCTGCCCGTGACTTGGGCATTGATTTTTCCCCGCTCCCGAAAAATAGGTCTGATTTTACTAAAGGCTTTGAGGGAAACCAATCCAAAAATCAAAACCGGCAACAACACAAAGGCGGTCATCGACGGGCTGATGGAGATCAATAAGACCAAAGAAATCATTGCCGCCAAACCTCCACCGATCATTTGGGCGAAGCCCGTCCCCACCAAGTTTCGAACTCCTTCCACATCGGTCATGATTCGAGACACCAACTCCCCTGTTTTGGAATTGTCAAAAAATCGAATGGGTAATTTGATGATGTGCTGTTGCACTTTGGAACGCAATTTAGAAATCAGGTGCTGTGCCTCTACACTTAGGATTTGGGTGAGCGCATAGGAAGTCACTGCCTGAATAAATATGGCGAGCACCACCGCAAGGATCAACCATTTCAACTGTTGCAAATCGTTGCTTGGGATGACTTCATCAATCAAAAATTTGGTAGCTCCAGGAAGTACCAAACTGGCAATTCTACTGATGATGATTAAAATTAGGCCAATAAAAAGTTGCTTTCGCCGTGGCCAGATGATGGTAGAAAATACTTGACGAATAGTGACTTTACGTTCCTTCTTGGGTGCCATGAAATTGGAAATAAATGAAGATTGGGTAATAAAAAAGCCTGTTTCTGAGGAACAGGCTTTTAAAATTCAAACTTGATTGCTCTAGTTGGACTTAGTCAATACGTTGGAAATCAAGGAAACTTTTTCGATGGGCTCGGAGGCGTTGGAATAAATACGAACCACTGAATTTTGCTTACCCACCTTGCCAGTGGAATTGAATGAAACCTTGATTTCAGCGGATTTTCCAGGTGCTACTGGCTCTTTAGGCCAGCTTGGCACCGTACATCCGCAGGTGGCTGCCACATTGGAAATGATCAATGGCTGCTTGCCAGTATTGGTCAAAACAAAGGTATGCGCTACTTGCTGCCCCTGTACAATATCCCCAAAATCTTTAGAGTTTTCTTTGAAGGTAATCACAGGTCCTGATTCTTGTGCTTGAACTTGAATTGCAAGAGCCAAAACAAAGAAGCTGAAAAGAAATGCTATTTTTTTCATAAGAATGTGGTTTAATGTTCAAATATTTAAATTTTGACGCAGTCTTCAAAGAAACAGCAAGGAAATGAAATAAATTCCTATCCCTGCAAATAATTTTTCTTTAAATATTACCTTGCCTACACTCAAGAAGAGAAATCAACCCTCACTTTCCCCCTATTCATCTACTAACCCTTTGACAAAAAATGAAGGGGAAAAATTGACCAAATACAATTCTTCAGAGGCACGGGTGAAGGCCGTATAGAGCCAGCGCACAAATTCGGTATCCACTTGCTCCTCCACCAAATACCCTTGATCGATAAATACTGCCTTCCATTGTCCTCCTTGGGCTTTGTGACAGGTGATGGCATAGGCAAACTTGACTTGCAGTGCATTCAAATAAGGATCCTTTCGAATGTATTCCATGCGCTCAGTCTTATTGGCCAGGTCGGCGTAATCCTCGCTCACTTGCTCATAAAGTGATCGGTACTGATCGCGTGTCAGGGAGGGGCCTGAAGAATACAAGGCATCCAAAATGACTTTTGCCTCAAAATAGGGTTCCTTCGCATAGTCTAGAAGTCGCAACTCTAAGGTGGCAAATCGCAATCCATAGCGGTCCTCGAAATTTCGAATTTTCATCACTTCCACCAGGTCTCCATTGGCTAAAAAATTGACCTTTTCGGAATCAGCCATGTAGGTGTAGTTGTTTTTAACAATCATCAATAAATCTCCAGAACAAATTTCATCCTCGTAAAAATGAATCGTTTGTCGGATATAGCCATTGTACTGCACTGCGGATTTATTGGATCGGGTGATGATGCAGGTATTCTCAGTGCCGTACTTGGAATAGGCATAGCGTAGGCCATCCTCCAACTTTTCTGAAGTCATCTTAAAAATGTCTTTAAATAAGTGGGTTTGAATTTTTATCGCTGCTTTTTCTGCGCCCAGTTCATTTCGGAGGCTTGTGGCATTAAACAAAATCCCCGACTCCAATTTTTGGCGCATGACTTCCACCAATTCTATTTGATCTGCATGCAAGCGGTAGTGCCGGAGTAAGTATTCCGCATCCAAGGCTGGGCTGTATTGGCTTCCTACAGGAGGTAATTGTGCGGTATCACCCACAAAAAGTAGGCGATTTCCCTCTCCTGAAAAAGTGTAAGTGATTAAATCCCACAGGAGGTTTCCAGACATCCCCCCATCATCGGCAAGCATGGAGGACTCATCTACGATAAATAAAGTGTCCTTGAAGTAGTTTTTCTGAAGCGTAAAACCTGCCCCTAGGGTACCGGGATCACCTTTAGGTTTGTAAATTATTTTGTGGATGGTGAATGCTGATCTTCCGGAGTAGGTACTCATTACTTTTGCTGCTCTACCTGTAGGAGCCAACAGCAAGGGCCGAAGGTCTAGTCGAGGAAGAATTTTGACGACTGCAGACAAAAGGGAAGTTTTTCCGGTACCCGCGTAGCCTTTTAAAATAAAGACCGGCTTATCTGCAGATGGCTTTCGGAAAAAATCATCCATTTTTACAAAAAAACTAGCCTGTCCCAATGTAGGTTGAAATGGAAAACTCTTTCGAATTAATTCGGAAGGAGTGGGAAGTAGGGAGGTAGGTTTGTTCATCGCTTAACGAAAGTACATGTCAGAAGACAAGATCAGCAAAGAAATTGAGTCTAAATTTGGTAACCGGCTCCGAATACGAGTCAATGGGGTTTTGATCGAAGAAAATAAAATTCTGATGGTCAAACACAAAATGAGTACAGAGCGTGATTTTTGGTCCACTCCTGGTGGAGGAATGCAATTTGGTAGTACTGCCCAGGAAAACCTTTCCCGTGAATTTTTAGAAGAAACGGGTTTGCACATCGCTGTAGGCAAATTTATGTGCATCAATGAATACCTAGACCCACCTTTGCACGCCCTAGAGTGTTTTTTTGAGGTGAAAAGAATCAGTGGCAATGCTATTTTGGGAAATGACCCTGAGTTGACTTCAGACCATCAAATTCTTTCTGAAATTAAGTGGATGAGCTACTCTGAACTTCGGTCCTTGGATAAAAAAACCATCCATCCCCTATTTCTTGGAATAAAATCGCTCGAGGAATTAGTATTGTGTAAAGGATATTTTAATTTTGAAAATAAATGCCTAAAATAGCACGTTTTAAAAACCTTCAACCTTAATTGGATTTCTAAACCTTACTCAAAATGAATCTAACAAAAGTTCTCTCACTCGTATTCTTTGCAATTGCTGCCTTCCTTGGTTACCTCCTTTGGAAAGGTGTGGATGACGTTGTAGAACAAGAAAAAAGAGTTGCCTTGCTAGAAGCAGCCACTATTGAAAAACTCGAAATGCTTCGTGATGCACAATTGGCCTACCAGGCTGCTAACGGAAAATATGCAAGCACTTGGGATTCTTTAAAAACATTTATTGAAACTGGTACGATCTGGATCGTGCAGCGTACCGAGACTACCAAACTTTTGGATTATGGAGCGGAAGAAATCAATGTTTCCTACGATACCATTGGTTCAGTAGCAGTAATGGATTCTCTTTTCAGTCCAGCAAAACACCCTGATTTCAAAATTGAATTGTTACCTGTAGTTCCAGGTTCTGGAGGAAAGCAATTCGAATTTTTTGCTGATAAAATTGAAAAAAAAGGTGGTTACAAAGTCAGCGTATTTGAAATTCGTGACCCAGCTCCTATCAATCCAGAAAGAAGAGTCAATAACAACGAAAAAGCGCTACGCGTAGGATCAAGAACTGACGCTTCTACAGAGGGTAACTGGAAATAACCGGTACGAATCTTGGAAAATACCCTTCAAGTACAGACAAGTGATAAGTTTGCTGCTCAACATACAGCGAACTTATCACTTTTTCTTTACCCCTCTTCTTTACACATTTTTGCCAGAGATAAAAACCAAAGTATAACCGCTATTCATTCCTATGAGCGAATCGGTTGGAAAAAATTGGAAGACATCTTGTCTTCTGATTCACTTACCAAATTAGATATTCCTGCCAAAGTGTATATTCATGAAGAATTATTCACTTTGTTGCCAGGAGTATTTTTTCAACATGGGAAAGAAAAAGAGTATTTGCAACTGGCAGGTAAACTTCCCTCTTCGCCCCATTTTTTTCATACCGGAGTAGACAGCAATAATATCCAATTGCTGACTTGCATTTCTGAAAAATTGCATCTTCAGTTTTCCAAGCGGTTTTCGGAACTCAAATTTTACCATGGTGCGTGCTCGTTTCTTTCCTACCTATTTAAGGAGCGATTCAACTTAATTGGCCAGGAAATTTGGGTCAATCTCCATGATTCTCAATGCTATGTGGCAGGCTTTACGGACCAAGAACTTTCGGTTTTCAATCAATTTGAAGTAGCATCTAAGGAAGACGTATTGAAATACGTCATGATCCTTATGGAAACGCTTCAGCACGATCGCAACCATGCACGAATAACCCTGTTTGGGGCCAATTCAACAAATGAAATTACAGAAGACTGGGGAAAAACCTACTTCGCAAATTTTAGGTTGCTTCGCCCACATGCCAACCAAAATTACAGTACAGGCCTATCCTTGGACAAATCACCGTCAATTTTTGAATCCTTCTGGCATTACGTCTAATCATGAAAAAGATTGCCATTTTCCCAGGTTCTTTTGACCCGTATACTAAAGGGCACCACGACATCGTGCTTCGAAGTTTAACGCTTTTTGACGAGGTGATTATAGGCATAGGCTACAACTCCGCCAAGAAAAATCGTTATTTCGACATTGACTTAATGGTAGAGAAAATTGAATCCGTGTACCTGGAACAACCCCGAGTGTCCGTAGTGGTCTACAATGAATTAACTTCTACCCTAGCCAAAAAATACAATGCCCAATTTTTAATTAGAGGCTTGCGAAATACTACAGATTTTGAATACGAAAATACGATCAGTCAAATGAATCGTTATTTGAATGAAGAGTTGGATACTGTGTTTTTAATTACTTCACCTCAATACGCTGCCATCAGTTCAACCGTAATTAGAGAAGTACACCGCTATGGAGGTGATGTCACCGAATTCCTTCCTTATTCGCTTTAAGCGCTTTTTGGATCTCCCAGGTATTTTTTAAATAAATAACGCATCGAAGGATAGGAATCAATCAAGGCTGTTTTTGCTTCAACCGCAGAGAGCCACCTAATGTCATCAATTCCTTCCTCCTGTTGAGGCTCCATTCCCTCATCATTGGTACAGGACATGCGGTACCAATAGGTTTTCTTTAAAATACTGCGCCGATTTTGGGTATAGGTATGCCAGGTGGTGCAGATGTGATCTCCAAGACGAACCTTTACATTGCATTCCTCCTCCACTTCCCGTTTGGCACATTGCTCAGGAGTTTCTCCTTTATCAAACTTCCCCTTCGGGAAATCCCATTTCCCTAACCGATGAATCAACAATACCTTTTGCTTTTTTTTGACTACGCCTCCTGCCGCCTTGACAATCAAAAACCGGCTCTTCACAAATGACTTAAGTTCTTTTTTTGCTGAGGTTACCAAACTAATCGAATCCAGTCTTTTCATTTTCCGGGTTCGCATGAGGTAGAGAATTCGAATCACCAAATCATGACTAGGCTCAAAAAAAACTACATCACCTTCCCATTCTACGTCTTCCGGAATTTCATCCACCTGCTGATAGCTGTGTTCAAAAGATCTGGACGAATCCAGATCAGCCAAGGATACTAGTTCCAGTGGCTTGTCGTTCACAAAGATTTTCATAGGGAATGTTGACAAATAGTTTTGTTCCGTTCAAAAATGCATAAAAAATTGTAATAATCAGCAAAGGGTTTAAGATTCATCTAGTTCCTCAAATGAGAGACCCAAGCCATTTATTTCTTTCCTAAAAAAAATCAATGGCAACCTTCTCGGACCTGAGGAATCCCTTATTTTTACATCATGGAAATTCTCAACCCAAGCATCGCCGCTGAAGTAGCGCACTACCTACTCGAAATTCAAGCCATCCGTCTTCAACCCGAAAAGCCATTTACATGGGCTTCAGGTTGGAAATCACCCATATACTGCGACAATAGACTTTCGCTCTCCTACCCTGCCATTCGGAATGCCATCAAAGGCAACCTCATTCAGGCAATCAAACAGTTCTTTTCGGGGGCTGAGGCCATCGCCGGGGTAGCCACTGCCGGCATTCCGCAAGGCGCCTTGCTCGCGGATCAACTCGAACTTCCATTTATTTACGTTCGATCCAAACCCAAAGGGCATGGTATGGAAAATATGATTGAAGGAAAGGTAGTCCCCAAACAGAAAGTTGTGGTGGTAGAAGACCTGGTGTCGACCGGCGGGAGTTCACTTAAGGCAGTAGAGGATCTTCGAAACGCAGGGTTTGAGGTTTTGGGCATGGTGGCTATTTTCTCTTATGGCTTTGAAGTTGCAGATAAGAATTTTGCAGCGGCTGGAGTCCCCTTGGTTTGCTTGAGTAATTACGATGCCCTGCTCCCCCAAGCCCTGAAAGAAAACTACATCGATCAATCGACTCTAAGCTCTCTTTCCGAATGGAGAAAAAATCCTAGTGGCTGGATGAAATAAATTGCTCTTCATCTCCAGCAAATAAGGATCATTCCTCATTCAAGAATAGATTTTGTGAATCAACAAATAAATTCATGACTGTAAGCAAAAGACTTAAACTAGGAGAAGGGAAAATAAGTGGCTACTTATCTATCTTTTTAGCAGTTGTTTGTTTTGGAACAGTTGTTTGTGCTTTTTTTCCAGAGTATTTAACCACTGCAGATTTTCGTCAATTTTACAACCCAAATTCCATCAAATGGATTTTCCTGGGTGTGCTTTTAACCTCTTTCGGTTTCGCATTAACAAGTTTCATTTTAAGTAAAAAAACCAAACTTGGATTTTTAGGGATACTGATTATTGCAGGATCAATATTTCTTGCTTCAGGCCTTCCAGAATACCAAAGCATTGAATCAGATTCATTTACAATAGGGATGGATTGGCTGCTGATAGATATTTTAATCTCATCTATCGTTTTTATTCCGATTGAACTTTTTCTTCCAAAAAGACCACACCAAACCAAATTCCATGAAGAATGGAGAACAGATTTGATCTATTTTATCATTAGTCATTTATTGATACAGGTAATTGGGGTTCTCATTAAGTTACCTGCAGAACTGATGTTTTCCAACTTAGGACTTTCCACCTTGCATTCATGGGTTCAGCGTATTTGGTTTGTGCCTCAACTATTCCTTGCTCTATTTATTTCAGACCTTTTTCAGTGGACAGCTCATTATTTTTTTCACAAAATTCCCTATTTGTGGAGATTTCATTCCGTCCATCACTCCATTAAGGAGATCGATTGGCTAGCAGGATCAAGGCTTCATTTGGTGGATTTAATTGGTGTAAGGGCATTTTCTTTTATTCCCTTGTATGTATTGGGATTTAGCCCTACCGTATTTACCAGTTACATCATTATTGTATCCTTCCAGGCAGTATTGGCCCATTCAAATACTCGAATTAATTTTGGGTTTTTTCGTTATTTGATTGTGACTCCCCAATACCACCATTGGCACCATGCCGATGATCCCAAGGCTTTCAATAAAAATTTTGCAATTCATTTCCCATTTATTGATATGATTTTTGGCACCTATTATCCAATCAGTAATGCCTGGCCAGAAAGCACAGGTTTAGGAAAGGTGAAATTTCCTAAAGGATTTATTAAACAGTTTTTTTTTCCATTTGTAAAGAATCCAGAAGCGGATAACGCTATCAAATCACCAAGTGAACGGTGATAAAAAAGTACTCACCCTAGTATGTAAACTGATTTCCTATTGGTGAATTTGAAAAGAAGCGTCCTTTTTTATTGAATACAAATAGGTTCAATTTATTCCTTCGGAAACCAAGTCGCGTACATAGGGTAATTTTTTGCCGTTCGCAAGATGACTTCCCGCATGTTTTCACCAATAGCTTTCACCTTCTTGGCAGGCATACCTGCATAGATCGATCCTGCTTCTACCACAGTGCCCGCAAGAACTACTGCACCCGCAGCAATGACCGCATCGGAATGAACGATGGCACCATCCATCACAATGGCACCCATCCCTACCAACACTCGGTCATGAATGGTGCAACCATGGACGATGGCATTGTGCGCAATTGATACTTGATTCCCAATGTAGGTTCCAGCCTGCTTGTAAGTGCAATGGATCACTGCCCCATCCTGAATATTCGTGTCGTCCCCAATTCGGATTTCATTCACGTCACCACGGATGACCGCATTAAACCAAACGGTACAGTTTTTTCCCAACTTTACATCACCTACTACAGTAGCATTTGGTGCCAACCAGCAGTTTTCTTCCATTTCGGGTTTCAATCCATTTACCTCTAAAATAAAAGCCATCTTGTTTTCGCTTTTTGCTTCGTTTGCAATTCTGATGGGAAATTAAAACATTTCGAACAGTACTGCTTCTTTTTTGTCAAATTCAATGGTGCTTGCCCCCCCAATTCTTTTTCAGCCCCAATTCTCTTTTCAAAAAATGGTAGTTTAGCAAAGCAAAAAGAAAGAGCCATCCTAAAATGATATTCCACCTGATTGCGAAAAATTCGGCCCATGGAGAAAACCTTATTTGACTTCCCAATCCGAAAAATAATCCATTTGGACATGGATGCCTTCTATGCCTCTGTGGAACAATTGGACCATCCTGAATGGAGAGGAAAGCCCCTGGTCGTGGGTGGTAATGAAAGTCGTGGAGTAGTGGCAGCAGCAAGTTACGAGGCTCGGAAATTCGGCATTCACTCCGCCATGTCTTCTGCATTGGCCGCAAAAAAATGTGTAAATCTAATTTTTGCCAAACCTAGATTTGACCGCTACAAGGAAATTTCCAGTCAAATTCAAAACGTATTCTTTGAATACACCGATTGGGTAGAGCCCCTCTCCTTGGATGAAGCCTTTTTGGATGTTACCGAAAATAAATTGGGCCTAACCTGTGCCGTACAAATCGCCTCTGAAATCCGAGAAAAAATCAAAGCAAAAACAGGCCTGAATGCCTCTGCAGGCATTTCATACAATAAATTTTTAGCCAAAATCGCTTCTGATTTGAATAAGCCCAATGGGCAAGCGGTCATCCTCCCCGAGGAAGCCGAGGCTTTTCTTGAAAAATTACCTATTGGTAAATTCTTTGGGATTGGGAAAGTGACTGCTGAAAAAATGAGGCAAGTCGGCATTCACTGCGGGAAAGACTTGAAGGAATATTCTCTGCAATATCTGGTCAAAAAATTTGGCAAGTCCGGCGAACATTATTTCCATAATGTCCGTGGAATTCACCTTTCCCCGGTACAAGCACATCGGGAACGGAAATCCTTAAGTGCGGAAAATACCTTCGAAAAAGATCTCTTTTTACCCCAGGAATTGGAATCACAATTGGATTTAATTTACCAAGAACTTCTTTGTCGGTTGAAAAAAACAGGGATACAAGGTCGGACCCTCACCCTAAAAATCAAGTACAAGGACTTTTCACTTCAAACCCGAAGTAAAACATGGGAGCGTTTTCCAAATGACTCACAGATTTGGCACACTGCCCTTGAACTGCTACATCAAGATTCGCTATCCAAACCCATTCGATTGCTAGGATTGGGTGTTTCCAACTTTTCTGAAGGGGAAGACAGCGGAAGTATCGCTGAACAATTGCCTATTCCCTTTTAAAATCTAAGTTCAAAAAGGAGAATAATCCTGCCATTTTGTCTGTATTTTCTTAAATTTGCAATCAGTTACACTGCTTTTGCGTTGTAACTGGAGTATTCCTCAAAATCTGAATTCCCGATTACGCTTACCAAATAACCGCATGGATCTGATCAAAGACATAGACATTCTAGCTCCTGAAGAAGCACAAGCCTGTGATTTCAAGACTACCGAAGACCAAAGCACCGGTAAAGAAAAAAAGGTGTACATCGAAAGTTACGGTTGCCAGATGAATTTTTCGGACTCAGAAATTGTCGCGTCCATCATGAAAGAAAATGGCTACGATACCACTTCGGACGTTAAAAAAGCGGATGTCATCTTCCTCAATACCTGCTCGATCCGAGAAAAAGCCGAACAAACCGTTCGCCATCGACTCACCCATTTCAATGGACTGAAGCGCCACAAGCCCAGCATGACCATTGGGATTCTTGGTTGCATGGCTGAGCGACTCAAAGAAAAACTCCTGGAGGAAGAGAAGATCGTAGACCTCGTCGTAGGGCCAGATGCCTACCGTGACCTTCCCAATTTGGTAGCGACTGCAGAAGACGGACTCAAGGCCATCAACACCTTTTTGTCTCGAGAAGAGACCTACGGCGACATCTCCCCGGTTCGTCTGAACTCAAATGGGGTATCGGCCTTTATTTCCATCATGCGTGGATGTGACAACATGTGCTCTTTTTGTGTGGTGCCCTTTACCCGAGGTAGGGAGCGAAGCAGAGATCCTGAATCCATTCTTGCCGAGGCGAGAGACCTTTGGAGTAAAGGATATAAGGAAGTCACCCTATTGGGTCAAAATGTAGACTCCTACAAATGGTCTCCCGAGGAAAACAACAAAGCCCGATTGAATAAAAAAGAGGGAGAAGTCACTAAGGTCATCACCTTTGCCAACCTATTGGAACAAGTGGCCCAGGTAAATCCGCTCTTGCGGGTTCGATTTTCCACTTCCCACCCCAAAGACATTACCGACGAGGTCCTACATACCATCAAAAAGTACGACAACATTTGTAAATACATTCACCTACCCGTACAATCCGGTAATTCGAGAGTGCTCGAACTGATGAACCGAACCTATGACCGAGATTGGTACCTGGATCGGGTCCGGGCCATTCGAGAAATCCTGGGCGAAGAATGTGGAATATCCTCTGACATGATTGCTGGCTTTTGTACCGAAACGGAAGAAGAACACCAAGACACCTTAAGTTTGATGGAATGGGTGAAATACGACTTCTCCTACATGTTTTACTACTCCGAAAGACCTGGTACCCTTGCTGCCAAAAAATATGCAGATGACATCCCCTTAGAAACCAAAAAGAGAAGGTTGGCCGAAATCATCGAAAAGCAAAGCCAGATTTCTCACGATCGAAACCGTTTGGACCTTGGAAAAGAACAAATCATTCTGATTGAGGGCACCTCTAAAAAATCAACTAGCGAATTACGAGGAAGAAATTCTGCCAACAAGGTGGTAATTGTTCCTGGAGAAGGATTAAAACTTGGAGATTATGTGCGGGTGAAAATTACCGAATGCTCTCCTGCTACTCTTTTTGGGGAAATACTGGAGATAAATCCATCCAAGCTATGATTACTGCACCAGAAATTCAAAGTGTCAAGCAACGATTCGGGATTATAGGTCATAGTCCCCTGCTCAATCATGCCATTCAGGTGGCCATGCAGGCGGCTCCTACGGAAATGACTGTACTGATTACTGGAGAGAGCGGTAGTGGTAAAGAAAGTTTTTCCAAAATCATTCATTCCCTCTCCCTCCGTAAGCATGGCAAATTCATTGCCATCAACTGCGGCGCCATCCCAGAAGGCACCATTGATTCCGAATTGTTTGGTCACGAAAAAGGTTCTTTCACTGGTGCACATGAGGCCAGAAAAGGGTATTTTGAAGTCACAGATGGGGGCTCAATTTTCTTGGATGAAATTGGCGAGATGCCCTTGGGCACGCAAGCCAGACTTCTTCGCGTATTGGAAAATGGAGAATTCATCAAAGTAGGCTCCTCCAAGGTACAGAAGACCAATGTGCGCGTGATTACGGCCACCAATGTCAACTTGATCAAGGCCGTAGAAAAGGGGAAATTCAGGGAAGACCTCTACTACCGCCTAAATACAGTTCCCATTTTTGTTCCCCCACTACGAGAGCGTGGAGAGGACATGCTATTGCTTTTCAGGAAGTTTACCGGTGATTTCTCAGAGAAATACCACGTCAAGCCCATCGCCTTGGATGCTGCCGCTCAGGAGGTATTGCTGCGCTATCCCTTTCCGGGGAATATCCGTCAACTAAAAAATATAGCAGAACAAGTATCGCTACTCGAGGAAACCCGTGAGGTAGATGCAATTACCTTGTCGCGCTATTTGCCAGAAGCCACTACACGATTGCCCTTGGCCATAAAAGGAGGAACTTCGGAATCCATGGATTTTTCGGAAAGAGACATCTTATACAAAGTTCTTTTCGACATGAAAAAAGACATGAATGAATTAAAGAAACTCATTCTAGAATCTTACCAAAGTGGAGGAATCAATTCCTCTCTGATGCAAAAACATCAGGGTCTATTTGAAGATATGGAGTCTAATATTATCCCTAAGGAGGTTCCTGAGACACAATCCCAATTTACCATGCCTTTGATGCTGGAGTCGGGTAGCAAGGAATCCCCAGATGGTCCGGATTACGAGGCGGAAGTGTTTGAGGATATTGTCCATGAAGAAGACGACAATTCCCTTTCCCTTGAAAGAAAGGAAAAAGAAATGATTTTAAAAGCGCTTCGAAAGCACAATAACAAACGAAAGTATGCGGCCAATGACCTCGGGATATCCGAACGAACGCTTTATCGAAAAATCAAACAGTATGATATTGAATAGATCTTGGCTCCTCTTGCTCCTGCTTTCCGTTGGATTACCTGCTTGCTCTGTCAAGTACAGTTTTACGGGTACCAATATCAATTACGAATTGGTGAAAACCTTTTCGGTGGAGAACTTTTTCAACGACTCAGGGAGTGGTCCTGCCAACATGGAACAGCGATTTACCGAAGCATTGAAAGAATATTACCAGCGAAATACCCAACTGGAACTTGTTCGAAACAACGGGGATTTGCAGTTTTCTGGATCCATAGTCCGCTACTCCCTATCCCCGCAGGCAGTGGTATCCTCTGGAGACCCGAATCTTCCCGATCGGGCTGGGCAAATGCGATTGACCATTGCTGTTGAGGTTGAATATGTCAATTTGAGTAATGAGGAAGAAAATAAAAAGCAGACCTTCACCTTCTTCCAAGACTATGACCCACGAACCACTACCTTACTGGATGTAGAAAGTCAATTGGTAGAAGATATATTTGAAACCATCATTCAAGATATTTTCACAGCTACTGTAGCCAACTGGTAAATTCCGTATATTGAATTCAAATTAACTGCTGTGAACGCAACTCAATTACTAGAACTCATCCAAAAAGCAGATCAGTTGGAAAAAGCGGATTACCTCCAACTCAAGAAAGTCCAAAAAAACTTTCCTTTTTTCTACGTATCCCATGCACTTTCCACTCGGTTTGAAGTAAGAAATCAGGAAAATAGTCCTTCCCTTCCATTAGCAGCTATCACTAGTTCAGATCGGGTATGGCTCAAGGCTTGGTTATTTAAACCACTAGATTCCCCGATGAAGGAGACAAAAGCAGAACATGGCGGAAAAGAAGAAGAAAATAGTCCTAAGCCAAAGATAAGAGTTGCGCCCAAAGAGGATTTAATCGAAAGCATTAAACGAAAGGAAAAAAAGGAAATTCTTGATTCCAAAAAGCGAGAACAAATCGATCTGATCAAGGCTTTTAGTAAAAAGGAAATCAAATTGGCCACTATAAAAGAAATTGAAGCCAACCAGAATAACGAGAATTTAGCGGTCGCCAGTACCAACTTAAATGATGGTGTCATCTCCGAGACCTTTGCTAAAATTCTTCTTCAGCAAAGTAAAAAAGCGCAAGCAATTGAAATTTATGAGAAGCTTGCTTTGAAGTTTCCCGAGAAAAGGGCTTACTTTGCGGACTTAATTGAAAAATCAAAAGAATAATTCAATACTTATGTTTACGATATTAATCAGTGTGATTTTGGTCTTGGCCGTACTACTCATCTTGGTAATCCTTGGACAAAACTCCAAAGGTGGTGCAGGTGCTGCATTTGGTGGCAGCGCTTCACAAATCATGGGGGTAACCCGCACCGGAAATGTGCTTGAAAAAGCTACTTGGATTTTGGCTATTTCAATCATGGCACTTGTACTGGTTTCTTCAGTACTTTTTACCAGCGGAGAGCCCAACCAGTTTTCTTCACCAAATATTGAAACTGCCAAAGAACAGGCTGTAGCACCAGCATTTGGAGATACTCAAAATGCACTACCCGCTCAGGATGCAGCTCCAGCGGATACCACAAAATCGAACTAAACAAAACCTAGTCAAATTGATGAGCCTTACTTTCGGTAAGGCTCTTTTTTTTGTTCCACTGACAAGGAGATGACAGCAGGTTTAAGAAAAAAGAAATTTTGGCAGATGGATTTGTCCTAAAAAATGCCAATTCAGAAAGATTACGGAAGATTTAGCGCCGATTTGTCAGAATCAAGCGTGATTCCTTCCTTGGCACAAGAAGTGCAGAGAAGTGCAGGTAAGTTTACTATAACCCTTAACATTTTATATCTATGTCAAAAGTGAACATCAAACCACTTGCAGACCGCGTATTGGTTCAACCAGCCGCTGCAGAAGAAAAAACCGCTTCCGGTCTTTACATTCCGGACACTGCAAAAGAAAAACCTCAGAAAGGACTTGTAGTTGCAGTAGGTAACGGCAAAAAGGATGAACCATTGACGGTAAAAGTTGGAGACACTGTGTTGTACGGTAAATATTCCGGCACAGAGTTGAGCGTCGATGGAAATGGCTACCTCATCATGAGAGAGTCTGATATTTTCGCAATCCTATAAGTACATCTATTCACCCTGAAAAAAAATTACAAAAATGGCTAAACAACTATTTTTCGATACAGACGCTAGAGATCAACTCAAAAAAGGCGTCGATGCACTTGCTGATGCAGTGAAAGTAACCCTTGGTCCAAAGGGAAGAAATGTTATTCTTGATAAAAAATTCGGTGCTCCTACCATCACCAAAGACGGTGTGTCTGTAGCAAAAGAAATTGAATTGAAAGAACCTATTGAAAATATGGGTGCTCAATTGGTGAAGGAAGTTGCTTCCAAAACTGCGGATCAAGCAGGTGATGGAACGACCACTGCCACTGTATTGACGCAAGCGATCTTCGGTGTAGGGATCAAAAACGTGGCGGCAGGTGCTAATCCAATGGACCTCAAAAGAGGTATTGACAAGGCAGTAGCTGCTGTAGTGGCTGAATTAAAAGCCAACTCTAAGCCAATCTCTACCTCTAAGGAAATTGCTCAAGTAGCCACTGTGTCTGCGAACAACGACGAGGAAATCGGAAAGATGATCGCCAATGCGATGGACAAGGTAGGAAAAGACGGAGTCATCACTGTAGAAGAGGCAAAAGGTACAGAAACCGAAGTAAAGACTGTAGAAGGTATGCAGTTTGACCGCGGCTACCTCTCCCCTTACTTCGTGACCAACACCGAGAAAATGGAAGTGGAACTGGATCATCCGTACATCTTGATCTACGACAAGAAAATTTCTTCCATGAAGGAATTGCTTCCTGTACTAGAGCCAGTAGCTCAGTCTGGTAAGCCTTTGTTGATTATCGCAGAAGATGTAGATGGGGAAGCACTTGCTACCCTTGTAGTAAACAAAATCAGAGGTGCCTTGAAAGTAGCAGCTGTAAAAGCTCCTGGCTTCGGTGACCGAAGAAAAGCCATGTTGGAAGACATCGCTATCTTGACTGGTGGCACTGTCATCTCTGAAGAAAGAGGTTTCAAACTAGAAAATGCGACTCCAGACATGCTTGGAAGAGCAGAGAAAGTGAACATCGACAAGGACAACACTACCGTAGTAAATGGAGCTGGCGATAAAGGAGCAATCAAAGGCAGAATTGCTGAGATCAAGGCACAAATCGAAAAAACTACATCTGATTACGACAGAGAGAAATTGCAAGAGCGTCTTGCTAAGCTTTCTGGCGGCGTAGCGATCCTATATATTGGTGCGGCTACAGAAGTAGAAATGAAAGAAAAGAAAGACCGAGTAGACGATGCCTTGCATGCGACTAGAGCTGCGGTTCAAGAAGGTGTAGTTGTAGGTGGTGGCGTAGCGCTTGTTCGTGCTGCTTCAGCCCTTGACAAATTGAAAGGTGATAATGAAGACCAAGATACAGGCATCAACATCATCCGAGTAGCAATCGAGGCACCTTTGAGAACCATCGTCAGCAACGCAGGTGGAGAGCCTTCTGTTGTGGTCAATAAGATCCGTGACAACAAAGGCAACTACGGTTACAATGCACGTACGGACAAATACGAAGACCTATTCAAGACAGGTGTCATTGACCCAACTAAGGTAACTCGACTTGCCCTTGAAAATGCGGCTTCTATCGCAGCCTTGCTTTTGACTACCGAATGTGTGGTAGCAGATGTGAAGGAAGACGCTCCTGCTATGCCTCCAATGGGCGGCGGCGGAATGGGTGGCATGATGTAATCCAACTTACTTCCAATCAAAAAGGAGATCCCATTGAATCTCCTTTTTTTATGCCTTAAAATTCAATTTTACTTCTTGAGTGTACGCTGAATAAAGGACTTCAAATCCTGGCGGAATTGGGCAGCAGACGGCAAGTGCGTGTACATCATATGACCTGCTTCGTAGTAGGTCATTTTGATTCGATCTGTAGCCGAACTTGGCAATCCCATGTGAGCGATGGAATGCTCCACGCCATGAAAAACTGTAGCCAAGTCGTAGTAGCCATTCATGATCAAGACCTCTACGTGTGGATCTTTACTCAGCGCTTCCGCCATGTCTGGCACGGTAGTCACCGCGGCATCTGCACCCCAGAAATTGTTTCCCTGGTGCTTCCAATCCCACTTAAATCCTTCTTTAGCATACGCAGAAGTGGCATAGCTCAGGTCCTTACTCACGCCCAAACTTCCATGGTAGTAATCCAAGAAACCCATGGTATAAGCCGGTGAAATGGCATCACTCTGTGGATCCGTAAAGGCCGACATGGCCATGGGGTCCAAGTTGATGCCTTTGTAGCGGGAATCCAATCGACCGACCGTCATCCCCTCTTCGCGGAGCAGTTCTTGGTAGTATTCTCCTGGAGTAATGCGCAAGTTTGCACGCTCCCAAACGGCTGAAGTAATTCCGGTAAATCCTTCCAATTTTTTGGCAATGGAAGACTGCTCTGCAGCGGTAATTCGGTTTCCTTTAAACAAGGCCGGAGCATATTCCTTTTCCACGAATTCGCGCACCTGTTGTACAAAGGCAGGAAGATTACTTCCTGGGTTGGCCACCTTTTTATGATACCAGCTCGTCGCTGCTACGGTAGGCAAATACACGATGTACGGTAAGTCCTCATTAGGGGCAAAAAACAAGGTGCGCAGGTCAAACACAGCAGACACCATGATGACCCCATTCAAGGCATAGCCCTTGTCAAGCAAATAATTCATCACCCCAGCATTTCGGAAGGTACCGTAGCTCTCTCCCAAAATGTATTTGGGCGAATTGAGACGGCCATGTTCCTTCAAAAACTGCATGATAAACAAACTGGTGCTGCGAATATCTTGGTCCACACCCCAAAAATCAGCTCCTTTGGAATCGCCAATTGGTACGCTCAAGCCTGTTCCTACCGGATCCATCATGACCACATCGGCTACGTCTAAGATGGAAAACTCATTATTGGTCAGTTCGTAAGGAGCAGCAGCATTGTAATTGGGATCATCCACTACAATGCGCTTCGGACCCATGATGCCCATATGCAGCCAATAGGAAGAAGATCCAGGACCTCCATTGTAGGCAAACACGATGGGTCTATTTTTTTCTGGATTATCCTTGAAATAAGCCGTGTAGCCATACAGCGCGATGGGCTTGTTGTTCTCGTCCTTCAGTTGGAGCGTGCCCGCCTCTGCTGAAAGTGGAATTAACTTCCCCTCTAAGGTAACGGATTGCTTGGACTTCGCTACTTCTCCCTTGGGTAAGGTACTTGTTGAAGCCTCTTTGGTGGTTTGTGCCATACTTATTCCGGAAAGGAATAGGAGGAGCAGAAAAACGTATTTTTTCATGTGTTTGTAACTAGTATTTGGTGAAATGTATTGAATTTAATCTTGAACTACCTAAACAAAAAACCATTGAGGAAAAGTGCACTATCCCAATTGGTCAAAGTGAAATTTACAAATTGAAAATCTTACCAAATTTGATCGCTTTGATGTCTTGGTCAGGCTTGCCCAAAAGCAAATTAAAGGAATTGCTAGTGAAGTTCTTCTCCGACCTTCAACTGATAGCATCGTTCGTGTAAATGAAATCCCATTTTTTCATAAAAAGGCGCGGCATCTTCGGCTGAAAAAAGAAAAAGTCTAGCCTCTGGCGCCTGATTTCGAGCGACTTGGATCAATTGCCTACCAATTCCCATCCGTTGATAGGCACGAGAAACTGCCAAGTCAGCGATAAAACTTCGGTAGCAGAAATCCGATAAGCCACGGAGCAAGCCCACCAATTGACCTTCCGATCTTGCCGTGATCAGCAAATTAGTTCCTTTAATCATTCGCTCTAAAAGCAGTGGTTCATCCATAGGTCGCCTGGATGACAAGCCAGAATCTTCTAGGATGAATTGAAATTCGTTTAATTCTATGGATAATTCAATTTGATAAGAAATCATGGGTATAGATGTTAAATGGGAAAGTATTTTTGGCTATGTTTGCACCTCGCTAAAGGAGAAAGTTCTTTAGTTCAAGTTCGGGGTGTAGCGTAGCCCGGTATCGCGCCACATTTGGGATGTGGAGGTCGTAGGTTCGAATCCTGCCACCCCGACTTAGTTAAAATTAACATCAAATAAAGCCAGCAAAATTCTTGTTGGCTTTTTTGTTTCTGCGGTGTAGCGTAGCCCGGTATCGCGTCCCGCAGGATTGCGGGAAGGTCGTAGATTCGAATCCTGGCACCCCGACTTATTTTTTTCTTTACTTTTTTTCTTTAGAAAACTTCTTTCTGAAGATTTTCCAAAAATTCTCCACTCCTTCGTTGACCTGCACCTCGTCGCTAAGTAGGAACCCAAAGGCCTGAAGTTTCTCACTTTTTTCAAGTGTAATTTTTAGAATGCCCACCAATGGAATGAACAAAATCATTCCAGAAATTCCCCAAAGCCATCCCCCGACTAAAATCGAAATGATGACGGCAAAAGCATTTACTTTAACCTTCGAACCTACCACCATGGGGGTAATCAGGTTGTTTTCTAACAGCTGAATTCCCCACAAACAGACGAAAGTAAGCAAAGGGTAAATGAGGGAATCTGTGGTTAAAAAAACGTAGAGAATGGCAACTACAGAAGAAAGAAAAACCCCTACAAAAGGGATCAAATTCATAAGCGCGATAAAGACAGCAAACAATATATAAAACTCAACTCCTATGGAGTAGAAAAATATGCCCGCCAAGAACGTAACAATTCCCGTCACCCGTATCATGCCCACCAAATAGTACTGGATCACTTGCCCTGAATCGTTGACCCAATGAAGAACGTTTTGCTGATTCTTGGAGGAGTACCTCACTAGAAATTCGGCGAAAAAGTCCTTGTAATACAGCAATAAAAAGGTGTACAAAGGCACAATTCCAATTAAGGTAAGAGACTTTCCTGTTGCAAAAAGGGTCTCATTAAAGTCTATGGAACTCATAAATGAATCCAAGCCAGGGGCAGCATCCGAAGAAATCCATTCCTCACCAAACAAGAGGTTAATTTCTTTGGAATAACGAACCAACTTTCCCGAAATATTGGCTTCTATTTCAGGTATTTCACGAATCAACCCAAACACTTGATTCAACAGGAGGTAGAAAATTCCTATTACAAGAATCGAAACCAAAAGGATACTAGATCCCACCGCCAAACCTCTTGGAAACCGCTTTCGCTCAAACCAAGAAGAAAGAGGATACAAGGCAAAGGCGAAAAAAACACCCCACATCAGCGGGACAAAAATAAAAGAACCTTCTTTGGCTACCCATGCACCTAAAACTAAGATTATGAGGGAATAGGCACTGTATTGCACAGATTTCATTTGAACAACCCAATGATGATTTAGGTAAGATAAGCATTAGACTCCTGAGTTGGAAGCGTATTGACCTAAATTCCTAAAGAGGATTTTTTTTGCATTTTCTAATTACCTCTGACAAGGATCACCAGGCATCAACTGATTGAGGAATAGCTTAAATAAATTCTTATTTTTGAAGGTATACAAGTTAGCCCTTATCTGGAAAGGCGTTTTTTTCAACTTCCAGGTAGCACTGAGTACCGACCAAATCGAAAACCTGCTTCAAACCTATGAAAACACTAATACTAGTTCTTTTTCTTTTTTTCCCTATTCTAGGCTTCAGTCAAGCGCGAGTAGATACCGTTTCGGTTTACAGTACTTCCATGAAGAAGTCCCTCCAAGCGGCAATCACTTTTCCCTCTTCGTATCAAAAGGGCCAAAGCCGCTATCCTGTAGTTTACCTCCTCCATGGAGGCTCAGGGGCATTTTCGGATTGGCATCAAAAAGTAACTGAAAAAGAATTGGTCAATCGCATGGCAGAGGAGCATGACCTCATCATCGTCACTCCAGGAGTAGGTCCCGCCAGTTACTATTACGATAGTCCCCTTTTGGATTCGGTTCGCTACGAAACCTACATGATACAAGAATTAATCCCCTTTATAGACCAACAATACCGAACACTTTCACAAAAAGAATCTAGAGCCATTACCGGGCTTTCCATGGGAGGACATGGAGCCATTACCTTAGCTGCCAAGCATCCCAATCTATTTATAGCTGCTGGAAGCATGAGTGGGGTAATGAACATTGATACGGACCTATGGAAGGTGGGAGAAGACTTTAGAAACTTACGGAAAAAAGGGCAAATTGAGATGCTCGGCGCAATCAACTACCAGGCTCCCCAATTCAATCCATACACCGCTGTAGGGTTGGTAGACCAACTCAAAAACCAAAAAATTCACCTCATCATCGATTGTGGGGTGGACGACTTTTTAATTGAAACCAACCGACAAATGCACTCGCTTTTGATGGAAAAGAAAATCGCCCACGAATACATTGAAAGACCAGGTGCCCATACTTGGCCTTATTGGACAGAGGCCTTGCCCGTACAATTTTTCTTTATAGCTAACTACCTGCAAAGAATTCCTTGATTGCAAAGGATAATTCAATTTTCGAGCCTTAATCAATTCAATTCAATTTACCTACAAGTTTTTGCTTATTCGCTCATGTCTCAGTTTGATCCCATTCGCCCCTTTTACGATGCAGAAGTTAATGCTGCCATTCGAGAGATTGTGGATGACAGTATGCTCACCGCCATGATGCAGTTTACTTTTCCAGAGGATTCTAGTCATTCCTGGAAGGAACAGATGAAACACACCCACTCCTTGCGTGATTTTCAGATCAACTTTATCTACCCTGCAGTAAAGAAGGTTTTGGAAATGAGTTCGGAAGGATTGACACTAGGAGGATTTGAACAGTTGGAACCCAACACCGCTTACTTATTCATCTCCAACCACAGGGACATCATCCTAGACACCTCCTTACTCAATGCCAGTTTGTATGAAAATGGCTTGGTGATGACCACATCAGCCATTGGCGACAATTTGATCAAAAAGCCTTTTATACACATCCTATCTAAGTTAAATCGGAATTTTGCTATTCGTAGAGGCCTTAGCGGACGAGCGTTATTGGAAAGTTCCCTTCTCGTATCCCAGTTTATCCAGAAATCACTGCTTCGCGAAAATCGATCCGTGTGGACTGCGCAGCGGGAAGGAAGAACGAAGGACGGAAACGATTGTACACAGAAAGGTGTATTGAAAATGCTTACCCTAGGGGAACAGGGCAGTAATCCCTTTGGTTTTTTTGAAAAAATCCAACTGGTTCCGGTCTCCATTTCCTACGAATACGATCCAACAGACTCCTTAAAAATCCCTGAATTGATTGCCAAAGCCAAGGAAGAAAAATATGTGAAAGGGGAAAACGAGGACTTTATCACCCTATTGAGTGGCATAATGGGTCCTAAAAAGCGAATTCATATTCAAGTCAACAAACTACTTGATGAGGAAATTAGTCAACTCAACAAAGAGGATCTTACACAGAACGAAAAGTTGGGCAAACTTGCTGAATTCATTGATCGAGAAATTTGGAAGGGGTATAAACTTTGGCCCAGCAATTACATTGCTTACGATCTTCTTTACAAGAAAAGTCAGTTTACAGACCACTACAGCCCCGCAGAAAAAGAAAGTTTTGAGAAGCGCCTTTCCCAAAAAGTCAATCCAAGTAATTCCTTGGAAGTAGAAAACTTCCTGCGCATGTATGCCAATCCTGTGGTAAATCAACTTGGACTGTAAATTCTGAAAAACCCTACTCGATTTGCAATGGATCAAGTAGTTGAACTTTTTGTCTTCTTTGACCTTGAAAAAAGCAGCTTTCCTCAAAAAGGAAATAAAATGTAACTGAGAAATACGTAGTTTAGGAAGTAAACTTTTTCTTCTATGAAAAAAACGGCACTTCTCTTCGTAATCTACCTTTTCCTTTGGAATTCTAGTCCTGCCCAAACAAGTAAAATAGCGGTTGGACACATTCATACCCCATTAGGAGAACTTTGGATAGAGTTGGATGATCGGACTCCAAACCACAAAAAAAGTTTTATTCAACTCGCAGAAGCGGGCTATTGGGATTCGCTCACTTTCAATCGGGTCATTCCAAATTTTGTAGCGCAAGGGGGGTGCCCGGACACGCTGGCTGGTTTTACCGATCCAGAATACCTCCTAGAACCTGAATTTCACCCTGAATTGAAGCATATCTATGGGGCTTTGGGAGCAGGTCGTGACGATAATCCAGGTAAACTTTCTGCCCGGTGCCAATTTTACATCGTTCAGAATCCAGCAGGAATACCTCGACTAGATGGAGATTACACGGTATTTGGAAGAATCATCAAAGGGATGGATATCGTCGACCGTATGGTGAATGTAGCGCGAGATCCAAAAGACCAACCGCTTGAACCCATCTCCCTTCAAGTCAGCATAAAATACCTGAGTAAAATGGAATTCTCTGCACTATTTTCCCCAACTACCCATGAATAAGCCTATCCGGATTTTGGTAGTGGGCTGTGGAAACATGGGCGCTTCTCATGCCAAAGCCTATCATGACCTCCCCGATTTTGAGATATGTGGACTTGTATCTCGTGGAGACTCCAAGTTGCGCCTACAAGAGAGGTTAGGAAGCAACTATCCCCTATTTGAAGATTTTGAAACCGCCTTGGCCAGGAGCCAACCCGATACGGTGTGCATTTCCACCTACCCAGATACCCATGAAGCATTTACCTGCAAGGCCATGGAGGCTGGCTGCCATGTCTTTTTGGAAAAGCCCTTGGCATTTAGCCTAGCAGGTGCGACTCGAATTGTCTCCAAGGCCAAGGAAACCAATAAAAAGGTAGTGGTAGGCTACATCCTGCGCCACCATCCCTCCTGGATCAGATTCATTGAAGAAGCGCAAAAATTAGGCAAACCCCTGGTGATGCGGATGAATCTCAATCAACAAAGTCAAGGGTACATGTGGGAAGTCCATCGAAATTTGATGAAGACCCTTAGCCCAATCGTGGACTGCGGAGTCCATTACATTGATGTGATGTGCCAAATGACCCGATCTAAGCCGGTTTGGGTTTCTGCCATCGGTGCACGACTGAGCGAGGAGGTTGCAGAAGACAACTACAACTATGGGCAACTCCAAATTCGATTTGAGGATGGATCAGTGGGCTGGTACGAAGCAGGATGGGGTCCGATGATCAGCGAAACCGCCTTCTTTATCAAAGATGTCATGGGTCCCAAAGGGGCAGTATCTATTGTCGCCAAAACTGCCAGTGCTGCAGGGCAGTCCGATCAAATCGATGCACATACCAAAACAGAATCCATTCTAGTCCATCACGCAGCATTGAACGAGAAGCAACTTTTCACCAAAAAAGACGAATGGATAGACCTGAAGGATGAGCCCAACCACCAGGAGTTATGCAACCGAGAGCAACTCTATTTTTTGCAGGCAATTCGTCACAACATTGACCTTACCGAACACTTGGAAGATGCACTGAATAGCCTGAAAATTGCATTTGCTTGCGATGAATCTATCAAAACAGGAAAAGGAGTAGCCTTATGAATAACCAAAGAATAATCCTACCAAGAATCCTTAATTCGAACGAAAATGGAAAATAAAACCATCCTCATCACGGGTGGAGCAAGCGGTATCGGGCTTGCCATCGTTGAAAAATTTGCGGCTGAAGGAAGTCAAGTTTTCTTTATTGATTTCAATAAAACCGAGGGTACTGGAGTCGAAAAAAGTAGCAGAGCAAAGGGAGGAAAAGTCACCTTTCTGCATGCCGACATTCAAGACGAACAACAAGTGATTCAAGCCATACAGTCCATTCCTAGCAAACTGGATGTATTGATCAATAATGCAGGAATAGCCCATGTTGGAAACTTGGGAAACACCTGCCCAGCAGATTTTGATCGGCTGTTTGCAGTGAATGTCAAAGGCCTATTTCTCTGCAGCCAAGCAGCCCTCCCCAAGTTGATCGAAGATGGGGGTGGATCCATTCTCAACATGTGTTCAGTAGCAGCTACGTTAGGAATACCGGACCGCTTTGCCTACAGCATGACCAAAGGGGCTACTCTTTCCATGACCTTGAGCATCGCAAGAGATTACGTGGACCAAGGAATTCGCTGCAATTGCATCTCACCGGGAAGGGTGCACACTCCCTTTGTGGATGGCTTTTTAGCCAAAAATTATCCGGGCAAAGAACAAGAAATGTTTGAGAAGTTGGCCGCTACACAGCCTATAGGTAGAATGGGTACTCCAGCAGAAATTGCCGAAATGGCCTACTTTATCTCTTCCGATGCCGGCAAGTTTATCACCGGTTCCAATTTCACTGTAGATGGAGGCTTTTCTGGAATAAAAATGTAGGCACCTCCACCCTATTCTGGTTTTTAAAACACGCTAACCCTTACATCCGCATGAAACTAATCCGATTTGGAGAACCTGGCCACGAGTTACCTGGGATTGAAACCCCTACAGGCAAACGCCTGGATTGTTCCTCTTTCGGTGCCGATTGGAACGAAGCATTTTTTGGAAGTAAAGGATTAGAGCGCCTCCGTCAGTGGCTGAAAACCCAGGAAAATAGTTTACCTGAAATCCCATCAGGCAGCCGTCTTGGATCTCCCATTGCTCGACCTTCTAAAATTCTGTGCATTGGACTCAATTACCGAAAGCATGCCGAGGAAGCCAAAATGCCTGTTCCAGAGGCACCCATCCTCTTTATGAAGGCTAGCAGTTCCCTCTGTGGCCCTTTTGATCCCATTTACATCCCTAGGAATTCCACTCAAACTGACTGGGAAGTGGAACTGGCCGTGGTCATTGGCAAACGCGCAAAGTACGTCCTTAAAGAAAATGCCTACGACTACATAGCCGGCTATTGCCTTCACAACGACGTGAGTGAGCGAGACTTTCAACTTCGACAAGGTGGACAATGGACCAAGGGAAAGAGTGCGGATCACTTTGCTCCCCTTGGCCCCTACCTGGTCACCAAAGAGGAAATTCCAGATCCACATCAACTCTCGATTTGGCTGAAGGTCAATGGAGAGCTCCTTCAAAATAGTACTACTGCTGATTTGATTTTTGATATTCCTACCCTAGTCTCCTATGTCAGCAATTACATGACCCTCCTTCCGGGTGATGTCATTTCTACAGGTACACCTTCTGGTGTTGGGATGGGGCTTCCCGAGCCCCGGTACCTAATTGCAGGAGACCGCGTGCACCTAGGCATTGAAGGCCTAGGAGAATCTGAACAAGTAGCACTTATCGACCCAGAAGAATGAAAATTGATTCTCACCAGCACTTTTGGAACTACCATCCGGATCGCCAAGAGTGGATAAGCACAGAAATGGGGAGGTTGAAACGAGATTTTCTTCCCGAAGACCTTTACCCCGTTATGCAAGCCTTTCAAATCTATGGATGCATCGCGGTGCAGGCAGAAGAACACCTGCGAGAGACGGAGTTTCTACTTGAACTTAGCGACTCTCATCCCTGGATTCTAGGTGTGGTCGGCTGGGTGGAGGTGGCACAAGACAACTTAGATGAACAATTAGATTCCTGGAGCCAGGTTAGCAAGTTGCTAGGATTTCGAGAAATCCTCCAGTCTAAGGAATCGGAATACTTTCTCCGTAAGGAATTTGTTAATGGCATACAAAAACTAGGAAGTCGAGGCTATACCTACGACATCCTCACCTATCCTCAGCAGTTACCCGCTGCCTTATCCTTGGTGGACAAATGTCCCAACCAGCGTTTTGTGATTGACCATTTATCGAAGCCAGGTATCAAGACTGGGGACTGGAAAGCATGGAAAAAAAGGCTTCAGCCTTTTGGAGAGCGAGAACTTGTCTATGCCAAGGTATCCGGACTAATTACCGAGGCTGACTGGAAGAATTGGAGTACCCAAGAACTCTACCCATTCCTGGAAATTGCCTTGGAAATCTTTGGTCCCAAAAGACTCCTTTTTGGAAGCGATTGGCCCGTATGCTTGTTAGCGGGTGAATACATGCAGGTGTTTGAAGTCATCGAATCCTTTACAAACCAACTTTCTGCAGAGGAAAAAGAAGCAATTTTAGGGGGTACGGCTCAAGAGTTTTATTCGATTTAATCTTTACAAAAAGTAATTATGGACTTACACTTACGGGAAAAAGTGATCCTTATCTCAGGAGGAGCAAAGGGAATAGGTGGGGCAATTGCCAAAGGGCTCATTGAAGAAGGTGCAATTCCCGTCATCATCGATCCCTCTGAAAAAGAAGGACAAGAACTGCTCACCCTCGCGAAAGGCAAAGCCCTCCACCTTAAAAAAAGGCTCTTTTCCCCAGAAGACTCTTATTCTGTAGTCCAAAAGGTCCTTCAAGTTTATGGTAGCATTGATGGTTTGGTGAATAATGCTGGAACTAACGATGGTGTCGGACTGGAAAATGGAAGCCCAGAAGATTTTTTGAAATCCGTGGAAAGAAATTTGGGACATTACTATTACCTCACGCATTATGCCCTTGAAAGTTTGAAAAAAACCAAAGGATCTATTCTGAACATTTCCTCAAAAACTGCGATCACCGGGCAAGGGAATACTTCGGGCTATGTAGCCGCAAAAGGCGCGCAACTCTCGCTCACACGGGAATGGGCGGTGGAATTGCTTCCCTACCAGATTCGGGTCAATGCCTTGGTACCCGCAGAAGTTTATACCCCCATGTATGCCTCTTGGATCCAATCTTTCCCCGACCCCAAACAAAAACTTGCAGAAATCAGCAGCAGAGTACCCCTAGAAAATCGCATGACCACTGCGGAGGAAATAGCCGCAATGGCACTTTTCCTACTTTCTGAAAAAGCGTCGCATATCACCGGACAACACATTTTTGTAGACGGTGGATACACCCATTTAGACAGAGCCCTATGAACACACGCGCAGAACTAGTTCCAAAAAAATTACTCCTTCCATTTATCCTCATCACCTCTTTATTTGCCTTATGGGGATTCGCCAATGACATTACCAATCCCATGGTAGCAGCCTTTAAGCGAGTCCTAGAACTCAACAATACCCAAGCCTCCTGGGTGCAACTTGCCTTTTATGGTGGCTACTTCACCATGGCTTTGCCTGCTGCATTTTTTATAAAAAAATATTCCTACAAAACAGGCGTGCTTCTGGGTTTGGGCTTATATGGCTTGGGAGCCTGCCTTTTTTACCCTGCAGCAGCCTTGGAAAGCTATGGCTTTTTCCTTTCGGCCTTGTACATCCTTACCTTTGGTTTGGCCTTTCTTGAAACCACTGCCAACCCCTACATCCTGTCCATGGGCAGTGAGCAAACGGCCACCCGGCGGCTAAATCTGGCACAAGCCTTCAACCCTATGGGAGCATTGGCTGGACTTTTTGTGGCCAAAACCTACATTCTTATTTCCCTCCAAAGTTCCGCCACCGACGAGTCAGGCAAAGTATACCTCTTCGATAGCCTAGATGAATCTGCAAAGGCAACCATTCGAAGCAACGACCTCATGGTCATCCGCGACCCTTATGTATTCCTTGGGGTAGTGGTTTTGGCTATTCTGGTAGTCATTGCCCTAGTCAAGATGCCCGAAAACAAGGTAGAAGGGGCTAAATTGGATTTTAACCCCACCCTAAAAAGACTTTTTAAAAATAGAAATTTCGTAGAAGGTACACTTGCACAGCTATTCTATGTAGGGGCTCAAATTATGATTTGGACCTACATTTACCAATATGCAGAAGCCTTAGGAATCTCAACCTACGAGGCTGTAAATTATGCATTTGCCTCCTTGGGGGTATTTTTGGTGGGGCGATGGGTCTGTACCTTTCTTTTGCGATTTTTCCCTGCAGCACGACTGCTAGCAGCTTTTGCTGTCTTGGCCATGGCCTTTACTTTGGGGGCTATTTTCTTGACTGGAATGGCAGGTCTCTATTCGCTGGTTGCCATTAGTTTTGCGATGTCCTTGATGTTTCCCACCATCTACGGGATTGCCCTGGAAGGTCTGGGAGAGGATGCGAAGTTCGCGGCTGCCTTCTTGGTCATGGCCATTGTGGGCGGGGCCATTATGCCTACCCTTCAAGGAATGATTTTGGATTGGGGAGGTTCTGGCTACACGGATCTAGTGATTCTTGGGGTGTCCGAGATCAATTTCTCTTTTTTCCTACCCTTCAGTTGCTTCTTGCTGGTCTTCCTTTTTGCAGTAAGGGTACCGGCTCGTTAGTTTATTCCATCCTTTTCAATGAAAAAATGCAAACCTTTCTTCTAATCTGCGATCTCAAAAATGAACCAGAGGCCATCCAAGCCTATGTGGAGTGTCACCGACAGGTAGACCCTGTAATCTTGCAGAGCATTCGGGATGCAGGAATCCTAGAAATGAGCATTTACCGATGGAGCAACCGACTCAGCATGGTGGTGCATACCACCGATGAATTCAGTTTTGAAAACAAGGCAAAACTAGACCTAGCCAATCCGAAAGTTCAAGAATGGGAGGCATTCTTAGGACAGTTTCAAACTAATCTTCCGGGTACACCTCCCAACTGGCGGTGGGCGCTCACCGAAAAAATATTTAGCTTCACCTCCTGAGTTTTTTGACGAAGGAAATCAAAACGGTCCTTCTTAGGATTCTAAATCATAACCACATGAAACACCTATTAACCCTACTCCTTTTGCTCTCTGGTACTAGCCTAGGCTTTTCTCAAAATCATACCCTCAACTTATGGCCGGGACTCCCTCCCCTACAAAAAATCTCGGATCAACAAGAAAAGTACGTGCAGGAGGGCATTGTTCGCATTTCAAATGTACAAACTCCAAGCATCGAAGTGTATCTCCCCACTCAGCAAATTGCCACGGGCGAAGCAGTGGTTATTTTTCCAGGGGGAGGATACGGCATATTGGCTTACGATTGGGAAGGAACCGACTTTGCAAAATGGTTGAATTCACAAGGGATTGCTGGCATCGTCGTGAAATACCGACTTCCCCTATCCACCTCCCTGACAGATCGGAAGGAAGTTCCCCTACTCGATGCCCAGCGCGCAGTCCGATTGGTGCGTCAGCATGCTGAGGCCTGGCACATTAATCCCAAGCAAGTGGGGATCATGGGATTTTCAGCTGGAGGTCACCTAGCCGCTACCTTAAGTACGTCTTACGCACACGAAGTAGCTCGGGAAACCGATGCAATTGATCTACTATCCGCACGTCCAGATTTTTCCATTTTGGTGTATCCCGTGATCTCCTTCCGAGATGCAGCAGCGCATTCTGGATCCAGAAAAAATCTTCTCGGTGAACAGGAAACTCCCGCTTTGGTAGACCGATTTTCGAACGAACTTCAGGTGAATGCGAATACTCCCCCCACCTTCCTAGTGCATGCCCAAGACGATAGGGCCGTACCCTTACAAAACTCCCTACTCTATTTTCAAGCACTGCATGTGCATGGTGTAAAAGCAGCCTTACACATATATCCCACAGGGGGCCATGGCTTTGCCTTTGGCATGGGTAAAGGGGCCGTTTCAGGTTGGCGAGAGGTATTGCTCGCTTGGATGGAGGAAACAGTGAAGTAAATTGCTTTGCTAAAATTTTACTACTGCATCGGTTCATCTACTTTTTACTAATTTTCAACACAAATTTTGAATTACATGCCCATTCGAGTAGTTGCTTTCGATGCTGATGACACCCTTTGGATCAACGAAACTTATTTTCGTGAAGCGGAAGAAAAATTTGCCAGCCTGCTGGAAGATTTTCTTCCCCAGCATGCCATTAGGAAAGAATTGTACCGCACCGAAATTGCTAACCTTAGCCTCTACGGCTATGGTATCAAAGGATTTATGCTTTCGATGATTGAGACAGCCCTCCGCATTTCGGGTGAAAAAATGCCCATCTCCCTGGTGGAAAAGATCATTCAAATCGGCCAGGAAATGCTTTCCAAGCCTGTGGATTTATTGCTAGGTGTGGAAGAAGTGCTGAAATCACTTCAAGGACATTACCGCATCGTACTCGCTACCAAAGGCGATTTGGTAGATCAGGAACGAAAACTTCAAAAATCTGGATTGGAAGGATACTTTCACCACATTGAAATCATGAGTGAAAAAAGGCCTTCCGATTACCAAAAACTAATCGGACACCTGGATATTCAACCCAATGAATTGGTGATGATTGGCAATAGCCTCAAGTCGGATATCCTTCCTGTATTGGAACTTGGTGGCTATGGCATCCATGTGCCATTTCACACCACTTGGATCCACGAACAAGTGGAGCACGAGATTTCCCACGACCGTTTTTTTACGGCATCACACCTCGGCGAAGCAGCAGGTCTTATCCAATCTTTAGCCTAACTCCATCCATGGATCGCCTCAAATCCTTGTTTTTAGTTCAACTAGCAATCATCTACACCCGCTATTTGATCGGTGGAGCATTCGTGTTTGCCTGCATCATCAAGATCAAGGGAAAGCGCTTCACGACCTATTCCCAAGAAGAGGCTCCTCTTGGCTCTGCCATGCATTTTTTCGAAGTGCTCTACCAAACAGGCCTTTACTGGCAGTTTATTGGATGGGCACAGTTGCTCGCAGGATTCTTGTTGGTGACCCAGCGCTTAGCAAAACTCGGAGCCGTAGCCAATCTCCCCATTATCCTAAATGTCTTTGTAATTACCATCTCCATGGAATTTGGTGGAACCCCAGTAATTACAGGATTGATGCTAGCCGCCAATCTCCTACTGATCGCTTGGCATTGGGGAGAGCTCCAGTCTTTAGTGAATTTGCCTTACTCGCCCGCTGCTCCTGATCTTGAGGAAAATAAGCCCATTTGGGCCATTACAGGACTTCTGCTCTTTGGATTTACAGCCGGATACAGGATGCTGAATGACTTTTATAACCCCTTCCTCTGGTTTGGGGTATGCTTACTGATTGGTCTGGTTGCTTTTTTAATTCGCTTGGTACAGCGTCATCGGTCAAAAAATAGCCTTTTGAATTAATCCTTCATTTGTCCAGGACGATAGGAACGCACCTTTCGTTTTTCCACATCTTCCCGATAAAAAGGAACCTCTTTAAATTGAGCATCCGCATAGCGCTGCGCCTGATCAAAGAAGTGTGGAGAATTTGGATCTGCCTGCTGACCACCAGCAAGGATGGACTTTGCTCGAACCTTTTCTCCAAATTCTACTACGGCTACAAAACTATTGCCCCGGTAGCCATATAGTCGCTTGGTGTTTTCCGTTGCCCGTGCACCATAGGCAGCCAAAGCTCCCCAATTTCCTGAGGCCAATCCGATCGGAATGTAAGGCTTGCTATCATCAAAACCAGCAGCGATTTCTCCGCTGAGGCGTTGGAAGCGATTGATTTCGCCCCAAGGAGTATTCCAGGAGCCGAAGTCAGCATTCATTTGTTCCAAAGTCTGGATTAATAGGGCTTGCAGTTCAGCAGGTGTAGGAATTTTGGCCTGGGAATTAGGTTCTGCAAAGCGCGATAGGCTTCTAAATCGACGCTGGTAATTTTCCCCATAAAAATGCGCGATGGACATGGCTACTGACTCCTTGGAAGTTCGGTAGTCCCAATTGCGAAGCAATTCTAAAGCAGGAGCATAGGGATTTGGAAGCACAGAAGAAATCGACCCAAGCAGTTCAGGAATTAGAAAAGAAAATGCGGGAAGGTAAGGATTGTAAGCAAGTTCCAGAAAGGTGTCCAAATTGAGTTTTCTGGTTTGCTGTTTGAGGAGTTGGCTCGCATGAATGCCTCTAAAATTCTCCTGATCTGGAGCCATGTACCTTGGATAGTCCTCCTTCTTTGGACTAAACTCCCCTGCTGCCGTGAAAGGAGTAGAATTGCAATTTTGAATCCATCCTGTACCCGGATTAAGGATACGAATGCTTTCATCCACCGTATGGAGCCCCTGCCAATCAGTGGCGGGGTCGGATCCATCCACAGATTTTGAAAAATCGATGCTTGGATTTCGCTTTGGGATAAAGTTGCCATGGAAATAGGCAATATTCCCCTCCCCATCAGCAAATACCGTATTGTTGGAACTATTGGTTCGAATATTCATTATCTCCTTAAATTCCGCATAATTGGCCAATTTGGTTCGGGTGTAACTCTGAATCAAAGCTTGCACTGGATTCCAATTGATTTTTGTGGCTACCCACTTTCCTTGCTCGAGGTGGGTGATGGGGCCGTGGTGGGTGCGGTAGATGGTAAACTCTTTTTCCTTCAACTGATCCCCTTCTTTGTATTTTAAAATGATTTGCTGGGTTTCTACCGGTCGGGTTTCGTTTCCATAGCGGTAGCTGTAGTTCCCGTCCTTTTGCGTCACCTCCTCCACAAACTCATCCATAAAGTCCACGAAGGTGGAAGTATGGATCCAACCTGTCTTCTCGTTGAAGCCTTGGTATACAAAAAACTGACCCCAGGTCACCGCCCCGTAGGCATTGAGCCCCTCTTCGCTAATCACATGCACTTCAGGACGAAAATAAAAGGAAGTATGGGGATTGATGAGCAGCATGGCATTACCCGATTCGGATAGGCTCGGCGCAATAGCAATTCCATTGGAACCCTGGGGCTCCTCGAACAGCCGCGGAGATTCTACATCTTGTGCTTGCAGCAAGCCTATGGTAGCCTTGGGCTCGTAAAATGCCTTCAATTTGGCGGTTGAAATCTGCTCCAAATCCCCACCTATGGATCCTTCAAAGAAAAATAGCGGCATCCATGGCTCATACTGCGTGATCACTTGAGGACGCACTTCCGGATGGGTATGCAAGTAATAATTAATTCCATCTGCAAAGGCCACACACAATTCTTTGAGCCATTCTGGGGCTTGCTGATAGGCCTCTTTCGCATCTGCAGTGCTCATGTACAACTGCGCCCGAAGGTCGGAGTACAATTCCTTCTCCCCTTCCAACTCCGCTAGCCTCCCCAAAGCCCAGAGGTAGTTGCGCTCCACTCGTCTGAAATCATCCTCACATTGGGCATACAATAAGCCGAAAACCACATCTGCATCACGAGAGCCGTAGATGTGAGGAACCCCAAAGTCATCTCGAATGATCTCTACCCGATTGGCTTGAGCCTCCCAACGCTTCGCTTCATGCTGTTGCGCGAGTATGGGTGAAGTGTAGAAGCAAAAAACAAGAAAGAAAAAGCTGAGTAACCGAGTTGATTTCATGGGTTGCGAATTTGATTCCTCAAGGTAATATTTTTAAAACTGCTCTTTAAGGGCTTATGAAAAATTCAATGGGATTATTCACTTGATTACTCGCAACCAAGAGCATAAGGGTTAAAATTTTATAAAGTGAGTGATGGATCATTCACGATTTATTCACTAGTTGTCCAGTTGATTTTTCCTTTAATTAGATTTTTCAGGTCAATTATGCCTATTTTTGGTTTTTTAAAACCGTGGAAGTCATGAAAAAAATCGCTGTATTCACCTCGGGTGGAGATGCTCCTGGAATGAATGCCTGTATTCGTGCTGTGGTGCGAACTGGCATCTACCATGGTTTAGAGATCTTTGGCATTTACAAAGGCTATGAGGGGATGATTGAAGGGGATATCAAGCGAATGCAATCCCATTCGGTATCCAATATCATCCAGAGAGGAGGCACCATTCTCAAGTCTGCACGCTCTATGGAGTTTATGACTCTTGAGGGGAGAAAAAAAGCATTTGATCACCTGCAGGCATTGGGAATTGAAGGCTTGGTAGCGATTGGTGGAGACGGTACCTTTACCGGTGCAAAAATCTTTTTTGAAGAATTTGGAATTCCTACAGTAGGTTGCCCAGGCACCATTGATAACGATATCTACGGAACGGATTACACCATTGGATTTGACACCGCTGTCAATACTGCATTGGATGCGATCGATAAAATTCGAGATACCGCCGCTGCCCACGATCGGGTGTTTTTTATAGAGGTAATGGGAAGAGATGCCGGCTTTATCGCAGTAGAATCGGGAATAGGTGGAGGTGCAGAATTTGTCTTGGTTCCAGAAACTAAAAGTGATATTGATCAAATAGTCAAATCATTAAAGAACCTTCGTAAAAGTAAAAGTTCAAGCATTATTGTAGTGGCTGAAGGGGATGAACTGGGTTCGGCTGATACTATCATGAAACTCGTGAAAGACCAAATTCAAGATCCATCTAAAGACTTTAAGGTAACTACACTAGGTCACATTCAGCGCGGTGGAAAGCCTACTGCCAGAGACCGGGTATTAGCCAGCCGATGTGGAATGGCTGCTGTTGAAGGACTCTTGGATGGTAAAACAAATTGCATGGCCGGTGTCATGAATGGGCAAGTGGTCTACACTCCTTTTGAAGATTGCATTGGCAAACCCAAACCGCTAATTCCTGACCACTTGAAATTAATCCACCTATTGAGCATTTAATATGGGCTTTATACCTTTGTTTTTGACTGTATCTGGAGCATGCATGCTATTTTTCTTAACAGTAAGGAACGCTTTGCGAACTAAGTTGATCCTTCAACGAAATTTGCATGACCAACTTGGTATTACCCATCCTGAATTAGGCATTACTTCAGATAAACTGCTTGATCCAGAGGAAATTCAACGAATTTTGAAAATTAGTGCCGCTGAAAAGTCGATCCCTCAAAGTAGTATTGAGGCTCTTAGAGCCCTAAAAGTAAACCAGCACCAGTTCAATTCCTTGATTAAAAAGGCACCCTACAATTGGGTAGCATTTTTTGGTGGGTTTAAGTCGATTTGATCCGTTAAGAAATCAAGGATTTCCCGCTCCTCGCTAGGGTGAAACCAGCGAATCGATGGATCTCTTTTAAACCAAGTTAACTGACGTTTTGCATACCTTCTGGAGTTGCGCTTCAATAGTCGAATGAGTTCCTCCTTGTCGTACTTCCCTTCCAAGAAGTCAAAAATCTCGGTGTAGCCCAAGGTTTGAAGTGCATTCAACCCCCGCTTTTCAAAAAGGCCCTCGGCTTCCTCAAACAATCCCTCGGCTAGCATCTGCTCCATTCGACTATCAATACGTTTGTAAAGTTCCTCTCGAGGCCGATCCAGCCCAATTTTAATGACTTCGAAGGGACGTTTGACATTTTTCTTGGTTCGAAAACTACTGTATTTCAACCCAGTACCTCTCCAGATTTCGAGTGCCCGCATCAAGCGTTGGGGATTGGCTCGATCTACCTGAGCAAAAAATTCTGGATCTACTTCTTCCACAGCCTTTTGAAGCCAGGTTAATCCTTTGGATTGATATTCTTGAATAATTTCCTGCCGAACTTCTGGAGCCACTTCAGGAATGGCATCCATGCCATTGACCACTACATCTGCAAATAGCCCAGTTCCTCCAGTCATAATTACTACCCGATGCTTTTGAAACAAGAATTCCAAAAGATCCAAAGCCTCTTTCTCGTACTTCCTCACATCGTAAGCATCGATGATGGATAAATTATTGATGAAATGATGCGGCGCGGTTGCCAATTCCTCCACAGTTGGCTTGGCAGTACCCCGATTCATTTCCCGATAAAACTGTCTGCTATCGCAAGAAAGGATCTCCGTCTGGAATTTTTTGGCTAGTTTTAAACAAAGGTTGGTTTTTCCAACTGCTGTTGGCCCTACTACTAGAATCAAATACGAAGGGTCAATTGGCATCTGCAAATTTTTAAAAACTAAAAGTCAGGAGGTTTGAGATGAAAAGCAAAAATATCTTGATTGTAGAAAATAAGGAACAAGAACGAAAGCTTTTTGAATACCTGATTGGACAACTTCATCCTTGTGCTAGCGTTGATACCGGTGAAGATGCTTTGAATTACATTGCTCAGAATCCCGTTCGCCTTGTTTTATTAACCCTTCACCTGGCTGATCTCGAATCTCTTGATTTTTTTAAAAATACAAAAAAACTATGTGGTGAGTCCTGTATGCTGGTTGGATTAACTTCCAATCTTCAGCAAGTAAATGTCCCTTTTTACCATAGCCTAGGTTTTGAAGAGGTCCTTTCCAAGCCTATTCGACCCAAAGAATTTATTCTCAAAATTCAAAGTTTATTGGAAAAACAGGAGAAGGAAAAAATCAAAAATCCGATTGTGCCTGAATCCCTTCCAATTCTAAATATTGAGGTGTATCAACAATTGCTACGCTTGAGTACCCAAGAGGTAATTCGCCAAGTTTATGTCGACTTTATTCAGGAATGCCTCAGTCTATCTGAACTATTAATTCCAAACGAATTACCATCAGAGGAAATTTTACGTGCCATTCACACAATAAAAGGGAATTCCGGTACCTTAGGGGCTGAAAAAATTCATGTCGCTGCCAAGAGTAGCGAATCCGCTGCAAGGCAGCAAAAAAGCATTGATTTTGCTGAAAGTGTTCACTACCTTAAAGTCGCTTTCGCGGAATTTCAAGAATATTTGAATAAATACCCCAATGAATATGGCGCATGATCAAATGAAGATTTTGGTAGGTGAAGACAGCTCCATCATTATCAACCTGACAAAAAGTGTATTGGCTTTTGAAAATTACAGCCTAAAGGCAGCCCGAAATGGCAAACAAGTGCTGGAAATGCTCGCTGAAGAAGATTTTGATTTGATTTTGATGGACATCACCATGCCCCAAATGGATGGTATCCAATGCACCAAAGAAATTAGAAAGTTAGCCGATCCAAAAAAGAACAGCATTCCCATCATTGCTATTTCTGGCAATGCTGCCAACCATACCCCAGAAGATTTTCGAAAGTTTGGGTTTGATGACTTCATTCAGAAACCCTTAAACTACGACCTTGTCTTAGCAACGGTTAAAAAAATCCTGAGTTAGTCTATGGCCATCAAATACACCAAACACTTTTTGGACAAATTGGAAAATTTGTTTGCCGCTTCTTCCTACCACCTTCGCTATGAAAAGGGGAATTTTAAGTCAGGTTACTGCCTACTGAAAGAGACCAAAGTAGTCATTATCAATAAGTACTTTCCATTGGAAGGAAAGATCAATGCCCTGCTTGATATTCTAGTTGAATTAGATTTAGACCCTAAAGAATTCAAGGAGAAAGCAAACCAAGATTTCCTTTCCGAATTACGCCAAACCACGCTAAAATTTTGACCATCACCTTTTTGGGAACAGGTACCTCCCAAGGGGTACCGGTGATAGGTTGCCCTTGCCCAGTCTGTCAATCCCTAGATTTTAGAGACAAAAGATTTCGTTCCGCCGTTCATTTGGCCGTTCAAGGTCAATCCTTTATCATCGATACAGGGCCGGATTTCCGAATGCAGATGCTTCGAGAAGGCATCAAACAATTGGATGCAGTGCTGTTTACCCACGAACACAAGGACCATACCGCAGGATTGGATGACATTCGACCATTCAATTTTTACCAGCAAGCCGATATCCCCATCTTTGGTAGAGCAGCAGTACTCGATCAACTTCAACGAGAGTACGCCTATATCTTTAATGATAAAAAATACCCTGGCGTCCCACAAGTGGCTTGCATAAAAATTGATCAGCTCCCCTTTCAAATCAACGGAGTAAACATCACCCCCCTTCCAGTTCTCCATTACAAACTGCCAGTTTTGGGTTTCCGAATTGGGGATTTCAGTTACATCACGGATGCGAACTCTATCCCAGATGAAACTTATGGCCTTTTGGAGGGCTCAGAAATTTTGGTACTCAATGCCTTGCAAAAAGAGCCACATATCTCCCACTTTACCTTGGAGCAGGCGATTGAGCAAGCCCAGCGCATTGGCGCAAAAAAAACCTACTTTACCCATATCTCCCATCGACTTGGACTCCATACGGAAATAGAGCAGGAACTTCCTGAAGGGATGTATTTGGGGTATGATGGACTTAAGTTGCACGTCTAGCCATGCACTTGACCTACCATTTTCTACGGTTCCTCGCTCCGGCACTTTCGGATTCTTTTACAGGAAATACGATCGTAGCCTGCTTTTCTCAAAGCAAAGATGAATTAATCCTAGAGTCTGAAGGTCCTCAGGGAAAAAAGTTTATCCGCGCCCACCTTCTTCCACCTCAAACATACCTTTCCTTTCCGAGTCAATTTCACCGAGCCAAGCGAAATTCGGTCAGCCTTTTTGAAAGCTTGATTGGGGAACAAATCCGTTCCTGCAGGGTGTTCTCCAATGAAAGAGCCTTGAAGTTTGAACTCTCCTCAGGCAAAGTGTTGCTCTTCAAACTCCATGGCAACCGGAGCAATTGCCTGCTTTACCTCCCTGAGTCATCTCAACCAGAGGCATGGTTTAGAAACATCATTTCAGAAGATAAAATTCTCGATTGGAGGACCTTGGATCGACAACTTGACTTGAGTTTGGAGCAATTTATTCAACTGGAAGGAAACGTTTCTCAGTTTTTACCTACCCTAGGACCTGTACCTCGGGCATGGCTCAAGCAAAAAGGGTATCTGGAACTGAATCTAAACGCAAAATGGGGATTGATTCAAGAACTACTAGATCTCTTGGAAAGTCCCTTGTATGCCTTAGTTGAAAAAGAGGGAGAATTGCTACTTAGCCTACTCCCGGAGACGGAGGCAAAGGCTACTTATGCAGATCCCATTCAAGCCTGCAATGAACTGTTTTACCAATCACTGGTACTAGGTAGTTTTGAAAAAGAGAAAAATAGCCTCCACAAATCCTATCAGGATCAACTCAAAAGAACCGAAGCCTACCTCAAGAAATCTGGGGAAAGACTGCAAGAGCTAAAAGATTCTCCTTTCCCGTCTCAACTTGCCGATGTGCTAATGGCCAACCTTCATGCATTTGGAGAGACTACCCCTGAGGCAGAATTGGATAATTTTTACACGGGAGAAAAGGTCAAAATAAGCCTCAAACCCAATCAAAAACCCCAGGACCTCGCCGCTACCCTTTACCGGAAATCAAAAAATCGGCAATTGGAAATTGATCAACTGGAAAAAACCTTGGCTGCTAAAAAAGCGCAGGCCCAGTCTCTTCAATCCTTGCTTGATCGATTAGATGAAGCACAGGATTTCAGGGCATTGAAAGAATTCAAAAAGGAACACAAGGAGGACCTTCCCGCATCCAAAACGGAAGTGAGCAGCCCTTTTAAAGTATTTGAAGTGGAAGGATATACTATCTGGGTGGGAAAATCCGCCAAAGACAACGACGAGATGCTGCGCAACTTTGTACACAAGGACGACCTATGGCTCCATGCTCGGCAAGTGCCTGGGTCACATGTCATCATTCGGAGAAAAGGGATGCCAAACGTACCCCAACAAGTGATGGAACGAGCAGCCTCCTTGGCTGCATTTTACTCCAAACTCAAAACCGACTCCCTGAGTCCAGTAATCGTGACTGAAGCCAAATTCGTCAGAAAAGTGAAAGGATCTGCACCCGGATCGGTGGTGGTAGATAAGGAAAAAGTGATCCTGGTATGCCCCAGAGGACCTGACCAAGACACTGCGCTTCATCCCTAATTTTTTGGATCAACTAGCAATGCGGCCCTTTTTTATCCATTTGGGATAAGAAAGGGCCGCGTTTTTTATTTACCTAGAGGATAAATACCGAGCCGGTCAGGGTAGTCGCTCAACCTAGGTAGACGTCAGTAGGCTTCTTCTGCACTAGGTTGCGAAACAGTACTCCTAGAAGTCCTGAACATCCCCCAAGGATAAATCCCAATACTGCAGTCAATGCCATCAAACTAAGTCCAGAACCCAGACCCATCAAGGCACCCATTTTGTCGGGAAGTGTACTAGAGGTAATGGCGGAAATGTAGAGGGTTTGACCCAACCAGGCCACACCCATGCCCAAGCCTCCGCCGAAAAATCCTCCCCAGTTGCTCGGACGCATCAGTGCAGCCAACACGGTAACGGCAATCATCACCACCCAATAAGGGGTTACACTATTTAAAAAAACTACGACTAGGGTGCTCAATAGGGTGAATAACAGAAACTTCATGGGTAGGCTTAGTTTAAAATCGTTTTGAACAATATTCCTTTTTGATCTTCCTTCTTCTTCAATCCAAAATCTACATAGTCTCCTTTGGCCCAAATGGGAATGAAATTAGCGTAGAATTTACTTCCAGGATTGCCGGATTGACCTCCTGGATAAATGCCAAAGGCCTTCATCGTAGGACCCAACTCCACCACCATTCTCCAACTTGCACCATGTCTACTACCTGTGGCATTGAGGATACCCGCACCGCCTCCCGTGTACACATCGGGTACAGAGAAGGCCTTGAAAGTAGGCACAAGGTGCTGAATTGTTGTTTTCTTGTAGTCAGCCCATCCGTAATCTCCTGCTTCAGCCTCCCATTTATTCATGGCCACCAGTAGTGAATCAAAGCCAACCTGAACGTGGTACTGGGCCGTTTGAATACCCGCCGCCATATGGACGTCAAATACAGGATCCTCTGGCGTATCACGCATCAAAGCAATCGTTTGGTAGTTATTTGGCCGCACCACTGGGGCACCTTGGTCCATCAATTCTCTCCAGACACTTTCTGCAGTTTCAGCAAACCAAATCGAATACAGTGTCTGTCCTTTCTTGGATGGGTCAGCAAAATAATCCCAGGCTTTCAAGTCAGCAAGGTATTTCTGAGCCTCCTTGGAGGATGAACCATACCCACCAAGTAAGTTGAGGAGAACGGGCAAAGATTCTTCGGCCTGCAAGTTGTAAGCATCGTACTGCAAGGCCTTCATGTCCTCCACTGTAATTTGATCCATGCCGGTCAACTTGCTGTTCAATCTACGGTTACGGTAATGCTCGAAAGAGTGATCGAAGGTATAATAAGGATAGGTACTGTCCACCGGATGTTGGTTGGCAGAAGAAACAAATCCCCGTTCTGGATTTAAGGTATTCGGATTGTGTTCGAAAGGTATATATCCTTGCCATTCCATTCTTGGGTCCGCCCCATCCATAAAGAATTTGCCTTGTTCCTTCCACTTCAAGGGGAACTTTCCTTGAATGCGCATGGCGATATCTCCAGTTTTGGAGGCAAACACGAAGTTTTGAGCAGGTGCAGCATAGTCTTTCAAGGCTTCCGTATAACCCGCATGGTTGGTGGCCTTATTTAGTTGCAGGAAGGTTTTCTGCTCATTGGAGGTACCTTGATGCACAATCCAACGAAGTGCAAAATTGACATCCTGACGGTCAGATTTGAAGGATTTGTCGTAGACCACCGGCCCATAATGTGTATACACCACCGTATCCAAGAATACTTCTTCCCCTTTTACCTTGATTTCCTCAATTCTAAATTCAGAATTCTTCCATTCTTCCCCATACTTATAGGTTTTTCGGGAGGCATCTTGGAAGGTAATCTTGTACCAATCTCGCGTGTCCTTGGTCGCGTTGGTCACTCCCCAAGCAATGTGTTCGTTGAACCCAGAAATCACTCCCAATGCACCAGGAAGGGTTGCCCCCTTTACCGTATGCTGGGGGGTGCTCAACTGCATGGAATACCAAAGTGAAGGCAAATTCAAACTTAGGTGTGGGTCATTGGCGAGAATGGGATGGCCATTTTTGGTTTTCTTACCACTTACCGCCCAGTTGTTGGATCCTGTACCTTCCGTAGGTTGGACCAATGCTTCCAATTGCAACGTCTCTTCTGGGTAGGTTAAACTATCCGGTTTGGCAGGATACAAGGATTGAAAATCCCAAACTCGTTCCTTTTCGATTACCGGATCATTGTCCCGGGGGAAGTCAGGATAGAGACGATCCAAATTTGCCTTACCTAGAATCTTCTTCAAGTTGCTGTACTCCAAATCCCGATCACCTACCAACATGTCCGACATGTACTTGAGCAAAAGCAGGGATTTATAGGCAGACCAGGCTTCGGGCTTGTAGTTCAAAATCTTGTATTCTACCGGAAGCCTAGCATCGGACAATTGATCGATGTATTGATTGACCCCATCTGCATAGGCTTCCACCAAAGCCAAAGTGGACGGATCTTTTTCCTTTAAGTAAGCGATACCCAATTCAGCCCCGTAAGCCAAGCCTTTTCGGCGGGTCATTCGATCCAATTCCAAAGCCATGGGCCCTACCAATTCCGCCAATCTCCCTGCTGCTGCGCGAGTCTGAAATTCCATCTGCCACAGCCGGTGCTTTGCAGTGATGTAGCCTTGGGCCCTATACAAATCCAATTCATTCTCCGCGTAGATATGGGGAATCAATTGTTCATCATAAACCACCTCCACTGGAGCATTCAAATTTTCCAGGTCTATGGATTCTTCGGCTAATTGATCTTCGGAAAAGGAATTTTGCCAAAATCCATGGTTGGGATCGAGCAAGGACGCGATAGGCGGAATCTGTCCAAAAGGCAGTGCTACCAGTACCCCTAAGGCAGAGGTTAGGACAAGCACACTAATGAAGGAAAGGTATTTCATGGCCAACTCCTGGGGGATTAGTTTCTTGGGTTACTAATTGTCTCGGAAACTTAGGGAATTTTAAAATCAAAAAAAATCCCCAACTGGATGGCAGGGGATTTGAGGAGTTTATTGAATAGTAATTGGGAGTTTGAGTTTTTCCCAGCGAATCACTAATCCAGGACTTTCCACTTCCATAGACAAACTTTCTTGGCTTGTTTCTTCCCACTGGGGCTGAACCTCCACACGAAGAACATCATTTTTCTCGTTGTACTCAAAATGTCCATGTTCTAAATTCCAATCTGAATTGAAAATCACGGTCCATTTACTATTCTCTTTGGGGATGGTGAAAAGGGAATATTTTCCTGCGGCTAGTGTTTTCCCTTCAACAATCATGCCTTGCGCTAAATCGATGAAAGAAGCCTCATTGGCACCTGTTCTCCAGACGACATTGTAAGGAACTAAATCTCCCCAAACCGTTCTTCCCTTGACGGCGGGCGATCCATATTGCACTTTAATTGCTTTTCCAGCAACCTGTCCCTCTTTCTTTACCAATGGGCTTGGTCGCTGTTCTGGACTGTCTTCTGCCGTCTGTTCCTGAGTATCCGTTGCAGTCGATTCTTCTGATTTGGGCTGACATGCCAGAGTGAAAGTAAGGGATCCAACCAAAACCAATCCTAAATAGTGCTTCTTCATAGTTCGAAATTTTAGAGGTATTTTGTTGTAGTAAATTTAATAGAAGGAATTAAAAGACAAGACAAAAAATACATGCTATGCTAAGGTAAATGTTGAAAACTTTGAAGCAATGAAAAAACCAAA
>Ga0169931_10000160_pt1 | contig 101719 bp, 78 predicted proteins | sample Kivu_15m_20L_FD_129675 | JGI IMG/M metagenome (GOLD analysis project Ga0169931, IMG submission 129675) | Freshwater microbial communities from Lake Kivu, Western Province, Rwanda to study Microbial Dark Matter (Phase II) - Kivu_15m_20L... | ecosystem: Environmental > Aquatic > Freshwater >...
ATCACGGCCCTGAGCGAAGACGGACCCGCCGCCGCCGCCGGCCTCAAAGAGGGCGACCTGATCACGAACTTCGACGGCAAGGACGTCTCCACCTCGGACGACGTTCGAGCCATCATTCGCAAGCGGCCGCAAGCCGGCGGAGGAGAGTCATGTTCTCGTGTCGATCGTCCGGGTGAATCAGTGAGGCCAAGTCCGCCGACTTGAGTTCGTCCTCGGTCAGCCCGAGGATCGCGCGGTAGGCTGGGTTGCCTTGGAGGAACCGGCCAGCCGGGTCCGTGATCCCGATCCCGGTGGCCGCGTGCTCGAACACGTTGCGGAACTTGGCTTCGCTCTCGCGTACGGCGGCTTCCGCCCGTTTCTGTTCGGTGACCTCTATCACCACGACCACGACCGATCGCGTCCCGGCGTCGTCGGCACGCGGTTCGTACATCACCCGGAACGACCTGGGCGTGCTTGCGCCGGGAGGTGCGGGGAAGGTCAGTTCGTACTCCACACGCTCGCCAGCCAGCGCTCGATCGAGCCGGGGCTGGATTTGCGTCCACCCCGCCGCGAGCACGTCCGGTACCCGGCGGCCGACGATCTCGGCGGCTCGTACCCCAAAGATCTCGGCGTACGCCTCGTTGGCGAAGAGGTACTCGTAACGACGATTCACGACGACCAACCCGACGCGGGCCGATCCGGTCACGATACCGAGCAGCCGCTCCCGGTCCCGCAGGGCCTGCTCGGCGGCCTTTCGCTCCGTGATCTCTTCCGAGAAGAAGATGATCCCACCGATCTCGCCGTCGGCCCGCGCCCAGGGGCGGACCTCCCAGCGGACCCACTGAACCGTCCCGTCGGCCCGTTCGAACCGGTCCTCGTCGTTCCGCTCGACCGCCCCGGCCAGGCACCGCCGGTGGATCTCCTTCCACCGCTCCGGCACCTCCGGGAACACGTCGTAGTGGTTCAGCCCCGCGAGGTCTCGGTCGCGCAGATCGAAGTCCGTCCGCCACCGCCGGCTGACGTGCAAGTAGCGCATGTCGCGGTCGAACATGGCGATCGGCGACGGCACATGCTCGACGAACAGGCGGAGTGTCGCTTCGCTTTCCCGCAACGCGGCTTCGGTACGTTTGCGGTCGGAGATATCGCGGAAGAACCAGACGCGGCCAAACCGCTCGCTGGCCGCCCCCCGGATCGGGCCACTGTAGCGGTCGAGCGTCCGCCCGTCGGCGAGGAGCACCTCGTCGTGTGTCTGTACGTCCGCGTCGGCGTAGACGGCCGCGACGCGCTCGACGAATCCGTTCGGGTCGGCCGTCCGACTCTGGGCCAGCACCTGGACCGGGGCGTCGTCCCCGGCGGCGACCAACTCTTCGGGAATGCCCCAGATTTCAACGAATCGCTTGTTGTACGACAGCACGCGGTTATCCGGGCTGACGACGAGGATCCCGTCCGGAGACGCCTCGGCCTGGCTCCGGAGCAACGCGTACTGGAAGTCAAGGACCGCCTCGCTCTGTTTCCGTTCGGTGATGTCTTCCCACGTGCCTAGGACGCCGATGACACGGCCACCGGCGTCGCGCATCGGGATCTTGCTCGTGTCCAGCCAGATCGTCCGCCCGTCGGCCAAGGTCATGGTTTCGATGATGTGGCTCCGGGCCTGGCCCGCCTCCATCACCTCGCGATCCATCCGGACGAAATGAGCGGCTTGCTCGGATGTGATTGACGACAGATCAGCGTGTGTTCGACCGGCGATCGCGTCCGGCGTGGCGAGCCCCATGGCCCGGGCGACCACCAGATTGCACCCCAGGAACCGGGAGTCGCGATCTTTCCAGAACACGCCCTGAGGGATGTTGTCGAGCACGAGTCGCAACATCTCACGGGACCGCTGGGTCTCGTCCTCGGCAAACTTGCGGTCGGTGATGTTCGTGTGGGTCACCACGACGCCGGCGGCGTGCGCGAACCGGGTCACGTTCATCGCGAACCACCGCGGCTCGTCCGGGGAGTGGCACGGGTATTCGCACGCGAACCGGTCGGTTGAACCGTCGAGCACGCTTCGGATGCCCGCCACTGCCGTCGCGGCCTCCGTGCATCCCCGGCTCGCGCTCTCGTCACACACGTCGAGGTAGCTTGTCCCGACTCCCGTTCGGGGAGCCGGCCCGGAGGTCGCGGAGTTCTTGTCGGCGAACACCCGCCACGACTCGTTGACCGCGACGATGGCCCCGTCCGCGTTCAGGACGGCGATATGGGCGGTCATGGAATCGAGAACACTGCAGGCGAACACCTCCGACTCTCGGATCGCGGACTCGGCTCGCTTGCGGTCGGTGATGTCGCGGGAGATGCCGATCAGTCCGATCACGTTTCCAGACTCGTCCCGGTACGGCGCCTTGGTCGCGAGATACACACGGGTTTCGCCCGCAGCCGTCAGCGCCTCCTCGTGCGTCTCCGTCAGGCCGGCGGCCATCACCTGGCGGTCCCGCTCCATGACGAGGCGCGCGCTCTCGGGGTCGAACAGCGCAGTATCGTCCTGTCCCAGTGCCGCCGAGGCGGGTTTGCCGACGAACCCGGCGGCGGCCCGGTTGAACAGCAGATACTTGCCGTCCCGGTCCTTCACGAACATCGCGTCCGTAGTGCCCTCGGTGATCGCTCGGAGGAGGGCGTTCGCTCGCCCGATGGCGTGGAAGCCGCGGTGGACGAGCCAGTACACGAGTACGGTCGTCGTGCAGACGAAGAGTGTGCCTTTCCTGGCCGACACCAGGAACCCGCGAACCGATTGCTCGCCGCTGAGCATGACGGTGAGGTCAGTGAGCCAAATCCAGAGGAGCCCGACGCCAAAGTAAGTGCACGCGATCCGGATCGTTGTCGCCCGGTGCGGGTCACCGGAGGACGAGGAGGCAGGCTCACATGTTTTGGGGGCGAATTTGGTTTGGTGTCCACTGGGCATGGCAACACACCGTGGGAGAGCACGAATAAGTTGGCCTTTATCGCCAGTTCAGCACCTGCTGCAGCGGTTGGTCCCGCAGGATCGGAAGGTGACGAACCGAGAGATCGGTGCAAGTCTGGCATACGCCCGATCGTATGACCGAGTGCCATTAGACAGGATTGAGTGCATGATGCCAACGATTCTCCATTCCAGATGGAGTGCGAAGCTCGCAGAGTGGCGTTGCGTCCATGACATTTCTGATGCCTCGATCGGAAAATTCCGCAAGTGGAGCCGGCAACTTGTTTGGAAGGCGGGAAGGTTTCGCCGCAAGCGGCGATGGAGGAAATGGACTTCTTCGGAATCGAGACCGAGGCGCAACCCAAATGCCGGGGAAGCAGCCACTCGCTTGGCCGCCCTTCGCCCGCGTTCCTAAGACAGAACAGGTTCGCCGCATCGGTCGCGGCGCGCATTCACTCTCACGCAAGGCGACAATGAGCACGAAGCACGTGTACTTCTTCGGCGGCGGCGCCGCCGACGGCGACGGCAAGATGAAGGAACTCCTCGGCGGCAAGGGCGCCAACCTCGCCGAGATGTCCAAGATCGGCATTCCTGTTCCTCCTGGCTTCACCATCACCACCGAAGTTTGCGCCGCGTACTACGATCAGGGCAAGACGATTCCCGAGGCCGCGATCCCTCAGATCGACGGCGCGATGAAGCAGGTCGAAGCGTGCTTCGGCAAGAAGTTCGGCGACACGGACGATCCGCTGCTCGTCTCGGTGCGGTCCGGCGCCGCCCTCTCCATGCCCGGCATGATGAACACCATCCTCAACCTCGGCCTCAACGACGCCTCGGTCGAAGGGCTCGCCAGGAAGACCGGCAACCCCCGCTTCGCCTACGACAGCTACCGCCGCCTCATCGACATGTTCGGCTCCACCGCCATGGGGTGCGAGCACAAGGATTTCGAACATGAACTCCACGCGATGAAGAAGGCCAAGAAGGTGAAGCTGGACACCGGCCTCACCGCGGACGACCTCAAGAAGCTCGTCGCGAAGTACAAGGCCGTCTACAAGAAGCACGTCAAGAAGGACTTCCCGCAGGATCCGCGCGAGCAACTGCTGCTCGCCATCAACGCCGTCTTCAACTCGTGGAACGGCCACAAGGCGATCGAGTACCGCCGCATCGAGCGTATCACGGGCCTCAAGGGCACCGCGGTGAACGTGCAGGCGATGGTCTTCGGCAACATGGGCGAAGGCTCCGGCACCGGCGTCGCTTTCACCCGCGATCCGAACACCGGCGAGAACGTCTTCTACGGCGATTACCTCATCAACGCCCAGGGTGAAGACGTCGTCGCCGGCATCCGCACGCCGGAACCGATCGCGCAACTCGACTCCGAGATGCCCGGCGTCTACAAGCAACTCATGGACATCCGCGAGAAGCTCGAACAGCACTACAAGGAGATGCAGGACATCGAGTTCACCGTGCAGGACGGCACGCTGTACATGCTGCAGACGCGGTCGGGCAAGCGTACCGGCACCGCCGCCGTTCGCATCGCGGTCGAGATGGTGAAGGAAGGCATGATCGACGAGACGACGGCGGTGAAGCGCGTGCCGCCGGACGGGCTCAACCACCTGCTGCTTCCGCAACTCGATCCGAAGGCGAAGGTGAAGCCCGCGGCCCAAGGTATCGCCGCGAGCCCCGGCGCCGCCTGCGGCGTGGTCGTGCTGTCCGCCGAGGCCGCCGTCGCCCAGCACGAGAAGAACAAGGGCGTTCCGCTTCTGCTGGTTCGCGAAGAGACGAGCCCGGAAGACGTGGCGGGCATGAACGTCGCCGTCGGCATTCTCACGAGCACCGGCGGCAAGGCGAGCCACGCCGCCGTCGTCGCCCGCGGCTGGGGCAAGCCCTGCGTCGTCGGCTGCGACGCCGTGAAGATCGACGAGGCGAAGAAGGTCATCACCATCGCCGGCACGAAGGTGAAGGTCGGCGACTACGTCACCATCAACGGCACCACCGGCGACGTGATCATCGGCAAGGTGCCCACCGTGGCCCCGACCATGACCGGCGACTTCGCCACGCTCATGGCCTGGGCGGACAAGAGCCGCAAGCTCAAGATCCGCACCAACGCGGACAGCCCGGCCGACTCCCGCAAGGCGATCGAGTTCGGCGCCGAGGGCATCGGCCTCTGCCGCACCGAGCACATGTTCTTCGGCGACGACCGCATCACCCCGATGCGCGAGATGATCCTCGCGGACACGGTCGAGGCCCGCAAGAAGGCGCTCGCCAAGCTCCTCCCCTTCCAGCGGGACGACTTCGTCGGCATCTTCGAGGCGATGGCCGGGCTCCCGGTCACGATTCGCCTGCTCGATCCGCCGCTGCACGAGTTCCTTCCCCACGATGAAGCCGGGCAGAAGAAGGTGGCCAAGGCCATCGGCGTGCCCGTGGCCAAGGTGCGGGAACGCGTCGAAGAACTGCACGAGTTCAACCCGATGATGGGCTTCCGCGGCTGCCGCCTGCCCATCGTCTACCCCGAAATTGGGGACATGCAGGTGCGTGCGATCATCGAGGCCGCCATCAAGGTGCAGAAGAAGGGCAAGAAGGTGCTCCCCGAGATCATGATCCCGCTCGTGGGCGTGATCGAGGAACTGACGGGGCTGAAGAAGCGGGCCATCGAAGTGGCCGAAGCCTGCATGGCGAAGGCCGGCGTGAAGGTGGAGTACCAGATCGGCACGATGATCGAACTGCCGCGAGCCGCGCTCACGGCGGACAAGATCGCCGAGGAGGCCGAGTTCTTCAGCTTCGGCACCAACGACCTCACGCAGATGACGTTCGGATTCAGCCGCGACGACATCAAGGGCTTCATGCCCACGTACCTCAAGGAGAAGATTCTCCCCGTCGATCCGTTCCAATCCATCGACGTGAACGGCGTGGGCCAGTTGATCGAGATCGGCATTCAGAAGGGTCGCGCGAGCCGCCAGGCGAAGCACGGCCAGCATCTGAAGGTCGGCATCTGCGGCGAGCACGGCGGCGATCCGGACAGCGTCGCGTTCTGCCACAAGGTGGGCATGGACTACGTGAGTTGCTCGCCGTTCCGCGTGCCGATCGCACGCCTCGCCGCGGCGCAGGCCGCTCTCGGCGCCGCCCAGCGAGACAAGTGATCACTGTGCCTCGTTGAGATCGAACGGCCGTTTCTGTGGTTCGCTTGCGGGTTCTCCCGCGGGCGAACCCGCAATATCATTTCGTTCATGCGAATCACACGAATCTCGGCGTATCGGGTCGACCTTCCCCTGCACGAGACCACCTACAAGTGGTCCGGGGGGAAGTCCGTCACCGTGTTCGACAGCACGATCGTTCGCGTGGACACGGACTCGGGGCTCACGGGTTGGGGCGAGGTGTGCCCGCTTGGGCCGTTCTACTTGCCCGCCTACGCCGAGGGCGTGCGGGCTGGCATCCGCGAACTCGGGCCACATCTCCTCGGCGCGAACCCGCTCGAACTCGGCGCCCTCAACCGCACCATGGACGCGGCCTTGAAAGGCCACGCGTACGTGAAGTCCGGCTTGGACATGGCCTGCTGGGACATCCTCGGCAAAGCCGCGAGCCAACCCGTGTGCGCGCTTCTCGGCGGCCGGTACGGCGAAAGCGTGGGGCTCTATCGGGCCATTTCGCAGGAAGAGCCCGAGGCCATGGCCGCGAAGGTGGCCGGATATCGGGCCGAAGGGTATCGCCGCTTTCAACTCAAGGTCGGGGGCGCGGCGGACACGGACATCGCGCGCATCCACGCCGTGGCCGCGAAACTTCAACCCGGGGATCGCCTCGTCGCCGACGCGAACACGGGCTGGCGCATGCACGACGCCCTCCGCGTGGTCCGCGCCGTGAAAGACGTGGACGTCTACATCGAACAACCCTGCCTGACGTACGAAGAGTGCCTCACCGTGCGGCGGCACACGGATCACCCGTTCGTGCTGGACGAGGTGATCGACTCGGTGGACGTGCTGCTCCGTGGCCACGCGGACCGCGCCATGGATGCCGTGAACATCAAGATCAGCAAGTTCGGCGGCCTCACGAAGGCGAGGCAAGCCCGCGATCTCTGTGCGGCTCTCGGCGTCGTCATGACGCTCGAAGACAGTTGGGGCGGAGACATCGTGACGGCCGCGATCGCCCATCTGGCCCACAGTTGCCCTCCCGAGACGTTCTTCACCGCGACCGACTTCAACAGCTACGTCACGGTCAGCTTCGCGGATGGGGCTCCGAAGCGGGTGAACGGCCGGATGGCCGCCTCCACCGCCCCCGGCCTTGGCGTGACCCCGAAGTTGGACGTGCTCGGCGAACCGGTCCTCGTCGTGGAATGACCCGGCTTGCGTTTCCTCGCCACGAACGCTAAAGAGGCGCTCCCACAGGAGGGCCCCCATGTTCACGAAGTTGCTCGTGCTGGTGGCGTGCGTCGCCGCCGATCCCGCGCTCGATTACAAGCCCTACGCCTCGACGGATGGCCGATTCAAAGCCCTCTTCCCCGGCATGGTGAAGACCGAGACCAAGGACATCGCCGCCGGCGGCAAGACGCTCAAGCTCACCCTCGATTCCGTCGAAGTCTCGGATGGCGTGCTCTTCCTCGTGACCTACATCGACGCTCCGGACGATGTCGCGGCCAAACCCGCGACCACGCGGCTGGACAAAGTCCGTGACGGCAACAAGGGCGACGACGGCAAGGTGCTTCTGGACAAGCCCATCGAACTCGGCGCCGAGAAACTGCCCGGTCGCGATCTCCTGATCGACAAATCCAGCTTCCACCTGCGCAACCGCGCCGTGATCGCCGGCAATCGCGTCTATCAGGTCATGGTGCAGGGCACCAAAGAGTTCGTCACGTCGAAGGAAGTGGACCGATACTTCGATTCTTTCGAAGTCACGAAGTGACCGCTGTCACACCGCGCTCTCCGGCGATAAACTCACTGCTCCCGCCGGAGAACCACTCATGCTCATCTTCGATTCCCATCTCGACCTCGCCATGAACGGCGTGGACTGGAACCGCGACCTCCGAATGACGGTCGCCGAGATCCGGGCGCAGGAAATCGCCCATCAACTCACGGACAAGGGACGCTGCACCGGCACGGTCAGCTTCCCGGAACTTCGCCGCGGCAAGATCGGCCTCGGCGTCGCCACGCTGATCGCGCGCCAGGAACGGGCCATCAACCATCCGCTCGGGTTCACCACCGTCGAGGCCTGTTATGCCTCCGCGATGAGCCACGTCTACTACTACAAGGCCATGGAGAAGGCCGGCTGGATGCGGCAGATTCGCAACAAGAAGGAACTCCAGCAGCACGTCGCGGACTGGCGCAACGATCCGGCCGGCACGCCCTTCGGCTACATCATCAGCATGGAATGCGCGGACGCGGTGATCGACCCGGACAACATCCGCGAGTTCTACGATCACGGCCTGCGAGCGATCGGCATTACCCATTACGGACCGAACCGCTACGGCGGCGGCACCCAGTGCGAAGTCGGCCTCGCGGTCGAAGCGCTGCCGCTCCTCCGCAACATCGAGGAACTCGGCATCGCCCTCGACCTCACGCATCTCTCGGACAAGGCCTTTTGGCAGGTCGCGGACCGGTTCGGCGGCCGCGTCCTCGCCAGCCACCAGAACGCCCGCAAGTTCGCGGATTGGCAGCGCCAATTCTCGGACGAGCAAATTAAGTTCATCATCAAGCGCGACGGCGTGCTCGGGGCCGCCTTCGACAGCATCATGCTTCAACCGGGCTACGTCCGCGGCGTGTCGACGAACGACATCACGATCGACCGGGTGGTGGAGAACATCGATCACGTGTGCCAACTCGCGGGCAACTGCCGGCACTCGGGCATCGGCTCGGATCTCGACGGCGGCTACGGCACCGAACAGACGCCGAACGATCTCGACACGATCGCGGACATGCAGAAGGTGGCCGAGTTGCTGCTGAAACGCGGGTACAAGCAGCCGGACATCGAAGCCATCATGCACGGGAACTGGCTGCGATTCTTCTCGGAAGTGTTGCCGAACTGAGGCCTCATTCCCGTGGCGAGGCGCTACGCAATTCGAACGACGTGACCGAGCCCGGCAACGCGAGTTGGCGGGCGGCCGAGCGGGCGGCATCGGCCGCGCGCCGATTCCCGGCGCGGTCGTGAGCTTTCGCCAGATACACGAATGTGCGAGCTTCACCCGGCCGCATTTCCTTCGCTTCGAGAAGCGACGCGATGGCCTGGCACAAAATCTCCTCGCGTGTTCCCTCGTCCGGCGATTCCTGACGCGTGAGCAGCACCAACCCGATCCCGCGGTTCAGCGTCTCCTCGAATCGGTCGTCGCCGCGCTGGGCGATCTCCATCAGCTTCGTGTGACAATGAACGAGTTGCGAGGCCGGCGCCCCGCCGCACTCCTGAGCCCCGGCGACGAATCGTTCGTAGTGCGGTCTCGCCTCGGCATCGCGGCGAATCTTCAGGTACAGGTCCGCGAGGTGAACGCGAAACATGAGTTGGTCCGGATGCCCCTTCACATACCGCTCGAAGTGCCCGGCGGCCTGCGTCTCTTCGCCGCGAGAAAGGCACTCGGCGGCCAGCGTGAGCGGGTCGTCGTCGTCCGCGTCCGGCACGGTTCCTGCGGGCGGCGCAGGAAGCGAAGCGCATCCCATGAGAAAGCACAACCCGATTGCCCATCCCGCACGCATGCGCTTCCCCCCGTTCCACAGGGGAGGGAATCGTCGAGGTCGTACGATCCGATTCATGCGGTTCGGGACTCGTCGCGAACCCGGTCGGCAATTTGGGCAAAACGAATCGATTGAACCGGTGGTAGTGCGGAGATCACGTCCTCAGTCGCTTCGCTCCTGGTTGTTGTCCGGCCCCATCCTCCGCCCCGCGAGTTCGGTGCCTATGAATTTTGGCGAAGCCCAATCTGGTGGCACGCTGGCGCTGCCGGTGCTCCTTCCGAGGGTGGCAGACTTCGAAGGAATTTGCCCCCGAAAGGAGCCCCGGCTGGAAGCCGGGGCCACACACCGGCTGGAAGCCGGTGCCACCCAAGAGCGGCTCCGCCGCCAAAACTGTCGGCACACCCCGCGAGTTCATCCGGCTTGTGCGAGCGAGGCGAATCGGGATAGAGTGCGATGAGCGAAAAGGAGCTTCGCCATGGCACGTGCGTGGATGCGCCGCGGAATGGGATTCGGTCTGTGCCTGGCGGTCGGGGCCGGAGCATGGGCCGTCGCGAATTGGAACACGATCCAGACGCGATACGCGATTCACAAACTGAAGGCGGCGACGGACGAGGCCAAGCGCACGAAGTGGGCGGAGACGGTCGCCGCACGCGACGGCGGCCCCCGCGAGTTGATCGCGATCTGCCGCGACGAACGCCCCGAGGTTCGCGCCGTGACCGTCGCCGCGATCGCCAAGCATCTCGAAGCGCTTGCTCCGAACGACACTCGCGGCGTCGATCTCGGGGTCGCCTTGATCGATGAACTCAGTTCGGCGAATGAGGCGGAACGCGAATCGCTCGCGCCGTTGCTGCCGATGCTGGTCCAGCGTGTCGGTGGGGCCTTCGGCCCGAAGTGCCGCGCCGCCGTGATCGCGGCCTTTCAACTGAAGTCGGCGGACGCCCGCGTCGCGGCCATTCGAGCGGCCTTGCATCCTCAGGTTGGCTTGAGAGCCGAAGTGGTTCCGTTTCTCGGCGCACCCGAGGCCGAGGTTCGCCGTGCGGCCCTCTTCGCCGTCGGCCCCGCGACCGATGGCGAGCCCGTGATCGGTGATGAAGATCTGTTCCGTTGGCTGCACGATCCGGATGCGGACGCGCGGTCCATCTGCCGGGCGGCGCTCGTGAGCCGCGGTCGCAGCGACGCCGAGATTTCCTGCGGCAAGCGGCTCGTCTCTCCGGACGCGTCCGATCGCTTGAACCTGCTTCTGGACCTTCGCGACGACGACGAACTCACCGATGCGGGCCCGTGGCTCGAACGCCTGAGCCACGACCCGGACCCGGCGGTGCGGGCGGGCGCGGCCCGCGTCTTTCTCGAGATCAATGGGGAGCGGATGCTGCCGATCCCGGCTTGGATCGCCCGGTTGGCCGAGTCCGATTCGAGCCCGACGGTGCGTCGCATCGCGGGCTTCCATCGGGCTCCGAAGACGAAGATCGACCCGGAGATTCGGCTGATCGAAGGCCCCTGATCGGACACTTGGGACGATCGAAGAACAGGTTCGGCCCACGAATCGAGCTCAGTTTCTGACCCGGCGAGCTCGTGCGGAAATCATGTCGAAGTGCGGTTCGGACGACGAGTTCGAGCAAATTCGGGCACAAAGGACCGGTTTGGTCCTTGACGGCTCATCTTACCCGGTTTTACAGTGGAATTGCTGAGTGGGGCGTGGTGCACCCGCGCCGACGGCGCGACAGCACGGAGGACTGGACCGGATTCACCGATCCGACTCCCACGCTTCAGCGAAAGGTAGACACCGATGCTTGTGCTGTCCAGAAAAAAAAATGAGTCGATCGTCATCAACAACGACATCGTTGTGACGGTGGTCGAGATCCGCGGGGACAAGGTCCGGCTGGGGATTGTCGCGCCGAAGGACGTGCCCGTGCACCGCGAAGAGGTGTACGAAGCGATCCACGGCGTGAAGCCCGTGCTCTCCGGCATCGTCGTGAAAGCCGATGCCGAAGTCCACAGTTGAGCCGACCCGTTCGATCCGCGAAGCCACGGCCTTCCACCCGCCCATCGGGAAGGCCGCAACCGCGGTTTTGCCCGTCGCTCACCTCAACTTCGTGAACTTGATGTCCTTGAACTCCACGCGCATGCTTGGGTATCCGGCGTGGGCCTGGAAGGCGATGATGCCGCTGGTCGGGGCCGGCTTGCCGTCCTTGCCCGGGAGCTTCGGGAACTCTTCGTCCACGAACGTCTCGCCGTTCACCTTGATGGTGATGCGCGTTCCCTTTGCCGTGATCGTGTAGTCGTTGAAGTCTTTCTTCATCACGAACTTGTCGATCTTCTTCGGGTCGGAGGCCCGCCACATCCCGCCGGCGCCTTCGCCGTACAGGCTGCCCCAGTAGCCCTTGCCGATGTCCACTTGCGGGCCGCGAACCTTGAACAGCTTCGCGTCGAACACTTCGCTGCGGATCTGCACCCCGCTGTTCCCGACTTCGTCCTTGAGTTGCACCTTGAACGAGAGTTCGAAGTCGCCGTACTTCTCCTTCGAGCAGAAGAAGGTGTTGTACTTGGGGTCTTCCTTCGTCTCGCCGATCACGGAGCCCTTCTCGACGCGCCAGATGTCCGAGCGGCCTTCCCAGTTTTCGGGCTTGAGGAAGTCTACGGTGTCGTCCGCGGTGGCGGCGCCGGCGGGCAGCGCGAGCACGGCCGCCGCGAGGAGGAAGCGGGAGAGACGCATGGTGGAAGACTCCGGGGTGAAGGTGTGCGGAAGGTATGGTAGCGGGCGCGGCGCGAGTCTTCACGCGAATTCGGACGATCAGACGACGCCCGCGGCGAGGAGTCGTTCGAGCGCGGCGGCGTCGAGGCCGAGCATCTCGCGAAGCACGCCATCCGTATGCTCGCCGAGTTCGGGCGGGAACGTGGCCGTGCGCAGCGGGCCGCCGGTGAAGTGGATCGGGTTGCCGATCAGTTCCACGGGTTGGCCCCGCGGATCTCGCACGGTCAATTTCAGGCTGCGATCCTCGGCCTGCGGAAGCGCGAAGACCTCGGCGTGATTGCGAACCACGGCATGCGGGACGTTCGCCTCGGTCAGTCGCGCTTCCCAATCGGCCGTTGTTCGCGCTCGCATCGCGGCTTCCACCAGCGGCACGACTGCATCCCGTTTCTCGACGCGTTCGCGGTTCGTGGGGAACCGCGGGGCCAAGTCCGGGGTTTCGGCCGCGGCGCAGAACGACCTCCATTGCGAATCGTTGCCGACATTCAACACGAGCCATCCGTCCGCGGTCGGGAACAACTGGTAAGGGACGATCTGGAGATGAGCGTTCCCCTGCCGTGCGGGAACGGTTCCGCTCGTCAGATACGCCTGCGCCACATTCACCTGCGAAGCGACGGCACAATCGAGGAGAGCGAGATCGATGGCGTACCCGTGGCCAGAGCGGCCGCGAGCATGAAGGGCGGCGAGGATCGCCGTACTGGCATAGAGCCCGGTCAGCACGTCCGCGAGCGCGACGCCGACTTTGCTTGGCGGCCCCTCCGCAGGGCCGGTGATGCTCATCAGGCCGCTCATCGCCTGGATCGCGAAGTCGTACCCCGGCGCATCCTTCAACGGGCCGGTGCGGCCGAATCCGCTGATCGAACAGACAATCAACCGCGGGTGGCGTTCGAGCAACTTCTCGGGAACAAGGCCGAGTTTCTCCGCGCTGTCCGATCGGAAGTTCTCGATGAGCACGTCCGACATCGCGAGCAGGGCGTGGAACAGTTCGCGGCCCTCGTCCTTCGCGATGTCCAGAGTGAGCGAGCGTTTCGAGCGGTTGCAGGAAAGGAAGTAAGCGGAGAGGGCTCCGAGGAAGGGCGGGCCCCAGCCGCGGGTGTCGTCGCCGGCGCCGGGCCGTTCCAGTTTGATCACGTCGGCGCCGAGATCCGCGAGTAGCTGCCCGCAGAACGGGCCGGCCAGCACGCGGGCCGCATCCAGCACGCGAACCCCATGCAGCGGCGGCGTCGAGTCCGATGGCGCGGGCATGATGTGGCTCCTCCGGCTTTCCCGTTCACCCGACCGCGGTTCGGGCCGCCTCGATATCCCGCTTCAACTGTTCAGTCAGTTCGTGGACACCGGAAAAGGGCCGCGTGTCGCGGAGTTTCGTCGCGAACTCCACGGCCAGAGTCGTGCCATAGAGGTTGCCGGAGAAGCCGATCAGGTGAACCTCGATCTTCTGGTTCGATTCGCCGAACGTCGGGTTGGGGCCGATGTTGGCGGCGGCGGGCCACGCGGCTCCGTTCACGATCGCTCGCACGGCATAGACTCCGGAGCCGGGAAGCACGGTGGCCACGTCCGCGAGATTGGCCGTGGGGAAGCCGATGGTGCGGCCTCGTTCCGCGCCTCGCACCACGGTTCCCGCGATCGCGTAACGGCGGCCCAGCAGGTCCTTCGCGAGCGAGACGTCGCCGTTCACCAGGGCCGTTCGCACGCGGCTGCTCGAGATCGGCTCGAACTCCCAGGTCAGAGGCGGAACTTCTTCGAACGCGAGCCCCGACGCTTCGCACAGCCGCTTCAAGGTGTTCGTGCTGCCGGTGCGGTTGACGCCGAAGCGGAAGTTGAATCCTTCGACGACGGCCGTCGCGCCGAGTTGCCCGCGGATCACGTCGTGGAAAAAGTCTTCCGGCGTGAGGGCCAGCAAGTCCGGGCTCGTCTTCAGCACGGCGACATGATCGGCTCCGGCCTCGTGCAGCAGGCGAACGCGGTCGCTCATCGCGGTGAGCGGCGGCCGCACCGGCGAGTTCGGAAACAACACCTGGTACGGGGGCGGGTCGAATGTGACGGCGACGGCCGGACCGCCGATCCGTGAAGACCATTGGCCCGCGGCCTCGACGAGCGAGAGATGCCCGCGGTGCACGCCGTCGAAGTTGCCGATGGCGACGGCGGACGGCGCGAACCCATCCGGGCGTGCGTCCGTCCGATTCAGGAAAACCGCGGGCATGACTTCATCATAGTGCGGGGAGGTGATACGCTGAGCATTCGGATCGATCGGCTGGCCGGACGGTCGCTGCCGCTCGCGGCGGAGGAAAGTCCGGGCTCCACAGGGCGCGGTGATGGCTAACGGCCACCCCCGGAAACGGTTCCGCGTCCCGGCGCGGGCCGCCCACGGGCGGGATAGTGCAACAGAAAGATACCGCCCGGACGTGTGAGTGCGAGTGCGCGTGTGCGGTTCCGGCCTCACACTCGCACTCACACTCACACGTCCGGGTAAGGGTGAAATGGTGCGGGGCTTCGGCCCTTAAAGTAAGAGCGCACCAGCGGCCGGGCGACCGGCCGGCTCGGCAAACCCCACCGGGAGCAAGGCCAAGCAGGGGACAGGACCGGCCCGGTCCGTCACGATCCCCGGGTGTGCCGCTTGAGCCCGCGGGCAACCGCGGGTCCAGATAAATGACCGTCGCCCGCCGCGAGGCGGGGACAAGACCCGGCTTACAGGCCGGTCGATCGATCCGTTCCGGGATTGTTTTTCGTTTAGCTCGGGGCTCAACCTGAGGATCGTCGCTTTGAAACACCTCACGGCGGCATTGCTGCTGTTCGCCACGCCGCTCGTGGCCATCGCCCAGGAGAAGAAGTCGCTCCGCTGGGGCACCGACCCCACCGGCGGAGCGCCGTACATCTTCAAACCGCCCGGCAGCGGCGACGACACGCCCTACATCGGCTTCGAAGTCGAACTCGCCGAGTACCTCGCCAGGAAACTCGGCCGACAGAGCGTTCCCGTCGATGGCTTGTGGAAGTCCCTGCCGGAACTTCTCGACAAGCCCCGCGACGGCGACAAGGGCATCGACATCGTTCTCAACGGATACGAGGACCGCAAGGACCTCAAGGAGAAGTACGCGGCCACGATCCCGTACTACGTCTACCGGCTCACGCTGATCGCGCGGCGGGACAACGCCGAGGTCGCGGATTGGTCTTCGCTGCGGGGCAAGGCCACGAAGGGAATCGGCGTGCTGGGCGAGTCCGCCGCCGCGGAGTACGCCAAGAGGCTCTACGGCGAAACGGCCGTGGACGAGAGCGACGACGTGGCGAACGTCGTTGGCCGCGTCAACGATCGCCTCATGACCGCGACCGTGCAGGATTCCCCCGCCGCGGTCCACTTCATCAAGACGAACCCGGACCTGCACGCGGTCGGCGAAGGCCGCCAACCCGGCTTCTACACCATCTACCTCCGCAAAGGCGACGACGCTCTGCGCGAAGAGTTGAATGCCGCCATCCGCGACGGGCTGAAGGACGGCTCGATTCAGCGGATCTACCGCAAGTACGGCCTATGGAACGCCGATCAGGACGGGCTCGCGTTCCGCCACAACGGAGACTGGCCCACCCCCGTGGACCAGGATGAAATCGCGATTCAGCCCGGCGACGGCGGCATCGGCAAGCTTTTCCCGCAACTCCTGCGAGCCGCGGGAATGACGGTCCTGCTCGCCGTCGCGTCGTTCCCCCTGGCCATGATCGCCGGGTTGGCCCTCGCCGTGGTTCGCGTGTACGGCCCGCGTTGGCTCGCGGTTCTCTCCGCGGTCTATGTGGAGGTCGTGCGCGGCACGCCACTGCTCCTGCAACTCTACGTGATCTTCTACATGCTTCCGAAGATCGATCCCATGCTGGCGCTGGAACCGCTCCAGGCGGGCATTCTCGGGCTCGCCCTCAACTACGCGGCCTACGAAGCGGAGAACTACCGGGCCGGGTTGCTCGCGATTCCGAAGGGGCAGATGGAAGCCGCGCTCGCCCTCGGGATGACCCCGTTCACCGCGATCCGAGTGGTGATCGTGCCGCAGGCCGTTCGCCTCGTGATCCCGCCGGTGACGAACGACTTCATCGCGCTGTTCAAAGACACCTCCGTATGTTCCGTGATTCTCATCACGGAACTGACCCGGAAGTACAACGAGTTGTACAACTTCAACCGCGACCTCGTGGTGCAGTTGGCGTTCATCACGGCGGGGCTGTACCTGCTGATGAGCTACCCGATGGCCCTCCTGGCGAAGTGGCTGGAGAAGAAAGCCAAACCGACCTGACGGTCGAATCCGAGCCCATGATCACCGTTTCGAACCTGCACAAGAATCACGGGGCGACCCGCATCCTGAACGGCGTGAACGCGACGTTCGGGAAAGGGCAGGTCGTCGGCATCGTCGGACCTTCGGGAAGCGGGAAGAGCACGCTCCTGCGCTGCATCAACGGCCTCGAACGGTTCCATGCCGGCGAGGTGACCGTGGGCGGCGTGACGCTCGCGGGCGGGCCGAACCCGCCTCCGAGCGAGACGCTGCTGCGGCTTCGCCGCATCGTCGGCATGGTGTTCCAGCAGTTCAATCTGTTCCCGCACATGACCGCGCTGGCGAACGTGACGAGCGGCGCGGTCCACGCGTTGGGCAAGACCCGCGCCGAGGCCGAGCCGGCGGCCCGCACGCTGCTCGAACGCGTCGGCCTCGCGGACAAAGCCGACCGCCGACCGAGCGAACTCTCCGGCGGGCAACAACAGCGGGTTGCGATCGCTCGCGCCCTTGCGGTTAACCCCGCGGCGATCCTGTTCGACGAACCGACGAGCGCCCTCGACCCGCGGATGTCCGCCGAGGTGATGAAGGTGATCGACGATCTCGCGGACGACGAACAGTTTCAAACCACGATGGTGATCGTGACCCACGACACCGCGGCACTCAAACGCGTGGCCGATTCCGTGGTCGTGCTCGAAGCGGGAATCGTACGCCACGCGGGACCGGTGGATGCCGCTCCGCCCGGTTTGATCGACTGACCAAGGATTTCCCATGACCCAGCAGACGATTCGCGTCGGGCACAGCCCGGACCCCGACGACGCCTTCATGTTCCATGCCTTGGCGAACGACAAGATCGCCACCGGCGGCCTGAAGTTCGTCCATGAACTCCAGGACATCGAGACGTTGAACCGCCGGGCGCTCAAGGGCGAACTCGAAGTCACGGCCGTGAGCATCCACGCCTACAGCTTCCTGCTGGAGAAGTACGCCCTGCTCCCGACCGGGTGCAGCATGGGGGACAAATACGGACCCATGATCGTGGCCCGCAAACCGTACTCGATCGCGGACCTGCCCAAGCTGAAGATCGCCGTTCCCGGAACACTCACCACCGCGTTCCTCGCGCTGAAGTTGCTCCTGGCCTCCCGTGAGTTTGAGTTCGACGTCATCCCCTTCGACGAAATCATCCCCGCGGTCGCGGCCGGTAAGTACGAGGCGGGCCTGATCATTCATGAAGGACAACTCACGTTCCAGAACCAGGGCCTGCATCTCGTCGTCGATCTCGGGGTGTGGTGGCAGGAGAAGACTGGCCTGCCGCTTCCCTTGGGCGGCAACGTCGTCCGCAAGGATCTCGGCCTCCCGCTCATGAAGGAGATCAGCCGCCTGATCAAGGAGAGCATCCGCTACGGGCTCGACCATCGCCGCGAGGCGTTGGAATACGCTCTGAAGTACGCCCGCGACATGGACGTGAACCTCGCGGACAAGTTCGTCGGGATGTATGTGAACGACTGGACTCTGGACTACGGCGACCGCGGCCGCGCCGCCATCCGCAAGCTTCTGAGCGAGGGGCACGAGGCCGGCGTGATTCCGTCCCCGGTCGAGATCGAATTCGTGGAGTGACCCGCGCCGATCATTTGACCAACGATTGCCGCCATTCCTGGTTCAGTTCTTCGACGGATTTGCCCGTCAGAGCCTTCCAGGCGGTGGCGTCGTAAGTGTTCGTTCGAAGCATGGCATTGAGCTTGTTCACGGCCTTGGCGTCGTACTTGTCCGAAACGAAGGCGAGGAACGCGGCCGTGGTGCGATAGCTGCCATCGTAGCGGGCGCGTTCCGGTTGCAGGCGGCCCGCCTTGCCCGGCTCGTACTTCCAGAACCGAACGTGGTCCGCGATCCCTTCGACGAGCCAACCCGGAAGCCCGCGGGCCCGGTAGCCCTGCACGCAGTGCGCGGTCTCGTGCACCATCGCGCCGATGTCGTCCGGGTGGGATTTGAAGTAGGCCACGGAGCCAGTGATCCGGCCGCCCGAGACCTCGGCCACGCCTTTGTAGTCCGCACGAAGCCGCATCGGAATGCGGGTCGGCGGGTCGTATCCGTCGCTCGCGAGTTCGTCGCAGATCATGGCGTAGTTCCGTTCGCACACGCGAATCGCCTTCTCGCCCCACGCCTTCATCTCCGGCGCGTCCGCGACATCGAGCGTGAACTCGACCGGATGGCGGAACGCGGCCACGCCCGGGCACGGAGCGAATCGCGATCTCGCGGATCACGAGTGGCTTTTCGAGTGGTTTCATCACGCGGAGGCGAACGGCTTTGGCCAGCGCCGGGTTCTCGGCCGCGAACGACTCGCCGTCCGCGGAATACTCCAGCGCCAGCTTCTCGGATGAATCGGCGTTCGCGGAGAACGACTCGATCGCGACGGCCCGCTCGAACCGAATCGTGAAATGATCGCCCGCCACGGCCGCGTCCTGCGAGGCGAACCAAGTTCCCTCGCGGCCATCGAACGCGAACTGGCGAATCCGCGAACCCCCCGTCGCCAGCGACGATTCGACCGTCGCGTGCGTCACGGCTCGCGGCGGCGGCGCGGGTTCCGCCGCGAGTCCGGCGTTCGAGAGGATCAGGAGGCCAAGTATCACGCGCAGGCTCATCGAAGGTTTCTCATAGCTCTCAACGCTTGCCGCGGCCGATGCCGTAGTATGTGAAGCCGGCCGCGGCGAGCTTGTGCTCGTCGTAGATGTTGCGGCCGTCGAAAATCACCGGGCCCTTCAACAGTTTCTTGATCAGATCGAAGTCCGGGTTGCGGAACTCGGGCCACTCGGTGACGATCGCGATTCCGTCCGCCCCTTCGAGGGCGCCGTACGGCCGGTCCGCATAGTGCAGTTTCGTGCCGTAAATCGCCTTCACGTTGTCCATCGCTTCCGGGTCGTGCGTGCGGACGGACGCTCCGGCAGCGAGGAGCGAATCGATCAGTGTGAGGGCCGGGGCTTCGCGGATGTCGTCCGTGCGCGGCTTGAACGCGAGCCCCCACACGGCGATCGTCTTGCCGTTCAGGTCGCCGCCGAAGTGCTTCCGGATCTTCGAGAACAGCACGTTCTTCTGAGCGTCGTTCACTTCGTCCACGGCCAGCATCAGTTTCAGGGGCAGATCGCGGCGGCGGCCCATCGCGATGATCGCTTCGATGTCCTTGGGGAAACACGATCCGCCGTAGCCGGGGCCGGGGAAGAGGAACTGGAAGCCGATGCGCTGATCGTGACCGATGCCCTTCCGCACGTCGTTGATGTCCGCATTCAGCACGTCGCAGAGGTTCGCCATTTCGTTGATGAAGCTGATCTTCGTGGCGAGCATGGCGTTGGCGGCGTACTTGGTCATCTCCGCGGATTCGGGCGTCATCACGAGGAACGGCCGCTCGGTGCGGAGGAATGGCAGGTAGAGTTCGCGGAGCGCCTCGGCCACTTCCGGTTTGCGAACGCCGACCACGACGCGATCGGGTTTCATGAAGTCGTCGATGGCCGCCCCTTCCTTGAGGAACTCGGGGTTGCTGGCGACATCGACATGCGAGCAGCCCTTGGCCGCGAGTCGTTCCGCGACCTTCGCGTTGGTGCCGACCGGCACCGTGCTCTTGGTCACGACCACGCGAGAACCTGCAGGTCCGGCGGGAACGGACTTCAACGCTTCGCCGATGGCGTCCGCCACGGCGAAGACGGCGGTGAGGTCCGCGTCGCCGGCTTCGGATTGCGGTGTGCCGACGGCGATGAAGATGAGGCGAGCCGCCCGCACCGCGGTCGCAAGATCGGTCGTGAAGTGCAGCCGGCCGTCGTCCTTGTTGCGAAGAACGAGTTCGAGCAGCCCCGGCTCGTAGATCGGGATCTTGTTCGCGTTCAGCGTCTCGACCTTGGCCGCGTTGTTGTCCACGCAGACGACGTCGTTGCCGCTCTCGGCGAGGCAGGTGCCCGTGACGAGCCCGACATACCCGGTTCCGATGACTGCGACTTTCATTTCGATCCTCGACGCCAGTGGTCCAGAATATCGCGGAGCGTTTGTTCCAGCGGGATGCGGGGTTCCCAGCCGGTGGCCTGCTTCAGCTTGGTGGCGTCGGCGCGGGTGATCGCCGTGTCGGCCTTGCGGTCGGCCTTCTGCGTCACTTCCACCTTGACCGTGGACAACGCGACGAGCCGCTCCAGGATCGACTGCATCGAATAGGTCTCGCCGCGGCCGGCGTTGTAGGCTTCACCCGAAATTCCCTTCTCGAGCAAAAGCGGGAAGGCACGCACGGTGTCGCGGATGTCCGTGAGGTCGCGCTGGGCGGAGAGATCTCCGGTTTCGATGCGGGGTTCCTGCTTGCCGGCCTCGATCGCGGCAATCTGCCGGGCGAAGTTCGCGACCGCGTAGTCGGGCGATTGCCGCGGGCCGATCTGGTTGAAGAGGCGGACGCGGACGATGTCCAGCCCCGGGTTGCGGGTGAGTTGGAAGCTCGCGAGATCGGCGGCGGCCTTGCTCGTGGCGTAGGGGCTGGCGGGTTTCAGTGTGGTGCGTTCGTCGCAGGCGCGGCCCGGTTCGTCGGGGTCGCCGTAGATCAGGCCGGTGGACGCGAACAGGATGCGCGGGCGGAGCCCGCTGCGGTTCACCGCATCGTACAGGGACAGCGTCGCGGTCAGGTTGTCCCGCCACGCCGCGGCGGGAACCTTGAACGAGGCTCCAGTGTTGGCGAACCCCGCGAGGTGAAAGATCCACTCGGGACGAACCTGGGCCAGAACGCGATCGAGGCCGGCGGCGTCGAGCAGATCCGCGGTGTGAAAAACGCCGGGGGTGCGACTGATGCCCGCGATGGCGTGCGAACCCTCCAGCGCCTCCGCGAGGTGCCCGCCGACGAACCCGGTGATGCCTGTGATCAGGATTCGCATGACCAGCGAGAACCCGCAAACGGATCAAATGCCTCGGGCCTTGAAGTCCGGGAGCGGTTGGCCCTGCAGCCGCGCCAGGTCCGCCTTCACCATGCGTTCCACGAGTTTCTCGAAGCTCACTTCGGGCACCCAGCCGAGTTTCTGCTTCGCCTTCGCCGGGTCGCCGATGAGCAGGTCCACTTCCGCGGGGCGAACCAGCGCCGGATCGCAGACGACATGCTTCTCCCAGTTCAACCCCGCGGCCTGGAAGGCGAGTTCCACGAGCCGCTTCACGGTGTGAGTTTCGCCCGTGGCCACGACATAGTCGTCCGGCTTGGGTTGTTGCAGCATCAGCCACATGGCGCGAACGTAGTCCCCGGCGAAGCCCCAGTCTCGCTTCGAGTCCAGGTTCCCGAGGCGAAGTTCCTTGGCCATGCCGAGCTTGATGCGGGCCACGCCGTCCGTCACTTTTCGGGTCACGAATTCACGGCCGCGGCGTTCGCTCTCGTGGTTGAAGAGGATCCCCGAGCAACAGTACATGTCGTAGCTTTCGCGGTAATTCACCGTGATCCAGTGGCCGTACACCTTGGCCACGCCGTACGGGCTGCGCGGATAGAACGGCGTAGTTTCCGTCTGCGGCACTTCCACGACCTTGCCGAACATCTCGGACGACGACGCCTGGTAGAAGCGAATCGAATCGCGACCAAGCAGGCGGATCGCTTCGAGCACGCGGGTCACGCCGATGGCGGTGAACTCGCTGGTGAGCACGGGTTGCTTCCAACTCGTGGGCACGAAGCTCTGCGCCGCGAGGTTGTAAACTTCGTGCGGGTTCGTCTCCTTCATCACGTCGATGATGGAGAGCTGGTCGAGCAGATCCGCCTGGTGCAGATGGATTTTGCCGGTGAGGTGGTGGATGCGGTCGAAGGATTCGGTGCTGGCGCGGCGGACGATGCCGTGAACTTCGTACCCCTGTTCGAGAAGCAGTTCCGCGAGGTAGCTGCCGTCCTGGCCGGTGATGCCGGTGATGAGTGCCCGCTTCATATCCGCCTTTCGGGATTCGGGGTGTGTGAGAAGGACCCCGATGGGAATTGGTTTATTCCCCGCCGCGAGATGAACAAGCCGAAGCCTTCGAACGCGATTCGCGGTTCGGCTTGAGTCGAGCGGCTGGATCGGAGTATGGTTCGGCGGCATGGATGCCGAGCCGCGAACGTCGATCGCCGTGGAACGAACCGTGGAGCCGCTCTCGGGCCTGGAATTGGTTCGCGCCGTCGGCTATTGGGAAGCGCCGGGCGAGCACGAAGCGCCTCATGCCTTCGAAGTGCGGTACGACGGCCACGCCGCCACGCGAGCCGCTCTCGTTCCGGTGATCGCCCCGGATGTGCCGCTCGGCTTCCGCCGCTTCAACATCGGCACCCAACTCCCCGTCGAGCCCGGCCTCCGCGAGGTGGCCGTGGTCTTGATCTTCGCCGAAAGCGAACGACTGCTTTATCGCCGGGCATGGTACGAAGTCGGAGTCGAACCGCCGGAACCGACCCCGAGCTTCTCGCAACGCGTGCTGCGATCGTTCACCTCGGGCGAAGTGTTCTCGCTCGCTCGCTGGACGGCGCGCGTTCGCCGCATGCGGGGCAAGCTCTTCGAACTGCGGCTGAAGGTGCGATACAAGCTTCTCGGCCGCCGCTTCCGGCCGCGTTCCGTTCACGACGCCTACATCGCGAACACGGCCATCACGCCGCGGATGCGCGAGGCCATGCTCGCGGCCATCGCCCGGTTCCGCGTTCGCCCCACGTTCAGCATCCTCGTTCCCATTTATAACGTGGACCCGCGCTGGCTCGACGAAGCGATCCGCTCCGTGCGCGAGCAGGTGTATCCGCACTGGGAACTCTGCCTCGCGGACGACCGCTCCACGAAGCCGGAACTGGTTCGGTACCTCGATCGGCTGCCTCCCGATCCGCGGATCAAGCTCGTGCGCCGAGCCGAAAACGGCCACATCTGCCGGGCCACGAACTCGGCCGCGGACATGGCCACCGGTGACTTCATCGCTTTGCTCGATCACGACGACGCGCTCGCTCCGCATGCCCTCTTCGCCTTCGCCGAGCGTCTGCAACTGGCCCCGGACGCGGACCTGCTCCATTCCGACGAGGACAAGATCGACGCGGCCGGCCGCCGGTACGATCCGCAGTTCAAACCCGATTGGTCCCCGGAACTCCTGCTCAGTTACAACTACGTGAACCACTTCACGGCCATTCGGCGAACGGTGTTCGAGAAGGCCGGGCGGTATCGTCCCGGCTTCGAGGGCTCTCAGGACCACGACCTGCTCCTCCGCGTGACCGAACTCACGGATCGCGTGCAGCATGTGCCGCAGATTCTTTATCACTGGCGGTCGTTGCCCGAGTCCACGGCCGCGGCGGCGAGCGTGAAGGGGTACGTTCACACGGCCGGTCGCAAGGCGGTGGAGGAAGCGCTGAAGCGTCGGGGTGTCGAGGCCGCGCTCGAGGTGCCGCTCTTCGCGGATCGCTTGAACCTGCCGGCGCTCTCGGTCGCGGCCGTTCCCGTGGAGCCAAGCGTCGCCATCATCTTGAATGGGAATGGCGGCGACACGCTGTCGCGAAACACGGCCTACCGGAACTGCTTGGTGCAGGTCGTTCGCACGGCGTGCGCCGCGACGCTGAACGAAGTCGCCGCGACCCGTGCCGAGGACTTCCTTCTGTTTCTGGACGCGGGATTTGTGCCGAGCGATCCGCAGTGGCTGCATCGGCTCGTCGCCAACGCTTCGCTTCCGGGTGTCGGTGCGGTCGGCGGCAAGCTTCTGGACACCGACGGAGCCGTGATCGACGCCGGACTCGTGCTCGGCCAGCGAGACGGCATCGCGCCCGCGGCCGCCTTCGCCGGATTGAAGCCCGACCAAATCAGTTACTACTTCTACGCCGAAGTCACGCGGAACGTCGCGGCGTTGAGCGGGCGATGCCTCCTGACGCGCCGCGAGACCTTCGAGCGGCTCGGCGGCTTCGACTCGATTCGCTATCCGGAACGCCTCTGGAGCGTGGACTACTGCACGCGACTCCGGGGCATCGGGCTCCGCTGTGCGTTCGTGGCCGGGGCCGAGCTTCGCGGCGCGAAGCCCGAGCTCGACTGGGTTCCCTCCGAACTCCGCACCTTCGGCCGAACCGCGGACCCGTTCCACAACCCGAACTGCTCGGAACGCGAGGCATGGAAGCCGCTGAGCGACAGTCCGTTGTCACTGCCGGAGGAAGCGACCTGGGCTAGGGCGCTGGTCGTGGCCCACAACCTGAACAATCCCGAAGGCGCGCCGCGGTACCTCTCCGAAATCGTGCTCGGGCTGCGGGATCGCGGGGCCATCGTGCCCACCGTGTATTCGCCGCTCGGCGGGTCGGGGGCGAACGTGTACACCTCAGTGGGCGTGCCGGTGAACGTGCGTGAAACGCCGTTCTCGAAGCGGTTCACGGACGGGCTCTGGTCCCCTCGCGAATACGACGCGATCCAGCGGGAGTCGGCGGACCTGCTCCGCGCTCATCGGCCGGACGTGGTGATCGCGAACACGCTGACCACGTTCCCGCTGGTGGAGGCGGCCGCGCGGGCCGGCATCCCCGCGGTGTGGATCATTCACGAGAGTTACTCGCGGGCCGTGCGCGAGAGGCTCTTCCCGCCGTTCGCCCGCAAGCGCGTGGAGCAGGCCTTCGCACTCGCCGCACGCGTGATTCCGGCCTCGCACGACACCGCGAAACTCTTCGAAGACCTCGACACGCGAGGCAACGTCCGCGTGCTGCACAACGGGCTGATCGCGAAGCCGTTCGACGACTTCATTCGTCGCACGCCGCGGACGCCGAACGCACGGCGCACGTTCATTTCGGTCGGCACGGTGTGCGAGCGCAAGGGTCAACACACGCTCGTGGAGGCGGCCGCGATCCTGGCCCGCACCCGCCGCGATTTCACGTGCAAACTAGTCGGCCTTCGCGAGGGGCTGCCGTACGCGGACTACGTGAAGCGGCTCGTCGCTCGCCGCAAGTTGAAGGACGTGGTCGAACTCGTTCCCGAGACGGACGAAGTGTGGAGCCTGTACCGCAACGCGGACGCGTTCGTGTGTACCTCGCATATCGAGACGTTCAGCCGCGCCGTGCTCGAGGCCGAGGCCTTTGGATTGCCAATTCTCTCGACGCCGGTTCACGGTTTGAGCGAACAGGTGTTCTGGGGCGCGAATGCGTTGCAATTCGGATTCGGGGACGCGGCCGGCCTCGCGGCTCGGATGCGAACGATGCTGGACGACCCGAGCCTGTTCGATCGCATGGGCCGCGAGTCGCGGGCGGCCTTCGACAATCATCTGAGCCACGACGAAATGCTGGACCGCTACGGAGCGGTGATCCTGGCCGCGGCGCGGCACGGCGCCCGCCGGAATCGACCCGGCGGCTCGTCGACCGTTCCCGTCACCTTTAAACGAGCCGCTTGACTCATGCCGGGAATCGCATCGACATTGCCGTTCGCTTCGGCTCGCCGCGTCCTCAAGAAGGTGCAGCGTCGCTTGCGGCTCGCGCTCGGCGGCGAGCATCCCTCTTGCTTCTTCGACATTCACGACGGCGATCTCGTGGCACGCACGTTCCGCGAGTGCGGGATGGAACCGCCGGATGAATCGCCCCGCGAGTGGGCGTTCGAACGCGGCCGCCTTTCGATGGGCGAGAAGCTGTACGAACTCAGGGAGGACCTCCGCACCGTCTTCCCGCTGGGCCTCACTCCGGCTCAACGCGGCGCCTTCCTCCACTGGTTCTGCCGCTACGGCTGGCCCGAGATGGGAATCGAGACCGCGGACGTGTTGCGGGCTCTCTTCGAGGCGGATGCCTCGCCCGATCGCGGCCTCGCGACGTCGTATCTGGTTCAGCCCGCGTGGCAGGCGAAGTGGCCGGAAGCGCTTACGCCTGCGGGGTGGGAGCCGTTCAAAGCCGCGCTCGCGAAGGAATTCGCTTTGCGAGGTCGGTGGTTCTCGCGTGCCTCGCTGCCGGAGCGATTCCGCGATCAGGCTCCGCTTCGGCCCGGCGAACTCGGCGTGAACGCAATCGGTCTGTTCCGTTACACGTCCGGGCTGCAACAGGCGGCTCAGTGCGTGATCGATGCCCTCGCCTCCGGCGGCGTGCGGCTCGCGCTCCGCGACGTGCCCATGGCCCATAACCGCGACGGTCGCGGCCGCACGGGGTTCGACGGACTCGAACGATTTCCGATCACGCTCGTGAACAGCGGGCTCGATCTGAGCGTTCCCGAGGTGTTCCGTCAGGCGGGTCTGCATCGACGCGGCGGCGTGTATCGCATCGCCGTGTGGTTCTGGGAACTGGAACAGCTGCCGGAGGCGTGGCTCGGTCGCGGCGCGGATGTGGACGAGATTTGGGCGCCGACGGCGTTCATCGCGAACGCGTTGAAGCCGCTCGGGAAGCCCGTGTTCCCGATGTTGCCGTCCGTGCGAATCCCGGCGTTCGAGCCGAAGCCGAAGGCCGCGTGCGGGCTTGACCCGTCGAAGTTCACGTTCCTGTTCACGTTCGACATGAACAGCCGCATGCCGCGGAAGAACCCGCTCGGGCTCATCGAGGCGTTCCGCCTGGCGTTCGCGAAATCCGAGCCGGTGGAACTTGTGATCAAGGTGAGCCCGCAGGAGAAGCACTACCCCGAGTGGTGGAGCGAACTCCGGGCCGCGGCCGCTCGGCACGGGGTGAAGCTGATCGATCGCAGCCTGACCCGCGGGGACCTGCTCGCGCTCATGAACGCGACGGACGCGTACGCCTCGCTGCATCGATCCGAAGGGTTCGGCCTCACGATGGCCGAGGCCATGCTCCTCGGCAAGCCGACGATCGGCACCGGATACTCGGGCAACCTCGACTTCATGAACGGGGAGAACAGCTACCTCGTGAGCCACGCTCCGGGCTGGATCGAGGACGATATTCCGCCGTATCCGAAGGGGTGCGTGTGGGCCGAGCCGAGCGTGGAAGACGCGGCGCGGCAGATGCGCCGCATCTTCGACCACCCCGAGGACGCGAAGCGGATCGCGGCTCGCGGCCGGGCCGACGCCGAACGCACGCTCTCCGTGCAGGCCTCGGCCCATCGCATGATCGAGCGGCTTCGCGCGATCACGAATCGGATGTAGAATCGCCGGGATGAAAGAGCACCTCCAGAGGCCGCGGCTGCGGCGTACTCTCGACGCCCAGCCGGACGGCGATCATTATCTCGTCTTCGATCCTCACCGCGTTTCACATCCCATGCGGCTCACTCCGATCGGGTTCGAAATCATCAAACACTTCAACGGCGAGTTCGCGATCAAGGACATCCAGCGCTCGTTGAAGGACCTGACCGGCGGGCTGAACGTGGAGCGGGACGGGATCGTGAAGCTGATCGCGGCGTTGGACGAAAACTGCATGTTGGACTCGCCGCGGTTCCGCGAACGCATCGGGGGCCCGATCCGTCAGCCCTCCTGCGTCGGCTCCTACGACGCGGATCCGAAGAAACTTCGCTCTCAACTCCGCAAGCTGTTCACGGCGCCCGGCGGGGCGGGAGAGCCGAAGCCGGATCCGCTCGCGGCGGACACGAAGCTGCGAGCCGTTCTCGTGCCGCACATGGACTACGGCCGCGGAAACGTCACCTACGGCTGGGGCTTCAAGGAACTCATCGACCGTACGGACGCGACCGTGTTCGTGATCGTGGCCACGAGCCACTATTCGCCTCACCGATTCACCCTGAGCCGGCAACACTTCGCCACTCCGCTCGGAGTCGCGGAAACGGATCAGGCGTACGTCGAACGCATCGTCGAGGCCTACGGCGACGGGCTCTTCGACGACGAACTCGCTCACCTGCCGGAGCATTCCATCGAGTTGGAAGTGGTGCTGCTTCAGTACCTGCTGGAGAAACGGCGGAGCTTCAGGATCGTGCCGCTGCTCGTGGGTTCGTTCGGAGATTGCGTGCGGGAGAACCGCGACCCGAGCCGCCGCCGAGACATCGCCCGTATGGTGAAGGCGCTGCAAGCGGCCGAAGCCGGGTGCGGCGAGAAGGTGTGTTACGTCATCAGCGGAGACCTCGCCCACATCGGACCCAAGTTCGGCGACGAGGAGCCGGCCGCGGGCAAGATGCTGGCCGCCAGCAAGAAACGGGACGAGGCCATCCTCGCGAAGTTGGGCGCAGCCGATCCCGCGGCCTACTTCGAGACCATCGCGGGGGAAGGGGATTCACGACGCATCTGCGGCCTGCCACCGACCTGGCTGACGCTCGCGGCCATCCGCCCCGCCCGCGGCCGCGTCCTGCATTATCAGCAATTTGTGCATCCGGAGGGGCACGAGAGCGTGAGCTTCGCCGCCGCCGCGTTCCACGATTGACCCACGGACCGCGAACGCGATACACTTCAGCAACGGTTACGGGAGCGCTCGATGAGTTATGCCGACGACGACGACGAGGGTATCGGCCTCGCCACCTCGCGCGGCCGGGATTGGCCCAGCGTCCGCCAATTCAACGTGTTCCTCGCCAATCGCCTCGGGGCGCTCCTGGACCTCGTCCGCGCTTTCGAGACGACGGACGTGAAAATCGTGGCTCTCACCGTCGTCGAAACCGCGGATTGTGCCATTATTCGGATCGTTCCCAGCAACTCGGAGCGAGCCTACGAGATCCTCGAACGGGCGAAGTTCCCCTTTACCGAGAACGACCTGCTCGTCGTTCAACTTCCGGACAACGACCAACCGCTGCTTACCATCTGCAAGGCCCTCCTCTCCGCCGAGATCAACATCCGGTACGCCTACCCGATGATGATCGGCATCGGCCCGCTGGGGAACACGGCCATGGCGTTCAACGTCGAGGACCACGAATCCGCGTTGAACGCCTTGACTCTGCAGGGGTTCACGGTTTTCAGCGAGAACGACCTGGAGGGTTGAGAAGTCGTCCGAATTCACGTTTCGAGGCTCGTGATTGCGGGTTCGCTACTCCAACTCGGCGAGCGCGTCCTGAGCTTCCTTCATCCCCTGATCGGCGGCGAGTTTCAACCAGTGGCGGACGGCGGCGGGGTCACGCTCGGCGCCGCGGCCGCGGTCGATCAGAAGCGCGAGGTTGAACTGGGCGAAGGGGTCCCCCAGGTTCGCGGCCTTGCGGTAGAACTCGACGGCGAGTTCGTCGTTTCGGGGAACGCCGCGACCGGACTCGAACAGGTTTCCGAGCGAGCGCAGGGCTTCGGGGTGGTCCTGATCGCCGGCGCGGGCGAACCAGTCCGCCGCGGCGCGGGGTTCGTCGTGTCCGAAGCAGAGGATGAGGCCGAGGGCGTTTTGGGCTTCGGCGGAACCGGCGGCGGCCGCATCCTCGAGCGGCTCGCGGATGCGGATGATGTCCGCTTCGGCGGCGTCGAGCCCGCTTTGCCATGCCTGGAAGAACCAGAACGCGGCCCAACCCGCGTCCGGAGCGCAGCCTGATTCGCCGGCCGCGTGCCAGAGGCCGAGTTGACGCATGGCCGCGGCATCGCCGCCGCGGGCCCGTTGAAGCATGTCCTGGAGCATCTCTCGATTCGACCCTCGCGGGAGTTTTCGTCTTTGTGCGGAATCGGGGGCGACTTGTCCGGTTTCACCGCAGCCCGTGCCCGAATTCCCGACAGATTTTCCACCTCGGCTCCCGGCATGAACTAGGTTCCCGAAAGCCCTCCACCCTTCCCAGGGATCGCCGTGAGCACGAGTACGCGACTCCGATTGCCTCGCTGCCGTTTCCTCCAAACGGTGGTGAAAAGCGGGCTCCTGGCGCCGGACGACATCATCGATGTCTTTGCGCAATACGATCCGGAACAGATCGAGGCCGCCGAACCGCTGCAGATCGCGACCATTCTCGTCCGCAAGAAGCTGCTCACGAAGTTCCAGGCGATGCAACTCCTGCAGGGGAAGACGCAGGGGTTTGTGCTGGGCCAATACAAGATCACCCAGGGCCTGCGGGAAGACCGCGTCGGCCTCCTGTTCCTCGCCGAAGACACCGAAAGCGGCGCCACGGTGAGCGTGAAGGTGCTCCCGACCGATCGCGTCTCGGACGACACCGTTTACCGCCCGTTTCTGAACGAGGCCCGGCAGGCCTCGAAGGTCACGCACGAATCGGTGGCCCGCGTGCTGGACCTCGGCATCTGGCGGGACACGCACTACGTGGTGACCGAGCACGTGGCCGCGCCGACGCTCGACAAGATCGTGGGGGAGAACGGGCCGATGTCGCCCAACGCGGCGGCGCAGGCCATCGCCCAGGTCGCGGTCGGGCTCATGCACGCCCATGCGAAGGGGCTCATGCACCGGGACATCAAGCCCGCGAACATCGCCCTCTTCCCCAGCCGCAAAGTGAAGCTGCTCGACCTCGGCCTCACGCACATGCTGGACAACCCGTGGGCGAAGGTGACGAAGCGAATCAACCTGAAGGAGTACGCGGAAGAGATCGCACACATCCCGCCGGAACAGGCTTGGGGCTGCGAACTGGACGCCCGCTCGGACATCTACTCGCTCGGTTCCACGGCGTACTTCCTCATCACCGGAAAGCACCCGTTCCCCGGCTCCGCGCAGGAAATGATGACGGACCGCCAGGTGAAGGACATTCCGCGGCCGAGCACGATCCGTGCCGGCATCCCCGTCGAACTGGACGACATCATCCGCAAGATGGGGGCGAAGGATCCGGTGAACCGCTTCCAAAGCGCGAAGGATCTCGTGATCGCGTTGCATCCGTGGCTGCCGGTCGCGGAGTGGCAGAGCATCAGTGCGGAGATCGGGCCGAAGGCCGAGGAGCGGAAGGCTCCCGCCGCCGCGCCGAAGCCCGGGTTCTGGGGCAAGCTCAAGTCTCTGTTCGGCCGCTGATCCCGTATCACGTCAGCATGTCGCTATCGTTCACGCTTCAACACACGGACGGGGCCGCGCGCGCGGCGCGGATCGAGACGCCGCATGGCCCCATCGAAACCCCCGTCTTCATGCCTGTCGGCACTCTGGCCACCGTGAAGGGGTTGACCCCGGCGATGCTCCGGGACCTGCACGCGCAGATCATTCTCGGGAACACCTACCATCTCGCTCTGCGACCCGGGGACGACCTCATCGCCGAGTTCGGCGGGCTGCACAAGTTCATGGGCTGGGAGCGGCCGATCCTCACGGACTCCGGCGGCTTCCAGGTGTTCAGCCTCGCGACTCAGGTCAAGATCACGGACCACGGCGCGAAGTTCCGCAGCCACATCGACGGCTCGCCGCTCGAACTCACGCCCGAACGTGCGGTCGAGATCCAGCAGAACCTCGGGTCGGACATTGCGATGGTGTTGGACGAGTGCCCCCCGGCGGACGGTGGCTCCGAGGTGATCCGCGCCGCGGTGAGCCGGTCGATCAAATGGGCGGAGCGGTGCAAGGCTCACCACACGCGGAAGGAGCAGGCCCAGTTCGCCATCGTGCAGGGAGGCGCGAACCTTGCTCTTCGCGAAGAATGCGCCCGCGAACTGACGGCGATGGACTTCCCCGGTTACGCCTTGGGCGGTTTCAGCGTCGGGGAGGGGCCCGAGGCGATGCACGAGGCCTTGCCGCACTGCGCCCCGATGCTGCCGAGCGGGAAGCCGCGGTATCTCATGGGAGTGGGCCGGCCCGAAGACCTGCTCGCGGGCGTCGCCGCCGGGATCGACATGTTCGACTGCGTGATGCCGACGCGGAATGGCCGCAACGCGTTGGCGTTCACGGATTCCGGCCCGATTCGGCTTCGAAACGCGAAACACCGGCGAGATGCGGCTCCGGTGCAGTCCGGTTGCCCCTGCTACTGCTGCGCGAACTTCAGCCGGGCGTACCTGCACCATCTGTTCGCGGCCGAAGAGATGCTCGGGCCGACGCTTCTGAGCGTTCATAACCTCGCGTTCTACCTGCGACTCATGGCGGACGCGAGGCTGGCGATCCGGAGCGGATCGTTCGCCGATTTCCGGACCGAGCGGTTGTCTCGGTGGCGAAGTTGAGTGCGTCTTGCCCGGCGCAGAGCGCAATCGTAGGATGACGCTTCGGATTTTGGCCGCCCCACGGGATTTCCATGTACACCGCTCTGATCGCCGAAGATCCCGCTCCTCCGGCCACCCCGCAGGGCGCCCAGCAGGGCTCGCCCTTCGCCAATCCGATGTTCCTGATGATCGGCGTGTTCATGCTCTTCTGGATCGTCGTGATCCTGCCGATGAGCCGCCGCCAAAAAAAGGAACAGGAAAAGCTTCTCTCCAGCGTCGCCCGCGGCTCCAAGATCCTGACCGCTTCCGGCATCGTGGCCACGGTGGTGACGGCGAAAGACGGAGAAGACGAGATCGTGATTCGCTCGGAAGACACGAAACTCCGCATCAAGCGAACCGCGGTTCAACAGGTGCTCGGAACGGATGCCGCGGAAGCGGCCAAACAGTAGTTCCAGTTTCACGTCGCGGGCTCCGCTCGGAGTTCTCGCGACTTGGAACTTGAAACCAGGAACTTGGAACTCCACGCAATGCAACGCAATTTTCGCCTCGGGCTGATCATCTGCCTCGTGCCGTGCGTGCTCGCGGCGTTCTTCGCGGCCCAACTGAAGAAATACCGGCTGGGCATCGACCTCGCGGGCGGCACGATTCTCGTCTACGAGATCAACCTCGAGCGCACGAAACAACTCAACGACACGAAGAAGAAGGCCGGGGACGGCGCCCCGCAACCGGCCGACGCCGCCGAAGGCCTCAGCACTGAGGACATGACGCGGCTCGCCTCTCAGATCAAGCGTCGTATCGACCCCGCGGACTTGAAGAACGTCACGGTTCGCCCGCTTGGCGGCACCCGCCTCGAGATCATTCTTCCGACCGGCGGCGCGGGCCAAAGCGGCCGCTCGAACCTGACCACCGAAGAAATCGAAGAAGTGAAGCGGCTGGTCTCCCAGATGGGCGTGCTCGAGTTCCGCATTCTCGCGAACCTGGTGGACGACGATCAGGGCATCGCCCGCGCCAAGGACATCATCAACGCCGGAGCCAAGGACGAGATCGACTCATGGGCCACCCGCGGCCTCGTGCCCCGCGCTCCGGACGGCAAGTTCGACGTGAAAGCGGCCGGCGAGAAGCCGCTGCCCGTCGGTTATGCCTGGGTTGAATTGGCGCCCTCCGAGCGGGAGAGCCTCGGCCTGCAAAACCCCTCGGAAGGTGGCACGCCGTCGGCGCTTTGGAACACGGCCGCGGCCAGTCGCGACAAGGCTTTCTCGCACGATTACGGCGCCGGCGAGGGCAAGGCCGCGTCCATGCTGCTCTTCAGCCGCGCCGTGCATCCGTCGTCCCCCGCCGCGGCGAAGGAAGTCGCCTCGATCAAACTCGCGGTCCAAAACGGGACGCTCCCCGAGTCCACCATCAAGGACAAGACCGACGCGCAGATTTACCAGGAAATCCTGACCAATCCGGACGTCGGCAACGCGGTCGAAGTCTCGGAAGGCGTGACCCGCGTGAAGGGGCCGAAGCGGATCGAGTACTACGTGCTCACCCGTGTTTCGGACTTCGACAACGTGAAGGTCGGCGGAGACGTCTCGCTCACGGCGTTCGGCGGGCAGGACGAGAAGTTCAACCTCGCGGTTCACTTCACGTTCAACGCCGCCGGAGCGAAGCTGTTCGGCGACATGACCGAACGGAACAAGCCGGGCAACAACGCCACCCGCGCTCTCGCGGTGGTGCTGGACGAACGAGTCGTGTCCGCTCCGAGTTTGAACGCGGTGATTCGCTCGCAGGGCGTGATCAGCGGCGGCCGCAACGGCTTCGACAAGCCGACCGTCGACCGCCTCGTGAACTTCCTCCGCAACGGCGCCTTGAACGCGCAGCTTCGTGAGAAGCCGGTGTCCGAGAACACCATCGGGCCGACCCTCGGCGCCGACACGGTCAGCAAGGGCACTCAGGCCGTGGGCGCGGCGTTCATCGTGGTCATGCTCTTCATGGTGTACTACTATCGCTTCGCGGGCCTCGTCGCGTGCGTCGCCCTGCTCGCGAACCTGCTCCTCACCGTCGGCTTCATGGTCGCGGTGCATGCCGCGTTTACCCTGCCCGGCCTCGCCGGCGTGGTGCTGATGCTCGGTATGGCCGTGGACGCGAACGTGCTCATCTACGAACGCCTGCGGGAAGAGCGGAACAAGGGCGCCAGCCTCGTCCTTGCCATCCGCAATGGCTACGATCGCGCCTTCCCCACGATCATCGACACCCACTTGACCAGCATTTTCACTGCGGTCGTGCTCTACACCTTCGGCAACGATCAGTTGAAAGGCTTCGCCATCAGCCTCACCGTCGGCCTCGTGATCAGCCTGTTCACCTCGCTGTACATGACGCGAATGATGTTCGACTTCTGGCAGCACAAGAAGTGGCTGAAGGAACTAAAGATGCTCCGCATCTTCGAGAAGCCGAGCTACAACCCGATGAAGTACCGGGTGCAGTTCTTCTCGATCACCGCGGCGCTCACTGTCATCGGCCTCGCGTTGTTCCTGATGCGCGGGAACGACGTGCTGAACGTCGACTTCCGCGGCGGCACCGTGTACGGCGGTCGGCTCAAGGACGGCGAGGAGCGTGCGCTCACCGCCACCGACAAGCCCGGCCTCCGCGACCTGCTCAACGACGAGAACCAACGCGAACGCCTGAAGGTCGATTCCGTTCGCTGGGTGAACCGACCCGCGAGCGGCGATTTCGCCTCCGTCGGCACCTACATCTACGAGATCAACTACGCCGACAAGGCGAAGTCGACCGTCAGCCTGACCGAGAAGCCGGCCGGGACCACGGAAGAGGAAATGGCCGCGAGCGTGAAGGATCGCGCCGCCAAGCTTCCGGACGTGTCCGTCGAACAGATCTTCCTCTCCTCCGATCCGAGTTTCCCGGACGCGAAGTGCCGCTACTTCACGGTTCGCACCACGGAGCGTCAGCGGGATCTCGTTCAGGTCTCGCTGGATCGCCTCCTCACGGACAAGTCCGGCCCGCTGATGGACAAGACGACGATGAAGATCGGCGAGGTCAAGGGCGCGATCGTGCAACTCACGTTCGACAAGCCGACGTCGCCGAACTACACGCGGGATCTGCTGCAACGCGAGTTTGCGAGCGAGAACGCTCTGGAAGGGGATGCGCCGTTCATTCTCACCGGGACCGGCGAGCCGAAGGACGGCCGCTATACGACCATGAGCTTGGACGTGAGCAAGAATCCGCGATTCGGAGCCATCGGCAAGGCGGGCGAAGACGGCGCCGCCGGGCCGGCCCAACTCGAATCGCTCAAGTCGATTCTCGCCAAGACGGAACGCGAGTTCAGTGCCCGGCCCGTTCCGGAACGGCTGGAAGTGTTCGACTCCACGCTCGCCAAGGAGACGCAGAACAAGGCGTTCTTCGCAATCTTCGTCTCGTGGGTCGCGATTCTCGTTTACCTCTGGTTCCGGTTCGGCAACTGGACGTTCGGCCTCGCCGCGGTGCTCTGCCTCGTCCACGACTTGGCGTTCACCCTCGGAGCCATCGCGCTCTGCCACTACGTGTTCGACAACCCGGTGGGCTGGATCCTGCGGCTGGAAGACTTCAAGATCGACCTCGCCGCCGTGGCCGCACTCCTGACGCTCGTCGGCTACTCGGTGAGCGACACGATCGTGGTCTTCGACCGGATCCGTGAAGTGCGAGGCAAGAACCCCGCGCTCACCACGCAGATGATCAACGACTCCGTGAACCAGACACTGAGCCGCACCATCCTCGCGGCCGCCACCGTGTTCCTCGTGAGCTTCGTGCTCTACTGGTTCGGCGGCGAAGGCGTTCACCTCTTCGCGTTCGTCATGGTGATGGGCGTGGTGGTCGGCACGTACAGTTCGATCTTCGTGGCGGCCCCGCTGCTGCTGCTCTTCGGCGAGGGCAAGGCCGCCGCGGAGAAGCAGGAAGAGGAAGCGGAAGCCCACAAGGAAGAGGAAGAAGTCGTCGAAGGTTGATCGACTTTCGTCCGTCCGACCGTTCGCATCGGCCCGCGGCTCCATCCGGACCCGCGGGCCGAGTCGTTTCTCGAGCTGGAACGAGACTTCAGGCCCGAGAATAATCCGCACATTCCGCACCTCTTTCTCGATCCCGACAATTGACTTCGCCCGTAAGCCCGTCCTACGTTCAATTCAGATCAGTCGCGTTTACCGTCGTCCCGGCCCCTCAGACCGCGATCGATCGCCGCCCCGATTCCGAGTCCGTTCGATATTCGAACCCGCGGATGGGCCTCAAAATCGGCGTTGGCGGAAGAATCCGAATTGCGGTTGCAATCGGTCCGGTCGGAGACGACACTGGGGACCCCATGGCGGCTCGCGGGAAGCGAGCGCCCGGGGACTCGCACCCAAGGCCGTGAGCCCGACTGGCCACCTCACACACGGGACGTGCATCCAGGTGACCCGATGGGAATTCGGTTCTCGCGCTTGCTTCGTTCGATCCGCCGTTCCGCTTCCAACACGCCCGCATGCCATGCGCCCGTTCCGGCGTGTCGCGGCGCGCGGTTGAAACTGGAGCAACTCGAGGCACGGGAAGTGCCGGCGATCAACGTCGTCCTCGACTACAGTTTCGACTCGACCGGGATGTTCAACGACGCGAATCGCCGCGCCGTGTTGCAATCCGCGGTGAACGAAGTCGCGAACAATCTCACGGCGAACCTCTCGGCGATCGCTCCGAGCGGGTCGAACACCTGGTCCATCTCGTTCTTCAATCCGGGCACCGGCGCCCAAACCACGATCAACAACCCGACGCTCTCGGCGAACACGCTGACGATTTTCGTGGGCGGCCGTGCGATCGGCGGCTCGCAGGCGGGGTTCGGCGGGTCCGGCGGTTTCGCCGCCTCCGGCTCGCAGACGTGGCTGAACACCCTGACCTCACGCGGCCCCGGCGGCAGCATGCTCTGGGGCGGCAGCATCACCTTCGACACCGCCACGAACTGGTTCTTCAGCACGAACCTGAACGGCATCGGCTCGAATCAGGTGGATTTTTACTCGATCGCCGTTCATGAGCTTGGACACGTGCTCGGGATCGGAACCTCGCCGCGATGGTTCAGCCAGTCGTCCGGCGGGTTCTTCCGCGGCCCCACCGCACAACAATGGTATGGCGGCCCCGTGCCGCTGAGCCCGGACGGCGCCCACTGGCGCGACGGTCTCACGTTCAACGGCGGCCCGGTCTCCCTCGATCCTTCGATCATGTCCGGCACGCGGGTGTCGCTGACGAACCTCGATTATGCGGCGTTGGCGGACATGGGGTGGGCGGTCGGGCCGCCGTCGAGCCCGCCGCCCGCGATTTCGCCGCCGCCGGTTTCACCGCCTCCTCCGCCTCCGCCTCCCTCGCCGCCGGTCGCACCCGTTCCCACGAACAGCGACTTGCTCAGCGTCGTGGTGCCGCCCAGCGGTCACGGCAACGGGTGCGACTGCAGCAACTGCCGCCTGCTCGTGATCACGGGCGCGACGGACGGCTCGGCTCAAGTCTTCGCTCAGGCGGCGGATGGAACGCTCACGGCCGCCGGCCCTCGCTTCCAGCCGTTCCCGGGTTACGCCGGTGTGATCCGATCGGTGGTCGCGGACTTCAACGGCGACCGGAAGGTGGACTTCGCCTTCGCCACCGGCGCGGGAACGGCTGGCCGCATCCGCATCATCAACGGCGCCACGGGTACGGACCTGGTCGCGTCCACCAGCGTGTTCAACGGCTTCTCCGGCGGCTTGTTCCTCGCCGCGGGCGACGTGGACCGAGACGGCAAGTTCGAACTCGCCGTTTCGGCGGACGTCGGCGGCGGGCCCCGTGTCGGCATCATGAAGGTCGTCAACGGTGCGCTTCTCCCCGCCGTGGACTTCATCGCGTTCGGCACCCCGGACTTCCGCGGCGGGTCTCGCGTCGCGATGGCGGACATCAACAAGGACGGCTCCGCGGATCTGATCGTCGGAGCAGGCATCGGCGGCGGCCCTCGCGTCTCCATCTACGACGGCACGAGCCTGCTCACGTCCCAGAATCGCCTGATGCCGGACTTCTTCGCCCTCGATCCGAACCTCCGCAGCGGCGTCTTCGTGACCGCGGCGGATCTCAATGGCGACGGCTATGCGGACCTCGCGTACAGCACCGGCAATACGGGCGGCCCCCGCGTGCGTGTCGTCAGCGGGTATGTTCTCGTCTCGAACCCGGGTGCGGACGTCTCCCGGCTCACCGCGATGGCGGACTTCTTCGCGCTCGACCAGAACGACCGCCAGGGGTTGCGGATCACGGCGAAGGACTTGAACGGCGACGGCCGCGCGGAACTGATCGTGGCCAGCGGCGCGAAGGATCTCCCCTCGCTCCGCGTGATCCCGCTCGGCGAAATGCACGCCGGCCTCTCGACTCCGTTGCAGAACCCGCTCGGCGATCCGACCACCATCGACGGCTTCTACATCGGCTGATCGCGGCGCCCGGCCGCGGCGCGCCTCGCGTGCCGCGGCCCCTTCATTTCCCCTCGCGAACGCCCGTTCACACGATTCCTTCCGAAGAACCCGCATAACCGCTGGATTCCACCCGTTCTTGCTCTAGAGTTTGACGCCCTTCACGGGACTCGCACATGATCGGCCGCGTCTTTCTCCAACGCTACGAAGCCCGCCGCCTCCTTGGCGAAGGGGGCATGGGCCGGGTCTTCCTCGCGAGGCAGACGGACCTCGGACGCGAGGTCGTCGTCAAGGTGATGCACGAGCACATCGCCGCGGACGAGAAATTCCGGGACCGATTCCAGCGTGAAACGCTGCTCATGGCCCGCTTCCATCATCCCGGCGCGGTCACGCTCTACGACGCGAATCTGAACGACCCGAACGGCCCGTGCATCGTCATGGAGTACGTGAAGGGCGTGAACCTCGAGACGCTGCTGGCGCGGAACGGGAAGATGAACGCCCCGCGCGTCGGCCGCATCATCGGCGAACTCTGCGAGGTGCTTCAGGCCGCCCACGACGAAGGAATCATTCACCGCGACCTGAAGCCCGCGAACCTCATGATCGTGGAGCCGGACACTCCGCGCGAGCGGATCAAGGTCATGGACTTCGGCCTTGCGAAGCTCATGGAAGGCGAGACTCTGCGGAAGGTGACGGACACGAACGTCGATTTTGCGGTCGGCACGCCAGGTTACATCGCCCCGGAGCAGGTGCGTGGCGAAGAGATGGACCACCGCGGGGACCTGTACTCCGTCGGCGTGATGATGTTCGAACTGCTCACCGGCCGCCTGCCCTTCACCGGGCCGAACAGCATGGACATCCTGCTGGCGCACGCGACCGAACCGCCGCCCACGTTCGACGAACTCGGGTTGAAAGGCTGGGTGCCGCGCGAGGTGGAGCGACTCGTTCACGAGTGCCTGGCGAAGATGCCGGAGGATCGGCCGCAGTCCGCACGGGAACTGGCCGAGCGGTTCGACACGGCTCTGGAACGTGCGCGGACCAAGGTCGATTCCGATCCGATTCAGCCGGGACTGTCCGGTGATCGGCCGGGCGGCTCGCGTGTCGGCATGCTCGCGGCTCCGTCGAAGGTCGGGGTGACGACGCAAACGCCGCCGCCCGCCGCGATCGAATCCAGCGCCTTGCCGTTCCACATGGAAGCGTGGATGCCCGAGAGCATCGCGTTGATGAAGCTTCGTGGCTTCGTGCACGATGCGGGCGGGGAAGTGATCGAGAGCCGCTCGGGTCTGATCCGCGTTCGCCTCGGCAGCCGCAAAGGCGGATCGTCCGCCGGGCCGCTCTCTTGGTTCGGTCTGCGTCGCGCCAGCACCATCGACGTCGAATTGCGGCTCGCGAACGAGAACCCGCGGCAGCCGAACCAACTCTCCGCGAACATCCTGTTCAAGCCGTCGCATCCGAGCCAACTCGCGGACAAGGCGTGGCAGCAACGCTGCACCGAGATCTTCGTCGAGATCCGTTCGTATCTCATGGGCCGCAGCGACTCGTAGAAGAGCTTGCGTGCCTCGTGGCATCGCTCTCCGGAGCGGTGCGCCTGAGCCATGCCAGTCACTTGCCGCCGAGTTGGGGCAGGCTCACTCGAGCAATCGTCTCGCGTCCGTCACGCGGCCCATCAGGTGCAGTCGCGTCGCGAGGTGTTCCGCGAGCAGAGTGGCGTCCACTCGGATCCCGTTCGGCACGGCCACCGCGATCCTCCTCCTCACGTCGAACCGCTTGTTCTTCGTCGGATTCCCGTTGAAGTGCGAGAAGTAGCTGCCCCACCCGCCTTCGATCCAGCAGCAAAAGATCGGCGTCTCGGGTCGTGCCGCGAGAATCTGCCAGACGCCGCGGCCGAAGCGGCGCAGTGGTTGGCCTTCGTCCCGGCGCAGGAACCCCTCCGGAAACAAGACGAGGCAATCCCCGCGGTCGAGGGCCGCGATCGCGGCGAGCACTTCGTCCGGAGTTTCCTGCGTCTTGTATCGCTGATCCGGAACGCGAATCGTTCGGAAGAGCTTCAACAGAATCCGGAGCAGCGGCAGGTCGTGGAACCGGGAGAGCATCATCGGCGTGATCGGCCGCGGGAGCGCCTTCTCCAGGAAGAGCGGGTCGAACCAGCTGGCGTGGTTGGCGATGACGATGCATGGACCGCGAGCGGGCATGTTCGCGAGACCGGGGCCGACGCCGCGGATGCGGTACATGAACCACAGGATCGGTTCGAGCGAGAATTCGAAGAGGGGCCGCGCCAGAACCACGACTCCAAGGACTGCGACGATTCCGGAGACGAACCTCGCGTCGCCGACATGCAACCCGAGGAAGCTGAAGCCGAGCGCGGCGATCATCGCGACCTGCAAACCGAGGAACATCGTGATTCGCAGGAACGCGACGGCGAGCAAGCTCGTCGCGAGCGGCATCGCGAACCACGAGGCGGCGAACGCCCCGATCAGCGCGATCGCCGCGAGGCCGAGGCCGCGATACCGGTGCCAATAGAGCATCGACGCCGGAACGAGGCCGAAGGCCGCCACTTCGGCGGGTTCGAGCCGATCCCATTCCACCGCGGCGGATGCGGATCCGAGCGTGAATGCGACCCCGAGGGCCAACGCCGCGACGGCGAGGTCCCACTTGCGGACGCGAAGCTCGGCTGGAAACGAAGACACGTCGTTACGATAGAATCATGGTGTGACGACTTCATCCACCGACTTGGCCACATTGTGCCGTTCGCTCGCGGATCAGGCCCGTGCCGCGTCCCGCGTCCTCGTGACCGCCTCGACCGAGCGAAAGAATCGCTGGTTGCGAGCGGCCGCGGACTCGCTCGTGGCCCGTGCTCCGGAATTGCTCGCGGCGAACGCGGCGGACGTGGCCGCCGCCCCGAGTTTCGGCCTGAACGCCGCGGCCATCGATCGCCTCACATTGAATGAAAAGCGAATCCTCGCCGCGGCCGACGGCTTGCGACAGGTCGCGGAACTGCCCGACCCCGTTGGCGAGATTCGCGAATCGACGACGCGGCCGAACGGGCTGTTGGTTCAAAAGATCGGCGTGCCGCTCGGCGTGGTCTTTTTCATCTACGAATCACGGCCGAACGTCACGGTCGACGCCGCGGGCCTATGCGTGAAGAGCGGCAACGCCGTGATCCTTCGCGGCGGCAAGGAAGCGATTCATTCCAATTCCGCGATTCACCGCGTACTTGCGGCCAGCCTCATCGCCTGCGAACTGCCGCAGGCCGCCGTGCAACTCGTGCCGACCACGGATCGCGATGCGGTCGGCCACCTGCTCCGCATGGGCGACCGCATCGACCTCGCGATTCCCCGCGGCGGCAAGTCCCTGATCGAACGCACGGCGCGGGAAGCGTCGATGCCCGTGCTCAAACACTACGACGGCAACTGCCACGTGTACGTGGACGCCGCTGCGGATCTGGCGATGGCCGAATGCATTGTTGTGAACGCGAAGTGCCAGCGGCCGGGCGTGTGCAACGCCGCGGAGAGCCTGCTCGTACATGCGGAGGTCGCGGGAGAGTTCCTGCCTCGAATCGCTGGAGCGCTCGCGGATCGCGGCGTGGAACTGCGTGGCTGCGAAGCCACGCGGCGATTCCTCCCTTCGGCCACACCCGCGACCGAGGCCGACTTCCGCGCCGAGTTCCTCGACCTGATCCTGTCCGTGAAGGTGGTGCCGGACCTGGACGCGGCCATCGAACACATCAACGAGTACGGCTCGAAGCACACGGACGCGATCGTGACGCGGGATGTGGCGGCCGCGGACCGGTTCACCCAGCGGGTCGATTCCGCGGCCGTGGTCGTGAACGCGAGCACGCGATTCAACGACGGATTCGAGCTGGGCCTCGGCGCCGAGATCGGCATCAGCACGGACAAGTTTCACGCCCGCGGCCCCTGCGGCCTCCGCGAACTGACCACCTATAAGTACGTCGTCGCCGGCTCCGGCCAAATCCGCGAGTGACGGAATCGACGAGCGGAATCCGTGTTCGAGCCCGTGACGTGAGTCACGGGAGAGGGATGCGACACCAACTCCGGTGACTGACGTCCACCGGCTCGACAAGCCGGCCGCGGGTCTTGCGGGCTCATTTTCGCTTCCCCGTGCCAAGACGTGGACTATACTGACGCCAGCACCTTTGTCCGCGCGAAGCCTTCGAGACACCCGATGCCCGCTCCCGCCACGGTCGCCGAACTGCTGGACTTGGTCCAGAAAAGCGGCGTCGCCGAGGAGAACCGGCTCAAGCCGTATCTGGACAAACTCCAGCAGCAGGGCGGCGTTCCCGCCGAGCCCTCGAAATTTGCGGGTATCCTCGTCCGAGACGGGATTCTGACCTATTTTCAGGCCGAGCAACTGCTTCAGGGGAAGTACAAGCGGTTCAGTCTGGGCAAGTACAAGGTGCTGGAGAAGTTGGGCAGCGGCGGCATGGGCACGGTGTTCCTTTGCGAACACAAACTGATGAAACGGCGGGTCGCCGTCAAAGTGCTCCCCTTGGCCAAAGCGCAGGATGAAACCAGCCTCGGCCGCTTCTATCGTGAAGCGAAGGCCGTTGCCGCCGTCGACCATCCGAACATCGTTCGCGCCTACGACATCGATCAGGACGAGAATCTGCACTTCCTCGTCATGGAGTACGTGGACGGCACGAACCTCCAGGACCTCGTGAAGAAGTTCGGCCCGCTCGATCCGGTGCGCGCGTGCCACTACATGTACGGAGCGTCCGCAGGGCTCCAGCACGCCCACGAGATCGGCCTCGTTCACCGCGACATCAAGCCCGGCAACATCCTGCTGGACCGCAGCGGCGTGGTGAAGATTCTGGACATGGGCCTCGCTCGCTTCTTCCACGACTCCGAAGACAACCTCACGAAGCAATACGACGAGAACATCCTCGGCACCGCGGACTACCTCTCGCCCGAGCAGGCCGAAGACAGCCATACGGTGGACATTCGGTCCGACATCTACTCCCTCGGCTCCACGTTCTACTTCATGCTCACGGGAAGCCAGCCGTTCCCCGAGGGCACGATCCCGCAGAAGCTGATTTGGACTCGGAGCCGGCAGCCGAAGGCGATCCGCGAGATCCGCCCCGAGGTTCCGGAAGAACTGGCCGCCATCGTGAACAAAATGATGGCGAAGAAACCGGAGGACCGGTATCAGACGCCGAACGACGTGCTGGTGGCGTTGACGCCGTGGGCGGCGATGCCGATCGCGCCGCCGTCCGAACGCGAGATGCCGCAACTTTCTCCGGCGGTTTCGGGCGGGCAGACGGGCGGCACCCGCCCCGGCGGCGGCGGTTCGCCCCGCTCCATGATCGCGGCCATTCCAGTGATGAACGGAACCGCCACGCTTGCCTCCATGGGGAACACCCCGACTCCGGTGCGAGGCGGCGAACAGGTCAGGGAATCGCTCGCGGACGTGCCCATCGGCGCCAGCCCCACCGGCAACACGGACGACGCGGACACCCAAGTTCCCGCACCGAAATCGCACCGATACAAGCCCGCCTCCACCGAGAAGAAATCGGGCGGGTCGAAGACGCTGCTCCTGGTCGGCGTCGCGGTCCTCGTGCTCGGCGGCGGCGCGGCGGGAGCCTGGTTCGCCTTCTTCAACAAGGGCCCGATCGAGCCGACGCACAACGACGCACCGAAGAGCCGCCGCCTCACCGTGTCCAAGACCCCCGGCGAGGCTCTGACCTACGGCTCGCTCCGCGAGGCCCTCTCCAAGGCGAGCCCCGGCGACACCATCGTCATCAACGAACCCATCATCAGCGAGGCCGCCCTCCGGCTCTCCCGAACGAAAGACTTGACGATCGAATCGGGGCTCCCCGGCGGCAAGGCCGTGATCATCGAGTTCAGTTCCTCCGGCGGCTCCGGCAGCGCCGCCATGATGGAGATGAACACCGTCGAAAACTTGCATCTGAAAGGCCTCGAACTGGACGGCAAAGGCGTGGCCGACTTCGGCATCGCGATCACCTCCAGCGTGCCGGGCGTGACCATCGAGAACGTGACGGTCCGCAACGTGAAGTCGATTCCGTTCCGGCTGATGTCGGTCTTCGGGCAGGCGGGGCGCCCGCTGACCTTGGAGAAGGTTCGTGCGGTGGCGAGCCCGTCGAACGATGCCGCGCTCTTGGTCGCCGTGCCGACCAACGCCACATTCGAGTCGCGGCAGATCGCGATCCGCAACTCGCGCTTCGAGGGCCCCGGCAAGGTCGGCATCAAGTGCGAAGGTTCGCTGGTGGACGTCGAGATCGTGAACAACCGCCTGTTCCGGTTCGAGGTCGGCGTCGTGTTCACCCGCGTGCCCGAGAACCGCCCCTACAAGTGCTCCTTCACGCAGAACACCGTCTACGAGTCGAAGGTCGGCGTGCAGTTCCCCGGCGCCCCCGGCGGCAAGATGGACATCGTCGCCCGGGCGAACTACTTCGCCAAGACGGCCGCGGTCGTGGACGGCCCCGGCGTCGCGGGCGTCACGCCGATCGACAACGGCCAAATCGAATCTGGCCCCGGCAACGGACCGATCGGCGTCGTGGCCCTAGGCGCCCCGGTGCTTCCGCCACCCAACCCGGACGACGACGCCACCTTCCTCCGCTTCCCCGGCGGGGCCGCCCCCGTCATCAACGGCAACCGCATCGGCGCTCCCTGATCGGCTATCATGATGGGCACGCTGCCGTCAGGAGACCCTCCGTGTTCGCACCCGCCGACCGGCCGCGATTCGCGGCTCCCATCCTCGCCGCACTCGCACTGTTGATCGTGGCCACACCCGCCCCCGCGGTGATCCAGAAGCTTCTCCCGCTGAAGGATGTGTTGGAGTCCGAGAAGTTCATCTTCGTCGCCGAAGTCGATTCCGTGGCGCCGGAGAAGCCGGGCGTCGTGTTCAAGTTGGCGGAGAAACTGAAGGGCGAGCCGCCCTTCGAACGCATCCCGCTGAACCTCACGTCCAACGACACCGCCGCGAAAAAGGACGACCACACGAAAGTGATGCTGGACCGCCTTGAAGCGGGCGGAAGGCTCGTGGTGTTCGCGAGCAAGAAGGGGAAGAACTTCAACGCGATGGGCTTCCTCGACGGAACATGGTTCTCGATGCAAGGCACGCTGGACGACGACGGCAAGACGGTGCGCTGGGCATTCATCTGTTGCGAGCCGTACCTGCGCCGCACGTACTCCGGGACCACCGCGGAGTTGACGAAGATCGTGAAGGCCGGGCTCGCGAAGACCGCCGAGCCGCCGGGCGTGAACGAGAAGGAGAAGCCCGGCTTCGGCCCACCCTTGAAGAAGAAATGCGGCGATGAGGAGTTCTCGACCATCACTTCGCCAACTTCCAACCATGTTCCGCTGTTCGGAGTGATGCCGTCGCTGGTGTTGATCGGCCCGATGGCGATCATCGCGGCGCTGTTCCCCAGCGTCGCCGCCCAAATGGCCGTGGGCATGACGCGCTGGCGCGCGTTCCTCGTGATCGCGAGCACGAACAGCACGCTCGCCCTCGTCTACTGGTTCCTCCAGTTCAAGCAATGGCTGCCGGACACGCCCCTCGCCGGGTACAAGTCCTTCACGGCGCTCCTCGTGCTCTCCAGCGGGATCGGGCTCATCTGGGCCGCGATTCGCTATCGCCGCCTCGCCGCGGACGACGCCACGGTCACGGCCACGCCCTCACGCAAGGAACTGCTCACGCTCGGCGGGCTGACGCTGGCCGTCGGCCTGCTTGTCGCCTCGACCCGCCTGTTCGGAGATTCCTGGAAAGAGGTTCTCGATCTGCCCATGCGGGAGTTCACGATCATCGGCGCGGCGTTGTTCGTCGCCACGTTGCACTGCGTGTTTCGCCGTGCGACGGCGAAGGCGGATTTGAACTTCGAAGGAAACCCGCCGCCGTTGCGTCTCAGCATGTCGGGCGAATCGGTCGGCCTGACGGCGCTCCTGCTCGGCGGCACGGTCGCGCTTTGCCTCGGCGGCGGCGCCGCGGTTCACTCCACGAACGTGGCCACCGAAGCGGGCGATGCGGAGGACTCCTTCGGCCCGAAACTCGCGGACATTCGCGTCTTCGAGATCGCGGACGTGCACCAGGTCATGTCCAACGGGCTGAGCGTGGACGGGAATCGTCTATACCTCGGAGCCGCGAAGCCGGGGCTGTCGTCGTCGTATGGCTCCGTGCATTGCCTCGATCGGAACACCGGCGCGAGCCTCTGGAAGTTCGACAACGACGAAGACCTGAACCCCGTGTACAGCGCCCCGACGGTGGCGAACGGCAAAGTGTACGTTGGCGAAGGGTTGCACACGGACAAGAACTGCCGCCTGTTTTGCCTCGACGCTGGGACCGGCAAGCCGAGTTGGGTGAAGCCGTTCGAGACGACCAGCCACACGGAAGGGAACCCGCGCGTGGTCGGGAATCGCGTCTACTTCACCGCCGGGGACGATGGCCTGTTCTGTGCGGACGCCACGAGCGGCGCGAAGGTGTGGCAGTTCCCGGGACGCGATCGGAACCTTCACATCGACGGCCCGCCCGCCTCGGCGGGCAACCGCGTCTTCATCGGCAGCGGCCTGTACTCGCTCGCCCTGCTCGCGGTTCATGCGGACACCGGCGCCGAAGTGTGGCGAACGCCCGTGGATCTGCGGTCGTTCGGCCCGCCTCTCGTGATCGGGTCTCGCGTGGTGTACGGCCTCGGCACGGGGAACATGTCCGCGGACACGTTCAAGTACGACGAAGAGAAGGGGAAGCCGGACGAGACGACCCCCGCGGGGGCCGTGGTCTGCGTCGAAGGCGAGAGCGGCGCCATCGTTTGGCGGCACGACCTGCCTCGATCCGTTCACACGGCGCTGGCGGCGGACGCGTTCTCGGTTTATGCCGCGAGCCGCGACGGAGCCGTGTACTGCCTCGACCGCAAGACCGGCAAGCTCCGCTGGAAGACGTCGATCGGCTCCACGCTTACGGCCGGGGTCGCGCTCGCGGCCTCGGGCGGAGTTCCCGTCGCCGTGTACGCCATCTCGACCGAAGGCACGATGGCGTGTCTCGACCCGCGGACCGGCAAGGTGAACTGGCTGCGAGACCTCCGCGAGCACACGAAGAAGATGGTGGAGGACGCCTTCGCCACTCCGGTGGTCGTCACCGAGCCGACACCGACCGGCAGCCGCCGCGTGGTGTACGCCGGGGCGATGCTGAAGAACCCCAACAACGGGGCGAAGTCCGCCGCGGTGTTCCGCTTCGAGGACGAAATCGCGGAGTGACGGCACGCCGGCCTCGAGATTTCGCCGAACGCGGTTTGCGGAGCGGAGCGCGGACGCTAACATGGATTCGCACGCGGTTCATTCATTCCAATCGGCGTGCGTTCATTCGCTTCGGAGTCTCCATCCATGCACCAGCTTGGCGAACTCGTTCCGGTCGGCGGCGGCGACGCGATCCCGCTCATCCAGGACGTCATGACCATCGGCCGCCGACAGACCTGCGACATTCAACTGGACTTCGGCAACATCTCGGGCACGCACGCGGAACTGAGCTACCGCAACGGCGTGTGGCACCTCAAGGACATGGGCAGCACCAACGGCGTGAAGGTGAACGGCGAACGCACCCTCCGCCGCCCTCTCCGCCCCGGCGACGAAGTCACCATCGCCAACCACAAGTACACGATCCAATATCAGCTTCAATCCGGCAGTTCGTTCGAGGACGTGTTCAACGAAGAAGAAGACGTCTTCAGCCAGTCGCTGATGGAGAAGGCGGGCCTGGAGAAGACCCGCAAGCCCGGCGGCAAGCGATAAAGAACATCCCACATGAGCGTCGACGCACTCCGAGCGGAGGCGAGCATGTCGGATATCTACGTCAACTTCTCCGGCATGCCCAAAGGCTACATTCGCGGCACCATCGACTACGATCTCGAAGTTCTTGTCGAAGGTTGGGGCGAGGTCTCGGGCGGCTCGGCGGGCGTCGAGGAGGCTTGGAACGTCGATCTCGAGTTGGACTCGCAGGACCCCGCGATGGTGGAACGCTTCATCGCCGAGAAACTTCTTCCTTACCTGCGTTCGCTACCGGCCCCGCCCGGGACCGAACTCGTGATCGTCTTCGACGACCCCGAGAACGCCGAACGCCGACCGGCGATAGAATGACCCGATGACGGTCGTCGAAGAGATTCCGCTGCCCCCCGCGTTTTATCGCGAGCCGATCTCGCTGGGCGGGATTCGGCTTGCCTCGCGGTTCAACCTCGCCCCGCTGGCCGGGTACACGAACCTCCCGTTCCGCCTCTCGATCCGCGAACTCGGCGGCGTCGGTCTCTGCACCACCGATCTCGTCAACGCTCGCGCCATTCTCGAATCGATTCGCAAGACGATGGACCTTCTCGCGACTGCGCCGGGCGAGCGGCCCCTCGCCGTGCAAATCTTCGGCTCCAAACCCGAGGAGATGGCCGGCGCCGCCAAGTGGCTCGTCGAACGCGGCATCGCCGAGAGCATCGACATCAACATGGGCTGCCCCGTTCGCAAGGTCGTGAAGACCGGTGGCGGGTCATCCCTGATGTGCGACACGACCGGCGCCACGGTCGATCTCGTGCGGCAGGTCGTGGAAGCCGTGGCGGTCCCGGTCACGGTGAAGATGCGGCTCGGCTGGGACGACGACAATTTGTCCGCACCGCATTTCGCCCGCGAGTTCGAGAAGGTCGGCGTCGCCGCGGTCACGATTCACGGCCGCACGCGCGAGCAGGGCTTCGCCGGCGGCGTGAACCACGACGGAATCCGCCGCGTGGTCGACGCCGTGCATCGCATCCCGGTGTTCGGCAACGGGGACGTGCGTGGCGTGACGGACGCCGCCCGCATGATCGAAGACACGGGATGTGCCGGGATCGCCATCGGTCGCGGGGCGCTGGCCAACCCGTGGATCTTCCGCCAACTTCAGAACTGGATCGAGACCGGCGACCCCGGCCCGCGCGCCGCGTACCGCGAACGCCTCGCCTTCATGCGGCTGCACCTCGTCCGACTCATCGAGTGGAAACGCGACGACAAGTACGGCTGCGTGCAGTTCCGCAAAGTGGCGACGTGGTACACCAAGGCTCTGCGTCTGCCGAAGAAGGTGCAACAGACGATGGTGATGCTCGGCAGCCTCAAGCAGTTCGACGACGCGATCGCCCCGTTCGCCGAGGCCGGCGCCCCGGCGGGGTGGTCCGAGTGGGACGCCCAATCCGCCCAAGTCGCGGTTCCGTCCGGCCCGATCGCCCATTGGTAAAGCCCGATCGGTCCGCGCCGATGGCGAGAAATTTGCAATAAGATTCACGATTTTCCGACAGGTTTGGGCCTCTTGCGGCCATGTTAATACGGTGCCCCCCCCCCCACTCCGTCTGTTTGATGAACATTGGAGAGGCCCATGCCCGTCGGAAAGAGCACGCGAGCCAGCATGAATCACGGCCGGCGTCTGCAAGTGGAGATTCTCGAAGACCGCGTGGTTCCGGCGACCCGAACGTGGGACGACCAAGGCGCGACATACAACTGGAGTGAAGCCGCCAACTGGAGCGACAACACCGCGCCGGTGTTCGGCGACACGGTCATCCTGCCGAGCGCCTTCAACTACAATCAGGACATCATCGGACTCGTGCTCGAGCAATTGCAGTTCACCAACGGTTCCGGCACCGCGATTCTCTCGCTGAACACGCCACTGAGCATCCTCGGAAGCAGCCCGTCCCAGGACATCGTCAACGGCGGCAACGGAAGCAACATCATCACCGGAAGCACGCTGAATCTCGCCAACGGTTTCGTGAACTTCGCAGTGAACGGCGGAGAACTCACGATCCAAAGCGCGATCGCCGGTACGGCGATCCGAAAGTCCGGCTTCAACCGCCTCACGCTGGACGCCCCCAATTCCATCGGCGGCGGCGTCGTGATCAATCAAGGCACACTTCGCGTGGTCGGCGATCAGGCTCAGAACCGCATCCCCGCCAATGCACAGGTCATCGTGGACACCGGTGCGTTCTTCGAGGTGGCGAACACGAATCCGATCCCGACCGTCGGCAATGCGATCGACCTGACGCTCAACGGCGGCAACATGCAAATCACCGGCGCGAGCACCAACCACGTCCACATCCGCAACATCACCTTCAACGGCGACAACATCAACGGCGGCGGGTCGATCCGCACGTCGGGAACCGTCGGCTCCTTCGCCAACACGAACTTGGCCGTCGGAGGGGACATCACCGTGAACGGGTCGAGCTTCAGCCCCGCCACCTTCGATCTCGCCAACGGGTTCTCGTTCGAAGGAAACCGGGCCATCAACGTGTCCAATATCTCAGGCAACGCCAACGCGGACCTGCTGATCACCGCGACGACCGTCCTTCGCACCGGCTCCGTCTCCGGGTTGACGAAGACCGGTGCGGGCACGATGGTGATCGCCTCGGCGAGCGCTTACTCGGGCACGACCACGATCAGCGCGGGCACGCTGCAGATTGGCAACGGCGGAGTCACCGGGTCGGTTCTAGGGGACATCACGAACAACGGAGCGCTCGTCTTCAACCGCACCGGTGACTACTCGGTCTCCAACTCCATCAGTGGCAGCGGCAGCCTGACGACGCTCCAATCCGGCACCAAGACATTCAACAACTCCATCGCACTGGGCGGAACGATCACCTCCACGGACGGCCGCCTGCTGCTGAACGCCACCGTGACCAACGGCACCGCTGCAGTCGACGTCACGACGACCGGTTCCGGTGCGATCGGCGGGTCCGGCACCATCCAAGGGGCGACCGTGATCGCGAGCGGCGGCAGCCTCTTCCCCGGCGGCACCTTCAACTCCCCGGGCACGTTGAATGTGTCGAACATCACCCTGAACTCCGGCAGCTTCTACGGATTGAATCTCAACGGCCTAGCCGGGAACGACCGGCTCAACGTCACCGGCACCGTCACCATCAACGGCGCGACGCTCTTCGCCATCGAGACTCCGAATGTGGGCGGCAGCATCACGATCATCAACAACGACGGCACCGATCCGATCAATGGCACGTTTGCCGGGCTGCCGCAAGGTTCGACGTTTGTCGGGAACAACGGCAAGCGCTACCGCATCAGCTACACCGGCGGCACCGGCAACGACGTGACCCTGACTTCCGACGTGCTGCAGAGCGCTCTTGCCGTCACCGGAACGGGACCGAGCCAAGCGTATGGGGCGGCGTCCAGCGGTCAATTCGTGCTCACCAACACGGGTCTGGATTTCATTCCCGGCTTCGGAGGTGAAATCCGCGTCGCCCTGGCGGACTTCAATGGCGACGGCAATGTGGATGTCGTCGCGGGAAGCGGACCCGGTGGAAGCCGCGTCCGCGTCCTCGATGGTGTCGACTTGCCGGTACTAGCGGACTTCACTGCGTTTCCCGGCTTCGGCGGAGGTGTGTACGTGGCCGCGGGAGATTTGAACGGCGACGGCCGCGCCGAGGTCGTCGTCACCGGAGATGGAGCCGATGCCTTCACCGGGCCGGTCTCCAACGCCCTGCAAGTCCGCATCTACAGCGGCGCCACGCTCACCGGCGGCACGACCAATCCCCCGATTCACGCGGACTTCAACGGACTCGCCTCCTTGAACGGGGCGCAGGGAGAGGGGCCAAACGTTCGACTCGGCGGGCGCCCCGCCGTCGCGGACATCAACCGCGACGGCCTGCCGGATCTGCTCGTCTCGGCCGGGAACGGCGGCGGCCCTCGCGTCGTGATCTGGCCCGGCCAGGCGTTCCTCTCCGCGTCGTCCGGCCAGCCGCCGGTCAATCCGCTCGCCAACCTCTTCGTGTTCGAATCGACTCAGCGTGGCGGAGCCTTCATCACCGCGGGCGACCTCAACGGCGACGGGTTCGCCGATATCGCCGTGGGCGGCGGCCCCGGCGGCGGGCCCCGCGTCCGCACCGTGAACTCCCAGATCCTTCTCGGCCTGCCGAACATCGAAGCCGTGAACCTCGATGACCCGGTGAATCTCTCCAACGGCCTCGTGTTGAACAACTTCTTCGCGGGGAGTTCGGAGAGCCGGGGCGGCGTCCGCGTCGCGATGCGCGACGTGGATGCGGATGGCCGCGGCGATCTTGTCACCGGCAGCGGCACGAACGAACAGTCGCAGATTCGCGTCTACTCGGACGCTGCGATCGCCGCCCTCTTCGGTTCCGGCGGCGAGCCGGCCAATCCTCAGATCATCGACCCATTCGGTGTCGTTCTGCCCGGCGGAGTCTGGATTGGCTGAGAAGTCGAAGGGCAACGTGGTGAAGGTCGAGCCGCGGCGTGGACGAATCCGCCGTGGCCCGATACTCTATTCCCGTCGGAAGATCGACGCAACTCTCTCCCCCGCCGGACCTACCGCTCGAACTCGCCTTCCATCGAGGCTCTATGCTCGCGACCGCTGAGGTGCTCGCTCGCCATGGTCGGCTGCCGGACGATACGGACCCCCAGGAAACGTCGGAGTGGCTGGAATCGATGGACGCGGTGCTCCGCGGAGCGGGGCCGGAACGCGCACAGTTTCTGTTGAACGCCCTCATCGGTCAAGTGGCCCAGACCGGCCTCGGCCGCATGACCGTCGGCGTCACCACGCCGTACGTCAACACCATCGCCACAGACGACCAACCGGCCTTCCCCGGGAATCAGGACGTCGAACGCCGCATCAAGAGCCTCGTTCGCTGGAACGCGATGGCGATGGTGCTGAAGGCGAACAAGAACACGAACGTGGGCGGGCACATCAGCACGTTCGCCTCTGCCGCCACGCTGTATGAAATCGGGTTCAATCACTTCTTCCGAGGCCGAACGGACGCCTTCACCGGCGACGTGGTCTTCTTCCAGGGGCACGCCAGCCCCGGCATGTACGCGCGGGCCTTCCTCGAAGGCCGCCTCGATGAAACGAAGCTGAAGAACTTCCGCCAGGAACTGCACGAAGGCGGCGGCCTCAGCAGCTACCCGCACCCGTGGTTGATGCCGGACTTCTGGCAATACCCCACCGTGAGCATGGGCCTCGGGCCCATCATGAGCATCTACCACGCCCGGTTCATTCGCTACCTGCACGATCGCCAATTGAAGCCGACCAACGACGTGCGCGTGTGGGCGTTCCTCGGCGACGGCGAATGCGACGAACCGGAATCGCTCGGGTGCATCGGCCTCGCCGGTCGCGAGAAACTGGACAACCTCACGTGGGTGATCAACTGCAACCTCCAGCGACTGGACGGACCCGTCCGCGGGAACGGGAAGATCATTCAGGATCTGGAAGGGATGTTCCGCGGGGCCGGCTGGAACGTCATCAAGGTGATTTGGGGTTCGGACTGGGACCCCTTGCTGAAGGCGGACCACACCGGAGCCCTCGCCCGCCGCATGGCGGAAGTCGTCGACGGCGAGTACCAGGAGTACATCGGCCGCGACATGCGCACGGCCGAGGAAGTTCGCAACAAGACGCTTCTTTCCGAAGAGGAGGACGTGGAACGCCGTGGGGCGTTCATTCGCGAGCACTTCTTCAACACGCCGGAGTTGAAGGCTCTGGTCGAACACCTGCCGAACGCCCGAATTACCGGCCTCAAGCGTGGCGGTCACGATCCGCTCAAGGTCTACGCCGCGTATAAGGCCGCGGTCGAGCACAAGGGGCAGCCGACTGTCATTCTCGTGAAAACGGTGAAGGGCTACGGCGTTCCCGGGACCGGGGGAGCCGGCAAGAACACGACTCACCAGTTGAAGAAGCTCGCGGTCGAGATCGAGAAAGAACCGAACCTCGCCCCGGAAGAGATCACCAAGCGGCAGATGGTCGCCGCGCTCCGTCAGTTCCGCGACCGCTTCGACCTCCCGTTCTCGGACGAGCAACTCGGCGACGTTCCCTTCTACAAGCCGACTGAAGACTCGCTCGAACTTCGTTACCTGCGGGATCGCCGCCGCGTGCTCGGCGGGTTCCAGCCGTTCCGCAACAACGATTTCGTGCCGTCCCTGCCGCCGGACCGCAAGGCGTTCGAGGGGTTGTACAAGGGCACGCCCGCGGGCAAGGGCCAAAGCACGACGCTCGCGTGGGTCGTGCTCATGACGCAACTCATGAAGGACGCGAACATCGGCAAGAACATCGTGCCGATCGTGCCGGACGAAGGCCAGACCTTCGGCATGCCGCCGATGTACAAGGCGTTCGGCATCTACAGCACGGTCGGGCAGATCTACAACCCCGTGGACAAGGGCACGCTCACGGAGTACCGCGAAAGCACGAGCGGGCAGATCTTCCAGGAAGGGATCAACGAGGCGGGGGCCATGGCGGACTTTATCGCCGCCGGCACCGCGTACAGCACCCACGGCGTGAACACGATCCCGTTCTACATCTACTACTCGATGTTCGGCTTCCAGCGGATCGGGGATCTGGTGTGGGCCGCGGCGGATTGCCGCACTCGCGGGTTCCTCATGGGCGCCACCGCCGGCCGCACCACGATCAACGGCGAAGGCCTCCAGCACGAAGACGGCCACAGCCACCTCGCCGCCCTCACCATTCCCACCTGCCGCGCCTACGATCCCGCCTTCGGCTACGAACTCGCCGTGATCGTCGAGGACGGCGTGAACGCGATGTACGTCCGCAACGAGGAGTGCTTCTACTACCTCACCGTTTACAACGAGAGCTACGACATGCCGGCGATGCCCGGCGAGCACGTGCGGGACGGCATCGTCAAGGGGATGTACGCGTTCAAGACCGTGAACCCGGACGGCGCGAAGCACGAAGTCCAGATCCTCGGTTCGGGCGTCATCATCAACGAAGCCCTGCGGGCGCAGAAGATCCTCGCCGAGAAGTACGGCGTCGCCAGTACCGTGTACAGCGTCACGAGCTACCAGATGCTCCGCCGCGACGCCATCGAGTGCGAACGCTTCAACCGGCTGAACCCCGGCGAGAAGCGGGAACCGCATGTCCGTCAGGTTCTGGCGAACACCGCGGGCCCGATCGTCGCCACCTCCGATTACATGCGGGCGTTGCCCGAGCAAGTCGGCCCGTACCTGGATGGCCGTCTCACGGCCCTGGGAACGGACGGCTTCGGCCGCAGCGAGACTCGCAAGGCCCTGCGTCGCTTCTTCGAAGTGGATGCCGAACACGTGGTGATCGCGGCCCTGAGCGCTCTCGGCTGGGGCGTCGAGGACATGAAGAAGGCCATCGCGGAACTGGGCGTGAACGACGCTCCGGCCCCCTGGACCGTGTGAGACTTGAAACCCGGTTTCGCTTTGGAAACCGGGTTTCGGTCATGTGAAGAGAAACCCGGTTTCCAAAGCGAAACCGGGTTTCAAGACTATCGGAACTCTTCAATGGAATTTCGTCTTCCCGATCTGGGTGAAGGCATCGATTCGGCCATCGTCACCGCGGTGATGGTGAAGCCCGGGGACGCGGTCGCGGCCGGGCAGAACGTCATCGCCGTCGAGACCGACAAGGCGTCCATGGAGATTCCGGTCGAATCGGCCGGCACCGTGGACGCGATCGCCGTCAAGCAGGGCGACAAAATCCCGACCGGTGCCGTGATTCTGACGTTGAATCAGGCGAGCGGCGGGCGTGAGCCCGCTGTTCGAGAAACGAAACCCGCCTCGAAAGAACCGGAACAACCGAGCGGGGGCCGTAAGTCCCCCGTGGAACCGCCCAAAGCCCAACCGGCCCCCACGGGGGACTCACGCCCCCCGCTCAGTGAACCGAAATCCGGATCCAACGGTCCGGTCGCGGCCGGACCCGCCACCCGCCGGCTCGCCCGCGAACTCGGCGTCGCCCTTTCCGAAGTTCAACCTACCGGCCGTGGCGGCCGCGTGACGCTGGACGACATCAAGGGCTTCGTTCGCGAAGAACGCAAGCGGCCGCGCGGCGGCACCGACGCGCCCCCCGCGTTCACCATGCCGCACTTCAGCAAGTACGGCGAGATCGAAAAGAAGCCCGTCGCGAACATCCGCAACACCATCGCCAAGAACCTGACCCTCGGCTGGCGCACGATGCCGATGGTCACGCAGTTCGACTCCGCGGACATCACCGACCTCGAAGCCGGCCGCAAGCGCATCGTGGACGGGCTGCCGAAGGGCGCCCCGAAAGTGACGATGACCATCCTCGCGATCAAGGCCGTGGTCGCGGCCCTTCGCGAGTTCCCGACCTTCGCCTCGAGCTACGACATGGCGAGCGGCGAACTCATCCTGAAGAAGTATTTCCACATCGGCCTCGCGGTGGACACCGAGCGCGGGCTCGTGGTGCCGGTGGTTCGCGACGCGGACAAGAAAAGCATCCGCGAACTGGCGGCGGAAGTGGCCACCCTCGCCGAGAAGGCCCGCGCCGGCAAACTCGCCATCGACGAAATGCGCGGCGGCGTCTTCACCATCACCAACCTCGGCGGCATCGGCGGCACCAGTTTCACTCCGATCGTGAACTTCCCGGAAGTGGCGATCCTCGGCATGTCCCGCTCCGCTCTTCAGCCCGTCGTGAAGGATGGCGCCATCGTCCCGCGGCTGTTGTTGCCGCTCTCCCTCACCTACGATCACCGCGTGATCGACGGCGCCGACGGCGCCCGATTCACCACCCGCCTGTCGCAACTCTTCAGCGACCCGCTGCGTCTCCTCATGGAGTCGTGAACATGCTTCCGCTCGCGCTCGCCTTCGTCGTCGCTTCCGCGCCCGAGCCCGCCGCCGAACGCCTGGCCAAGGCGCGGGCCGAACTCAGAAGCCCGGATGTCGCGGTGCGGAGGAAGGCCATCGAAGGCCTGATCCACTCCGATCTCTCGGACCATCTCTTCCCGGAAATGTCCGCCGCGCTCGCGGATGCGGATGGACACGTCCGCTCGACCGCGGCGACGGCCGTGGGCAATCTCGGAGCCAAGGGCGAGCCGGCGATTCCGGCGCTCGTGAAGCAACTTCAGAAAGACGACGTGAAGGAGGCCCGCGAGACGGCGGCCCGCGCGCTCGGCCGCATCGGCAAGGCCGTTCCCAAGAGCCGCGATTCGGTGAAGCCGTTGGAAGCGGCCGCGAACGCGGACGCCGACGCCGTCACGCGGACAGTCGCGCTCGGCGCGTTGGCCATGATGGACATCGACGTGCCGGGCCAGGTGAAGGCGCTGCGAACGTTCCTGACCCACGACGAACCGTTGGTGCGGATGAAAGCGTCGCACGCCCTCGGCATGATCGGCGCCCCGGCGAAGGCGGCCGCCCCGGAGATCGTGAAGGTGTTGCAGAACGAGACGGACGGCCACCGCCGCGGGTACATCGCCCGCGCCCTCGGCAACACCGGCGATCCGGCCTCGCTCCCCGCCCTGAAGCAGGCCCTCGCCAACGAGACGTACGACGGCGCCAAGGGCGAGATCCGCGGGGCCATTCAAAAACTCGGCGGTAAGCCCTGAGCCCCGAGTCGCGGGAAAAATCGCCCGATCTCGGGAACACATCCGCCCGCGGCGGCCAATGATCGGCGTCACCCGACGTGGGAGTTCACGCCATGTTCCGAGTCCTGCTCGCGATCGCGTCACTGGTTCCCTCCGCGCCCCGCGCCGCCGCCGCCGACATCGAGCCCACCTTTCGCCATGAGCCGCTCAAGAAACTGCTTGTGGAGTTGAAGGACAAGAACGTCATGATCCGTCGCCAGGCGGCGACCACGCTCGGGTTGCCGGACGGTTCTGAGGGGAAGGGCGGCCCGCGGCCGCGCGGCGACCTCTGGCCCGCCATGCTTGCGCTCGTCGAAGCCCAAGCCGACTCGGACATGCAAGTGCGCGCGAACGCCATGAAGAGCCTCGGGCTACTCATGCGGTTCCGCGGCGTCGTGGAGAAAAACGACGAACGATTCGAGAAGATCGCCCTCGCCGCGATCGCGGCCCTGAAGGACTCCGAAGGGCTGGTTCGGAGCGCGGCCGCCGCCTCGCTGTGGCAGATCGGTATCGAAACGGAGAAGGGCCGCACCGAACTGTTGGCGGCGATGAAGCACGACGACGCGAAGGTGCGGGCGGCCGCGGCCGAAGGCGCCCGAGGCGTGCGGCCGATCGGCAAAATCGCGGCGGAACTTGGAGAACGAATCTCTGATCGGGATGAAGCCGTGAGGCTGGCGGCGGTGAACTCGCTGATCCAGGCGCGGTCCGAAGCCGCACCTGCGGTGAAAGCTCTGATCGCGGCGCTCCGCGATCCCGGCGAACGATTGTCCGCCGCGGCCGCGACTGCACTCGGCAACGTCGGCCCCGGCGCGGCGGAAGCCATTCCCCCGCTCGTGGACCTCCTCGCGGACGGCAAAGTGACCGCACGCACGGCCGCGGCGCTCGCGATCAGCGCCATCCAGGCCCAACCCGAGATCGGCGTTCCAGCCCTGATCGGAGCGCTGGCGAACACCGAAACGCGAATCTACGCGATCCACGCGCTCCGGCAGTACGGCCCGCGGGCCGGCTCCGCGATCCCGGCCCTGTTCAGCCACTCCCGCGACGTCGACGGCTCCGTTTTCCCCGCGACTCTGGACGCGATCCACTCCATCGACCCCGGCAGCGTGGCTTACGAGGAACTCATTCTCGCGGCGCTCTTCGATCCGAAGCCGAGCGTCCGCACTTTCGCGATCGGCTTCACCGACCGTGGCGTCGGCGAGGCCGATCCCACTCTGCTGCCGATGCTCATGTTCCTGTTCCAGGTGGACGCGAACGCCCGCCCCCAACTCGCACGTGCCATCGGCGAACTCGGCGTCGAAGGCCGGCCCGCGATCCCCATGATGATGGAACTGATCGGGAACTTGAACACGAACGCGAGCCTTCGCCGCGTCCTGATCAACGCCGTGAATCGCATCGATCCCGCGTTGCTTCGCCCGTCCGGGAAGTGAGTCGGACGGGCGATCGAGATCACTTTCCGAGTTTGAACGTCTCCAACTGGTTCGGACCTTCCACGACCGTGGCCTTGAGGCCGGAACTGTCCGGATTCGCGAATTTCGCGGGAAGTTGGCTCTTCGGTCCCTCGTCTCCGCGGCCCTTCGTCAGCCACAGTTCGACCGTGACTCGGTAGTCGCCGGCCGGGGCGCCGTCCCCCGCCGTGATCGTGGTCAGCGTGAAATTCCCGTCTGCATCGACCTTGCCGTGCGGCTTGGCGAGTCCGTCGTCGGCGCCGTTCACCGGATGGAAGACGACAGTGGCGTGTTCGGGGGCTTTCCCGTCGATGAGGATCTTGCCCGAGGTCGGGTTCAACTTCGGCCCCTTCGCTCCGCAACCGGCGGCTCCGAGTGCGAGGACGAAAATCGTGCCGAGGCGAATGACGGACATCAGCATGTGCGTACGGCTCCGGAATCGAGAAGCCCGACGCCGAGGCGGCGTCGGGCGGATGGCAGGTGAAGCGAATCGGAAACTCAGTCGTTGGCGACGACCTCGCCGCCGTTGCGGGTGACGAGTGCGGCCAAGGTGCGGATCGGGGTCGATTGGCGGAGAAGGCGAACGCTGCCGTCCGCCATCAGGGTGTTGGCGCCGCCCGGGTGGAAGGCGTAGATCTGGCTGGTTCCGTCCGTGTTGTAGTACGGGTGCGGGTACGTGCCGAGGACTTCGCCGTTCGTGACGTTGATGGCGTTGGGGCCGGGGAACGAGGTGCCGTCCGCGGAGGAACCCCGCAGCACGTTCAGTTCCGAAGCCGGGCGGCACCACCCGCCGCCGTTCACGCGACTGTTCCCGCTCGCGAAGCCGGCGATCTTTCCGTTCCGGTAAATGTGCGGCCGCCCCGCGGACTCGGTGAGTTGGATCGTGTTCGAGAGGCCGTCCGTGAACGAGTTAAAGTGGTGCCGGGTGGTCTTCGAGGTGGCGCCGCTATCCACGCGGCCCGAGCTGGAATCGACGAGGCCGAGCGAGACAAGTTGCGGGTCCACTCCGTAGAAGCCGCCGTAGTCGCCGTTGGCCACGATGTTGCTCCAGCCGGTGTCCGGGGCGCCGTCAATGACTTGCCCGTTCGGGGCGGACGGGCACTCGACCACTTTGAGCCTCGCACCGAACACGGGAAGGTTCGCCGGCTGGTGCCAGTTCACGTTCAGGTTCACGTTGCGGAGCATCGCGTCCTGCTCCAGGTACGGCAGGGAGTAGGTGAGCCATCGAACGCGGACGGTGGAGACCGCATCCGGCCGGATGTTGGCGGGGAGGCCGCCGTTCGCGTCGTGGTAGGCGTGCAATCCGATGCCGAGTTGCTTGAGGTTGTTCTGGCACTGCGTACGAGCCGCGGCCTCGCGGACTTTCTGCACGGCGGGAAGCAGCAACCCGATCAGGATCGCGATGATGGCGATCACAACGAGAAGCTCGATGAGGGTGAAGGCGGTCCTGCGGCGATCCATGGGTTCTCCTGTTTGTTTATCAGTTCGATCAACTTACTGGTATAAATAGTATCGCCGCTCTGTCCTCCTGTCCACAGTAAAAATGACTAAGTTCGCAACATTGGTGATATTCGTGCTCGGGCTCATGAAGTTGCAGCTGGCACACGTCCGCCGCCGAGGCTTTTTCGCTTGCGGGTCGGCTCGCGTCGGAGTATCGTTTCAAGTAACAGACAGATGCCTTGAACCCACCGACATCCCCATCCCACCTCGGGGGCACGCGACATGCTGAACATTCCTCTGGGCCGCACGCGGTTCTGCGACGGCCTTTCGCGCCGCAACTTCCTTCGCGTCGGCACGTTCGCCTTCGGAGCCACCTCGCTCTCCCTCGCGGACATCTACCGCGCCGAGGCCGCCACCGGCGCCACGAACCGCCACAAGGCCGTCATCAACATCTTCCTCGGCGGCGGTCCGCCTCATCAGGACATGTGGGACATCAAGACGGAAGCGCCCAGCGAGATCCGCGGCGAGTTCAAGCCGATCGCCACGAACGTGAACGGCATCCTCATCGGCGAGACGTTCAGCCGCATCGCGAACATGGCGGACAAGTTCGCGTTCATCCGCAGCGTCGTCGGCGCCCGCGGCGGCCACGACGCGTTTCAGTGCACCACCGGCTGGCCGCAACAATCGCTCGCGGCCATGGGTGGCCGCCCGAGCATCGGCAGCGTCGTCGCCAAAGTGCAGGGGAACGTCGATCCCAGCGTGCCGCCGTTCGTCGGCCTCGCCGAGAAGACGCAACACGGCCCGTGGTCCGACGCGGGGCAGACCGGTTTCCTGGGCGCCGCGTACGCCCCGTTCAAGCCGAGCGGCCCCGACATGGCGAACATGACGCTCAACGCCGCCAACAAAGAACACATGGTGGACCGCAAGAAGCTCCTCGCCAGCTTCGACGATCTGAAGCGAAGCATCGACGCGGGCAACGTGCTGAAAGGCGCCGACGCTCACACCGAACGCGCCATGAACGTGCTCACCTCCAGCAAACTCATGGAAGCGATGGACCTCTCGAAGGAGAGCCCGAAGACCCGCGAACGCTATGGCGACGGGAAGCCCTACAAGTTCCAGTACGACGGCGCCCCGACCGTGAACGATCAACTGCTCATGGCCCGCCGCCTCGTCGAGGCCGGCGTTCGCGTCGTGACCCTGAGCTACGGCCGATGGGACAGCCACGGCAAGAACTTCGACCTCGTCCGCGATCATGGCGCGAAGCTCGACCAGTGCCTCACGGCCCTCGTCGAAGACCTCGACCTCCGCGGCATGCTGGACGACGTGACCGTGATCGCGTGGGGCGAATTCGGCCGCACTCCGCAGGTGAACAAGGACGCGGGCCGCGACCACTGGCCGCAGGTGAGTTCCGCCATCCTCGCCGGCGGCGGCATGAAGACCGGTCAGGTCATCGGCAGCACCGACCGCCTCGGCGGCAACGCCAAGGACCGCCCCGTCGGCTTCGCGGACATCTTCGCCACGCTGTATCGCAACCTCGGACTCGCCGCGGAAACCACGATTCTCGACCCCACGGGTCGCCCGCAGCACATCAGCGAAGGCGTGGCTCTGCCCGAACTGGTCTGAACCGGTTGAACGACGCCTCGGGCCGCGGTTCGTATGTATGCGAACCGCGGCCCTCGTCTTTCCCCATCAACTCTTCGCCGATCACCCGGCCATCCGTGGCGCGGACCTCACCGTCCTCGTCGAAGACCCGCTGTTCTTCAAGCAGTATCGCTTCCATCGCCAGAAACTGATGCTCCACCGTGCGAGCATGAAGCGGTTCGCCGCGGGCCTCACCGGGGACGTGCTGTACCTCGACTCCGCGAACGTGCCCGAGACCGCGAGCGTGGCGGATCACCTCGTGAAACGGAAGGTCGGCGCCGTTCGCGTCGTCGATCCCTGCGACGACTGGCTCGACACGAGACTGTCCGCTGCGGTCGCGGCCCGCGACATCGCCCTGACCAAAATCGACGATCCGGATTTCCTGACGCCCCGCGCCGAGATCGAAGCGTTCGCCGCGGGCCGGCACAAGCTTCACTTCACCGAGTTCTACATCGCCCGGCGCAAGCGGCTCGGCGTGCTCCTCGATCGTGGCAAACCCATGGGCGGGAAGTGGAGCTACGACCCCGAGAACCGCAAGAAACTGCCGAAGGGATTGGTGCCCCCCGCGATCTCGCTCCCGACCGAGGATGCGTTCGCGAAGGAGGCCCGGCGTTACGTGAAGGAGCGATTCCCGGACGCGATCGGCGCCGACGAACCGCTCCGCTATCCGACCTCGCGCCGTTCCGCCGCCGAGTGGCTTGCCGACTTCGTCGAACACCGGCTGAGCCAGTTCGGCGACTACGAGGACGCCATCGGTTCGAACGAGGCCACGCTGTTCCACTCCGTGCTGACGCCGATGCTGAACGTCGGCCTGATCTCGCCGCGGGAGGTGGTCGAGGCCGTGCTCGCGAAGGCGGACGACGTGCCGCTCAACTCGCTTGAAGGGTTCATTCGCCAGGTGATCGGCTGGCGCGAGTTCGTTCGCCTCGTGTACCTCGACCGCGGGCGGAAGCAGCGCTCCCGGAACTTCTGGAACCTGCCGAAGCGACCGATTCCCGCCGCGTTCTACGACGGAAGCACGGGCATCGAACCGGTGGACACCGTGATCCGCCGCACGCTGCGTTCCGGGTACTGCCACCACATCGAACGCCTGATGATCCTCGGGAACTTCTTCCTGCTGTGCGACGTTCACCCGCACGAGGTGTACCGCTGGTTCATGGAACTGTTCGTGGACGCGTACGATTGGGTGATGGTGCCCAACGTGTACGGCATGAGCCAACACGCGGATGGCGGCCTCATGACGACGAAGCCGTACATCAGCGGTTCGAGCTACGTGCGGAAGATGAGCGACTTCAAAGCCGGCCCGTGGTGCGAAACGTGGGACGGCTTGTACTGGCGGTTCATCGACCGGCACGCGGAGTTCTTCGCCGCGAATCCACGGACCTCCGTGATGGTGAAGATGCGGGACAAGCTCGGCTCGAAGATGGCCTCGCACCACCGCGCCGCCGAGGAATTCCTCGCGTCGCTATGGGCGAGCCGGTGACGGGGGCACCGGAGATTGCAGCGCGCGGTCGATCCGACAGCGGTCACACGTCGCAGGCTCGCCCTGCCATCCCTCACGGTTCCAGCGAGATGCCGCCGGGGCCGACCTTTACGACGCGGACAGTGGGGAATCGCGGACCGCCCGCGGTCGGGAATCCCGCGAGCACCACGACGCGGTCGCCCTCCGCCACTTCCCCCGCGGCGAAGGCGTCCATCACGGCGCGAGCCAGGCGGTCGTCGCCGGGCGAGACAGGGCTCATCGGCACGGGGCGTATGCCCCACACGAGCGCGAGGCCCTGCGCCACCTCGTCGGTCGGCGCCGTGGCCACGATCTTCTGCCACGGGCGATGCCGCGCCACCACGTTCCCGAGGCGACCGCTCAGCGACGGCACCACGATCGCGGCCGCGTGGGCCTCCGCGGCCAGATCGCACACCGCCTGTGTGATCGGGTCATCGAGTTCCTCCGAAGCTCGGTGGAACCAATCACGCCGCGGGGCTCCGCTCTCCCGAAGGTGCGTTTCGGTTTCCAGCGCGATCCGCGCCATGCACGCGATCGATTCCAGCGGATACTTTCCGATCGCGGTTTCGCCCGAGAGCATCACCGCGTCCGTGCCGTCGAAGATGGCGTTGGCCACGTCGCTGGCCTCGGCGCGGGTCGGTCGCGGGCTTTCTCGCATCGAGTCGAGCATGTCCGTCGCGGTGATGACGGGCTTGCCGGCGGCGCGGGCTTCGGCGATGAGCATCTTCTGAACCGTGGGCACGCGCTCAAGCGGTATCTCGACGCCGAGATCCCCGCGGGCCACCATGATTCCGTCGAACGCGGCGATGATCGAAGCGGCCTGGCTCACGGCTTCGGGCCGCTCCATCTTCGCGATGATCGGCGCATCCAGCCCCACGGCTCGCATCGCGGCCCGGACCTCCTCCGCGGCTTCCGGACCCCGCACGAACGAGAGCGCGACCCAGTCGACCTTCGCCTTCGCGGCCGTGGCCAATGCGGCACGGTCGCGGTCCGTGAGGGACGAAATCGTGAGCGGGGTGTCCGGCAGGTTCACGCCCTTGTTCGGCTTCAGCGTGCCGCCGACTTTTACCGTGGCCGCGAGCCGCGCGCCCGTCGTCGTCCCGGCTTCGAGTTGCAGCCGGCCGTCGTCCAGCAGGAGCCGATCGCCGGGGCGCACGTCCGCAAGAATCTCGGGCTCCGTAAGCGTGAGATCGCCCGGTTGAATCGGTCGATCTTCGAGCGAGAAGTGAATCGTGTCGCCGATCGCCAGATCCTGCGCCGCCGCGATCGTGACGCGGAGTTTGGGTCCGGGCAGGTCCGCAAGAACGGCGGCGAATTTGCCGACGTTCCTGGCCGCGGCGCGGAATCTCGCGATGCGATCGAGGTGTTCTTCGCCGCCGTGCGAGAAGTTGATTCTCGCCACGTCCACGCCCGCACGCAGGGCCGCCTCCATCGTCGCGGGGGCGTCCGTCGCCGGCCCGATGGTCGCCACGATTTTCGTTCGCCGAGACATGGTCGCACTCCGCGGAATCGGATGTGGAGAGGACGAAGCGTCAGTCTATGGCCGAGGCGAGAATCGACCGGCGGCGCGGCGGGGCTCTTTTCCACCTGTGGCCCTTTTGCGAGAATAAGCTAGGAACCATCAGGAGCGAGTCATGAGCAGCCCGCAGATTCTCAAGGACGCCGAAGACCGCATGGAGAAGGCGCTCGACGTCTTCCGCAACGACCTCAAAGGCCTCCGCACCGGCCGCGCCTCGCCCGGCATGCTGGACTCGCTCCGCGTGGATTATTACGGCAGCCCCACGCCCATCAAGCAGATCGCGTCCGTCACCACGCCGGACGCGTCCAGCATCGTGATCAAGCCGTACCAGGCGAACGACCTGAAAGAGATCGAGAAGGCGATTCGGTCGTCCGACCTCGGCCTTGCGCCGAACAACGACGGCAAAATCATTCGCCTCTCGATCCCGGCGATGAGCGGCGACCAGCGCAAGAAGATCGTGCAGCAGATCAAGAAGCAGGGCGAAGCCGCGAAGGTGAGTTGCCGAAACATCCGCCGCGACGGAAACAAGCACTTCGAAGACGCCGAAAAGGCCAAGACCATGACTGAGGACGACCGCGACAAGGGCAAAGAGAAGATGCAGGAACTCCTCAAGAACTACGAGGCGAAGATCGACGACCTCAGTACCAAGAAGGAAAAAGAAGTGATGGAACAGTGACGGCGAACGGGGGGCGCGGCCCCCCGATTTTCTTTCTCACCCCGCGGAACGAACCTCGGTGCATCATGCGGATCGCGTGCTTCGTGCTTCTCGCCGTCGCTTCTAGCCTCGTCGCCCAGCCGGACGACACCGCTAGCGAAAACGAGAAGAAGGCCATCGCCGCCCTCAAGAGGTACAAGGCGAAAACGGGCATCGACCCGCGGCTGCACCCGGACTCGCGAGTGACCGTGAAACTGGACACGGCCAGCGACGCGATCCTCGCGGATCTCGCCAAACATCCCGAGATCGGCTCGTTCCAAGCGCTGGATGGCACCTTTTGCACGGCGAAGGGGTTCGCCGCGATTCAGAAGTTGCCGAACCTCCGCCGCCTGATCCTCAACAAGTCCGGCGTGTCGGACAAGGAACTCGCGACGATCGCCGGCTGCAAGGAACTCCGCGAACTCGTTCTGCCCGAATCGACGATCACGGATGCGGGCCTCGCCGAGGTCGAGAAACTGACGAAACTTGAAAAGCTGGACGTCTCCGACGCCGTGAAGGTGACGGACAAGGGACTCGGCCACATCGTGAAGCTCGAGCGGCTCGAGGAACTTCACATGAACAAGACCTCGATCACGGACAAGGGGCTGCTCGAACTGAAGCCACTTGAGGGGCTCCGCGCCCTGAGCGTGGGCGGAACCAAGGTGACGCAGACCGCCGCGGAGAAGTTCCCCGATCTGATGCCCAATTTGCGGGTGGTCCGACGGTAGAATGAGGACGGGAGGAGGGCACGATCATGCACGCTCGAAAGTACCCCTTGAAGGAGTTCGCGGCCCGCGGCGACGCCATTTACAAAGAGCGAATCGAGCCGCTGCTGACCTCGAAGGACAAGGGCAAGTTCGTCGCGATCGACATCGAAACCGGCGAGTACGAAATCGCACGGGACCGAATGCTGGCGACGGACCGCTTGTACGAACGTCTGCCCGACGCCCAACCGTGGATGGTTCGAGTCGGCTACGCCTATTCGGTCAAGTTCGGATATCGCAAGCATGTGAAGGAATCATGATCGGCGGGGTCGTTGACGCGATGCTCGAACCGATTGTCGAGCTGGAATTGCATGGCCCTCACGGCCGTTTGCGACGCATTGCGTTCGTCGTGGACACGGGCTACACCGGTGGGCTCGCACTGCCGCCAAGCATCATCCAAGACTTGAATTTGGAATGGAAGCGGTCCGACCGGGCGATTCTCGCGGACGGTTCGATCGTGCAATACGACTGTTTCAGCGTCGAGGTCGTTTGGGATTCCACGACATCGCGTATTGAGGCCGACGAATCCGACACCGCGTCCCTTCTCGGCACGGCTCTGCTTCGCGGGTACGAACTCAAAGCCGAGATGCGGCCACGCGGCAAACTGACTCTGAAGAGACTCCCTCCCAAGAAGCGTAAGACATGAACGCCCCCACTTCCTTCAACGCCATCCCCGGCCAGGACGATCTCTCCGCCGTGACGCGGGATCTCTCGTTCCATCCGGTGATCAACGACTCGCCGAAGGTTCTCTCCTCCGAGCAAATCTCGCGGTTCAACCGCGACGGCTACCTCAAGCCGTTCCGCATTTTCGACGCCGCCGAGATCGTCGAGATCCGTTCGTACTTCGATCGCCTGCTCGCGAAGTACGTCGCCGAAGGGAAGGACAGCTACTCGATCTCGTCCGCACACCTGCGCCACGGCCGCGTGTGGGACCTCCTGACGAATCCGAAGATTGTCGCCATTGTGGGAGATCTGCTCGGGCCGAGCGTCGTCGGTTGGGGTTCGCACTTCTTCTGCAAGATGCCGGGGGACGGCAAAGCGGTGTCGTGGCACCAGGATTCGAGCTACTGGCCGCTGACGCCGAGCAAGGCGATCACCGTGTGGCTCGCGATCGACGACGCGGACCCCGAGAACGCCAACATGCGGTACATCCCCGGCACCCACGTGCTCGGGCATCTCACGTACGCGCTCAGCGAGAACGATCCCGGCAACGTGCTGAACCAGACCGTGCCCGAGGTCGAGAAGTACGGCGCGCCGATCGACGTGCAGTTGAAGGCGGGCGAAGCCTCGATCCACGCGGACCTGCTGCTGCACGGCTCGGAGGCGAATCGCTCGTCGCGCCGCCGTTGCGGCCTCACATTGCGCTACACGCCGGGCGACGTGATGGCCTACATGGGATGGAACGAGAAGGGCGTTATCGTGGCCGGCCCGCCGCTCGCGAATTGGTCCAACCGCTCGCGACCCACGGAGGACTGAACTCGTTCGGAACGCGGCGCCGGCTTGGAGGCCGGCGCCGCTCGGATCGATTCAAATGAGCTTCCACTTCGCACGCGGTTCGCGGCTCAGTTCTTTGTTCGCCTTCTCGTCTCCCGTGAACTGCTCCTTTACCGGATCCCAGACGAGCGTCCGCCGGAGATGGTAGCCGATGTTGCCCAGGTGGCAGATCGTGGCGCTGCGGTGGCCGACTTCCGGCGGGCAGATCGTCGCCTTCCCCGTGCGGATGCACTCGAGCCAGTTGCCGTGATGCGAGGTCGAGGGATAGACGCGTTCGGCCTTCTCGCTGAGCGGTTCCTTCAGGATCGAGTCCGGCAGGCTGCTGATGCCGCCGCGGCTCACGAGGATGATGCCCTCGGTTCCCTCGAACACACAATCGGCCCGGATGTCCTTGCCGTCCTTCCCCTTCTCGAACTGGTTGTGAATCATCTCGATGCCGGAGGCGTAGAGGAATCTCAGGCCGGCGTCGCCTTTCTCGGGCGGAACGATCTTCACGGGGCCGCTGCCGTCCATCTTCATGGCCCATTGCGCGATGTCGAAGTGGTGGGCGCCCATGTCCGCGACCTGGCCGCCCGCGTACTCGCGGTAGTTCCGCCACGCGGGGAAGTGCCCGTGAACGCCCTTGGGGCAGAGGTCCGAGTGGTAGGGGCGTTCGGGCGCCGGCCCGAGCCACGCGTCCCAGTCGGTGCCTTCGGGGGCCTCCTGCTTGGGCAGGTCGCAAGCTCGCGACGGGCCGCCCACGCCGATTCGGATCGTCTTCAACTTCCCGATGCGGCCGTTCCACACGTACTCCACGGCCTTGCGGAAGTGCCCGCCGAACTCGCTCCGTTGCTGGCTGCCCGTCTGAAAGGTGACGTTCGCCTTCGCCACTTCGTCCGCGATCATGCGGCCTTCCGCGACGTTGTGAGTGAGCGGCTTCTCGCAGTAAATGTGTTTCTTGGCCCGCGCCGCAAGGATCACCGGCTGCGCGTGCCAGTGGTCCGGTGTGGCGATGACCACGGCATCGAGGCCGGAGTGTTCGATGAGCTTGCGGAAGTCCGTGTAGGAGGCCACGCCCTTGTACGTGCCGGCCTTCGTGCGGTCCGCATAGCGCTTCTCGACGGTCTGGGCGGCGCTTTCAAGCCGCTCCTTCACCACGTCGCACACCGCGACGACTTCCACTTCTTTGCGGCCGAGCATGCCGTTCAGGTGCCCGCGGTTCATCGTGCCCATGCCGATGAACCCGACTGCAAGTTTCTCGTTGGCGGCGAAGGCGGGCCGCGCGAACACCAGCGGCGCGGCCGAAGCCAAGAATCGACGACGCGTGAGCATGAGAGAGGCTCCGTGAAAGGGTGGTGAAATTGTAGGGACGGCCGCGACGACGAGGCTCGTTCGCCCACGTGGTTACGATTGGGATCGCGAATGCGATCGGGTATAACGAGGGAATGAAGTCATCGACGCGACGCGAGATTCTGCGATTCGGGCTTGGCGGGTTCGGATCGCTGTCATTGCCCGGATTGCTGCGGTTGAAGGCCGGGAGCCCGAAGCGGGAACGGACCGCCATCATTCTCGTGTGGTGCCGCGGCGGCGCGAGCCACCTGGACCTTTACGATCCCAAACCGGATGCGCCCTCCGAGTACCGCGGTCCATTCAAGCCGATCGCGACGAAGACGACCGGCCTCCGCGTCACGGATCTGCTTCCGCGGCATGCCGCGATCTCGGATCGCTTCACCATCTTCCGCGGCATGGCCCACACCGGCGGCGGGCACCCGGCGGGCTCGCTCCAACTCCTCGGCGGCGATCCGGACCCGCAGGACAAAATCGTGCCCGTGCTGCCGGACTTCATGACCGTGGCCCATCGCCTTCGCCAGGAACCGGGCCGTGCCCTGCCGAACTACATCGGCGTGAACCCGATCGTGCGCTACGACAACTTCACCATCGCGGGGCCGGCCTACCTTGGCGAAGCGTTCGCTCCGTTCACGGTTCATGGCGACCCGAGCGCCCCGAACTTCCGCGTGCCGAACATCGGGCTGCCCGAATCCGAGCGCGGTCGCTTCGCGGACCGAGCGAAGCTCCACGCCTCGCTCGGCTCCCTTCATCGGGATCTCGACCAAACCTCCGGCATGGACACGTTTCAGCGGCAAGCCATCGACCTGCTCACGAGCCCCGAGGCCGCCCGCGCCTTCGACCTGACTCGTGAAAGTCCCAAGACTCGCGAGCGCTATGGCCTCCACGCCTGGGGCCAACAGTTGCTCCTCGCTCGGCGGCTCGTCGAGGCCGGAGTGGAAATCGTGACCACGGAACTCTCCGGTCCGCAGTGTGGCCGCGTGCAGAACTGGGACGATCACGCGGTGAATCACCACATCTTCGACGCGTTGAAGTTCCGCATCCCGTTCTACGATCAAGCCGTGACGGCGCTGATCGACGACGTGTTCGAGCGCGGCCTGAATCGCCGGGTCCTGGTGGTGGTGACGGGCGAGTTCGGCCGCACGCCGAGGATCAGCCACGTGGCGAGCAGCGGCGGCGGCGTGGCCAGCGGATCCGAGGGTACCGTGCAGCCGGGCCGCGATCACTGGCCGCGCGCGAACGCCATGCTCTTCGCGGGCGGCGGCCTCCCCGGTGGCCGCGTCCTCGGCGGAACGGACAAACTCGGCGAAGACGTGAAAGACGGCCGCGCCAACCCCCAGGACTTCCTCGCCACGATGTATCAGCACCTCGGCATCGACTGGGCGAACACCGCCCTCCCGGATCAGACCGGCCGCCCGATCCACATCGTGAACTCCGGCGGCAGGCCCATCCCCGGCCTGAAGGCCTGACGAGCGTTCACTGGTCCCCTTTGAAGCGGAACGGCTTGCCGCCGAGAAGTTGGTCCGAGGTGATCGTGGGGCACACGTACTTTTCGATGTGCTCCACGATGAGCCGGGTGCCCTCGAGGTGGCTCACCATCGGCGGCATCTTCGGGTTGTACATCGTGTCCGTCAGGTCGCGAACGAGCACGACGTTCTTGCCGTTCTTGGCCATCTGCCGCAGGCCGAACGGTCGGCCCAGCACGCACATGTTCGTGTGAACGCCGACGAGGATCACGTTGCGGATGCCGCGGCTCTCCAGCAGATTCCAGATTTCGACGCCCGAGTCGCTGATCGCGTCGTCGTTCAGGATGGTGATTCCGGCATGCTGGCTCTTCCAGGGGGCCTTCGGGTTGCGGCCCATGGCCTCGAGTTTCGCGTGCCACTCGGCGTGCTCTTTCGGGTCGTCGTCTTCGCCGCCGTCGCTCTGATCGATCGGGTACTTCCCCTTTTCCTCCGCGGGGATCTTGCGGCACCACTCGCCGATGTCCGCGGGAAGGTTCGAGGCCTTCGGCGCGGATTGGGCTCTCTTCCGAGCCGGATGATCCTTGTACGGCTCCATGCAACTCGACGGCGCATGAACGATCAGCGCCCCACGTGAACGCGCTTCCTTGAGAAAGTCGTTCATCCGCGGGACGAGTTCCTCTTCGCGGCGAACCGCGTTCAGGCAGTGGTGCGCATCCCACATGTCGCACACGATCACGGCCGTCTTCTTCGCGTCCCACTTCTCGGCTTTGGTCGCGAGGCCGAACGCGCCATCCTTCTCGGCGCGGGACCACAGCGTGAAGGAGAAACTCGAGTCGTCCGCGGCCACGGCGGGAACCGCGGCCGCCGCGAGAATCAGCAGGCAAGCGCGAAGCATGATGGTCTCCCAGGTCGATGGTGCGGGACGTGGCCTATCCTACTCCGCTCCACGAAAGAAACGCAATTCTCGCGATACCGGTTGGCCGCGCCGGTGTTCCGGTCTACAGTGTCGGCATCCCGTCTTCATCGCGCAGGAAGCGAGCCCGCTCATGAGCCTGCCCAGCCAAACCGTCGCGCTGTTGCAAGCGGCCCGCGATCTCGTCAAAGGTCTCCCCGCGGACGCGGTGCTCGTCCTGCCCGAAATGCCGCTCGATTGGGAAGAAGTGGGCACGTTGCTCGGCGGGTGCCGGCTCTTCGTCGCCGCGGAGAACCCCGCCCTCACGAAGCCGCTCGTCGAGCATCCCGATTGGACCGTGATCGATCTCGATCCCGAACCGAAGCCGATTCAGGAACGCATGAACGATGCGCTTCTGAAGGCCGTGTCCGAAGAGTTGCTCCAGCCCGGCGCCCACATCGTCTCGCTGTACAACGGCATCGCCACCATTGAAGACGCGCCGGAACCGGTCGACAGCCTCAGCATCATTCACCTCGGCGAACACCTCGAGCGGATGACCTCGCAGGATCTCCGGGCCCTCGCCCGCAACGTGCCCATCGACGTGCTCCGGGCCGTGGTCGATCTCGCCACCGAGATTGGCCGCGAGGGGCGTGAAGGGCAACCGATCGGCACCATCCTCGTGGTCGGCGACACGCGCAAAGTGCTGAGCCACTCGCGTTTCCAGAACTTCAACCCGTTCCGCGGCTACACCCGCGCCGAACGGGACATTCGCAGCAAGGATGTCCGCGAGCAGATCAAAGAGATCGCGAAGCTCGACGGAGCGATCCTGATCGGGCGGGACGGCATCGCCGAGGCCGCGTGTCTGCATCTCGGCGCCCGCGGCGACGGAGTCAACCTGCGAAAAGGGTTCGGCAGCCGGCACATGGCCGCTGCCGGGATCAGCAAACACACGAACGCCATCGCCTTCGCGGTGAGCCAGTCTTCGGGATCGGTGCGAGTGTTTCAGAAGGGCGAAGAAGCGCTGCACATCGAACCGCTGGCCCGGCCGCACGTCTGGCAGCCGTTCAAACTCGAAACCCGCGAACCGGACGAACTCAACGGCGATTCGTGACCGCGGTCAACTCGTGCCGATCAGGTCCTGCACGGCTTCGACGAATCGGTTGTCGTGGAAACTGCTCTTCGTGAGGTACGCGTTCGCCCCCACTTCCAGACCACGCTGGCGATCTTCATCCCGCTCCTTGTAGCTCACGATGATCACCGGCAGGTTCTTGAGGCGATCATCCGCCCGAACCGCCTGCACGAGTTGAAGCCCGCTCATGCGGGGCATGTCCACGTCGGACACCAGCAGGTCGAAGTTCCCGGCGCGAATCTGGTTCCAGCCGTCCATGCCGTCCACGGCCACGGTCACGTCGTATCCCTGGTGCAGCAGCAGTTGCCGCTCCACTTCGCGAACGGTGATCGAGTCGTCCACCACGAGCACGCGTTTCTTGCGGGTCTCGCTGCGATCGCGGATCTCGCAACCGCGGAGGGCGCCGGTCTGGATGAACGTGTCCATCGAACGCACGAGGTCTTCGACGTCCACGATGAGCACGGGTTCGCCGTCGTCCAGCACGGCGGCGGCGGAGAGGTTCGGCACTTTGCCCAGCCGCGGATCGAGCGGCCGCACCACGAGGTCCTGCTCGCCGCGGAACGCGTCCACGACCAACCCGTAGAGGCCGGTGGGATCGCTGAGCAACACCACGGGCATGTCGTCGTTCCGGGGCGGGTCCGCGGGCACGTCCAGCAGTTGCCCGGCGAGCACGAGTCCGACGTTCTGTCCGTCCACGGCGACGAACTGCCGATGTTCGAGGGACCGCACCGACTCGCGGGGCACGCGAAGGAGCCGATCGATTCGCGTGTGCGGGAACGCATACGGTTCGCCGCCGACCTCGACGACCACGGCGCGGATCACGGAGAGCGTGATCGGCAGTTGAAGGTGGAAGGTCGTTCCTTCGCCGAACTTCGACGCGATGCGGACGCCGCCGCCGATCTTGCGAACCGTGTCCTGCACCACGTCCAGCCCGACTCCGCGGCCCGAGTACTCCGTGACCGCGCCGGCGGTGCTGAAGCCGGGGAGGAAGAGGAACTCGAGCAGTTCCGCGTCCGTCATCTGACGAACGAGTTCGGCGGAACTCAGGCCGCGTTCCACGACCTTGCGGCGAAGCTTCTCGAGATCCACGCCGCGGCCGTCGTCCGCGATCGTGACGGAGAGCATGCCCGCGCGGTGCCGGGCTTCCACGCGGACGACACCGACCGGCGGCTTGCACGCGGCCGCCCGCTGCTCCGCGGCTTCGAGACCGTGATCGACCGCGTTGCGGATCAGGTGCGCGAGCGGAGCCTCGAGCTTCTCCAAAACGTCGCGGTCGACTTCGGTCGAATCGCCGACCACTTCGAGCCTCGCCTGCTTGCCGAGCGAGCGGGCCATGTCGCGGACGGTTCTCGCGAGTCCGTGCAGGCCGTCCGCGAACGGACGCATGCGGCTCGCGATCACTTCGCGGTACAGCCTCGCGTTAAGGTTCTCGGCGCGGGCCGCGTGCTCGTCGAATTCCGATCCGGTGCCGGAGAGTTCCTCGCGGCACGTGGAAGCCTGGTGGCGGGCCTCGGCGAGCAGAGTCGCGATTTGGTCGGCGCCACGGCCCGCGGCCGCGGCCTGCATCGTGTCGTCGAGCATTCCCGTGAGGTGCTCGTGCTGCTTTTTCAACTTGGCGAGCGAAGTCGAAAACGCGTTCAGCCAGCGGGCCTGAACCAGCGATTCGCCGGCGAGCCCCATGAGCCGATTCAACGACTGCGCCGTGACGCGGACGACTCCATCGGCCGTGGATGGCGGCTTCGCCGCGGGCGCGGGCGCCGCCTGCGGCTTCGCCGGTTCCGGCGGAGGGGGCGGCGGCTTCACACTGCTCAAGGCCGCGGCCACGGCCCGCAGTTGCGGCTCGATGGACGCGACCCAACCGGGAACCGCCTCCGATTCGATCGCGATTCCCGACGCGAGCACGTCCGTGGCGTGAAGCAGCCATGCCGCGATGGCCGCATCCGGGAGCGCTCGCACGGCGTTGAGCATCGGCTCGAGCGCCGCATCGATCGCACTGAACTTCAGCAAGCGGGCCGAACCGCGAAGTTGCCGCACGGCTTCGAGCGTTCCCTCCGCGGGCGTTTCGATCCCGGCGGCGAGCGTGGTCAGGTGTAGCCGCAACTCCTCGCGGAAGAGATCGTACACCCCGTGCTCGGGCCCAAGCTCCAGCGGCTCGGCGGGAATCGACGCGGGCGTCCGCGGCGGCGCGGGCGGAACCGCGGACGCGATCGGCGGCGGTTCCGAGTTCACATGAACGACTGCAGGCTCGGGGATCGGCGCGGAACCCGGAGCGCCATCGGCGATGGCTCGCAGCGCGGGTTCGAGCGCAGCCACGATCCCGCGGCTTCGATCCTCCCACTCCATCAGCGAGCCGGCGTCCGCAGCTTCGCCCAGCCCGGCGAGCACGTCGGACGCTTTGAGAAACGTGTCGATGTCGGTCGAGGTCAGACGAATGCGGCCGGCCTGAGCCGCGACGAACGCGTCTTCGAGAACGTGAGCCAACTGCACGGCGGGGTCGACGCCCGCGATGCGTGCCGCGCCCTTGATCGAGTGCGCGGCCCGCATCAGCGGCTCGATCCGCTCCGGATTCGTCGCGTCCGCTTCGAGCGCGATCAGCCCGGTGGCGAGGGCCGCCGCGTGGCCGCGAACCTCTTCCCGGAAGAGTTCGAACATCGCGGGTTCGAGCGCCGTCATTGCACGCGCTCCCGCAGAGTGGTGAAGAGGCGGTCTTCGTCCAGCAGCCCGATGGCGCGGCCGTCGCGGTGAAAGACGCCACGCGTGATCCGCGACGACGAACGGGCAAGCGTGGGCGGCGCGGGAAGGAGATCGGCCGCGGGCAGCCGCCGCACCTGATCCACTTCATCCGCCTGGAACACCCAACCATCCGCGTCGCGGCGAATCGAGATCAGTCGCGGGTTGTTCGCCTGCGGCTCCGCGGGCGGTTCGATGCCGAGGAGCAGGTCGAGCCGTACGTAGAGATGCAATTCGCCGCGGATGTTCACGACTCCGGCAAGGAGCCCGCCGCGATGCGGGATGCGGTGCGGGCGGCGAGCGTGGGTCACTTCCGCGAGCACGTTCACGGGAAGGGCCAGCCACTCCTCGCCGATGCGGAACACGAGCGCTCCGAGGAGGCCGGTCGCGGCTTCGACCTCGGTTTCGGCGAGTCGCTCGGACCATTCCGCGGCGTAGTTCTCGGGCGGAGGCGCGTCGAGAAAGCGACGGCCCGCGGCGCTGAACACCGGGCAGTTCTGGCAGTGCGTGACCGCGGCGAGTTCCGGACACGAACGATCGCCCCACACGCCGATGTGGTGCCAGCACGAGTCGCCGGCCACGGGAAGCGCGGTCATGGCGCTCCCTTCGCGAGGCGTTCGAGCCGGCGGCGCAGCCCGGCGGCCTGATCCGGTTCGCCGCGCTGCTCGCAGAGCACCGCCATGTGCGTCAAGGCTTCGGGTTCGTCCGGGTTCAGATAAAGGGCCTTGCGGAAGGCTTCGGCCGCGTCCTCGGTGCGGCCCGCGGCGAGATGGATGACGCCGAGCAGGCTGTACCGGGCGGCGGTGTTCGGAGCCGCTTCACATGCCGCCCGCGCGGCATCGAGCTTCCCCGCGTCCGCGAGGCGGCGACCTTCCCGCAGCGGGTCGATCGGCGGAAGCGAGTCCGGCAAGGGAGTCGGTTGGAGCAGGCTCGCGGGAATGACGCCGGACTTCGGAGCGGGGCGGGGAATCGCGGCGCTCGACGGCTTCGGAATCACTCCGCTCGGGGGCTTCTGGGTCGAAAGCCGAATGATTCCCGAACGCGGCGGCTGCGGCGTCTCGCCCGTGTACTTCCGGAACATCGCCAACGAGGCCGGGCCATCCGACACGAACCTCGCGATCGGGATGCGGTCCGCCTCCGCCGCGGTGAGGCAAAGGCGGCCGTCGCTTGCGAGCAGTCGCTCGATGTTCTTCATTGCTCGGGCCGCGCCGTCCGTCGTCAGATAGATGAACAGGTTTCGGCAAAGGATCAGGTCGTAAGGCGGCTCCGCGGACAGGAAGCCGGGATCGACGAGGTTGCCGGGGCGGAACTGGACGCGTTCGCGGATCGAGGCGCGGAGTTCCCATTTGCCCGGCTTCACCTCGTCGAAGCATTCGCGGCGCGGGTCCGCGTTCGATTCGCGAAACGAGAACGCGGGGTAGCGGCCGGCGGCGGCTCGGAGCAGGTGATCGCGGGAGAGATCGATCGCATCGATGACGCATCGCGTCGCGGGGACGCCCTCGCGGTCCACGGCGATAGCCAGCGAGTACGGCTCCTCGCCCGTGCTGCACGGAACGCAGAGGGTTCGCACCGGGCGATCCTGCGCGCGGACGCGGATCCACTTCGCGAGGTGTTCGAAGAACTCGCCGCCGCCGCGAAAGAACCACGTCTCGGGAACGACGAGTTCGCTCACGAGCGCCGTCCACTCGGTGGGGCTCCCCGCGACATACGCCGTGTACCGCTCGGCGTTCGGGCTGCCGTGATCGGCGAGGCGCGACGCCACCACGCGCGGCAAAGTCGCGGCGCCGATGGACGCCACGTCCAGCCCGATGCGGTCGTTCAGCAGCGATTCGAGGGCGGAGAGGTTCACGCCCCGGCTCCTCCGGGCAGGGTCAACACGGCGGGTTCGAGTTCGACGGCGGCCAACAACCGGTCCACGTTCAGATGGCGGATCATGGCCTGGCCGTCCGCCACGGGCGGGCCGAAGCCTTGGGGAGAATCCGCGTCCGAAGGAGGAGCCGGCAGGTCCCGAATGTCCGCCACTTGAGTCGCGAGCAATCCGACGAGCCGATCCGAATCGCTCGGCCATTGCACGAGCACGATGCGGCTGCTCAGGTGGGCGGGGCACTCGCCGGCTCCGGCGAGTCGAAAGAAGTCTACCACGGGAACCACCTGCCCGCGATACACAAACTGCCCGGCGATTCCGCGGGCTCCGCTCGGAGCCGGCGCGAGCTTCACGCGAGGAATCACGCGGCGGACGCGGCGCACGTCCAACGCCACGCAATCCGAACCGATCTGAAACGTGAGGGCGAGCATGATCAGATCTTGAACTGGGAGATTTCCTGATTCAAGCCTTCGACCGATCCGCGGAGGTGGGCCGTGGCCCGTTCGAATTCCTTCACCGATTGCTCGCTCCGCTTCGCGCTGTCCGCGATCTGGCCCATCGCGTCGTTGATCTGCTGCGCGCCGATCGCCTGATTGCGCATCCCCTCGGTCACGAGTTGGAAACGCTCGCTCAGCCCGTGGACCTCGCCGATGATCTCGTACGTCATCTGGTTGATGTTCGTGACCTGGCCGACGCCGCTCCGCACTTCGTCCGCGAACTTGTCCATCTGCATCACGCCGGCGGAGACCGCGTCCTGCATCTGCCGCACCATCGTTTCGATGTCCAGCGTGGCGACGGCGGTTTGGTCCGCGAGGCGGCGGATCTCGCGGGCCACCACGAGGAAGCCGCGGCCGTACTCGCCCGCCTTTTCGGCCTCGATCGCCGCGTTGATCGAGAGGAGGTTCGTCTGGTCCGCCACTTTCGTGATCGTGGTGATGACGGTGTTGATGCGATCCGCCTTCTCGCGGATCGAGCCGAGTTTGGAGGAGACGGACGCGGTGGACTCGATGAGTTGTTTCATCTCCGCGGCCATCTTCAGGGTGTTGTCGCGGCCGCGGGTCGCGAGTTCCGCCGCATGCGTGGCCGAGGCGTTCACCTCCGCCATCGTGCCGGAGAGATCCTGGCTCGTGGCGGAAATCTCGCGGACGGACGCGGCCACTTGCGTGGTCGAGGCCGAGAGATCGTGAACCGTCTGCTCCTGACCGCGGGCCGTGGCGGCGATCTCGGACGCGACCGAGAGCAACTGCAGGCTCGACTCGCGAACCTTCCCGACGATGGTCTGAATCTTCGCGATCACGGCGTTGAAGCCGCTCGCGAGTTGTCCCATGTCGTCCGTGCCTTCCACGTGCACGCGGGCGGTGAGGTCTCCGGCGCCGCTCGACATCTGCTTCACGCGGCTGTTCAACTCCTGGGCCGAACGCACGATCGCCGACGCGACCCAGAACCCGGTCGCTCCCATGAACGCGATCAGCACCACGCTCAGGATCGCGATCGTGGTCGTCCAGAACTTCACGTCCTGCTCGGCTTCCTTCTCGTCGGCGTCGGTCTTCTGCTCGACCATCTTGACGAATTCGTGCACGGCGTCGCGGTGTTCCCAGAACTTCGGCCGGAGCTTGGTCATGAGGACGGCATTGGCCTTCTTCTTCTCTTCGGCGGTCTTGCCGACGAGCGGCAGGTATTCGTCGTTCGCGATTCGGTAGAAGTCCGTCGCGTTGCGGCTCATCTTCACTTCGAGGGTGCGGCGGATCTCGCCGTCCGGGAGTTTCTTGAGCCAGTAGTCCCGCTGCGTGAAGTAATCCGATTCGTACTTGCGGAAACGACTGAGCGATTCGCGGATCTCGCCGGGGTCGTTGGCGGAGTCGATCTCCTGCAGCGCGAGATACGAGCCGCCGAGATTCAGGGGCGGCGGCGCGGTCTCGATCAGGAGTTCCTTGTCCTCGGCGATCCGATCGTATACCGGGCCGTGCACGCGGTAGTGGTTCATCTCGTAGGCGGAGAGCCAGAGCACCCCGCCGACGAGCACGGTGTAGCCGATCACGAGGGCGAAAAGTTTGGTGCGCAGAGAGACGTCGCGAAGGCGAATCATGGTGCGAGCCGGTGTGGGAGGAGCCTGGAACGGCACCCTCGATCCTACCGCGGCGGGCCGGCGCATCCAGCCGGTTTTGCGCAGTCCCCGCGAGTCCGCGAGTTCGCGCGACCCGCGAAACCGCTACGACCCGAACGACCGATCACTCTTCGTCGAGGAGGTGGCCGAGCTTTTCTTTTTTGGTCTGCAGGTAGCCGCGGTTATGGGCCCCCGGCGGGATTTGAATCGGAACGCGCTCGACGATGCGGAGGCCGTATCCTTCGAGCCCGATGACCTTCCGCGGGTTGTTCGTGAGCAGTCGAATGTCGCGGATGCCGAGGTCGAAGAGGATCTGGGCGCCGATGCCGAAGTGGCGGAGGTCCGGGGCGAAGCCGAGCCGGCGATTCGCCTCCACCGTGTCCAGCCCTTCCTCCCATTGCAGCTTGTAGGCCTTGAGTTTGTTCAGCAGCCCGATGCCGCGGCCCTCCTGCCGCATGTACACGATCGCCCCCTGGCCCGCGTCCGCGACTTGCTTCATGGCGAACTCGAGTTGCGGGCCGCAATCGCACTTCGCGGAGTGGAGCGCGTCCCCGGTCAGGCATTCGCTGTGCATGCGAACGAGGACCGGCTCGGTTTGCTCGGACACGACGCCGGGCGCGGATTCGACCCCGACGCCGCCAAGCGTGAGGGCCAGGTGCGGTTCCTGATCCACGAGCGACGAGTACGCGAAGAGATCGAACGTTCCGTAGTCCGTGGGGAGCTTCAACGAGATCTCGCGGCGCACGAGCTTCTCGCGGCGGCGGCGATACTCGATCAGGTCCGAGATGGTGCACATTTTCATCCCGTGCTTCCCGCAGAACTCGCGGAGGTCCGGGAGGCGGGCCATCGAGCCGTCTTCGTTCAGCACCTCGCACAGCACGCCGACCTCGCGGAATCCAGCGAGGCGACAGAGATCGACGACGCCTTCCGTGTGCCCGGCGCGAACGAGGACGCCGCCGGAGCGGGCGATCAGGCCGTCCATGTGGCCCTTGTCGCGGACGAGATCCTGGGGGCCGCTCGCGGGATCGGCACAGACTTGAATGGTGCGGCAGCGGTCGAACGCGGAGATGCCCGTGGACACGCCGTAGCGGGCGTCGAAGTTGCGCGTGAAGGGCGTGGCCGACGGATCGAGTTCGAGGCCCGGAAGCAGTTCGAGTCCGAGTTGATCGGCGACCGATTTGGACATCGGCACGCAGAGTCGGCCGCACGCGTGGCGAATGATGAAGTTCACGGCCTGCGCCGTGATCTTCTCCGCGGGCATCACGACATCGCCTTCGTTCTCGCGATGCTCGTCGTCCACGAGCACGATCATGCGGCCCGCACGGAGTTCGTCCAGGGCTTCTTCGATGGCGCAGAATCCGGCGGCCGCTCGCTCCGGCATCACGGTGTCCTCTCGTCTCACGGTGCGCCCGGCTGAGGCGGGGCGTCCGGCATCTTGGGCGGCTCGGACTTGATCGGCTTCAGATCGCTCTCGATCCGCAACAGCTTGAACGCGAGGCGGCGATTTTGAATCGACGCGGGCGGTGCGTCCGTGCCCGAGGCCGGATCCGCGGACGCCTTCAGGTTCTTGAGTTCATCCATGAGGCCGGGTTCGACGCACTCGAAGACAAGCCCCGCGCGTGCGGCGACGATCTCGCCGCGGGTCGAGGGCATCGGAATCTCCACGGGCATCCGGTAGAAGATGCCCGCGTCCGAGATCACGACCTGATCGTTCACGTCGGTCGATTCGCGGATGCGGTCACCGGCGCGGACGATGCCGGTAGTGGCCCACGCCTGCTTGAACGCCGTCATGCGCGTGTCGTCCGCCTTGGCGCCGCCCGGGAGCGTGAAGAGTCGCTCGGCGGTGAAGTCGAGGAACTTCGGGCCGGGCGTGAAGGCATAGGCCGCGGTGGCTCCGACGATCGAGGCGCGAAGCTGAGCGCCGCCCACGGTGAGAGGACGGAAGAACTTTTCCGTCTCGGGGTCGTTGGAAACGTAATTCGGATACACCGTGGCGCGGCCTTCCCGCGTGCCCGTGCTCATCATCAGTTCGCGGGTCAGGTTCGCGCCGGAGATCCCGATGTGGGCAATGAACCATCCATACGGCGTGAGCTTGGCGCGTTCCTTGTCGATGAATCCGTTGGGGCCGTGGATCAGTTGCCACTGTCGGCCGCCGGTGTCCGAGCCGGAGCTCTCGGTTCCACGCATCGGGAAGAGCAGAGGGAACGTGCCTTCGGGGCAGGTGATGGTCCCCGTGTAGACGCACTCGACGCCCGTGGGCAGATACCGCCACTCGCGGAGGCCGCCGATCTGGAGTGTCGTGTCCTTCGGGTTGCGGGCGATGAGCCGACGCAGATCGCACTGGCGGAACGCGGTGTATTCCTTGCCCCACCGGGCTTCCAGCAGTTCGCCGTTGGTCGCGGGCACGTTGCGGCGCTGGCTCGGATCCTGGGTACGGTGGAAGGCGCGGTTCAGGCCTTCGTCGTCCCCCTTCAGCACGTTCTCGGACCACGTCTGGGCTTCGTTGCGGGCGTCTCGCTGGATCGAGAATTCGATCGCCATCAGGTACGAGACGTAGCCGAGGCCGAGAACGAGGCCGCCCCACCAGGCCGCGTTCGGCAGATCGATTCCGAACAGGGTTCCGGTCCGGGTGCCTTCCGAATTGCGAATCACACGCCGGGCCGCGAAGCTCAGGACGATTGCGAGGATCGCGAAGATGAGGAGTTGTTCTTCCAGCAGGGGGCGCTTCGCGCGGAAATGCACGAAGCCGAGCACGAGCAGAAGCAGGCCGAGAAGCCCGGCGCTGCCTGCGGCAGCGACCGCGAGCCACGAGACTGGAACGTAAGGCGCCGAGTCCGCGGTCGAGCCCAAGGCAGGGCCGGCGCTGGCGGGAGATTCGGGAGCGGATGGTTCGGCCATGAGGGGCGTCCGTTGCGGCGTCCGAGTGATGATCATTCTACGCCGCAACGGGAAGGCGGGTTCGTCAGTCGTCCGTGGCCTGGGTGGCGGACCCGGGCGCGGGAGCGGCCATGCCGGGCATGCCGGGGTAGGCGCCGGGGATATTCGCCATCATGGTCGCGTTGTTCACCTGCACGTTCCCCGCGGTGTCGAGGAAGATTTTGTCGTCGAGAATTTCGCGGATCACGATCTGCATTTTGTCCGTGATGCCGCGGGCGTCCACGAGCGGCTTGGCGCCGGTGTTCAGCGCCACCATCCGCTTCTGGATCAGAGTGGAGAGCTTGAAGCGCCCGCCAACCTTGTTTACGATCCCTTCTTCTTTCAGGTCGTCCAGCATCGTCAGAACCCCCTTCGTTGGAATTCGTCTCGCACGATTCGCTCGAGGGCGTCCGTGGCGAGGGTGAGGTCGTCGTTGATCAGCACGTGGTCGTATTCTTCCTGCCGGGCCAGTTCTCCGGGCGCGGTCTTGAGTCGGCGTTCGATCGATTCCTCGCTCTCGTGCCGCCCGACGAGCCTCTCGCGGAGGTCCTCGAAGTGCGGCGGCGCGATGAAGATCGACAGGTGATCGTCCGGGTACGCCATGCGAATTTCGCCGGCGCCTTGCACGTCGATCACGAGCAGCACTCCGACTCCGCGGCGGCGGAACGGATCCACCTCGCTCCGCGGCGTGCCATAAAAGTCCCGCTTGTGGACTTGGGCCCGCTCGAGCATGTCGTTGTTCGCGAGCGCCTCCTGAAAGCGGTCTCGCGTCCAGAAGTGGTAGGACACTTCGGGGACTTCGCCGGGGCGCGGCTCGCGGGTCGTCGCCGTCACGGCTCGCCGCAGCGGCAGGCATTTCCGTTCGAGGAGCGCATCGACCAGCGTGGTCTTGCCCACGCCGCTCGGGCCGGAGATCACGATCAGCGGTGCGAGTCGTTCGGCGGGCATCACCATCATTCTCGGAAGTCGTGCTTCGTTCGCAAGGTGAGGCGAACCGCGCAAGCGGTCGGCGACCTCACGGACGGTACGCGATCGGGTGAGGTTCGCTCACTCCACGTTGAGCGCGAGTTCTCGAATCTTCTCGAGAGCCGCCTTGATCTCGACCACGCGCCGGGAGATCGCCACGTCGCCGGCCTTCGACCCGAGCGTGTTCGTTTCTCGACCCATCTCCTGGATGACGAATTCGAGCTTGCGACCCGCGCCGTCTTCGCCTTTGTTCACGATCTCCGCGAACTGTTCGAGGTGGCTCGTGAGCCGCGTCACCTCTTCGGCCACATCCGTGCGATCGGCGAAGAGCGAGACTTCGCGGATCAGATGGTGTTCCTCGACGGAGACTCCGGCGTCCGCCACCGCCTGCCGAACGCGTTCGATGATCCGCTGCCGATAATCCCGCATCACTTGCGGAAGGTGTTCGCGGATCGCCCCGAGTTCGTCCCCGATCTGTTTGTGCAGGTGGAGCAACTCCGCGGCCATCGCCCGGCCCTCGTCGCGTCGCATGCGGTCGAGGTTTGTCAGGGCCGCTTCAAGGGTCTTCTCCACGACCGGCCATTCGTCGTCGGGCGGGGCGCCGGGGCGAGTCGATTCCGGTGCGACTCCGGGGAGCGAGAGCACGCCGGGGAGCAGATCGGAATAGTGCTGCGGCACGCCGGCCTCGGCGCACACCTCACGGAGTTGCCGGAGGTAGCCCGCGAGCGCCACCGCGTTCAGAACGAGATCCGGAGTGTGACCCTTCCGCTGAACCCGCACGTGGATGAGCAGCGTGCCGCGGCGAACGTGCTTCCGCACCACTTTCTCGAGTTCGGCCTCGAGCATGGGGTACGGTTCGCTGCCACGAACGGTGACCTTCAGATGCCGATTGTTGACCGACCGCACCTCGACGGCGGCGGCGAGAGTCTCCATTTGGGTTCGGGCTTCGCCGAACCCGGTCATGCTGAGGAGCACGGGGTTCAACCCCCGCCGGCGGAGGCGGACGTGCTCGCCTCGCGATTGGTGTCGAACTTCACGACCTTGACATGGATCATGATGACGAGCACCCACACGGCGGCGAGGTAGAGCGTGATCTTGACGAAGGCGTCCGCGGTGCGGGAGCCGAACGCGCTGGAGCCGCCCGCGCCGCCGAATGCGCCGGCGAGCCCGCCGCCCTTCCCGCGCTGAATCAGCACGAGGAGAATCAACACGAGCCCGAGGGCGACGATCACGAGGTTCAGCAGATGCGAATACCATGCGACGGCGAGCAACGACACGACGGAACCTCCGCGATCCTACGGGTTAAGCCGATAATCTACACGGGACAGCGACTTGCGGAAAGATCGCCTCGGGAATTCACTCCGGGCCGCGGAGCTGGCCGTCCTGCGTGATCGAGTATCGCGTGGCTTTGCGGGCTCCGCGGGCGGGCGCCTCCAGAGTCGCCTCGTAGCCGTTCTTCGTCGCTTCGAGTTGGACAGTCCCGACAAGCGGAACCAACGCACCTTCGAGTTTGAGGCTGTCCAAGTTCGCGGTGAAGGATTTGTGCTCCACCTTGTGCCGGCGTTGGGCGTAGTACACGCGGTGAAGCAGGTCCTTGGCGGGCCAGTCGGCGTCCTTTTCGAACTCGGCGCGTCCCGGCTTCGCCGTGCTGAACTGCAAGTAGCCCCATCGCTCCGGGCGGTGCATGTCGATCATTCCCTGCGGCGACCACACCCAGTTGTCCTCGACTTTGCCGTCCTTCACGTACTTGCCGTTCATCACTTTGTGCATCCACTGCACGCGGGAGAAGTTGATTCGCCATTGTTCGCCGTCCGCGGGCGGGCTCTTGAGCTTGGACAGTTCGCGGAGCGAGGCATAGGGCCAGCGAATTTCGAGGGTCCAACCTTGGTCGGTATCGCCGGGATTGTTCAGAGTCCCGTTCACGACTACGGCCGTTTGGAGGCCTTTGATTTCCCAGCCGGTCACGGCCACGCCGCCATCCTTGTATGGCTTGGTGAGCAGGAGGTCCCACGTCGTGTTCATCGCGTTCACTTCGAGTTCGCCGTACGCGTGGTTGTCGCCGTTCGTGTCGAGGAACACTTCGAAATCGTTGTCGTGGAAGATGATCGAGTCGTGGTCCTTCAGCGTGCCCCAGACATGCGGATCTTCGAGTTCGGCGAAAATGTAGAGCGCGTCGTCGTCGTGGAGCATCTTCATCCGCGTCTTGTGCCGGGGCTTCGGTTTGCGGTCGCCCTCGATGTCCGTGAATTCTTCGGACCAGGGCGCGTCGCTCCACGCGTCGTCGTGCTTGCCGTCGATGACGAGCGGCGTGCGGGCCCGATAGCAGACGTACCCCTTCGGGTGCGGCGCGGCGACAAGTTCCGGAGGCGAATCGGCCGCGGGAACGGCCGCGAACGCGGCGAACGCCAGTCCGAGGGCCAGCATGCGAACGAACATGAATCTCCTCACGAAGCGAGCTTGCGGGCGATGGCGACGGCGCCGATCGCGGGGTCGGCCACGGGCGTGACCGCTCCGGGATGCAGGCCAAACCCGCGGAGAGCCTCCACGAACAGGCCCCGGTAGAACTCGCTGCGGACGATCAGCCCGCCGGCCACGGCCACGGGCAGGCCCAGCTTCGGCAATCCGTTCGACTCCACCGCGGTGAACGCGGTCCGGGCGAGTTCCGTCACTTGCTTCACCACCAGTTTGTGCGCGACCGCGTCCCCGGCTTCGGCACATTCCACGACGAGCGGCGCGAGCCCGGCGATGGCGGCCCGATCCCACTCGCCGCGGTACACGGCGGGGATGAAGTCCCGCGGGTCCCTCGTGCCAAGTTTCGCGAGGAAGGCGTCGAGCAGTTTCGTGCGTGGGCCCGCACCGTCCGCCGCACGACACGCCGCACGCAATCCCGAGAGCGCGACCAGCCACGCGCTACCTTCGTCACCGAGAAGATATCCCCAACCGCCGGCGCGGCCGTCCTTCCCGTTTCGATCCAGCGTGAAGGCGATGGACCCCGTGCCGCAGATGATGGCGAGGCCCCAGCCGTCCGGCGTGCCGGCCGCGAAGAGGAGCGTCGCGTCGTTGGCCACCGTGATGCGGTCGCACAGGGAGACGGAATCGGCCCAGCCGCGAATGATGTCGAGGCCTTCATTCAGATCGACGCCGGCGAGCCCGAGGCAAGCCGCGGCGGCCTTCGATCGCGGAAGCCGAGCGTCGGCGAAGGCCGCGGTCACGGCCGCATCCAACTCGCGAAGCGCCGCCTCGACCCCGACCGCCTGGATGTTGGAGGGGCCGGTGCGACCGCGACCCACGACCGCGCCGCCCGCCGCCTCGGCGAGCAACGCCACCGTGTGCGTGCCGCCACCGTCGATTCCGAGAACGAATTGAGAGTTCAACGCCATCGATCCTTCCGAGGCGATCCCGCAAGCGGGACGCGAGACGGATTTCATTCAAGCCGAGCAAGCTGAATCGTCGAGGCGAGTCTCGCGATCTGTCGCTTGGGTCGGCGGCAGCTTTCGGGTTTGCCCGCGGTTCAGTTCTTCACGTATTTGTCGAACCACGCGATCTGTTCGAACAGCACGTGTTCCACGGATTCGCGAGCCTCGTAGCCGTGGGATTCGTGCGGGAGCATGACGAGCCGACAGGGGCCGCCGTTGCCGCGGATCGCCTGGTAGAGCCGTTCGCTTTGCACCGGGAACGTGCCCGGATTGTTGTCCGCGGTGCCGTGGATCAACAGCAAGGGCGTTTTGATCTTGTCCGCGTTGTTGAAGGGGCTCATCTTCGCGTACACCTGCGGGGCTTCCCAGAAGGTGCGGCGTTCGTTCTGGAAGCCGAACGGCGTGAGCGTGCGGTTGTAAGCCCCGCTGCGGCCGATGCCGGCTTTGAACAGATCCGAGTGGGCGAGCAGGTTCGCGGTCATGAACGCGCCGTAGCTGTGGCCCAGCACGCCGACTCGCTTCGGATCCACGACTCCCAACTTTTCGCCTTCCTCGATCGCGGCCTTCGCGCTGCTCACGAGTTGCTCAACGAAGGTGTCGTTCGCCGAACCGGGCGGCCCGACGATCGGCATCGTCACGTTGTCCATCACCGCATAGCCCTGCGTGAGGAAGAACAGCTGCGAGTAACCGCCGACCGAGGTGAATCGGTACGGGGAGCCCGAGACTTGGCTCGCGGTGTCCGCGGAGGCGAACTCGATGGGGTAAGCGTAGAACACGGTCGGCAACTTCGAATCGCCCTCCTGCCAGCCGGGCGGCGTGTGCAGGGTGAAGGAGATGGTCGTGCCGTCCGCCCGTTTTGTGGTGACGAGTTTTTTCCGGGCCTTGCGAAGTTCGGGGGCCGGGTCCTTGTTGTCCGTGAGTTTCTTTTCGTGTTCGCCGTCGCGGAGGAACCAGTTCGGCGGCTCGGTCGCGGATTCGCGGCGAATCAACAATTTCGTGCCCTTCGCGTTCAGAATCGAGACGACGTCCGCGTATTCGCCCGGCTCGCACTGGAAGACGCGTTCGGTCTTCCCCTCTTTCACGTCGTACCGGTCGAGAAACGGGCGGTCTCCTTTTGGCGAGGCGCCGGGCCCCGAGAGCCAGATGGAATCGGCGGCGGCGTCGCCGGCGATGCGGAGCACGCGATGGCCGGTGGGCAGCGTCTTGCCCCACGGGCTACCGGGGTCGCCGTAGCGATCCTGTGTGGAGCGTTCCCAAAGCAACCTCGGCTCGTCGCCGAGCAGTGGCGAACTGGAGGCGAGGAACGTTCGCGACCATTTCCGCTCGCGGTCGTAGTCCCGAACCAACATGCGATTGCCGACGGCGAGGAAGTCGATCCCGGCGTAGCGATGTTCGACCTTCAGGAGCAGGCTTGCGGCGCGGTCCGACCCGACGGACCAACTGAAGATCGCGTCCCGATGCGGAACCTTCTTCTTGGGGTCGCCGTCGTCCTGAGCTTCGACCCAGATCAGCGAGTGGGGCAGGGTGGGATGCCAGCGCACGGCTCGCGGCCCCGTGGGCACGCCTTCGATCGGCACTTTGTCCTGAAGCGGCATTTCTGCGATGGTCGAAACGAGATTTCCCTTCGCGTCCCACACTTCGATGTCGTGAGGGAACGAGCCGTACGGGTGAAGGTAGGAGTAAGGGGCCGTGATCCTCGCGACGAGGAAGTAGTCCGCGCTCGGGGCCGGGTCCGAGTTCGTGACGATGCACGGCTTGCCGACCGTGGCCACGATGCCGCCCACGTTCACCACGCAAAGCTGCGAGGTGGCGTAGTGCGTGAACAAGGCTTCATCGTGCTTGTTCTGCAGCATGTCCGGGAAGGTGCGGACCGGAGCGGCTTTGCCGTCCGACTCCTGAACGACGGGGCCGGTCGGGGCCTTCGGCGGCTCGGGGGCGGCCTTGCGATCGGCAGGAATCGCCTGAACCAGCAGCGTCTCGTTGTCCGGCATCCACTGGTAAGGCACGCCGATCGCGCCGTTCAACTTCACGCCAGGGACTTCGGAGGACTGGCCCGTGAACGCGTCGACGATCCAGAGACGGATGCCGTCGTCGCGCGTCTCGGCGAAGGCGAAGCGCTTGCCGTCCGCGGACCAGTTTGGCCCGCCGATCTTTCCCTTCGGAAGCGTCACGTCGGTTCTCTTGTTCGTGGCCAGTGAAAGGATGCCGATCCCGGTGACGCGGGCGGGGCGGGCCGGGCCGTTCGTCTTCGGGTTGATGCGGAGCCCGGCGAGCCGGAGCATCGGTTCGGCCAGATCCGCGATCGGCGGGTAACGATCGGATTGCACGAAGAGGATATGCTCGCCCGTGGGGCTGACCGAGACGCCCGGCGGCGCCGGCGCGTGCAAGATGTCCCGGACGTCCTTCGGCGGTTGGCGATAACCGTCCTGCGCGGCGGTTTCACCGACCACGAGCGCGGCGAGGGCCACGCCGCATATGAGGGCTCGTCGATCCGCCATGTCCTCGTCTCCCGTCGGCCGCGTCTCCATCGAAGTGAGTCTACTCCGAATCCGGCCTGAAGGAAGGCAACACGCCGAGAGCCGATTGCCCCCGGCGATCCGAGGCCACGACCGGCTTAACGCAGCCCCGCGAGTTCCTGCAGGAGGCGCCAGTTTTCGAGGCGGTCCTGCTTGGCCATGAGCAGGGTTTCGGTGGGCTTGCCGTCCTTGTCGAAGTGCTTCGAAAAGCGGCCTTCGCTGCGGGCGAAGTCGATGAACGTCACTTCTTCGTTGGTCTTGGGGTTCACGAACCAATCGCCCTTCATGTTCGGGTTGCCCATGAGCGAGAGACGCTTCTTGAGCGTGTCGCCGCCACGCGGGTCGTGAATCATGATCGGGAAGGCGCGGGTGTCCACGGCGAGGCGGGCCTGTTCGCCGGCCATGTTGTCCGCGACGCCGTGCTCCGGCTGGCAGGTCGTGTAGCAGGCCACGATCGCCGGGCCGTCGTACTCCATGGCGCCGAGCACGGACTTGTAGAAGTGGTTCACGTGCGCGGCCGTAGTCTGGGCCACGTACACGTGCGGATGCATCATGGCGATCTGAGCGATCTCCTTGCGGCGTTCCTGCTTGCCGAACACGGCCTTCCCGTGCACGGACATCTTCGTGTTCTGCCCGGTGTAGCTCGCAGTGCTGGCCTGGCCGCCGGTGTTCGAGTACACCTGCGTGTCGAGCACGAGCACCTTGATGTTCATGCCGCTGAGGAACATGCGGGAGAGCGCCTGGAAGCCGATGTCGTACATGGCTCCGTCGCCGCCGATCACCCACAGCGGGCGGTCCTTCCAGCCCATTTGGTCCCAGCGCATCCGCACGCCGATGGCATAGGTCGGGGCGTTCTCGAAGAGCGAGTTTGTCCACGGCACGAGGTATGGGTTGTACGGATACGTGGAGGTGTACACCGTGTTGCAGCCGGTGGCGGCGACGATGCCCCATTGGTCGCCGAACTTCGAGCCGACGGCGGCGCACATCATGCGGAGAGCGGTGCCTTCGCCGCAGCCGGCGCACGAACCCGCGCCGCCGGTGTAGATGTGCGTCTGCTCCTTCAACATCATGTCGATGAGCAGGTTCCCCGAGATGTACTTCTCGTTGCTCGGGCCCATGTTCTTGAAGTAACGGTGGCTCTTGCGGATGCTGAGCATCTCGTCGTCGGTCTTCGCCACCATCTTGAGAGCGTCGTCGTCGCAGACGGTGACGCACTCGGCGCAACCCTTGCACTTGGAGGGGTCGATGATGATGTTGAACATGCCGCCGACGCCGGCGTTCTTCTTCGCCCCGCCGTCGTAGTACTTCTTGGTCCTGGACCACTGCGCCTTGAACATTTCGCGGTCGGCTTCGGGCACCCCGGCGAGTTTCTCGTTCCACTCGGACTCGGAGAGCACCTTGCCGAGGATGGCGGTGTCCGGGCACTCGGTGACACAGTCCATGCACCCGGTGCAGTTCTCGGGCTTGTACTTGGGAATCTCGGGCGCGATGTAAGAGAAGTCGCGGAGCGAGGCGGTGCCCGCCGGGATCAGCGACCGCGCGACGGAGAGGTCCGCGGGGAGGTGCTTCTCGCCGTACCCTTCCTCGTACCCGCGCACGATGCGTTCGTTGAAATCGTTGACGTCCAGCACCGGAAGGCCGATCGTCTTGTACGGGCGATCGACGAGCGTGCCGTAGCAGTTGTTGTTGAACGGGTCGCGCTCGGTCGGTTCGTTGAGCGACGGTGCGGCGGGAGAGGCAGCGGCCATGGGAGTGGCTCCGGAAGAGTTGATTCGGATCGAAAGTATTTGGGTTCTCCGCGAAACCGCAAGCGGTTCGCGGACCGCTTGCGGTTTCGCCGGATGACAATTACGCGTTCATCACGCTCGTGGGGATCTCCTGCATCTCGCCGTAGCCGCGCTTGATGCACGTCATGTTGTCCGCGACCACCTGCGCGCCGCGCTTGCCGAAGTACTTCGTCAACGCCTTCTCGACGCCGGCGTACACCTGTTCGTCGCTCATCTCCGCTTCCTTGGCGTACGGCGTCAGCTTCAAGAACGCGCCGAGGAGCACGATGCCCTGCATGCGCATCTGAAGGTCCGGCTCGCTCGCCACCTCGCGGGCGATCCGCACCATGTCGCAGAAGAAAACCTTGGCCTTCTTGTCGCGGATCGTCTTGCGGTTCTCGGCGGGGATGCGTTTCCACACCTCGATCGGGTCCGTCTGCGTGCTCTGCATGAAGATCGACCCGCCTTCGGCGAGGCCCTTCAGCGTGCCGGGGCTCAGAATCGCGGTCGGGTCGTTGATGCAGAGCAGTTCCACCTTTTCGAGTTCGCAGTGGATGTTCACGTGCGTCTCGGCCACGGTGAGGTAGTACGTCGTGGGCAGCCCCTTCTTCTCGGAGCCGTACTTCGGGTACGCCTGCACGTCCTTGCCGAACACGTTCCCGGCGATGGTCGCGATCACCTTGTTCGTCGTCACGGAGCCGAACCCGCCGACGGAGTGCCCGCGCATCGAGAAGCCGCCCTTGGGCCGCAGATCCGGGTCGTCGCCGATCTTCACGGCCAGCGGATGATCAATGCCCAAGCAGAAGTAATCCGGGCCGTCGATGATCATGTTGTGGACGGCGGCGATGAGGTCGCCGGGTCGCACGTCGCGACTGCCGAGCCCGGCCGCACAGTGGAACACTTTCGGGGCGCTCTTGATCCGCTCCTGACCGTTCTGCCCCACGACCGCGTCGAGGAACGCGGCCTTGATTTCGCGGGTGAGGTGGTTGCCGGTCGTGCTCAGCGGGTCGTCCATTCGTTCGAGAACGGTGATGGCCTTGGCCCCGGCGAGCGCGTCCACGATCTGCGTGGCCGGGAAGGGGCGGAACGTCGAGATGCACAGGCACCCGGCGGCCACGCCCTTCTTATCCCGCAGGTAATCGACGACGACCTTCGCAGTCTCCATGTAGCAACCCATGCCGACGAGGATGAACTCGGCGTCGTCGCAACGGTACGGATCGACGTGCCCGTACCGGCGGCCCGTCTTCAGGCCGAACTCCTCGAACGCCTCTTCCAGCGCCGGCATCACGCGGTCGTAGTACCACCGCTGGGCGATCTTCCCCTTCATGTACGAGTCCTGGTTCTGCACCACGCCGGACATCATCGGGTTCGCCGGGTCCATCAGGTTCGTGAGCTTCACCTTCGGATCGCCGACGAACTCCTTCATGAATTCGTGTTCGATCAGCTTTACCGTTTCCACGGTGTGCGTGGTGAGGAAGCCGTCCTGAATGTTGAAGAACGGGGTCTGCGTGGCCTCGGCGACGCGGCGCGCGATGAGGCAGAAGTCGCCGGCTTCCTGCGCGTTGCGGGTGAAGAGCATGCCCCATCCCACATCGGCGACGCTCATCACGTCGTCGTGTCCGGCGTGAACGTTCAGCCCTTGGCTCGTGAGCGCACGCGCCCCGATGTTCATCACCACCGGGAGGCGTTTGCCGCTGATCGTGTAAAGCACTTCTTTCATCAGCACGAGGCCTTGCCCCGACGTGAAGTTCGTGACGCGGCCGCCGGCGACGGCGAACCCCTCGCACACGCTGGCCGCGGAGTGCTCGCTCTCCGGTTCGAAGAACATGAGCGAATCGCCGAACAAGTTCTTCCCGCCGTTCATGACGACGGAGTTGAACCCGCCGCCCATCGAAGTGGAACTCGTGATCGGATACGCTCCGGCGGCTTGGCTGATGGCGACTTCCACGTGCACCACGGATTCGGAACCGTCGCAGGTGGTGGGGATGCCGGGGTACTGGAACTTCTGATGAACGGGCTGGCCGGCGGGCTCCGAAGTGCGGACGGGCCCTTTGGCAACGGCAATGCTCATGTGGAGAGACCCTGTTCGAGAGGGGGCAATGCGTCTGCTTGAGTTGTAACGAGTCGTTGGAAGGGCGGACAGCCCAGCTTGCGAGGTGGGCCGGCCGCGGACCCGCGGGCGGGTCGCGGCACGGGCTTCGTTCGAAGTGTCGCCGTCCGGTGAGAAACGGTTCGACTTGCGACCCGCTTGCGGGTTCGTTCACTTCTTCGGGAAGAGGCGGCCGGGGTTGCGGCTCAGGTCCGTGTTGACCGGCGCCGGTTCGGGCGGGGTCGTGCCCGCGGCGGGCGTCACGGGTTGAAGCGGCTCGCCGACCGGAGCCTCATTCATGTGCTTCGGTCCGAAGATTCGACCGGGCCGCTGGCTGAGCGGCTGCCGAGCCGGGGCTTCGGGCTTCGCCTCGCCGTCGTTTTCCGTCGCGAAGTCCACTCCGAATTCTTCCAGATCCGTGCGAACCGAGCCGACCCGCGTCACTTCCACGTTCGCGCGAATCAGCGACGGGTCGTTCTTGGCGAAGACCGCGAGTTGTTGAGCCGAGAACTGCCGCGGCTGGGCGTCGACCGCGAGGCCGGCCGTGAGGCGCTGCGCCGTGTCGGCTCGCTTCAGCAGTTCGACCGCTTCGGAGTAACCGCCGCCGAGTTTGGAGAGCGTCACGAGCACGGTGGAGGCGTCCGCCGCACACTTCACTTCTTTCACCTCCGTGCCGCGGAGTCCGCTCACGATTCGAGTCAGCTTCACCTCGGGATCCGTGGCCGTCATCGAGGCCGTGTAGTCCGGGCCGATGGGGAGCGTGAATGGGCCGGTGAACCTGACGCCGTCGCCGAACAGCACGATTTCCGCGCGGCGATCGCTGGTCAGGTGAATGAGGCCGGGCGAACCGGGGGCCACGCGGTGCAGCCATAGCGATTGGTTGAGCAGATGCCCGCTCACAGCGGAACTCGATTCGTTGGCGAGCCGCAGGGCGATGAACGCTCCATAACGCAGGGCCGGGTCGCTGCTCGCCATCAGTTCCGCGAGGCGATCGGTGAAGGCGGCGTCGTCCGAAGACGCGAGGGCTTTCAGGCACTGGGCGCGAAGGGCGGGGTGATCCTCGGCGAGCTTGGCGAGTTCGGCCGCGCCGTCCGTATGGCCCAGGTAGCACAGCGATTCCGCGGCCGCGAAGCGGACCCACGGGGAGGTCGCGTTGTTCAACGCCACGCGGAGGGCCTGCCGAGCGTTCGCGCCGAGGGCCTCCAGTTTGATCGCGGCCGTGATGGCCGTGGCCGGGTCGTGCAGTTCTTCTTCCAGCTTGCGGCGGTACACGCTGTCCGAACTGATCGGGTTGATCGGCACCTGCCGGGCCACGAGCAGGAAGCGGTGGTGGTTGTGGCGGTAGGCGTACGGCACGGTCACGACGACGAGTTCACGCGTTTTGGCTTCCGCGACGCGGAGGCTGGGGTCTCCGTTGCCGTGGAACGTGGAGTTGAGCCGCTCGGCGACGGTCGCGGCCATGCGGATGCTCTGGTCGCCGGGCTGCATCATGAAGTAGTACGGCCGCGGCTGGGTGACCTTCGCTCCGCCCCAAATGCGACCGGCCCGCAGGCTGGGAGCCTCGGGTTCGGCCACGCAACGACGATTCGCCTCGGCCGCGTCGTCCGCCGGGCGCGGAGTGGAATCCGCGACCAACGCCCCGGCCACGATCGGGCCTTCCGCCTTCGCCCACACGCTGCCAAGCACGAGCCCGCCTTCCGGCGTCGTCGCGCGGCCGTCCTTCACCATGGATCGCAGGTTCCCGGTCGTGTCGAAGTCGCGGAGTTCGCAGGCCAGCAGCACGCCGCCCTTCAGGCTTTTGGTCGTGCTCTCTTCGGGCAGGCTGATCTGAACGTCGATGGCCTCGCCCTTACGGGCGCCCGGAGGAATGATGGCCGACACCAACACGAGGGACGTGGTCTTGTTCGGGTCGTCCAGGAGTTCCTTCAGGTGGGTGAAGCCTTGAGTCTTGAGGCTGGCTTCGAGCATCTGCCGCCACGAGCCGGGCGGCGCGAACGAGCCGGAACCGGGCGGCAGTTTGTAGACAAGCCCCACTCCGCTGACGACGACCGGGCCCATGTTGTCCGGCAGGGTCTTCCCGCCGACGGTGGCGAAGGCGTCCGCTTCGAGAGCGTCGTCCCCGCCGATCTGCCCGCGGTTCTGCGGCGTGGCTTGCTTGCTGTCGAGGCAGCCGGTGAAGGCCATGGCGAGGCCGACGACGCACGTGCAGGCGCGAAGCATAACGTTTCCCCCCGGCCCGAGTAGGGCCGCCCCCGGCGTCGCGTGTGAGGCGACGCACTTGGCCGCGGACGATACCCGCGACCCGGCGGGGGTCAAGGGAGAACTCGAAGAATCGAGTCGGAACTTGAGTCAATTCGCGAAGACTGACGAAGCACGGAAAGCGACGGAGGGGCTTGCGTCGGCCGGCGCCCGTCGTTATACCGCCGCCTCTCTTGCCGCACTTGCCACTCCAGCGCGAAGGACCACCGCGATGTTGCAGAAGCGCCTCGGCCAGGACTACGAGACCGAGACCGAGAACCGCGGCGACGGCGGCGCCACCGCGGCCGCGGTCGAGACCGCGCGGTCCATCACCAGCCTTCCGCTCGTCGAGCCCAAGGCCGAGAAGAAAGACGACGAGAAGATCTCGCTCTTCTGGCGCGTGTTCGGCGGCACCATTCTCAGCATCGTGGCCCTCGTCTCGATCACGCTCTTCAACAATCTGCAAAGCTCGATCACGGATCTGCGGGGGGAACTCAGCCGCGAACGCGAAGCCCGTGCCGCACTGGCCAAGAAGGACGACGTGGACTCGCGAATGAAGACGCAGTACGACCGCATCCGCGTGGTGGAGGGGTACAAGGCCGAGATCGAGGCCATGAAGGAACGCGTTTCCGCGAACGCGATGTCCGCCGAAACGGTTCGCAAGGACTTGGGAGCCTCTCTGGACACCTTGAAGAAGGAAACGGCCGGCATCGACCTCCTCAAGGAGCGGATCACGCTCCTCGAGACCTTGAAGAAGGACGTGGCGGCCCTCGACATCATCAAGGAAAAGCTCGCGACCGTGAACGCGGATCTGAAGGCGGTTCGCGAGGAGATCGGCAAGGCGAGTCAGGAAGTGGAGAAAAACAAAGCCGCGGATCTGGAACGCAAGGCGGCCCGCGACACGCAGGCGAAGCAACTCGACGACACCATCAAAGAACTGCAGAAGAGCCTGCAGGAATGCCGCGAGAAGATCGCCCGGCTGGAAGGCCCCGCGCCCACCGAGAAGAAGAAGGTCGGCGAGACGCCATGAGCCGCCTCGGTTTGACATTGACGCTCGGCTGCTGCCTCGTGGTCCCGGCGGCGCCTTCGATCGGCCGCGCGAGCCAGCCGCCGGACGAACCGGAAGTCGTTCCCGCCGAAGCGCTGCCGCCTCCGAGGGTCGCACCCGATGCGGCCACGCCGCCTCGGGCCTCGTCCTCGAATCGCGATCTCGGTGGCCCCATGGACGGCGGCGGTGCGCCGGGTTATGCCGCCGCCTGGTATCCGTCCCGTTCCGTCGGCGGTCAGCCCACCGATCTCGAATTCGTTCGCCAGAGCTTGAACGTCGGCGTGCCCGTCCTGCGGAACGACCGAGACATGCTCCTCGCTCGCCTCGGGGTGCGAAACACACTGTTCGACACCGGGGCCAGACTTCCGGACAGCGGCCGGCCCTTCCCGGAGCAGCTTTGGGATTTGAATGTCGGGCTCAACTACATGCGTCGATTCGAGAACGGCTGGAGCGGAATGTTGATGATGGGCATCGGTTCGGCAAGCGACGTTCCCTTCCACTCGATTCGCGAGATCACCGGCACGCTCGGCGCCATGGTCAAGATACCCGCGGCGAACGATCGCGATTCATGGCAAGTCGGTGCGATGTATCTGGTCGGCGGGCCCGTCAACTTCCCGCTGCCGATCCTCTCCTACTCGTGGAATCCTACGGATCGCCTGAAGGTGAACATCGGGTTGCCGCTGTCGATCGTCTGGCGGCCGACGGACGAGTGGACGCTCAACGTCTCCTACGTGCCGCTCTACAACATCAACGCGAGATTCACCCGGCGGATCGCCCCGCAGCTTCAACTGTTCGGCGCCTACGAATATCTGAACGAGTCGTACCTGCTCGCCGAACGGGCCGACATCCGAGATCGCTTCTTCGTGTTCGAACAACGATTGGTGGCCGGAGTTCGATGGGACGTGGGCTCGAACGGGACGATCGAGGTCAACGGTGGCCACTCGTTCGGGCGCGTCTATGGGGAGGGGCAAAGCCAGTGGAGCTCGTTGAAGGATCGGATTGAAGTCGAACCGGGGCCCTTTCTGGGGGCTCAGTTCCGCCTTCGATTCTGAATTCAAACGCGGACACGCCCGCGGATGCGGGCGTGTGGCGAAAGCGGTCGGTTGGCGGTCACTTCTTCTCGGCGGTCGTCTTGAGCTTCTTCGCGAGACGCGACTTGAGACGGGCCGCCTTGTTCTTGTGGATGTAGCCGCGATCCGCGGCCCGATCCAAAGTCGCCTGCGTGGCCTTGGCGGCTTCCGTCGTTTTGGCGGCGTCGCCGTCCTTCAGCGCGGCCACGACGGCCTTGCGCTTCACCTTGATGGACTTGGCCACGAGGCGGTTTTGCTTCTTGCGCTTCTCGTTCTTGCGAAGCCGCTTCCAGGCGCTGGCGGTATGGGGCATGACACGATTCCGGTTGCTGGTGTGAAAGTATGAAACCCGCCCGTTGTCACGGGCGGGCCAAGTTCGTTACAGGGCCACGGCGCCGACCTTCAGACGCACGAACTTCACCGGGGTCAGCCCGGCTTTGCTCAACGCCGCGCCGACGGACGTGTTCGGGTATTTCATCCCGTTCGCCATCGGCTGTTCGGTCAGCACCACTTCCGCGAGCTTCGTCTTGAGCTTGCCCTCGGCGATCTTCTCGAGGATGTTCGCGGGCTTCGAGGCGTTCTTCGGGTCGCCGTTGATGTCGGCCATCACGGCGGCCTTTTCCTTCGCCATCACGTCCGCCGGCACGTCCTCGGTGGAGGTGTACGGCGGGTTGAGGGCGGCGATGTGGGCGGCCACGTCGCGGAGCAGTTCGTCGTTCGCGGTCGTGCCGCGGCACTCGATCAGCACGCCGACCGTGCCGTCGTGGTGGATGTACGTGCCGAACACGCCGCCCTCGAGCCGCGTGAACTTCTGCAGCACCATCTTCTCGCGGATGATCCCGACCACGTCGTTGATGCGGTCCTGAACGGATCCGGCGCCGCCGACGAACGGCTGCGTGAGGGCCGTCGCCACGTCCGCGGGATTCTTCACCGCCACGTGCTTCGCGAGGTCGTTGGCCAACGCGATGAACTGATCGCTCTTCGCGCTGGGGGCGGACTCGCACCGCATCTCGACGATCGCGGCGACCTTCCCGGCGTTGTCCGTGAACGCCCCGATCCGGCCTTCGGCCGTCTCGTTCCCTTCACGCTTCACGCCCATCTTGCTGTTCTGGCTGCGAAGCCATTCGATGGCCTGATCCATGTCGCCGGCGCTTTGGTCGAGCGCCTGCTTGCAGAGGCCCATCGGCTGATCGGTACGATCCCGCAATTGCTTCACAAGTTGCGGAGTGACGGCTGCCATGACATCTCCTCAAGGCCCGCCCGGTGCGACGGGCGGGCTGCACGATGAATTAAACGACCGTGGGGGCCGGGTTCAGGTTCGGGTCGGCGGCCGGGGCCGGGGTTGCGGGCTTCGGCTGCGTCCGCGGCTTGATCATCGCCTGCTGTTCGGGCGGCAACGCCGCGCGGCCTTCCAGGCACGCGTCCGCCAGCTTCCCGAGCACCACTTCGATCGAGCGGATGCTGTCGTCGTTGCCGGGAATCGGCAGGTCGACCGGATCCGGATCGCTGTCCGTGTCGATCAGAGCGATCGTGGTCACGCCCATCCGCTTGGCTTCCTTCACCGCGATGTGCTCGCGGTTCGGCCCGACAATGACCAGCGCGTCCGGCAGCTTGATCATGTCGCGGATGCCCATGAGGTTCCGGCGAATCTTCAGCAGTTCGCGGCTCAGGGTCGAGATCATCTTCTTCGAGTGCGTGCGAATGTCGGACGTGTCCGGCGCCTTGTTCGGGTCGAGCTTCCCGGCGTCCGTCATCATGCCCGCGATGTAAGTGTTCAAATCCACGCGGTTTACGTTCTCGCCCACCGGCAGCCACATCGCTTCCAGTTCCTGGAGGCGCTTGAGGCGGTTGCGAATCGTGCGATAGTTCGTGAGCGTGCCGCCCAGCCACCGTTCCGACACGAACGGCATCCCGGATCGCATCGCCTCGCGCTCGACGACTTCCTTCGCCTGACGCTTCGTGCCCACGAACATGACGAGGCCGCCACGCGACACGACTTGCGAAAGGTACCGATAGGAGCGGAGCAGGCCGCGAACGGTTTCGCGAAGATCGATGATGTGGATGAGGTTCCGCTTGCCGTAAATGTACGGCCGCATCTTCGGGTTCCAGCGGCTGGCCCGGTGGCCGTAGTGCACGCCGGCATCGAGCAATTGCTTCACATCGACGAGAGCCACGTTGCCTCCTTCGAGGTCGCGGGTCCGTTCACGCGCGCGAGCGACATGAGGAGCGACGCCTCCGCAGGGCCGAGATTCGCCCCCAACACGGTTTCTGGGGCGGGAACAGAAAAATATAGGAACCCCGCCCGCGTCGTCCACCGATTCGCCGGGAATCGCGAAGAGAACGCCACCAACCGTTCCTCGGCCCGCTCACAGTCGATCCAGCGGGCTCACCACGCCGCCGGGGCCCCGGTTCAACACGTGCGTATAGATCATCGTCGTGCTCACGTCCGCATGGCCCAGCAACTCCTGCACCGTGCGGATGTCCGCTCCGCCCTCCAGCAAATGCGTGGCGAAGCTGTGGCGAAACGTATGGCAACTCGCCCGCTTCGTGATCCGGGCCATCAGGCACGCCTCCTTCACCCGCTTCTGCAGCAAACTCTCGCTGCGATGGTGCCGCCGCAACACCCCATCCGACTCCCGCGGATCCTCGCTCAATCGGGCGGACGGAAACAGATACTGCCACCCCGGTTCCCGATCCGCCTTCGGCGACTTCTTCTTCATCGCATGCGGAAGCCACACCCGGCCATGCCCCGCCCGAATGTCCCGCTCGTGCTGCTTGCGAACGCGGGCCACCTGCTCCTTCAGCGCCGGCACGCAACGGGCCGGCAGCGGCACGATCCGATCCTTGTCCCCCTTCCCCTCCCGCACCACGATCTGATTCCGCAAGAAGTCGACATCCTTCACACGCAGCCGGCAGCATTCCAGGATCCGCAGCCCCGCCCCGTACAGCAACTCGGCTTGCAGCCGGTCGATTCCGTCCATTTCCTCCAGAATGGCTCGCACCTCGCTCACCGAAAGCACCACGGGAAGCCGCTCCGGTCGCCGTGCCCGGATCCCGTGCAACTGAGGCAACTCGACCCCCAACACCTGCGAATACAGGAACAGGATCGCCGAGAAGGCCTGGTTCTGCGTGCTGGCCGCCACGTTCCCCACCACTGCCAGATCGGTGAGGAACGACTCGATCTCCGCCGCGCCCATCTCCCGCGGATGCTGCTTGTTGTGGAACAGAATGAACCGCTTGATCCAGTCGCAGTACGCCCGCTCCGTGCGAATCGAATAGTGCAGGAGTCGCATCTTGGCCGCGACCTGATCCAGCAGCTTTGGCGGTGGCGGAGAGGCCGGCTCCGACATGGCGAAAACTCCTTGCGGACACCAACGACCCCGGCTACTATTGGGAAGGGTTCGTTCCTTGCCGCTGGTCGCCGCCGAATGGCCGTTTTTGAGATTAGACGGCATCCCGGCCGAATTAGCAAGAATGAAACCGGAAGTAGATGGAATCTATTCCATCCACAAACAAGTTGAACTAAACCGCTCCGCGGTGGGTCGAGTGTCACTTCTCGGTTGATCGTCGATGGCTCCACGATGAAGGGTCGCCCGATCCTCATCGTGGAGCAGCACCATGACCCCGCTTCGGCAACG